>Ga0222651_1000093_pt1 | contig 65481 bp, 58 predicted proteins | sample AntAcemetagen369_FD_179855 | JGI IMG/M metagenome (GOLD analysis project Ga0222651, IMG submission 179855) | Saline water microbial communities from Ace Lake, Antarctica - #369 | ecosystem: Environmental > Aquatic > Non-marine Saline and Alkaline > Saline | place: Antarctica: Ace Lake...
GCCCCGCTCGGTGATCTGCGCCACCGCGTCCCGTTTGAAATCGTCGTCGAAATTACCTTTGCCCATCATGGCCTCCTTGCCTCAAAATTAGGGAAGAAAGCGTCTACGAATCTAGGGGCTATTCAAAGGCCGGGTCAGCCGATCTTGGACGGGCATCTACGATCGAAACCTTGTCTGTCGAAGGTGCGAAGACATATGGGACGCATGGGACACCTATGCTGCCGAGTTTCTTCGTAACATCGAAAGTCTCTCTGTACCGTTACGCTACGAAGGCGAGTTGGTCGGCCTGCGCGTGGACGACTATGACTTTGATAGGCTGAAACTGTTTTTCCTATCGGTCGCTTGGCGCTGTGGAGCCTCACACCGCGAGGAGTTCTCTATGGTGAAGCTCGGACCGTATGAGGCGAAACTCAAAGAAGCCATCGAAAACAAGGACCCGGATCATTCAGCGGGCTTCGATATTTCGATCCATCGTTTTGATGATACGAACCTCGGCACCGCATTTCTGAACCCTCATTGCGAACGTTGGGAGGGCATCAACCATCTGCGGCTGTATATGTTTGGTTATACGGTGCTTGTTAAGACGGATCGAAGACCAATGCCAATTGTGTTTCGTCCGCTTCGAATGGAGAAGGGCAAGCCGCTTCATATCGGTGTCAGAAAGTTCAAAGGAGGCCCTGAGCACAGGCTAATGTTAAAGATGGTGCGCGACTAGACAGAATGACTAGGCACGGGATCCTACTATCAGGTTATGCCCGTCAGCCTACCAGATCACAGCTAAATATATCCTTCTCGACAATATTGCTTGTCACTTTTTGGCTATTCGCGACCGATTGGCGTCACGCGACTTTCGTCTCTTTTGCCCTCACCTTCGGACATCCGACCGACCCCAATATCTTGTGGTATGATGGCTTCGTCCAAACTGACATAAAATCAAGTCACTAGCGTGACAACCATCATTATGGCTAGCGATTTTGAGTAACTTTTAAGTTGCTCCGACTAGAGATTTTTCATTAAAAATACATCCCCTTAAAAGTCTAATATTCGAGCCGAAAATTGCTGCGCTGCATCGAAGTAATTAGGTTTAAGCTCATATCGATGCTTGATCCAATTCAAAGCGGTCAAACCCGCGTCTCAGCGTCACCGGCGATACGTCAAGCCGCCGTGCCATTTCGGCGACGGGCACGCCCTTCACGAAATGCATCCGGTGCGCTCCCAATATGGCTTCTTCATCAAGCTTCGGCGGACGCCCCAGCCGCGCCCCACGGCGACGGGCGGCGTTCAACCCCTCAATCGTATTCTCGACAATGATGTCACGGCCGAATTCAGATACGGCGCTGAATATGTGATAGACGAGCTTCCCGCCCGGCGTGACTGTGTTGATGCCTTCACAGATCGAGCAGAAATGAACGCCCTCGTTCCCGAACCGGACCAATAGGTCCGCTAGACCGAGAACAGAGCGTCCCAAACGGTCCAGTTTGAACACGACCACCATGTCGCCCTCACGCAATGAGGTAAGCATATCTTCCAATCCGGGACGCTGCGCATTTGCGCCGGATATGCCGTGATCCTCGAAAATCAGGTCGCAACCCGCACTCTCCAGGGCGTCGCGTTGCATCCGTAGTTTTTGGTCTTTGGTCGATACGCGGGCATAGCCGAATTTCCGCCCCGAACATTCAAGTTGCGGCCAAACGCTCATAGCGACCTCCGGAGTTGCTCAAAAACGAAGGTTTTTGCACCACCGCGCTGCGGGCCGTGCATCAATAAGATCAGTGATTTAAAATCGTTATATTTCAACATGTTGAAACTTCCTCCAAGTTAATTAATTTTTCATAATAGTAATATAATCGATATATACAATAATGTTCGTTTTTGTACTAATGAATGTCAAGACATAAACTTGTTTTTATTTGAATGTTTCTTGCTTTTTTCAACATTTTATTGTATCTTTCGCTCAAGAATAAGGAGATGTGTGATGACACAGGAATTTAAAAACAATATTATTTCCGCGTTCGCCGCTGTAACAGCCGTGGCTGGCATTGGCGTTGCAACCCTCTCCGCGGATGTTCAGGCGCAAGAGCCAATTCAGGTCTCGACGACGACTCCGAACATGCAACAGGCGGGCAAACCGGTAACATTGCGCCTAGGGCGCGGATTTAGTCTTTCGGCGGCAGACGGCATTGCAAGCGTTCTTGAATCGCACGGCTGTAAAACGACCGTTGAAAATGCGGGCGGAAGCTATAAAGCTGTGGAAGTGGACACAAACGGAAAGAAATTTAATTTCAGGTCTATAGGTAGCGCAACTTCAACGGCGCTTGATTGGTGTCTTGGACGCAGTTAGTTAGCCTATACCCAAATCATTCTTTATCGTAGTCTCGGAAGTTAAAGCGAGTTCCCTGTCAGGCATGGGAATATCCATATTGGCGCTTTTTGCGTTGAATTTATCGCTAAGTGGAGCGGTATTCTTTTCTTGATCTTGTGTGGACGCAAATGAAGTGCCTCTACGTGTGCCGGTTCCCAAAACTTCGTTCTTAATTTTTTCCGGTACATTTACTTCTGCGCAGAGCGTTGCGCGTATGTCTGCCGGGAATTTTTTTAACTCAGCTTGGATTTCATCGGCATAGAATGGCTCGTGTTTAATTTCATCGAGCAAATCGAAGGTTTTTTTGAAAACGGAAACTTGTGCCCGTAACCGTAGGTCGGGATCGCTGCCGCTATCTTCAATTATTTTGCCGATGGATTTTGGATCAAAACCAGCAATGAGCTGGTCCAATCGCTGTGTGTATTCCGGTCTTCCTTTGAGGCCCTTGATTTCATCCAAGGTTAGCACGGTGATTCTTTGGTCTTGCTGCTCGACCTCTGCCGCTTTGTCGCCAGCCTTCGCCGTTCCCGTTTGACGCTCATTGTAGGCGTTCTCAGAGATAAGAACTGCACGTTCTTCATGGGACGCAGCTGCATTGACAGGAACTTCACCATATTCTTTATCGATTTGTCGGTTTTGATTGCCTAATTTCTCTTCAATACCGTTCTTCTGATCTATCGCTGTATCACGCTTTTCAATCAGGTCTTGTTTATACTTTGCCAAATCATCGCGTGTGATTGTGCCCCACTGATTTTCAGGGATGCCCGCAGCCTTTAATAAGCGCAGATGTTCTGAATTTGTCGGATCAAGTTTCCCATCTCTGTCAAATATGTCCATAAGAGCATTCGTGGCACCAATTTGGTCATTGTAGCCGTCGATAAGGTTGTTTAAATCTGCCAGTTGCTGCTGAAGCATGAGCACGTATTGCATATGCTCCCTGTTGCGCTTGTCCTTTTTCTCTTTTTCGCTGCTGCCTTCTTGCGTACCGCGTGTTTGAGCGGCGGCATCTGCGCGAAGTCCACTGCCAACTGTCGTTTCGTCGCTGTCCATACTGAGATTGTGGATCGTGCGTTTGAGTTCTTTGTCCGTGTCTGAAACTGCATTTCGCGCGTCCGCGTCGGGATCGTCGGAAGCCATTCCAACCGGGCCTGCCGTGTAAGGAATCTTTACACCCGCATCGGCATCTAAAGTTTTTTCTGCATTATTGTGTAAAGGCCGGTCACCGGACTTGGGACGAAGATTTGCCTCGGTTGAATTATCTTCAACCGGGCCATCATTTTTATTGGTTTTATCGTCTATATTCCGCGCCACACACGCCTCATACCGTTGATGAATAACTACCTTTACGAGTATGATATTGGAATATTCTTATGATTATGTAAATATTGAATACAATTAATCTTTAATTGTATTTATTGAGCCGGATGAGTCGGCGAATGAATTCCGCCATATCCATACAGAGGTTTTGGGAGCGGTCCTCCGTCCAGGACAGTAAAGGAGGTTTCAAAGAGATACGAATATTGGCGTTCGCATTTTCGTCCATAGATGACGGTTCCAATAAAGCCTCTTCTATAAAAACATCAAGCGATGGCTTGTCCGTAAGGTCCTGGCGTATGAGCTGCCTAATACATTCGGCTCGGTTCGAATAGCCGAGACGGCGTACCTCCGCATCAATATGCAGCACAAGATCTTGCGGCAAATTTAGCGCGAAATCCGACGAGCGTTGTTCTATAGAGTTGTTTATAGCGGGGACTTGTCGAGGGGGTTTCTTGTCCGGGACCGAGGCATATGCGCGCGTTATAAAGTCGAGCTCGTTCCTGAAAATTGTGCCCTGCTCTCCGTAGAACAGATTTTTTGCGCGCGACGGATGGAGCGATTTGGGGGCATGCGAATTTCGCTTGAGAAGCTGTTTCATACTTAGCCCTGTTCGCTCCGCCTCGCTCTTCATGATCTGTATCATTTCGGGTGTGAGCGGAATGCTTTCGTCCATGCTTTCGTAGAGAGAAATGAAATATTGATAAATATCGCCATCGACCGTCTTGTTGAGGCCGCGCGCGACGTTGTACATCACGCCGGAGCTCACGCCCTTGGGCCTGTCCTTACGGCCACGTAACAGCGCGCCGTAGCCCGTTCCCGTCCGCTCGCGGTGGGATAGAAGTGTTTCAATCATGTCCGGTGTAACCGGTATGCGCTGGCCCATGAGGGATAGTGTCGGGGAATAACTGCGCGGCGGTCAACGTGCCATTGAACGTTGTCCACAGACTAGATTGTTATGCAGTTTTTCAGAGCTATTAATACAATTAGACTATTAGTTTCTAACCTCGCCAATGCTAGAAATTAGGTAAGCACCCGATGAATTTCCTTCAACTTCCAAGCCGTTAACGGATACGCTGAGACTCGGCCTTGGCTCTTGTTTCGAAACTAGATTAAGCCTGCTCTATTTTTCTGAAACTATTTGAAAGTTTGAGCACAAATAGAACTAGCCACTCGATCAGAAGAACGACAGCAACAGATAATGGAAATATGGGGATAGAAATCAAGGCATACAAATACACCTCAATCTCGTACGCTACCAGCAAAGGAAAAAATAAAAATAGGCCGAATATTGGCAGAATAAACACAATCAAACCGACCGCATCATTTGTCCGGCCCCATTTTAAAGAAAAATTCTTATATAGAAAAAACAAAGCCAGTACCCATGCGTAAATTATAGTTGCTGCGATGCCTCCCCTAAACACGTCCTCCCAATCTATCAGTAAACTTGCATTATCATAGACTGCATAATATCCGATGATCATGGAATACCAAAAAATCAACATGCCCGTAAAAAACCCACAGTAGAAAATTGACGTATCGCCTTTTTTTAAGTTTTTAGATGATATTTCTCTAAAAGTCAGAATGTAAAATTTAAGAGCAACGATACTGACTATAAGAGAAAAAACATATTCCGAAACAATCTCCAACCTCACGAGAGAGCCAAAGCCAGAAAGAAAGGGAAACAAAAGAAGAAGTGGGCAAAATCCTAATACGAATGAACTTAGAAAAATTTTATATGAAGCTACCTGTTTCGCTCCGGTCAGTATATCTAGGCGATTCTTAAAGCTTGGGTGAAAAAACCAATTTGTAACCCAATGCATTATGTCCCGAGTTCCTGAATGTTCTTCGTAGTAAATATTCCTTTTTAAATAATCCTGGTAGAGATCATTATCAGCTGAAAATGCAATAATGTCCGCGTGCGATTCTCTATTATGAATGATATTCATAGACGTTATGGCGCACATTAATGCGAAAACAAATAGCGGAATGTGAATTAGTATATCCCCTGTATCTGTAGGGACATGTTGAAATATATCAGGTACTTTTTCGCCGGACTTATAGAATAAGGCATATAGATTTTGTTCAAAACCCACTTTGAAGTAATATTCGTATATCAGTAAAATATAAAATAATGCACACAACCAAGTCCAAAGTATAAACATATAATCAAAATATTTGTTATGAGAGAATTCATGCAAAAGAATTGCGCAGTTTTTTTTCAAGGTCAGGCGGTTTTCAAACTTAGGCGGTAATATAATTACGTGGAAAAATATCATTGAGAACGCGCGGCAATGTCCCTCAGGGCCACGCAAAAAAAACGTATTTTTAGGAACATCAACTACTGATCTGATAATTTCGCCTATATCGTTCGGCAAGCCTCGAACTGGATCGTTCGATCCCCTTAGCGAGTGACATATAGACCGAAAATTGTGAAAGAAAAAAGTAAGTGCGGGGATCAACGCTAAGAAGAGTCCTATAGCAATTGAACCGGACATACTTATTACCAAGGCAATTAACGTCAGGCTTACAGCGCACTCGCATTTTACCAAGGTGAGATTTACCGCTCTATTTCGTGCTGCCATCTTACACGTTGAAGATACCGGGCTCATAATGCCGCCTGCGTTATCTGATATTTTTTGGGATTCTTGATGTTTGGACCATCAATCTCACAGAATTTAGTCTTTAGAATTCAAAGGTTTCAGCATTTACGCCATCTGACAAAGTGAAGTACAGGTCTATATCTAAATGGGATTTCTCTTTAAGTGCTTGGCTTACTATCGAGAATAAAGGCCGCAGCTCCTTAAGTGTATCGAGCGGACAGTTTTCAAACGAAAACGAGATTTCAAGAATTGTAGGCTCACCGGAACTTAAGAATTTAGATTCCCCTCGTATAAAGGTCAGCTTTTTCCCCATGGTTTCACCGATAGTTCCGAAGTCACTCACCAGAGAATCGGCGATGGGTGTAATGATTTCGCCATTTTTAGCTTTGATTACGAGCGTGGTAGGCATGTATATGATATCCTTTCTGCATTCTGGTTTTGCAAAACGATAAGTCGAGGAGTAGCCGATGTACACCCAATACAGAGTGGTCATGGCGAACGGACCCTCTCGGGAACAGTACGGCATTGCAAATATTAGTGTTATTATTTTCCCTAGAGTACAATAAGTTGAAAAATCCCAAAAAAAAGGCTACACTGGAAAATGTTAAAAGTGAATTTGAATCAGAAACGCAAACCAGTTTGGCCGATAAAAAGAGAGTTATACTCCCCGAGAGAAAAATGGTTCGGCGAACAGCCGAAGAGTTTGCCGCTGGCGCAAAGCCTGTAAAAGGTTCAGGCAGTCATCGATTGGTCGAACAGAAAATTCGTTTAACCCCAGAATTAAGAAATGCAATCCGAGAAGCCGCGCAAATCGCCGATTGCACTGACGTTATGTGGGTTCGTGCGGCTGCCAGAAAAGCGTTACGTGAAGGCATTGATGTTGAGCACGAGTTAAGTACGACAGTCGAACTTCCTTCTTTATCTCCTCCTGAAAAAAAATAAGGACCCCTATTGTAAGCGGGTCCTTATTTAAATATATTGCTGCACAGCGATACGGGTTTGCCTAGGTCTCTCAATTTCTAGGCAGCGTATAGCGAAGTGCCCTCGGATCGGGAAGCGCTGAAATAATTTCAGCAATCTTCTTCCTAGTCTGATCGCATGTCCGGGAATTCTGTTCGTTTTCAGCACTTTCGAGAAAACCTCTCGGCAGTGAGTGGTAACGCTCGTCCCGGTTCGTCGAAATGGGAGGGAGCAATTTCTTATTCCGCTCCCCGGCAAAGGAGGTTTGGTAATGTCCAGGAACGCTCAAAAACACATGCTGAAAGAAATTGCGGCGTTGTATGCCGCGCATCAGCGTAAATACAGCAAGGTCATATTGGCGACCCTTGCGGCTTTCGTTTTGTCCTTCTGGCTGACCGCCAAGGGTCTGTTCGATATGGCCGTTGAGGTTGGGGCGGCGGATGTTACGGGTATCGTAACCGCGCTCATGGCCTCGGTCGTCGCCGCGATCCTTGTCGGCGGCGGCACGATGCTTCTGCTGGCCGTCGTGATGACCGCCACAAGACGGCAGTTCTGGCACATTGTCGTACTTGCGGCTTCGCTCATGCCTTTCACTTTGGGGATCAGCACATTCAGCGCGGTGCGCGGTACAGCCGGGCCGAATTCTTTGGTCTACGACATGCGCAGCCATGCTATCGCGCAGGCCGTCTATTACGAACAAGCCACGACCGACACATCGGGCGCGCAAAGCGCACAGGCGGCCCTGATGCCGTTGCAGGCATCGATCTGCGGTTTGGCGGAAGGTGAAGGTAGTAACGGTGTCCTGACCGGATCGGCTGGGAGAGGCGCGGTGTTCGCGGCCTATACGAGCGGCTGTGCAAGTATCAGAACCATTATACAGACATTGGCCGATACGGTGGCGCGCACCGAAAGCCGCCGCGAGGAAGCCGCGAAGATCCTCGCCGTTCTTAGCACCATCCCACAGGACACAAGCCTGTCGGTCTTCGAGCGCCAGAGCGCCTTTCGCCTCGAAGTAAACAAATTACGTAAACTCATCGAGGAAACCGGGGCCGAGAACGTCTCGGATAGGCTCACGGCGCAACTCAAGATATTGCAGTCCTCCGTGGCGACATTGGGTGTGCAAAATGACGGGTTCGGCAAAAAGCAAAGCGGCGCAATCCAAAACCTCAAAGCCGCTATCGGTCTGGTCGGTCAAACCGTCGATGAGCTGCTGAACGGTGACCCTATGTTACGGCCCGAACCGCCACGGGAGTTGCTCGAAACGGGCGCTGCCGTCGCGGTCTACTGGCACCGGAATATCCCGCAGATTCTGTTGGCCGTGCTCATTGACCTGATGCCGGTCTGGTTTACCGGATTGCTCATGGTCTCCCGAACGACCGTGCGCACTCGCGAGGAAGAGCTGCGGAAGAAACCCAACCCACACCGTAAGACCCGAACCGCTAATCCTAAATCGAAGAAAGGAGAATAGAGCTATGCAAATCATTCAATCCGCGTCCCGTTTTTCTCTGTCGGTCCTGGCGAACACAGCGCTGATTACCGTGTCAGGGGCGCTCGCCGCCTCTGCCATCGGCCTAACCGCTTTGTATCTTGTGGAGTATATCGACGAGACGCCCTCGATGAGAACCTTGCGATGCATGGTCGGGCTCACGCAGGAAAACTGCCTGCGCTACGACAAGGAAATGGACGCCTTGCAGAGCAAGCTCGAACTGCTTAAGCGCGAGATTGCCAACGCCGAGCAAAAGACTGTCGAGGCGGAAGAAAAGCTGGTCAACTTACGCAGGATCGAAACGGCCATCGATAAAGTCACGCTTTTCGAGACACATAAAGTTCCGAATTCCACGCTCACCATCACGGTCGGCACGGTCTATTCCCGGCTGCTCGACCCGGAACTTGCGCCGCAATATTTTTGCTATGTCGATCTTGCCCGTGGCGCCGCGAACGAATCCCGGAACCTTCATTTCAATAGCACGTCCGGGCCGGTTGAATTGAGTAAAGCAAATTTGCGCAAGGCCGATGTCAGCGACTCGACGCTGCAATTCGGGCATTCGGTCTGCAAGCCTTTCCTGATCGGTCAGTCGGGCTAGCCGACATGAGCGGGCGCAACAAAGCGCAACAAAGCAAGATCATCCCAGCACTAGCGCTGGGCGGCCTGTCCTACTTCGCATGGACGGAGTTGGGCGGGCCGCTGATGGTGGGGGGTGAGATCAATCCCATTCCCGCCTTGGCGGCCACTGGGATGGGTTTGTCGGGCGTAACGTTGCTGTCCGTCGGATTGAGCTCGTTTGCTGACCTTTGCGGCTATGTGAAGGCGCGCACACCAAGGGGCAACAAAGGCAGTGCAGCCTTCGTCAAATCCCTGAAGCAAGTCAGACGTGACCTGATCAAACACGGAATGAGCCTTTACTGGGGAACCTTTAAAGGCGTGCCTGTTTTTAGCGATATCGAGTCCAGCGCTTATGTGATCGGTCCTTCTGGGTCAGGCAAAACATCAAAATTTATTCTCCCCGGAATTTTAGCCCTCAGGGGCAAAGCCAAGGTCGTCTATGATTTTAAATCGGATTTGACCCCGCAAATTTCCAAACCGCTGCGTAAGCTCGAACGGCTGCGGATCATCAATCTGGGTGGTCTCTATGAGAAGGAAATCGGGCAGGAAACGGATTACTACAATGTGCTCATCGTCGTCGTTGAGACCTATTTTCGTAAAGGCGGCCTCGAAGAAATAACAGATATCGTCCGGGAGTTTTGCTTTATTCTCGACCCCGACGACGCCAAAAACGCGGGCGGCGGCGAGGGCTCCTTCTGGAAGAATAACAATCGCCGCTGGATCGGACTCGTCATCCAAATTGTGGTCTTGATCGAGGGCGAGAACGCCACCCTCGGTCTGTGCCTTCAAATGCTCAACGACCGGGCAAGCCTGTTGAAACACGCTCAGTGGGTGGCGGGGCGTTTGGAAGTTGAATTTGTCGATGAGCATGGTGAGATCACCACGTCCGCCACCGCCATTCCCTTGCACGAGTCTCCCTGGGCCTCGATTCACGATCCAGAGGATTTGGCAAACTATACTGAGTTCCTGCGCGGCCTGGCCTCGGGTATTGCCGACATGCTGGAAGCGCCGGATAGCCGCATGGTGGACGGCATTCTGGCGGGTGCACAGGAATCGGCGCTGAGCAATTTCGACATCACCACCCGCGCCAACAAGATCACCAGCAAGACAACATTCCGGTTCTCCGAGTTGAAGGATAAGGGCCGGGTGACAAGCGTGTGCATCATGCTCGATCCGAACAAGATCGCCGCGCAATCGAAAGTGCTGGGCGTTCTCAACTGGTGCATGTTGCTGGAACTCAAGCGCCACGAACGCAAAACTGCCTCCGTTTACGTTCTGGTTGACGAGGCTGGAAACATCCCATGGAGAGATTTAGAGGGCGATTTAACGTGGATTCGCTCTTACTCCATAAAGCTGATTTTTGCGTTTCAAAATTTCCCCGCTTTTTCAAAAAAGCACTCAAAAACGGCATTGGAAGTGCTGCTTTCTGAGGCTCAAACCAAATTATTCATGCCTGGTCAGCGTAATCCAGAAACACTTTCGATGATCGAACGCATTCTTTCGAAGCAAAGCATCGTTACGCGAAGCCATAACGCTAACAAATCCAGCGGCCTGCTGAGCATGGACGGCTACGGCCTTCAGGAGGACGGTAAGTCGTTGATGGATGCGGAGGACATTCGCACTACGGAAAAGGGAATCCTTATCATTGGCAACAATAAGCCGATGCCGGTCGACCTTCCCAGCATCGCCGAAATTCACCCTTGGCGGAAGCAACTGGCTCCATCGCCCTTCACCGGCAAGCCGTATCTAAAACGCATCAAGCTACGCATCAAACCCTATCCTCGCTCGCTGCTGTCCTGGCTCGGCGGCGCGCTCAAGTTCGTGTTCACGGGCGGGAGAAGATCATGAGCACCAAGCATCAAACGCTGAGCGTCATTGGCGGGTTGGCGCGGTTGCTGAGCCATGCCGTTAGAGGCTGGCCGCTCCTCTTGCTGGTGGTGTTCTTTCTCTCCAGCGAAGGACCGCATTTACGCGTTTCATGGACCTGTAGCGGCTCCTGTGATCGTAATTATTACATCCATTGCACCTATCTGGGTTCGCGCGGGTTCGTTCCTGCACTTGGCCCCGTATGCCCGCTCGTCGCTTGGATTGATTCCCGGGGTGGCGAGTGATGAGCGCCGCTCGTGACATCAAAGGGCCATGGCTCAACACAGAGGTGCTGAACCGTGTTCCCCGCGTCCACCGCGAATTCGATCTCAACCGCGATCCTTATACCGCGCATCAGCTTCTGGACTTGGACAAGACGGAGAAACAGCGCCGGGATGAATCCGAGGGCACGGGGGTGCCACGCGGCTCAAAGATGGTGAAACGCGACAAGCCCGTGCCGACACAGAAGCCCCGCAGCGAAACCGGCAAATCCGTTGACCGTGCCGCGTTCGGTGACCGCTGGCTGGTCGAACGGCGCGATGCCGTTCTGGCCCAAGCCGCCGCCAGAGACGCAACGAGAGACGCTGCAAGGGAACACGCGCCCGAACAAGGCAATACACAACCAACTGGAATAACCAGAGGGCCTTCGCTGTGAAGGCTCCCCAACCCAAGGAGACATCCATGAGTGAGCAAACAGGCAAAGCGCCCATCCAAACACTGCGCGATGGTGCGGTGGTCGTTAAAATTTGGGAACAGAATGGCAAGAACGGTCCGTATACATCCGCGACGATTGGCCGGACTTATAAGAACGAACAGACCGGCCAGTACGGCGAGTCCCGCTCGCTCAGCCGTTCGGACATTCTCAAGGCGCAAGCGCTGCTGCTCGATGCCAATCGGGAAATGAACCGGTGGCAGAGCTATTACAAGGAATTGGCGCAACAGCAAACACCGAGCCAAGAGCCGGGCCAAGCACCCGCGCAGAATGTTACCGCCGCTACACCGGCGGCTCAGTCGACCGAACCGCAAGCCGCCCAAGGTCTGGCCCCGCAGCGCGATGCCGCCCTGGCAAACGCGGTCCCGGCCACACCAAGCCAAGGCCCCGATCACGGCCCGGAACGGTAATCCGGGTGGCCTCATTTATGGAACGGGTAGGGAATTTGTTCTTAAGTAAGAAGTTGCAGTATTGCATCTATTTATGATAGTTTGTTCTCTTTTTGTTCCATTATGAGTAGAGGCAAGGGGTTAAAGGCAAGAGACGTAGAAGAGGAGTAAAAACGTGAACGACGCAGGCAAAAAAGAGACAGTAAAATCAACGACCGGGGGACTGTTCGGCGTGCCGGACAGCCTGCCTGCGGGCGATCTTCCTCTCGATGTGGAAAAGTACCGGGCGCAAATGAAGGAATCCGATCTGAGCGAAGAACAACAGGTCGAGTTCCTTCAAGCCTTGTGGTCGATTATGAAAGCTTTTGTCGAGATTGGATTCAATGCTAATTCTATCCAGAACTTTATGCCCGAATTGGCCCCAAATCCTTCGGAAACCGGCGCTGATCGGGTAAAATTAGAGGATAGGAAATACAAACAGAGATTTGAGAAAGCCGCGCTCGGTTCCGCAGCGGAAGGAGGCAATTCATGACAAACGATGTAATCAGAAAGGCGGTCATTTATTGCCGTGTATCCAGCGTGGCGCAAACCAAACGGGGTGACGGGTTGGGTAGTCAAGAAACCCGGTGCAACGAATACGCCCGCATGAAGGGCTATACCATCGTCGAAAAGTTCACCGACGATCTGACCGGAAGCGTGGTGGATCGTCCCGGCATGAAGGCGATGGTAAACTACATTCGGCGGTACCGCGAAGATAATTGCATCGTCATTATCGACGATATCAGCCGTCTTGCGCGCGGCGTCGAAGCGCATTGGGAGTTGCGCCGCACCATCATTCGCGCCGGAGGCAAGCTTGAATCCCCGTCCATTGAGTTCGCCGACGATGCCGACAGCAAGATGGTCGAGAACGTGCTGGCAGGCGCGGCCCAGCACCAACGCGAGAAGAACGCCGAGCAAACCTTCCACCGCATGCGTGCGCGATTGGTGAACGGGTATTGGGTGTTCTGGAAGCCGCGCGGCTATCGCTATGAAAAAACGCGTGGTGAAGGAAATATGCTGGTTCGTGACGAACCTATTGCATCCATCGTGCAGGAAGCTTTGGAGGGATACGCAACGGGTCGTTTCGAAACGCAGGTCGAGGTAAAGCGGTTTCTTGAGTCTCAACCGCTGTTTCCCAAAGACTTGCCAGATGGTGAAATCCGCAATCAGCGGGTGGCGGATATACTCAACCAGGTTCTCTATGCCGGGTATCTTGAATCACCGAAATGGGACGTTCCCTTGCGCGAAGCCAAGCATGAGGGGCTTATCAGCTTTGCCACTTACCACAAGATACAGGAACGACTGAAGAGCACCGCCAAGGCCGCCGCCCGCAAGGACATCAATGCGGATTTCCCGCTGCGCGGCTTTGTCCTCTGCGGCGATTGCGACAAGCCTCTCACGGCCTGCTGGTCGAAAGGAAAGCGCCAGAAATTTCCCTATTACCTTTGCCACAACCGGGCTTGCGAGAGTTACCGGAAATCTATTCCGCGCGACAAGATCGAAAGTGAGTTCGAGGTGCTGCTCGGCGCGATGCAGCCGACCGAAAACGCCTTCAATATCGCCAGAAACATGTTCAAGGAATTGTGGAACCACCGGCTCAAACACACCGCCGCGCTATCGCAATCGGTTAAGCGCGAGGTCGTCAAGATCGAGAAGCAAATCGAACAATTTCTGGACCGGATTGTGGATACGGAGACGCAAAGCGTCATATCCCGTTATGAATCCCGTATCGCGAAATTGGAGAAAGAAAAGCTGTTGATAAAGGAAAATCTGCTCTCAAGCGGCAAACCGCAACGACCCTTCGAGGAAATGTTCGAACACGCCATGGCGTTCCTGAAAAACCCGCAGAAACTATGGGCTTCGAAGCGTTTGGAAGACAAGAGAGCGGTCCTAAAATTGACCTTTTCAAGCCGTCTTGCCTATTGTCGAAATCGGGGATTTCGAACACCCCAAACAGCCTTACCGTTCAAGGCGTTAGGGCCGATTCAGAGTGGGGAAATAGAGTTGGTGCGCCCGACAGGATTCGAACCTGTGACCCCCAGATTAGGAATCTGGTGCTCTATCCGACTGAGCTACGGGCGCGGCACGGGGGTTTTATAGCATGGCGGTTTTTGAGACACCCCTATAAATGCTGGATTTTCGGACACATATACATTAAGTGAGGCGCACAAGCGGGGGAATGGCCCCCGTTTTTTGTTTTTGAATTCGTATATTTATAAGGATGCCCCCGTGGATATTCGCAATATCGCGATCATTGCCCATGTCGATCATGGCAAGACAACCCTCGTTGACGCGCTGCTGCGCCAGAGTGGCCAGTACCGCGACAATCAGCAGGTTGCCGAGCGGGTCATGGATTCCAATGATCAGGAGCGCGAGCGCGGGATCACGATCCTGTCGAAATGCGGCTCCGTGGTCTGGAAGGATACGCGGATCAATATCGTTGATACGCCCGGACACGCCGATTTCGGCGGTGAGGTGGAGCGTATCCTCAGCATGGTCGATGGCGTGCTGCTGCTGGTTGACGCTTCCGAAGGGCCGATGCCGCAGACCAAATTCGTTACCGCAAAGGCCCTGAAGCTGGGGCTGCGTCCCGTTGTCGTGGTTAACAAGGTCGACAAGCCGGATGCCCGCCCGGATGAAGTACACGACGAGGTGTTTGATCTGTTCGTCACGCTGGAAGCGAATGAAGAGCAGCTTGATTTCCCAGTCCTTTTCGCATCGGCAAAGGGTGGCTGGGCGTCGCGGGATTCGAGTGCCCGCAGCGGCGATATGTCGGCATTGTTCGATACGGTTATCGAGCATGTGAAGGCGCCGACGGTTAGCGAGTCCAGCGCCTTCAAGATGCTGGCGACGACGCTGGAAAGCGACCCGTTCCTTGGCCGTATCCTGACCGGACGCATCGAATCCGGTTCCGTGCGCGAAAATATGACGGTCCAGGCGCTGCATCGCGACGGAACCCGGGCCGAACGGACACGGATCACGAAGGTGCTCGCATTTCGGGGCACGGGCCGCGAAGGCGTTACGGAAGCCCATGCCGGCGATATTGTCGCGCTGTCAGGATTCAGTACCGCGACGGTGGCCGATACGATTTGCGATCTGGAGGTGACGGAAGCCATTCCTTCTGATCCGGTCGATCCGCCGACCCTGTCCATGGTTTTTTCGGTGAATGATTCACCGCTTGTCGGCCGGTCCGGCAAGAAGGTGACCTCTCGTTTGATCCGCGCCCGGTTGATGGACGAAGCCGAAGGCAATGTCGCGATCCGCGTGACTGAAACCGAAAATGGCGACGCCTTCGAAGTCGCCGGTCGCGGCGAATTGCAGCTTGGCGTGCTGATTGAATCAATGCGCCGGGAAGGGTTCGAGCTGACCATCAGCCGTCCCCAGGTCATTACCCGCAAGGACCCCGATTCGGGTGCCGTGCTGGAGCCGTATGAGGATGTCGTCATCGATGTCGATGAGGAATTCGCCGGAACCGTAGTGGAATCGATTGCGAAGCGGCGTGGCCGGATCGCGGATATGCGCCCATCCGGTGGCGGCAAGCAGCGGCTGCACATTGTCGCCCCTTCACGGGGACTGATCGGCTATCACGGCGATTTCATGACTGAAACCCGCGGCACCGGGATCATGAACCGCTTGTTCCGCGAATACGGCCCGCATGCCGGCCCGATCGAAGGGCGGCGTAACGGGGTTCTGGTATCGATCGCGTCGGGCAACAGCGTTGCCTACGGCCTTATGGGGCTGGAAGCGCGGGCAACCCTGTTCATCGGTTCCGGCATCCCGGTTTATGAAGGCATGATCATCGGCGAGAACAGCCGCAGCAATGACCTGGAGGTCAATCCGCTGAAGTCGAAGCAGCTGACCAACGTTCGCGCATCGGGTACCGATGAAGCGGTCAAGCTGACACCGGCCCGCCGCATGTCGCTGGAACAGGCCGTTGCCTATATCGAAGGCGACGAACTGGTTGAGGTCACCCCGGACACGATCAGATTGCGCAAGCGGTATCTGGACCCGCATGAACGCAAGAAGGCTTCGCGGATGGCGGCAACGGCATAACGCGCTTTTCGTATTAATTCGTGACCGCATTTGGTTGACAATCGTCACGGTCACGCTAGGTTGAACAACGTTACGCATCGTTGAACCCTGTGGGAGAGGCGGATACCGTAAGGATCATCCGCGCCGAAGGAGCAACCGCCCCGGAATCTCTCAGGCAAAAGGACCGCAGGGGAAGAGCACTCTGGAAAGCAGGCACCGAGGTTTCGGTGCCTCACCGAAGGTGAAAGCCGGGCAAATGCCCGGTGATACTCTCAGGTTCACGGACAGAGCGGGGCAGCGGATCCAGGTGAAGGAGCCGCTGTCGCATATTGCTTTGCCGGAGGATCATGCGTGGACGATCAAGACAGGACGCCGCTGAAACGCACGCCGCTTTTTGCGCTGCATGACAGGCATGGCGGGAAAATGGTGCCGTTCGCCGGTTATGACATGCCGGTCCAGTACGGTTCGGGCGTGCTCAAGGAACATTTGCATACCCGGTCCGAAGCGGGCCTGTTCGACGTTTCCCATATGGGCCAGCTTTACCTGCATGGCGAAGGTGTCGCTGCGGCGCTGGAGACGCTTGTGCCCGGAGAAATCCAGGGCCTTGCACCCGGCCGAATGCGCTACACCCAGTTCACAAATGACAGCGGTGGCATTCTTGACGATCTGATGGTGACAAAGTCCGGGGACAGCCTGTTCCTTGTCATCAACGCTGCTTGCAAGGAAGCCGATATCGCGCATATGCAGGAAAACCTGCCGCAGCATATCGGGATGGAAATTCTCGACGATGCCGCGCTGATCGCGTTGCAGGGACCCGCCGCCGCAGTGGTTCTGGAGCGGTTTGCACCGGGCGTTGCGGCGATGAAGTTCATGTCTTCGGCTGCGATGACAGTGAATGGTGTCGAATGTATCGTCAGCCGTTGCGGCTATACCGGCGAGGACGGGTACGAAATTTCAGTCGAAGTCAGGGATGCGCCGTCACTGGCGGAAGCGTTGCTGGCAGCACCGGAAGTAATGCCGGTTGGGCTGGGCGCGCGGGACTCGCTGCGGCTTGAAGCCGGGCTGTGCCTGTACGGGCATGACCTCGACACAACGACGACTCCCGTCGAGGCTGACCTGCTTTGGTCCATTTCAAAACGCCGTCGCCAGGATGGTGGGTTTCCGGGTGACGCCATCATCCAGCAACAGATTGCGGAAGGTACGACGCGCAAGCGGATCGGCTTGCTGCCGGAAGGCCGCGCGCCGGCACGCGAGGGCACGGAAATTGTCGATCGCGAGGGCAAACAGATTGGCGTTGTCACCAGCGGCGGCTTCGGGCCGAGCGTCGGCGGGCCGATTTCAATGGGTTATGTGACAGGTGATTCAGCGGCCGTGGGAACGGCCGTCAGCCTGATGGTTCGTGGTAAGGCGCTACCGGCACAGGTCGCGTCGACGCCTTTCGTTCCGCAACGTTATTACAGGGGTTAATCCGAAGAGGGGATCATGAGCGATATCAGATATACGGAAGATCATGAGTGGGTTCGTATCGACGGTGATACGGCGACTGTCGGCATCACCGACTATGCGCAAGAACAGCTTGGCGACATTGTTTTCATCGACTTGCCGGAAATAGGGGCCGCGCTTGCACAGGGCGACGATGCCGCCGTTGTCGAATCCGTGAAGGCGGCGAGCGACATTTATGCCCCGATTACCGGCGAGATCGAGGAGGTCAATGACACGCTTGAAGGCGAGCCCGGCCGGATCAACGAGGATGCCGAGGGCGAAGGCTGGTTCTTCCGGTTGAGCGTCAGCGATACGGCGGAACTGGACAACCTGATGGACGAAGAAGCCTACCAGGCCTTTGTGAAAAAACTCTGACCCGTAACTTTTCCGGAGCATGACATGGCCGTCAATCGCCTGACCGAACTCGAACAGAATGATGACTTCGTATCCCGGCACATTGGTCCGTCCGCCGACGAAATTACGGCGATGCTGGCCGTTGTGGGGCAGGAATCCCTTGAGGCATTGATCGACAATGCTGTGCCGGATGCGATCCGTCATCGCGATCCGCTGGATCTTCCAGCATCCCGGTCGGAAGCGGATGTGCTGATGGAACTGCAGCGGATCGGGTCGAAGAACCGTGTCATGCGGTCGATGATCGGGATGGGGTACTACGACTGTTACACGCCGGGGGTGATCCTGCGAAATGTGCTGGAAAACCCTGGCTGGTACACTGCCTATACCCCGTACCAGCCCGAAATTTCGCAAGGCCGGCTCGAGGCGCTGCTGAACTACCAGACCATGGTCATGGATCTGACCGGCATGGGGTTGGCGAATGCCTCCCTGCTGGATGAAGGGACGGCTGCGGCCGAGGCGATGACGCTGTGCCGTCGTGTCGGGAAATCGAAAAGTAATACTTTCTTTGTGTCCGCGGATTGCCACCCGCAAACCATCGAAATTCTTCAGACCCGGGCGGAGCCGCTCGGTATCGAACTGATAGTTGGCGACCCGTTTTCGAAGCTGGCCGAGGCCGAACCCTTTGGCGTTCTGCTTCAGTACCCCGCGGCATCCGGCAGCGTCGAAGATTACGCTGCTGTTGTCGAAGCCGCGCATGTGACCGGTGCGCTGGTCGCGGTTGCGAGCGATCTGCTGGCCTTGACACTATTGAAGCCGCCGGGTGAATGGGGAGCCGATATTGTTATCGGCAGTGCCCAACGGTTCGGTGTGCCGATGGGCGGCGGCGGGCCGCATGCCGGGTTTATGGCAACCCGCGAGGAATACCGCCGCTCGATCCCGGGGCGGTTGATTGGTGTCTCTATTGATTCTGCCGGGAATCCGGCGCTGCGTTTGGCGCTACAGACCCGTGAACAGCATATTCGTCGCGAAAAGGCGACCAGCAATATCTGCACGGCGCAGGTGCTGCTGGCCGTGATGGCGGGCATGTATGCAGTGTATCACGGGCCGGACCGGCTGAAGACCATTGCCGAACGCGTGCACCGCATGGCCTGCATCACGGCGGCGGGGCTGAAGCGGCTCGACGTTGAGATCGGCACGGCTGCCTGGTTCGATACATTGCGTGTTCGTTTGCCGGATGGTAATGCGGCGGAGCTGCACCATGAGGCCGTTGCGGAAGGTTACAATTTCCGCCATATCGACGACCATACGCTGGGTTTGTCGTTTGATGAAACCACGACCCGAACTGATATTGAAGCGGTCTGGCGTATCTTTGGCGATGACGGCTCACTGACAGTGGACGCAATGGATGCCGAGGTCGCGGATGCCATTCCGGGTTCGCTGCGGCGCACCTCTTCCTATCTGACGCATCCGGTGTTCAGCAGCTACCATTCCGAAACCGAGATGCTGCGCTATCTGAAGCGGCTGCAGGACAAGGATATCGCGCTCGACCGGTCGATGATTCCGCTTGGTTCCTGCACGATGAAGCTGAATGCCACGACGGAGATGATCCCCGTTACCTGGCCTGAGTTCGGCCGCATTCATCCATTCGCGCCCGCCGACCAGCTTGCCGGTTATCGTGAATTGATCGACGGGCTGGAAGTGATGCTGTGCCGCGCGACAGGTTTCGATGCGGTATCGTTTCAACCGAATGCGGGTTCGCAGGGCGAATATGCCGGGCTGCTGGCGATCCGGGCCTTTCATCATGCCAATGGCGATATGGCGCGGGATATCTGTCTGATCCCGAGTTCTGCCCATGGTACCAATCCGGCCAGCGCGGTGATGGCCGGTATGCGCGTCATCGTCGTCGAATGCGACAGCCGCGGTAATATCGATCTCGACGACCTGCGGGCGAAAGCAGCAACACATGGCGACAAGCTTGCGGCGCTGATGGTGACCTACCCATCGACACATGGTGTGTTTGAAGAAGCCATTCGGGATATCTGCAAGGTTGTCCACGACCATGGTGGGCAGGTTTATATGGATGGTGCGAACCTGAACGCTCTGCTTGGCGTCGCGATGCCGGGGGCAATCGGCGCTGACGTTTCGCATATGAATCTGCACAAGACATTTTGTATTCCGCATGGCGGCGGCGGTCCGGGCATGGGACCTATCGGCGTGAAGGCGCATCTGGCGCCGTTCCTGCCGGGGCATTGCGCGCAACACAGTGACACCACCCCGGCCGTCGGGGCCGTGTCGGCGGCACCGTGGGGCAGCCCCAGCATATTGCCGATCTCATGGGCTTATATTGCGTTGATGGGCGGTGAGGGCCTGCTGAAGGCAACGCAGGTTGCGATCCTCAATGCGAACTATGTGGCCAAGCGTCTCGATCCGTATTTTCCGGTTCTCTATACCGGGCCGGGCGGGCTGGTGGCACATGAATGCATCATCGATCTGCGGCAAATGAAGATTGCCAGCATCGATGACGTCGCCAAGCGACTGGTGGATTTCGGTATACACGCGCCGACGATGTCGTTTCCGGTGGCGGGGACGCTGATGATTGAGCCGACGGAAAGTGAATCGAAAGTGGAGATCGATCGGTTCTGCGATGCAATGATCGCGATATCGACGGAAATCGACGAGGTCGAGTCCGGCGATACGGCACTTGAAGACAGCCCGTTGCACAATGCGCCGCATACGCTGGAAGCAATCATTTCCGGGGATTGGGACCGGCCGTATTCGCGCGAGGATGCGGCCTTTCCGGTTGCGGATGTGCGCGCCAACAAATACTGGCCGCCGGTCGGCCGCATCGATCAGGTTTATGGCGATCGCCATATTGTCTGCGCCTGTCCGCCGCTTGAAGCCTATCAGGATGCGGCAGACTGACCGGCCCGCGATTAATTCGAAGCCGTGCCGGCCGGCACGGCTTCCAGGGAGAACAGAGGGGGTAATACATGGCGAATTTGGATTCACTGCAGCTCAGCCCGAAGGACAATGTTGCAATCGTTCTGGGCGATGTTGCCAAGGGTGATATGATTCAACCAGCGTCAATCACGGCACGGGAACCCGTGCCGCGCAGCCACAAGATTGCATTGGTGCCAATCGAGGCCGGGGCCCCGGTCGTCAAATATGGCCAGATCATCGGTTTTGCCTCGGATCATATTGCGCCCGGCGCACATGTTCATGTCCACAACGTGTCGATGGGCGATTTTGAACGCGACTACGCCTTCGGCGAAGGCGCGACGGAAACCGTGATGGTGCCGGAAGCCGAGCGTGCGACGTTCCAGGGGTATGTCCGCGAAGACGGCAAGGTCGGCACGCGCAATTATATCGGCATCGTTACCTCGGTGAACTGCGCGGCAACCGTGGCGCTGCATGTCGCCAAGGCCGTGGAGAAGGAAGGGCTGCTGGACGACTACCCGAATGTCGACGGCATCGTGCCGATTGTCCATGGCGCGGGCTGCTGCATCGGCACCGATGATGAAGGTTTCCGCATGCTGCAGCGGACCATCTGGGGTCATGCGCGGCATCCGAATTTCGCGTCCGTGCTGATGCTGGGACTGGGCTGCGAGGCAAACCAGATCCCCTTCATGCTGGAAACCATGGGCAAGCCGACGGACGAGACCTTCCATTACACCACGATCCAGGAGGAAGGTGGCACCCGCAAGACCGTGGAACATTGCCTGGACTGGGTGAAGGCCGTACTGCCGCGCGCCAATGCGATGCAGCGCCAGACCGTCCCGGCTTCGGAGTTGACGGTGGCACTGCAATGCGGCGGGTCCGACGGGTATTCCGGCCTGACCGCCAATCCGGCGCTGGGCATCGCGGTCGACACACTGGTTCGGCATGGCGGCTCCGGTGTGCTGGCGGAAACGCCGGAAGTCTATGGCGCGGAGCACCTTCTTACACGTCGTGCGGTCAGCCGCGAGGTCGGCGAGAAGCTGATCGAGCGCATCCATTGGTGGGAAGAATACGCCGCCAAGAACAATGGCAGCATGAACAACAACCCGACCCCCGGCAACAAGGCCGGCGGGCTGACCACGATCCTTGAAAAGTCGCTCGGTGCGGTCGCCAAGGGTGGTTCGACCAATCTCGTCGGCGTCTACAAATATGGCGAGCCGATCACCACGAAGGGCTTCGCCTTTATGGATAGCCCGGGCTACGACCCATGCTCGATCACTGGCGAGGTCGCATCTGGCTGCAACCTGGTCGCTTTCACGACCGGGCGTGGTTCCTGCTACGGCAACAAGCCGGTGCCGAGCGTCAAGCTCGCGACCAACACGCAGATGTATGCGCATATGTCCGAAGACATGGATATCAATTGCGGCACTTGCATCGACGGTACGGATTCACTTGAGGATGTCGGCGAACGGATCTTCCGCAAGCTGCTGGCCATCGCTGGTGGCGAGCAGACGCTTTCCGAACAGCTCGGCTTTGGCGACGCTGAATTCGTACCCTGGCAGATCGGCGCCCAGATGTAGTCACTGTCCGGGCCCTTGCCATCCTCCACTGGCGCGCCGATGATCGGGAACAATGATCACGCGACGGAGGAGGAAAGCATGAGGCGGCTGGAAGGTAAAAACGCAGTCATTACGGGAGCGGCATCCGGCGTCGGGCGGGCGGCAAGTTTGCTGTTTGCGCGTGAAGGGGCAGCCGTCGCCTGTATCGATATCGACGCGGGGATGGGGGAAGAGACCGCGGCGATGGTTCGCGATGAAGGTGGCGATGCCATATTCATCGAAACCGACCTTGCCGATGCGGCCGCCATCGATCGTATGGCTGGTTCCTGCATGGAATGGCGCGACAGCATCCACGTTCTATTCAACAACGCCGCGATTGCGGAGCGTCGAGAGTTCGAGGACGTGCCGTTGGAAGAATGGAACCGGCAGGTTGCCGTCAATCTGACGGCCCCGTTCCTGTGCAGTCAGAAACTGCTGCCAGCACTGAAGGCCACAGGGAACGCTGCAATTATTCATCATGGTTCGATCGATGGTGTGCTCGGTAATCCGACGCTGGTCGCCTATTCGGCGTCCAAGGGCGGGCTGCAGCCATTGACCCATGTGATGAGTTTCTGGCTGGCGCGTCATGGTATTCGCGTGAATTGTATCAATTCCGGCGCGCTGCGCGAAAGCAAGCAGGGCATTCCCGTGCGGCTGAACAAGGACAATCGCGCCGGTCAACCGATGAGCAAAGCCCAGCGCGATGCAACGCCGATGGGCCGGCCCGGTTTCGTAGAGGAAGCTGCCGATGTCGCGCTCTACCTTGCCAGCGATGAGTCCTCATATGTCAACGGCAGTGTTATCACGCTGGATGGCGGGCGCACGGGTATTACGCCAGGGACGTTCTGACGTGTTGTTCCAAAGACTGTTCGAATTGTTTGGCGGCGCCGTGCCGGCGATTACCAGAGATACGCCAGAAGCAGAATAATCCCGACAGCCGCGATGAAAGCGAGACCCATGCGGTTGAACATTGGTTGCATGGCATTTCAATCCTTCTGGGTTTGGTCAGGATGCCATCATGGCATAAATCAGCGCAATCTGTGCCATGTTAACACGTTTGAGTTTTTAGCGTCCCAGCGTGAATATTTAAAATGACTTAGTTGTATTTCTGAAAAGTATAAATAAAAAATCATGAAATTAAGCTGTTTCTCAAATAAAAAAATCGCACCATTTCAAAAATATAGAATATAAAAATAGAATGCAGGATATTTAAATATTCATGTAAACCGCTTTGTATTTGTTTTTAGACTTGTAAATTGGGTGGAAATCCAAATTTCTCCCTTCACATTACTAAAGTAATATGTTTTGTTATTGCAATCGTCACCGACAGTTTTGTCGACCTGCACGTTTCAAACATATTTGGGGAGATACTCTTGCGTGAACCTCTGACCAGTGAGGTGCCGCGCGAGCAGGCATTTGTTCGATTCAGCAATGTGCAAAAAAGTTATGACGGCGAAATTCTTGTCGTAAAAGGCTTCAACCTCGATATCGCCAGCGGCGAATTCATCACACTTCTGGGGCCGTCAGGATCCGGCAAAACTACGTGCCTGATGATGATGGCAGGCTTCGAAACGCCCACGCACGGCGATATTCTGCTCAATGGTGAACCGATCAATACAGTGCCGCCACACAAGCGCGGTATTGGTATGGTTTTTCAGAATTATGCCCTATTCCCGCACATGAGCGTGTCTGAAAACCTCGCCTTCCCGCTGGAAGTACGAAAGCTTAGTGCGGCGGAAACGGACCGGAAGGTCAAACGCGCACTGGAAATGGTGCGGCTTGAGGATTTTGGTGACCGTCGTCCCGCGCAATTGTCCGGTGGGCAGCAGCAGCGCGTGGCATTGGCGCGCGCGTTGGTGTTCGAGCCCGAAATCGTCCTCATGGACGAGCCGCTGGGGGCGCTCGACAAAAACCTGCGGGAAGAAATGCAGTACGAAATCAAGCGGATTCACGAAGACCTGGGGGTCACCATGATTTACGTGACCCACGACCAGTCGGAAGCGCTCACGATGTCGGATCGGATTGCGGTGTTCAACGACGGGATCGTTCAGCAACTGGCCAGCCCGGCAGTTTTATATGAACAGCCGGACAACGCCTTCGTGGCGTCGTTTATTGGAGAAAACAACCGGTTGATCGGCGACGTGATCGAGCTAACCGAAGATTGCTGCAAAGTGCGTATGGAGTCGGGCGCCATCATTGAGGCGTTGCCGGTAAATGTGAGTGCAGCGGGTACAAGGTCGACTCTTTCGCTGCGTCCCGAACGGGTGACGATCAACCCGGAGGCGAACGGGCTTCCCAACCTTTTCGAAGCGCGTGTGATTGAGGTCATTTATCTGGGAGATCACCTGCGCACACGCGTCGCGGTTTGCGGCAATGACGAGTTCATCATCAAGATTCCAAATGCACAAACACACCCGGTCCTGACGCGGGGCCAGATTATCACTGTGGGTTGGGCGCGCGAAGATTGCCGAGCGCTTGATGCTTGAGAACGGCAAAAGAGACGGATTGAACTGACAAGGGAGAAGGCAAAATGAACAAACATATCAAAATTCTGGGTATGGCAGCATTCGCAGGGGCGTTTTCGGCCACCGCGATGGCCGACAGCTTGACGGTCGTTTCATGGGGCGGCGCATATACCGCGAGTCAAAAGAGCGCGTATCATGATCCGTGGACGAAGAAAACTGGCGACACGATCGTCAATGTCGACAAGGCCCAGGCTGGTCTGGCGGGATTGCGGGCGCAGGTTGAGGCCGGCAATGTGACCTGGGATCTGGTCGATATGCTGCCTTCCGAGGCGCAGATCGCATGTGACGAAGGCTTGGTCGATATTATCAACCATGATCAGGATCTTGCCGCTTCGCCCGATGGCGTGGCGCCGAGCAAGGATTTCATCGCCGGGTCACTGAGCGAATGCTTCGTTCCGCAGATTGTCTATTCCAACATCATCGCGTTTAACACGACGATGTTTTCCGGCAAACAACCGTCGACGATGAAAGACGTGTTTGACCTGAAAGGCTTTCCCGGGAAGCGTTCGCTGCAGAAGAAACCCATCAATAATCTGGAATGGGCCCTGATGGCCGATGGCGTTCCGACGGACAAGGTCTATGAGATGCTCCGCACGGAAGAAGGTGTCAATCGCGCCTTTGCCAAGCTTGATACTATCAAGGACAACGTGATCTGGTGGGAAGAAGGTGCGCAGCCGCCGCAGCTTTTGGCGGATAAGGAAGTCGCCTTCGCGTCCGGTTACAACGGTCGTATCTTCAACGCTCAGGTCAATGAAAAGCAGCCTTTCCAGATTATCTGGGATGCGCAGGTCTTCGAAATTGATGGCTGGGTCGTACCGAAAGGCAAGATGAGCAAAGTGAAAGCGTATCTCAGCTTTGCGACCGATACGCAGCGTCTTGCTGATCAGGCCAAATATATTTCCTATGGTCCGGCGCGGGTTTCCTCGGCGGCACTGGTATCGACGCATGCAACGACCGGTATCGACATGAAACCGCATATGCCGACCTATGGCCCGAACTTCAAAACCGCCCTGCACAAGAATGACGAATTCTGGGCGGATCACCTGGACGAGCTGACCGAGCGTTTTAACGCCTGGCTGGCCAGATAACCTGACGGGGGGACTTGATCCCCCCGTTTTTTAATTTGAAGTGAGTGTAATATCGTGACCGGCCTTGCGGCGACATCGGGTAATGATCTGACAACGGCAGACGGCGTGCCGTTGAAGGTCAGCCTCAGTCGCGCCCAGCGGCGAAACAAAATCAAGGCGGTGCTTCTGGTAGCACCGCTGTTTTTGTTTCTGCTCGTCGCTTTCATACTGCCGATCTTCGATATGCTTTTGCGGAGCATCGACAGCGCTGAAGTTGTCACGCATATGCCCAATACGGTCCGTGCCATATCCACCTGGAACGGTGAGGGTGTGCCAGAGGAAGCCGTGTTTGCCGCTGCCGCCCAGGACCTCGCCGCGGGAAGCCGGGCACGTACGATCGGTAAGGTCGCCAGCCGATTGAATTATGAAATTGGCGGCATGCGTTCGCTGATTATGAAAACGGCGCGAAAGGCAAAGAAGCTCGAAAGCGGGCCCTATAAAGCCGCCCTCATTGGTATGGATAAACGCTGGGCCAAGACAGATGTCTGGCAGCTGATAAAGCGTGAATCCGGTTCCTACACGCTGTCCTATTATCTGGCGGCGGTTGATCATAAATATGCCGCCGACGGTTCGATAGAAGCGAAGCCGGAGAATTTGCAGATCTACGTCAATCTGTTCTTTCGTACGATGTGGATGAGCGGGTTGATCACTTTGCTGGCGTTGTTGCTGGGCTACCCGGTTGCCTTTCTGCTGGCAACCTTGCCAATGCGGCAATCCAACCTGCTCATGATACTGGTGCTTTTACCGTTTTGGACATCGCTGTTGGTCAGGACAACAACCTGGATCGCGATCCTGCAGAGTCAGGGTGTGCTGAACGACCTTGCCGTATGGGCCGGGCTGATCACGGATGAGAACCGGCTGCAGTTGATCTACAACAAGACAGGGACCGTCATTGCGATGACGCATATCCTGTTGCCGTTTATGGTCCTGCCGCTTTATTCGGTGATGAAGACAATTCCACCGACTTATATGCGCGCGGCCAGATCATTGGGGGCGACGGGGTTCACGGCGTTCCGTCGCGTCTATTTCCCACAGACACTTTCCGGCATCGGGGCGGGTTCCATTTTGGTTTTCATCCTGTCCATCGGCTATTACATCACGCCGGCGCTGGTCGGTGGCCAGTCGGGACGGTTCATAACAAATTTTGTCGCCTATCATATGCAGCAGTCGCTGAATTGGGGGTTGGCAGCTGCGATCGGCTCGCTGCTACTGGCGACCGTGATCGTGTTTTACCTGCTGTATAACCGCCTCGTTGGCGTCGACAATATGAAGCTGGGCTGAGGGACATGGCACCACCACCATATGCCACAACGACCGAACGGGGCTGGCATTACATATTCCGGTTTTTGTGCGGATTGATTTTCCTGTTTCTGATCGGCCCCATTCTGGTGATCATACCGCTCAGCTTTAACGCTGAACCTTATTTTACATTCTCCGAGGCCATGGTCGCCTTGGATCCGGCGGGATATTCCCTGCGCTGGTACGAGGATTTCTTCACGTCAGATGCGTGGCTCGGTGCGATCCGAAACAGCTTTATCGTGGCACTCTTTTCCACGATTTTGGCGACAGCGCTGGGGACGCTTGCGGCACTGGGAATGTCCAGCCGCTACATGCCATATCGGGCGACGGTGATGGCTGTCCTGATCTCGCCGATGATTGTACCGCTTATCATTTCGGCGGCGGGGATGTTTTTCTTCTTTTCAAAGTATCAACTGACCCAGACATATACCGGTGTCATATTGGCACATACGGCCCTGGGCATTCCTTTCGTGGTGATAACCGTTACCGCGACGCTGACAGGTTTCGACCATACGTTCACGCGTGCCGCAGCCAGTCTTGGTGCATCGCCGGTGCGGACGTTCTTCAAGGTCGTATTGCCGCTGGTGACGCCGGGCGTTGTTTCGGGGGCCCTGTTTGCGTTTATTACGTCGTTTGATGAAGTCGTGGTCGTCTTGTTCATCGCGGGGCCGGAACAGCGCACCATTCCGATTCAGATGTGGTCCGGTATCCGGGAAGAAATCAGTCCGACAATCCTTGCCGTCGCAACGCTGCTGGTTTTGGTATCCATTGCGCTGCTGACGATACTGGAACTCTTGCGCCGCCGCGCCGAACGGTTGCGCGGATTAACGCCCAATTAAAACGTCGTTGAATTGGATGGGTGGGTACGCGCTTTGGTACCGGCAACTTTGACGTTCTCTATTTTGCCAGCAGACCCAGGGTTTCCCGGGTTGTATTTGAACGGGGCTGCCAAAGTCCTCGGTCCTGCGCCTCGATCAATCGTTCGGCAATTTCCCGCAACGCCGCCGGGTTATGGTCGCGCATGAAAGCGCACACATCGTCGTCCGCGAGATAGGCTTCAAACACCGCGTCGAAATGGTGGTCCGCGACAGCGCCGGTTGTCGCGGCGAAGGCAAACATATAGTCGACGGTGGCGGCCATCTCGAACGCGCCTTTGTAACCATGACGCATCACACCGGCGATCCATTTCGGGTTCAGCACCCGGGCCCTTACGGTACGTGCAATTTCTTCTTCCAGCGTTCGGATGCGCGGGCTTTCCGGGCGGGAATGGTCGTTGTGATACACGGCAGGCGGGGCACCGCGCAGGCTGTGGACGGCTGCGGTCATACCGCCCTCAAACTGGTAGTAGTCGTCGGAATCAAGCAGGTCATGCTCGCGGTTGTCCTGATTGTGGATGACCGCTTCGACCCCGCCCAAACGGGTTTCCAGAAGATCATGCGCCGCTTCGCCTTCCGCTCCCGCGCCATAACTGTAGCCGCCCCAGGCGATATAGGCGCGGGCAAGGTCGTCGCGCGTTTCCCAGCCTTTTTCATCAATCAGTGCCTGTAGCCCCGCGCCATAGGCGCCAGGCTTGGAGCCGAATACGCGCGCTGCGGCGTGCCGTAGGGCAGTGCTGGAATCAAGACCCTGCGCTTCCAGCGCGGCGGCTTCTTCCGTTACGCGCGCCGCGAGTGGGTTCTGGCGTGCATCCTCGTCGAGGGCAGCGACGGCACGGACAGCTGAATCGAACAGGTCGATCAGGTTGGGGAAGGCGTCGCGGAAAAAACCTGATATTCGCAGGGTCACATCAATGCGCGGCCGATCCAGTATGTCGAGTGGTAATACCTCGAACCCGGTCACCCGGCGTGATGCCGAATCCCATGTCGGGCGTGCACCTATCAACGCCAGGGCCTGTGCAATGTCGTCGCCGCCGGTGCGCATATTGGAGGTGCCCCATGCGGATAGCGCCATTGCTTTGGGCCAGTCGCCGTGGTCCTGTGCATGACGCTCCACCAGCAACTGTGCTGATTTCCAGCCCAGCAGCCATGCGGCCGGGGTCGGCGCGGTGCGCGTGTCGATGGAATAGAAATTGCGCCCCGTTGGCAATACATCCGGCCGCCCGCGTGTCGGTGCGCCGGAAGGGCCGGGCGCGACGAAGCGTCCGTCCAGTCCTGTAAGCAAGCCGTTGATTTCGGCATCGCCGCAGGCGGCAACGGCGGGGCGGATACGGTTTTCGATTTCGGTCAAGACCGGTTGCGTGGCGGTCCAACCGATGGATGGCGTGGCTGTACCGTTTACGAGGCTCTGGGCGAGGGTTTCGAGTCGTTCCACCGTGTCGCCATTGGTTCGCCATAAGGCTGGGTGGGCGTCTCCGTCGTCTCCATTTTCTGTTTCCAGGGGGGGCACAATAACCGCTGCTAGCTCATTCGGTTTTGCTTCAGGCCAAGCTTCTCCCAGTACACAGTCCAGCGGATCAAACGCCAGTCCCATATCTTTTGCCAGGGCGCGGATCAGCGAAGCGTCGCCGCCCGCGCCTTTGCCGCGCGGAACCCGGGCGAGCGCGACCAGCAGGTCGGTCAGCCGGTTTCCATCCGGCGATTCACCGAAGATATGCAGCCCGTCGCGGATCTGCATTTCCTTTAACTCGCACAGGAAATTATCGAGCCTGCCCAGCGCGTCGTCTTCAGATGCATCCGGTGCGATGCCACAATCCTTGTCCAGCCCCAGCGACCGGGTCAGGTCCAGAATCTGGCTACCCAACACCTTTAATCGTCGGGGGTCGACCCCGGCGGCTTCGAAATATTCATCGACCAGCGCTTCCAGGTCTTTCAGCGGACCATAGCTTTCAGCGCGGGTCAGCGGCGGGGTCATATGGTCAATGACGACAGCATGTGCGCGGCGCTTGGCCTGGGTCCCCTCGCCCGGGTCGTTTACGATGAAGGGGTACAGGTTTGGCAGCGGGCCAAGTGTCGCCTCCGGAAAACACTCTTCCGACAGAGCCAGCGCCTTGCCGGGCAGCCATTCCAGATTGCCGTGTTTGCCCATATGGACCAGTGCCTGTGCGCGGAAGGATTCACGCAGCCAGGCGTAAAAGGCGAAATAATTGTGCGGGGGGACAAGAGCAGGATCGTGGTAGCTTGCGACCGGGTCGATATTGTAACCGCGCGCTGGTTGCAGTCCGATCGCGATGCTGCCGCAGCGGAAGGCGGAAATTGCAAAACTGCCGCAATCCAGTTCGCCTTCCCGGTAGAACGGGTCGTCTTCCGGTGGCCCCCAGCGTTCCGTAACCTGATCACGAACGGCTTGGGGCAGGGTGCCGAAGAAAAGATGGTAATCGGCGAGCGACAGCGATTCTTCGACCTTGCGGCCCTGCCAGCCTGCATTGGTCGGACCTTCGGTCAAGCGCCCGACAAGTGCATCGCCGTCCTTTGGAATGTCGGTTACGCGATATCCTGCATCCGCCATTGCCTGCAAGACAGTGATCGTCCCAGCCGGGGTGTCGAGCCCGACGCCATTGCCAATCCGGCCGTCCCGGTTGGGATAATTGGCGAGGATGAGGCCGATGCGGCGTTCGGCCGGATCCGTGTTGCGCAAGGCTGTCCAGTTGGCTGCGAGCGCTGCCACGAATGCGCAGCGGTCCGGGACCGGTTTGTAGGTGACGATGTCCGTTTCGACCGTGTCGTCGCGCTGCGCGGGGGATTTGAAGGATACAGCGCGGGTCAGGATGCGGCCGTCTACCTCCGGCAGCGCTACATTCATTGCGATGTCCCGTGCCGACAACCCGCGCGTGCCGCCACGCCATGCCTCTTCTGTACCGCCGGAAAAGACGATTTGCAGGATCGGGCAGTCGGCATCGTCGAACGGCGTTTCACTGCGGGCGGCCCCGGGGCTGCTCAGCGCGAAGCCGGTGCCGTTCAGGATTACGGCGGGGGATGCTTCGGCGAGCAAGCGGCGCATGGTTTCTGCCGCGACCGGATCCTTCAGGCTGCTGGCATAGACCGGCAATACGTTAAGCCCAGATGTATTCAACGCCTCGATCATGGCGTCCAGGGCAGCGGTGTTCGATGCCTGGACAAGTGCCCGGTAAAACACCAGTGCCGCGACTGGCCGGCCCGGTTGCCAGTTCAGGTCCGCAATGGTTTCAGCGGAGCCTGCTGTCGCATACAGCCCGGCGCGCAATAGCGGTGCGGGCTCGCGCCAATCGGTCTCATGCCCGCAAAGGCTGGCGGCATAGGCCAGACACTCGCGGTAATTCGCGGGGCCGCCCTGTACACAATATTGCCATAACCGGTGGACGGCATCGCCGGGTAGCGTGGAGAGGGATGTCAGTTCCTCATCCGGCTGGTCGTCGCCCGGCAGGAACGCAAGCGCGATATTCTTCTTTCGGCAGGTGGCGGCAATCTGTTCAACGCCATACGGCCAGTAACCCCGACCGCCAAGCAGCCGGACTATAACGAGTGTGGCATTTTCGATTACGGATTCGACATAGAGGTCAACCGACATGTTGTGACCCAGCTGCATCAGGTTTGCGAGCCGCAAAGTCGGTTTTTCCGGATCCGATAGCCGGCGATGGGCGAATGCGAAGCCCGCGATCTCGCTATCAGCGGCGGTCAGGATGACGATGTCACCCGGCGTCTGTTCCAGATCGATGGCGGGACTGCCATCCTCTATGGTGCCGGGCTGTGTTGCGAGCAGATGCATGGCGATCTAGCCCAGCACTGTCTCCCAGATCGCCTTCTTGTCCAGTCCCGCGAAGCCGATGACGACGATATGGCTGCTGCGTTCTTCATCGGCTTGCCATTCGCGGTCGAAATAGCGGTCGAGCCGTGGTCCGACCATCTGGACGACTTCACGCCGCGCAATGCCGGGCCGGTCGAGGAAACCCTTCATCCGCAGGATATGGTGCTGTGCCGCGGCCTGGCGCAATCGGGCTTCCAGCGCATCCGCATCGGCAATAGGGCCGGGGGTGATGATGAAACTTTCAAAATCATCATGGTCATGATCGGAATCGTCGTCGTGATGCGAATGCCGCGTGTCGAGATCGTCTTCCGCACCCGCATTCAGCCCCAGCAGTACCGTAGGGTCGACCTGTGCATTTGCCGCGCTCAAGACCTGTGCGCCGGGCCGGATGCGCGCCGACATCTGATGGCGCAGCACGGAGGCGGCGGCTTTCGGGATCAGGTCTGTCTTGTTCATCACCACCATATCGGCACAGGCGAGCTGGTCCTGAAAGACTTCTTCCAACGGATCGTCATGATCCAGTGCCGGGTCGGCCATGCGTGCTGCCAGCAGGGCTGCGGGGTCGGCCGTGAAGACGCCTTCCGCCATCGCGGCGGAATCGACGACGGCGACGACGCCGTCCACTGTCACGCGGCTGCGGACTTCCGGCCAGTTGAATGCCTTGACCAACGGCTTGGGCAGCGCCAGGCCGGAAGTTTCGATGATGATATGGTCGGGAGGATTATCGCTGTTCAGGATTTTTTCCATGGCGGGCAGAAAATCATCTGCCACCGTGCAACAGATGCAGCCGTTGGCCAGTTCGACGATGTCGTCTTCGCCACAATCCTCGATCCCGCAGCCCAGCAGGACGTCGCGGTCGATGCCCAGGTCCCCAAATTCATTGATCATGAACGCGAGCCGTTTGCCCTTGTTCTGCTGGATCATGTGGCGGATCAGGCTTGTCTTTCCGGCACCGAGGAAGCCGGTGATGACGGTGGCGGGTATTTTTTCAGCCATGGTTTTTCAAGTCGTCCTTTAGCGTGAGTGGCAGCCCGGCGGCGATGAAGCGGACCCGGTTCGCAGCTTCGGCAATTGCCTGATTCAGATGTCCCGCGCAGTCCCGGAACGTTCGTGCCAGCGGGTTCATGGGTACGATGCCGAGCCCGACTTCGTTGGCGACGAAGACCACCGGTCCGGCCAATCCGGCCAGTGTATCGACGAGATGCTGTGTTTCCTTGTCCGGATCGCGGTCGGCCAGCATGACATTGGTGATCCACAGCGTAAGACAGTCGACCAGAACCGGACGGTCCGGCGACGCGTGTTTCGCGATGGCGAAGGCCAGGGCCATCGGTTCCTCTACTGTTTGCCAGCGTTCGCCGCGCCGCTCCTGGTGTCGGCGGATACGATCGATCATCTCCGCGTCGCCCGCATGGGCGGTGGCGATATAGGTGGCGCCCTCCCAGTGTGTACCGAAGCCGGCTTCAATCAGCTTCTCGGCATGGGCGCTTTTACCCGACGACGCGCCGCCAAGGACGAGCGTAACCGGACGCAATTCCGTATCTTCATTCGTAGCGATGGCGTAATCCTCCGCCCGAGGGGGCCCATTTTCGTGCGCGCCGGAGAGGTCTCCTGGCTAAAGCGGTATGCACCCGAAACACCTTCCCGGCGGTATTGCCACCAGTGGTCATTGCTCCGGATCCGCCATTCACAGTTGCGGGGGCAGCGCCGGGATTACACCGGACTTCCCTGTTCCAACGCGTTGGCGCGACGGTACCGTGCGGGGCGTGGTGGAGCAAGCTTTACAGGGTTTCACCAGCGGCTCGTGTCGCCTTTTTATTCATGCGTTTGCGCAATCGGCGGGTGCGAACGCCTTGCAGAAATTTCAGGCTCCAACGGTAACCGATGAAGCCTGAGAGCAACGCCCAGGGGATCGATCCCAGGAACATCGGAACGCCCCAAATTCTGAAAAGGTCAACTGTGTAGACCCAGAGTGACTCAATGAAGCCGGCGTCGGAGGACAGGGTTTCCTGCAACCGTGCCATGAACTCGTCATAGCCGGAAGCGGCGCCGCCCTCGCCGAGCATCAACTGTCCCGTCAGCAGGAATACGTAATATATTGGTCCAAGGGTGAATACATTCGTCACCCAGGTCCAGGCCATGGCGATGACAACGTTGAATTCCCAGGCCGGGTAAGCCATGCGCAGGATGAACCAAATGGCCAAGCAGATGGGCATTTGCACACCGACCGTCGGTGTCATCGCGACCAGCAGACCGACCAGAACACCGCGTGCCGTGTATTCCGGGGGATGTTTTGCGCGCAGTAACGGTATGAGGAGACGATAGCGCAGTATGCGCTGAAACCCACCTTTCAGACGTTGGGACCCGACTGTGGTCACCCTCTGTTTCTCCTTGTTCACGCGGTGGTCCAGTTTTACCTTTTATAATGGCGTGGCAGCAATCCCGGCAATCAGAGTCCCAGGCCACAAACCTGATTTTAGAGTATCGTGATTTCCGGGATATTAATGAGGCAGCTTCCGATGGCATTTTTTGTGGGTTGGGCCGTATTCAATTTCTGTGTCTTCTTTTTGTGGTTGTTTCTTGAAAGGGGCCAGTGGGACGATGTCTTGCAGAAGTATAAGGAATTAAAAGCGGATATCGCCCAACTGCACCAGCTTCATCCGGAAGGGCTGGAAGCCGTTCGGGAGACATTGTTGGCATGCGTTCAGTCTCGCGGCTTTATCATTCTGGAAGAACGGGACGATATCGTTGTTTTTCGATTCAGAGCGCTGATCGATCGTGACTACGCGCCGGCTGTCTTCTGGTTCGTTGCAGTTGTGTCTCTTGGAATATCTCTTCTCATCGACCGCTACATTGTCCACGGTGGATTCAGCGAGACAACAGGGGTTATTCATGAGGGGCGCCCCTATCGGCCTATCGAAATGCGATTAAGTGCTGCGGAAAACTTCGGCGTATAGGATCGCCCATCTGACTGGGCCTAGCGCGGTGGCCGGTTTACACCGGTGATGCGCCAGGCATCACCTTCTGAAAGACCGGTAATGTAATCAACCTGTGTGATCCCCAGATTGACGGCGCTGAAGGCGAGTGCGCGTTCCGGACCAAGGCCAAGGGCCAGTGCCAATGCCGCGCGGATGGTGCCGCCATGGGCCACGGCAACAATGTCACGCCCGGCATGCTCCGCCGACAGGCGCATGATTGCCGGGGCGGCGCGCGATATAAGGTCGGCGAAGCTTTCGCCGCCGGGTGCGCGGACAAACGCCGGTGCGCGCCAGTATTCCTGTGCGGTTTCGTCCCGCATATCGCCGAATTCTTCGCTGGTCATTCCCTGCCAATCGCCGAAGCTTTGCTCACGGAATGCCGGTTCAAGGATTGGTTCCGGCAGGTCCAGCCCCGCCGCGCGGATCGCATCAGCGGTCTGTATCGCACGCTTCAGATCGCTGCACACCAGGATGGCATCGGCGGGAAGCAGGGCGGCGAGGGACTGGAAGGATTCGATGTCGGTACAATCGGCATCGAGGTCGCGCTGGCCGTAAACTGTTTTTGCGCCGTCGTGGACGGGGGCGTGGCGTATCCACCACCAGGGGGTAACAGTGCTCATCGCGGATTTCCTTCGCTAGGGCACATTCGTTGCCACGACGATAAGAATGGCGATTTCCGCCAACTGTTGTGCGGCACCCAGCGTGTCGCCGTTATAGCCGCCGATTTGCTTGCGGGCCATTGCGGCCAGACCGGCAACCGCTGCCGCTGCCAGGATGATCGCAGCGATACCGGTTGACGGTCCCAGCAGGATGAGGGCTGCCAGGGCCCCGATCCCGCCCGCTATCCAGACCTGTTGTTTTTCCGGCTGACCGGCAGCGGCGGCGAGCCCTCGGCTGCTGGCCAGTGGCAGGGCGTACATCATTGCCGGTAACAACCCGCGTGACAGGGCGGCTGCCGCGATCAGGCCTGCGACGGCTGTGCCCGGGTCCGCAATCGCGACAAGGGCTGCCGCGCGAAGTCCGACGCTGAAGACGAGTGCCAGCACGCCGTAGGCGCCGCTGCGGCTGTCGCGCATGATCTCGAGCTTGCGTTCGGCGGTCGCGCCACCGCCGAAACCGTCTGCGGTGTCGGCAAGCCCGTCTTCATGCAATGCGCCCGTGGCCAGAACAATGGCGAGGAGTGCCAGAATTACCGCGACGGTTAGAGGGACCGCAAACCAGATCGCGATGGACAGGACGGCTGCGCCACAAATGCCGGCCAGCAACCCGGCGACGGGAAATGCCCAGCATGCATCCGCAAGAACGCCTTCGACACCGCGCACGGGAAACCGGGTGAGAAATGCTGTTGCGATCCGCAAGTCGCGGATGATACGCGGTGACATTGCAGGTTGTTTTGAATCCGTGTCCGGCATGAAGTCCGATTGAAAAATTCGGCGCAAGGGCGCGATGTTCGGATCGTATCATCCCAAGCCTGAACCGACATTACCAGAATGGAGGATGTTTCGTATTTGCAATTCGGTCGGTGGTTGACGCTAAGGTGCGGGATAAAGGTGAAGATGTTGCGCTTCTGACACCTGTCCCTGTGGCGCTAAATTGCCATGCCCGTCTTCAACTGGCCTCGAATGCACGTCCCTCGGCACCAGATTGTGGCGTTGGTGCCAGGCGAACAATTGGTCGGCGGGGAGGGGGCGGCTATAGAAATATCCCTGGATCTGATCGCAACCGAAATTTTGCAGCATATCCACTTCCGCTTCTGTTTCAGCGCCTTCGGCAATGACCTCAAGCCCGATGCTTCTACCCAGCGATACGATCATGTTGGTGATTTCAGCGTCATTGATGCTGGTCAGCATGTTTGAAATGAAAGAACGGTCGATTTTCAATTTGTCCAGCGGCAGTTGTTTCAGATGAACAAGCGAGGAATAGCCGGTGCCGAAATCATCGACCGTAATAGAACTGCCTTTGTCCCTCATGGCCTGCAGGCAGGCAGCGATTGTATCGATCCCCTTCATCAAAGCCCCTTCGGTGATTTCGAACTCGAGGCACGAAGGGTTAATGCCTGTTTCAGAGAGGACGCTGTCGAATACCTCAAGGAGTGGCGAGTCAGAAAGTTGTAAAGCCGACAGGTTTACGGAACAATTCGTGATGCAAAGACCCTGCTTTTCCCAGGCCAGCACTTGCGTGCTCGCGGTGCGCAATACCCATTCCCCAATTGGAATTATAAGCCGGGTTGCCTCCGCAAGCGGAACAAACTCGTCAGGCGCGACCAGTCCCCTTTCCGGATGGTTCCAACGCAATAGGGCCTCGACGCCAATCATGGCGCCGGTTTTTGCGTTGACCTTGGGCTGGTAGTAAAGCTCGAATTCCTGACGCTGCAGCGCCTGCCGCAGGTCCCGTTCCATCTGGCCGCGGTAATGGGCCTTGATATCCATGCTCTCGTCATAGAAACAGCAGCGGGCACGGCCTTCGCCTTTTGCCTTGTAGAGGGCTAAATCGGCACTTTTTAGAATTTTGGCCGATGACGTACCATCATTTGGCGCGATGGCAATCCCGATGCTCGTCGAAATATGGACCTGATCTTCGCCGATCAAAATAGGCTGGGACATGGCATCGAGAATTTTCTCCGCCAGCTGTTGCGCGCCCTGTTCGTCTTCCATGTTCGGTGCGAGGATGATGAATTCATCACCGCCCAGGCGGATTACGGTGTCGGATTCACGGGTTGAGAATTTTAGTTGCTTAGCAATGGCCTGCAGTAACTCATCACCGGCTGGATGGCCCATTGTGTCGTTAACATCCTTGAAGTGGTCCAGGTCCAGAAGCAATGCTGCCACGACGGTTTTTGACCGGCGGCACTGTGCCAAAGCGTTTGTTAGGGTATCTTCGAGTACTGACCGGTTTGGGAGTCCGGTGAGCGAGTCGCGCCTCCCTATTCTGGTCAGTTCGGAAAGGAAGCTTTGCCGCGCGCGTGCAAACCGGATCGCGCGCTGCAGTATGGCCGGTGTCAGGTCGTTTTTGTTCAGGAAATCGACTGCGCCTGATTCCATAACCGACAACGCCAGCTCTTCGCTGTCTTCGCCGGTCAGGAAGATTACAGCCGCTGTCGTGTCCTGATTTCGGGTAATGGACTCAAAGACGTCACTGCCGTCTTGGTCGGGCAGATTATAATCCAGAATTATGCAATCGAAATGTCTCGATGCAACTGCCTCAACCGCAGCGGCACCGTCGAATACCTCCTGCATTTCGAAGGCGAGCCCCGAGTTGGAGAGCGCGCGGCGAACGATGGAACGGTCCACCTCGTCATCTTCAACCAGAAGGATCTGGATGGGGGTGTTGGTCAGCATGGAAGTTCGACAATCCTTCGATACTGGTCGAGCATTGCCAGCGTGGAATGGAATGTTGAGTCAGTATTGGATTTGACGATGTAGCCGGCAACATTCCGATTATACGCTCTGGCCATGTCTTCCTCTGCAGTGGATGTCGAGAGGACAAAAATGACAGATTGTTGCAGATCGGGATCGTTGCGGATTTCTTCAAGGAATTCGAAACCGTCCATGCGCGGCATGTTCAGGTCCAGCAGCATCAGGTGTGGTTTTGGTATGGCGACGTTGCCATTCTTGCCCCGCAGGAGTTCAAGCGCTTCCAGGCCGTCGGAGGCCGTAAAACAGGGAAATTCGATATCCAGTTTGCGAAAGGCGCGTTGTAAGCCCATGACGGCGACATCATCGTCGTCAATGACAAGGACGTTTACAGCGTTATCAGCCATTTTTTGGGCCCTCCCGGTTATCCGTTTTTTCCCATGTAAACCGGAATGTGGAACCGCGTGTATCACCGCTGCTGCTCACGCTTATGACGCCACCGAACTCCTCGACGTAGCGCTTGACCATCGCCAGCCCCATGCCGCTTGCTTCTATCTCGTCGCGACGTTTCAGCGTCTGAAAATCCGTTCATGATATTCTTTGGCGATACCCGGCCCGTCGTCGGTAACTGAAAAACTGACATGCGAACCGAGGTCTCGGCCCTTTATTTCTATATGACCGGTATCGCGATCATGGTGCTTCGCCGCATTGCCGATTAGGTTGTAAAAAACATGCAATAGCGGGGTTTTCTGGGCAAAGAAGACTGGCATGTCCGGCTGGACGGTAACCGAAAATCCGTCGGGTAAACTTGCAAGGTCGATGACGTCCTGCATCAGGGCGCCGGAATCGATTTGTTGAACGTCATATGTCATTTTACCAATGCGGGAATACTGCAATAACCCTTCCAGAAGCGCATCCATTCGGGTGATGCGACTGCGCATCAACACAAGATGTTTTCGGCTGTCATCGGTTAGCGTCTCTTCCAGATCTTCTTCCAGCCAAGTTGCCAGATTGGCGATTGCCCGCAAGGGCGATCGCAGATCGTGCGACGCGGCATAGGCAAAACGTTCGAGCTCTTCGTTTGAACGAGACAGTTCCCTGGTTCTCTCACCCAGTGATTCAGTCATCGTGTCCGCAAGGCTCTGTGCCCTTCGGCCTGTTGTCGCAAATGACCATTGCACACCGAAAACAAGCAGGCAGGTAATCAGCCCGGCGACCAGGACGATCTCTGCTTCTGCGGAGTCATGCTGTTTTTCGAATGATGGTTCCGAGTAACCGGTCAGCAACCAGTCGCGCTGCGCGAACCGGAACGGAATGAGTTGACTGTATTTGGCCGTGGCGCGCTGGTCGGCATGCGTGGGCGCCGTATCATACATCAGCGCTGCTGCCTCGGTGGTGGTTCCATCGTAAATCTGAAACTGCATATCCGGAATTCCGGGGCCCAGCACACCTTTCATCAGGTCACCCATGCGAAATGGGCTATAGACAAAGCCGATAATTTTCTTCCGCCGCTCCTCGATATCCGAGGGCGGTTCCCCAGGGCCATAATATGGCAGATAAATCAGGAACCCTGCCTGAACATCGTCCGTGATTTCCTGGACCAGTGTCACTTTGCCGGAAATAGCCGGCTTCCCGGAATCCCGGGCGCGGTCCATTGCGCTCCTTCGGGTTTCCTGAGAGTACATATCGTACCCGAATGCCTGCTGATTGCGCAGATCGAATGGTTCAAGAAACGTTATGGAAGAATATAAATCCCGGGCGCCCTCTGGCCGAATTGTGAAGTCGGGGAATCCTTCATCGCGAATGGCCTGTTCGTAACGTCCACGGTCTTCCGGCCTGATGAACTCGGTATAACCGAGACCCTGGATGCCGGGAAATATGGTTTGCATCTGCAGTGTTTTGACGAAGTTGTGCCATTCGGTCCGGTTAACCGATGTTGAGCCCTGGAAAAAGCCGAGGCCGCTACGCAGCGCCTGGGTATAGGTTTCCAGCCGATGTTCGATTGCGACAATCAATTCGACCTTGCGGGCCTCGAACTGGGTTTGGGCTACTTCCTCGTTCTTCTGTTGCAGCGTGTAATATGTGAACAGGGTCAATAGCATCAGGAAGGCCAGTGTGACCTGTGCCCATTGTATGCTCGTCAACTTTACCTCTGCCTGCATAGGGGGTTTTGTCAGCGGTACGTTGTCGTCCTGCGTGCGCTCCGACGTATTAGCGCGTTCTTCGGGTAATGATAAAAATGACAATATACCCTACCTTTACTGGGTTTCTGGTGGGGCATTGAACGGGGCTATGTGTAAAAAAAAGATAAAAAACAATATTAATTCTACGATAAATTACCTGATTAAGGATTGATGAAGAAGGTAAGTCTGTCGCTGTTATGTCTGCAATTCATTGAAAACAAACTAAATTAATGCCGTTTGCAAGGAAGGGGCAGGCTGCGGCAGTGTTCACTGCACGCATCCCGAAACGCGAATTTGCGGTTGTGGTGGAACCGTCATATACGGTGGGGCATCCGGTTGGGCCGCATTGGCAACCAGGTGTGGAACAATAGGGCGGGACGATTATGGCAGAGCAGGAAGCCGAAGCGACATTTGCAGATATCCGGGGCCTGTTTGAGGTTTTGCCAGGGGGGGACGATGCCGCGAGGGAAAAGGTGGCCGCGCGCGAAGCGTTACTGACCAAACCGGCAGGCGCGCTCGGCAAGCTGGAATCGCTGACCGAATGGTGCGCGGCCTGGCAGGGACAATACCCGCCCAAGATCGAACACCCGCGTGTTGCGGTATTTGCGGCCAATCACGGCGTTGCCGTACACGGTGTGTCCGCCTATCCGCCGTCGGTCACGGCGCAGATGGTGGCTAATTTTCAGAGCGGTGGCGCGGCGGTCAATCAACTCTGCCTGCAGCAGGATGCGGACCTTCGCGTTTATGAGATGGCGCTGGAGCATCCGACGCGGGATTTTACAAGTGATGCCGCGCTGAGCGAGGAAGAATGCGCCCGCGCCATGGCGTATGGGATGATGGCCGTCGAAGATCAGGTGGATATATTGTGTCTTGGCGAGATGGGGATCGCCAATACGACGAGTGCTGCGGCGTTGTGCTGCGGGTTATTCGGTGGCGAGGCAACGGACTGGGTTGGCCCCGGCACGGGGCTGAATGAAGCAGCGTTGCAGCGCAAGGCAGATGTGGTGGCCCGCGGGATCGCCCTGCACAAGGATGCACTGCATGATCCGTTGGAGGTGCTGCGTCGCCTGGGCGGGCATGAACTGGCGGCGATTGCCGGGGCAATCCTGGCGGCGCGTGTGGGGCGCATTCCGGTAATTCTGGACGGGTTTGCCTGTACGGCGGCGGCGGCGGTGCTGCATGCGATGAATGCAACGGCGCTGGATCATTGCATCGTCGGGCATTTTTCTGCGGAACCGGGGCACCGGCACCTGCTGGACAAACTTGGCAAAGACGCCCTGCTGGACCTGAATATGCGGCTTGGTGAGGGGACGGGCTCTGCCTTGGCGCTCGGCCTGCTGCGCGCTGCCATCGGTTGCCATACGGGAATGGCGACTTTTGAACAGGCGCAGATTGACGGCCCGGCATAGGGGCAATCGGCAAAAGGTAAGCGGGAATGGTGGATCGGGACAGCGAACCGGAAGGGCCGGCATTGATGGTGCCGCCGGCACGGCCTGAAGGCAGGCTGGGGCTGCGGACGTTGATTTTGATTCGCTGGATCGCGGTTGCGGGCCAGACCCTTACGGTGCTGGTTGTGCATTACGGGTTTGAATTCCGGCTACCGGTATATGCCTGCCTGCTGGTGGTCGGCCTGACCGCGCTGTCGAATATTTTTCTAGCCGTCAGAATGTCTCCACGTGCGCGGCTTGGCCATCGTGATGCGACGATGGTGCTTGGTTTCGACATGGTCCAGCTTGGCATGTTGCTTTACCTGACGGGGGGGCTGGAGAATCCTTTCGTGATCCTGATTCTCGCGCCGGTAACCGTGGCGGCGACAATTCTGTCGCGCGGGCCGACCATCGCACTGACACTTCTGGCGCTGGCGTTGGTTGCGGGGCTTTCGCTCTGGCACGCGGCCTTGCCCTGGACAGGGTCGGCACTGGCGTTACCGTTTCCATACGCGTTGGGGGTATGGACCGCGTTGTCAGTCGCCCTGGCGTTTATCGCCACATATGTATGGTCGGTTGCAGACGATGCCCGCCGTATGGCAACGGCACTCGCGGCGGCAGAAGCGTCGCTCGGTCGTGCGCGGAACCTGTCGGCACTTGGCGGCCTGGCGGCAGCCGCGGCGCACGAGCTTGGCTCACCGCTGGCAACCATCGCTGTTGTTGCGCATGAGTTGTCGCGCGAGGTACCTGCGGACAGCCCGTTTGCCGAGGACGTGGCATTATTGATCAGCCAGTCGGATCGTTGCCGCGATATTCTGGCCGGGCTGTCGCAACGACCTGAAGAAGCAGATCACCGGCCACTCGACAGGCAGACGCTGACTGCGCTGGCGATGCAGGCATGCGAACCCTATCGGGACACGGGTATCGTGCTGAATATCGTTGCCGAGGCGGGTTGTGCCGGGGACGAACCACAGGCGCCGGAGACATCTGAATTCACGCATGGGGTCGGAAACCTGATCAACAATGCGATCCAGTTTGCCGTCAGCCAGGTGGATATCGAACTGTTCTGGGATGAAAAGAGTGTACGCCTGACAGTGCGCGACGATGGCCCGGGGTTTTCGCCGGTCGTGCTGGCATCTCTCGGTGAGCCCTACATATCCACACGGGCTGAGTCAGATGGTCACATGGGCCTGGGTGTTTTTATTGCGCAAACCCTTTTGGAAGCTGATGGTGCGAGCCTGCGCTTTCGCAACAGGGGCGGGGCCGAAGTTGTCATACGCTGGCCACGTGCACAGTTTGGGCGTAGCATCGCGCATCGGAGCTAGAGGATAAGGGGTTGGAAGCATGACGAATTTGGGTGAGCGCACCCTGCTGATCGTCGATGACGACGCGCCGCTGCGAAACAGGCTGGCGCGGGCAATGGAACAACGCGGGTTCGACGTTTCGATGGCTGAAAGCGTTGCCGAAGGGGTGGCGACGTCGGCTGCGGCGCCGCCGGCCTATGCTGTTGTAGACCTTCGGCTGGATGACGGCAGCGGACTGGAGGTCGTTTCAGCACTGCGCCGCAGTCGTGCGGATATGCGGATTGTCATGTTGACCGGCTACGGCAATATCGCAACGGCTGTTGTGGCCATCAAGGCCGGCGCTGTCGACTTTCTGGCGAAACCCGCTGATGCGGACCAGATCACAGCCGCGTTGCTTGAAACCGACCGGCCCCTGCCACCACCGCCCGATGATCCGATGTCCGCCGACCGGGTGCGCTGGGAACATATCCTGCGCGTATTCGAGCAATGTGACCGCAATGTTTCCGAGACCGCGCGGCGCCTGAAAATGCATCGCCGGACCCTGCAACGGATCCTGAACAAGCACGCGCCCCGGAATTAAGTTTTCGTTGGCGCCCGTGGCGTAGGGCGCGTCAGTGCCGGTTCAGCGCCCGGCGGCCCTGCGGCGCGTCGGCCTTTTGGGAGGTGGTGTGTAGCGGCGCTGCTTCTGCAGCAACTGGTCGATATAACGGCCCTGATACATCGTGATTCCCATTGACTGGCCGATGCGGATGGCTGCGGGTGAATCGCAGCGCGTCAGGACGATTCTGGCCTTCCCGGTTTTTTTCACATGCTTTGCGATTTCCATACGCCGCTCTTCGTTTCCCTCTCCGGCGAGCTCCGGCGACCAGACCATTTTGATCAGGTCAAATCCCATTTTCTCGCGGTCAATTTGATCGAAGAAATTGACGCCGACAGCATCAAGGCACAGCCGATATCCCTTTTCGTGGACAAAGTCGCGTGCAAACGTGAACGCATTGTAATCGGCAAAGACTTCTGTCGGCTGCAGTTCAATCAGGATCGTCCCCCGGCTACCGGTCCGTAGCGAGGAATCAAAGGCGATGAATTCCTGTGTCATCAGGGTGCTGATGTTCAGGTTGATGCTGAAGGATGAAAACAGGTCGCTGTCATCCGCGCGCGACAACAGCCGCAACATACGCAAATCCAGTGTCTGGGTCAGATGCTGGAACAGCCACCGATTTGATGCCAGGTTAACGTTCGGCAGCATCGATTCCGCCAGGTCGGCGATGGAAATATAGAGTTCCTTGACGATGGCCTGGGGAGGGTTGTCGCCGACGACAACGCAAATTTGCTGGCGCCGCAGGACGCTCGACATGTCGGTGCGCTGAAGATAATCCTCCAGCTTGCCAAGCTGTTCCGGTGTCAGCGGTCGCCGGTCGTCGGTTTTTTCTGATTTAATACCGGCTTGGACCGCGGCGGCAGCAAGTCGGCGTTCCCGCGTCTGTTCCTCTGCATAGAGCCGTTCGGCTGTATCGACGAAGCTCTGATAACCGGTTTCGATATTGTACCAGGTACAAAACCGGGCCATCACTTCTTCGTCGGGGCCCTGCGTCAGGGGATCCTCGCCGAACAGGTATCGCAACCGCATTACGGCTTCGTCGATATCCTTGATCCTGGCGTCCTTGCAGATGAAGACCAGGTCCGAATTGCTCAATACGAAGACCTGGCCCTCGTATTGGCTGACGACTTCTTCAAATGAATTGACGGCGACCCGGATATGTTGTTCTCGCCGGTTCTGTGGTTTCAGGCGCGACAGGTGGATATGCACCGCGTGCCGTCCCTCGCGATGGCGGTCCAGCCGCTGTGCATAATCCAGCAGCAGGTATGCTTGGCTGTTTGGCGATTCATCCATGGGCGTCGTCAGCACCTTCGTCGTGACGGATACAAAGCCCGGATTTCGAAGTTCCTTTTGACTGGAACGCCGTCAGGCAAGTATTCGCGTGGCATAAAACGTTATTCATTATGCCATTAGCATAGCTTTTTAATTAATTTCTTTCAATTCGCGTGCTGATGCCTTCAAAAACGGTGGATTTGGCATCAGCCGCGATGAAGCCACCAGCTTTTTTCGTTGATCGAATAAATCGGCTTGTAGTGGCGGATGCGGCTGGCGCTGATCACTTCTGAAATCTGATTGTCGAGAATGAGCGCTTCACCCTCGAAATAGACGACGAGGATCGCATGGGCGATCTTCAGATTCAGGTCGTTCAGAACAACGATCCGCATATCGTCAATCGGGACACCCAGTGCCCGCAGTGAAATATACTTGGAAATTGCGTAATCCTCGCAATCCCCGTTGCGATCAAAAAACTGTTTCGGTGTCGCCCAGTAATCCTTGGAGCCGTAATTCACCGGATCGACAATGTAGATCAGGTTGTTGATATAGGCGTTTACCTTATCGATCTGTGCGCGGCGTGGCAGCGTGCCAATATCTTCAAGAAATTTCTGCCAGCGTTCCAGGGCGCAACTGTTGACGCGGGAAACGCGACATTTCTGGCGTTGTGTCGTTAGTTCTGTTTCGTACCGCGCGATCACGCCATTCCATTTACTGAATTTCTTGAGCTTCGATGAGCGGAACTCTTTTGTTCCGAATAGCTTTGGTTGCGGCGCAGTTGCACCGTCGGCCCCCAGACCGTCCGATGGTGTGACAGCTATGGTTAACGTCAATACAACGCTCGCGAGGAGCGCTGTGGCTTTCTGCCAGCCGGAAATACCCACCGGTCCCCCCCATTCATATGTCCCTGGTTGGTTATTAACCATGAAAACTCTAATATAAAATTAACGAAGTTTATCAACTCTTCCGTTTGCGATGGTTAATGTCGCTGTCGCAATATTTGCAAATGGAGTTTGATTTGAGCGTATCAACCACAGGCACAGGAACCGAAGGCAGACGCACGTTGATGCGCATGGGCGTAACCGCGGCGGTTATCGCGCTCGCGGCCGCGATCGGTGTGTTTGCTGTATTTCAGTTCACCGATGCCGAACGCGAACGCGAGCTTGTTCGCTGGCAGCAGCGGTTGGGAATCGTGGCGGATAGCCGTCTTGCCGACGTTGAAAGCTGGGTTGCCGCACAGAAGGCCGTAACGGAGGAACTTGCGGAGAACGGATCGCTGCAACTTTATCTGTCGGTCCTGTCAGAAGGCGATGATGCATCTGCTGCGGATACCGCGGAAGCGTCATACCTGCGCAACCTTGTGTCCGTGGTCGCGCAGCGGGAACGGTTTGCGCCGGCGGTGTCGTCGACGCCAATCGCGGCAAATGTTGAACAAATGGGCGTCGCGGGCATTGCATTGTTGGGCGCGGATGGCAGGGTCGTCGTATCCAGTGAATCCATGCCTCGGCTGGACGGGCGGTTGGCAGCTTTCGTCGCGGAAGCGCCCAAGGGAAAGGGTGCGGTCTCCGATATCTTTGCGGGGACGGCGGGCCAGCCCGTAATCGCCTTTCTGACGCCAATTTTTGACGTCCAGGCGGACACTTCCGTCGATACGCCGATCGGCGCGGTATTGGGCGTCAAGCTGGTTGCCCCGGAACTTTATCAGCGTTTGAAGCAGCCGGGCAGTGTCGAGCGGACTGCTGAGGCGCTGCTGGTTCAGCGTGACAGTGCCGCTGTCGTATACCTCTCGCCGCAGGCCGACGGTACGGCGCCACTGGCGCGCCGGATGGCGGAAGATACGCCGGAACTGGCCGCCAGTTTTGCCTTAAAGTCTCCGGGCGGCTTCGCCCGCAAGCGTGACTATGCGAATGCCGATGTTCTGGCAACCGCCCGGGCCATCACCGGCGTGCCCTGGGTCCTGCTGTACAAGGTGGACGTTGCTGAAGCGCTGGCGGAATCAGAATCCCGATTGCAGCAGCTCGTCGTCGCGTTTTTATTGATTATCGGGCTGGTGCTGATCGGTATGGCTGCATTGTGGTATTATGGTACGTCGCGCAGGGCGACTGAAGCAGCGACCCGGTTTCAGGAACTGGCGAATGAATTCCAGAGCCAGCGAGACTTCATGCATCTGGTGACGGACAGCCAGCCAAACTCCATCATTATCTATGACGGCGAAGGTCATTACCGCTGGTTCAACAAGGTCGCGGTTGAAAACAGCCGGCTCGACAGGGAATCGCTGCGTGGCAAGCATATCAGCAGTGTGGTCGGCCCGGTGGTCGGCAAGCGTGTTGCCGGTTGGGTGCGGGCCTGTCTGGAAGATGGCAAGGCGGTAAGCCATACGCATACAATGGAAATTGAAGGGCAGGGTGAGCGCGTATTCAGTTCCGCACTGATCCCGATGCCGGAGTCCCGCGGCGAAACCCCCGGTGTTCTGGTCGTTTCGCAGGATATTTCAGAGGCGGTCAGTGAACGGACAAGGCGCGAACGGGTCATGCGGCAACTGGTCAGTACGCTGGTCAGTGTCGTCGACCGGCGTGACCCGTATTCGGCCAATCATTCTGTACGCGTCGGGACCGTTTCCCGTGCGATCGCGCGGGAAATGGATATGAATGCCATTGATGGGGAAACGGCCGAAATTGCCGGTAACCTGATGAATCTCGGCAAGATCTCGGTACCGCAGTCGGTTCTTACCAAGACCGAGGCTCTGACGGATGACGAAATCCGGCTTGTGCGCGACAGTGTACTGGCCAGTGCTGATCTGGTTGCCGATATCGAGTTCGATGGTCCCATCTCGGAGACAATCCGGCAATTGCAGGAACATTACGACGGCAGCGGGGAGCCGAACGGTCTGCAGGGCGAGGATATCCTGCCGACGGCGCGGGTTGTTGCCGTTGCCAATGCCTTTGTTGCGATGGTCAGCGCCCGTGCGTACCGCAAGGGGATGGATTTCGACCGTGCGATAGACATATTGCAAAATGAGTCGGGCCAGAGCTTTGATCGGCGTGCGGTTACCGCCCTGGTCAATCATATTGAAAACCGTGGAGGACGCGCCGAATGGGTATCTTTCGGTGATCCCGTTGCCACAACGGAGGGCTGACTGACCGTCGTCGATGTTCGATATTTTCAAAGCCAGTTTCAAGAGCCGTCCGCCGGAGGGAACCCGAGTCTACGCGGTCGGCGATATTCACGGCCACAAGGACCGGCTTGTGGCATTACATCGGCTTATTGTTGATGATGCGGCGCGGTCATCGGAACGCCGCAGGGTCATTGTCTATGTCGGCGATTATTATGACCGTGGCCCTGATTCCGCCGGTGTGGTCGAGATGTTGATCGAACACCCGCTTGATGGGTTTGACAGTGTTTTTTTAAAGGGTAATCACGAAGAAATCGTGTTGCGCTTTCTTGATGGCGATCTTGAAACGGGCGCCAACTGGATCGCCCATGGTGGTAACACGATGCTGCAAAGTTATGGCGTTGCCTGTGATAGTGCCTGGCCCGATTACTCCGACCTTGTCGACTATCAACAGGCGCTGTCGGCATGTTTCCCGCCGGCGCATAGAACGTTCCTCGAATCCCTGGCGCTTTCACATGTCGAAGGCGACTATGCCTTTGTGCATGCGGGAATTCGGCCCGGCGTACCGCTGTCACGGCAAGAGGGTTCTGACCTGATGTGGATCCGCGAAGAATTCCACGAATCCGACGCCGACCACGGTTACGTTATCGTGCACGGACACACGCCCGTAAAGAAGGTGGTGAACCGGTTCAACAGGATCGATATCGACACCGGCGCGGGGTTTGGTCGGGCGCTTACGGCAGTCGTGCTGGCGGGTACGAAACGGAACTTCCTGCAGGTTTGACCGGCAGTACGTACCGTGAACCTTGCATGCTGTCCGGGAATGGATTAGCCACGCGATATCGAAACGCAGAGTTTGGCATCGAGTATGACGGAAATATCGGAAATCGCGGCAATTGTCGGCAGAATGGCGGATGCGCGGGTGCTGTGCGTCGGGGACCTTATGCTCGACCGCTTTGTGATAGGAAAGGTCGAACGGGTATCGCCCGAAGCACCGATCCCGGTGCTGCGGGTCGACAATGAAGCGGAAATGATCGGCGGCGCCGGCAATGTCGTGCGCAACCTTGTTGCCTTCGGGGCGAAGGCCGATCTGGTCGCAGCGGTGGGCGACGATACGGCCGGAGCGGAACTGACGGCGCTACTGGCGGCCACAACGGGCGCGGATGCACACCTCGTGACGGTGCCGGGCCGTCGAACGACAATCAAGACCCGTTTCGTCGCGGGAGGGCAGCAGTTGCTGCGCGCTGACCATGAAGCTGAAATAAAAATCGACGAGTTGGGGCGCAAGGCGTTGTTGGCGCGCGCGATGGCGGCGCTGGAAGGTTGTGCGGCTTTGATCCTGTCCGACTACGGTAAAGGCGTGCTTGATCCAGACACAATGGCCGCATTGATTGCGGCAGCGGCCCGTGACGGAAAACCGGTGATCGTTGACCCGAAAGGGGCGGATTATTCGCGCTATCGCGGTGCGACACTGCTGACACCGAACCGTTCCGAACTGGCGGAAGCCAGTGGTATGACGGTGGCCGATGACGACGCAATTGTCGCGGCATGCCAGAAGATTATATCCCAGTGCGGCGTGCGTGCCGTGCTGGCGACCCGCAGCGAGCGCGGCATGACGCTGGTCGATGGGGGCGCTGTGCACCATCTGCCGGCGCGGGCGCAGGCTGTCTTTGATGTTTCCGGTGCCGGTGACACCGTGGCGGCGGCGATGGGTGCAGGGCTGGCGCTTGGTGTAACGGCGCCGCAAGCAGCGCGGCTTGCAAATACCGCCGCCGGGGTGGCGGTGGGCAAGGTCGGCACTGCTGCCGCTTATGCCAGCGAGATTCTCAGCGCGCTGCATGAAGAGGAATTCCTGACGGGTGAAGCCAAGGTCGCTTTGCTGGAATCGGCCCAGGACCGAGTTGAGGGCTGGCGTAAACAGGGGCGCCGGGTTGGTTTTACCAATGGCTGCTTTGATCTTCTGCATCCAGGGCATATCTCACTGCTCAATCAGGCGCGTGCGCAATGCGATCGGCTGGTCGTCGGGCTGAATGGCGACGCGTCGGTCAAGCGTCTGAAGGGACCAAGCCGCCCAGCGCAAAACGAAGCAGGACGGGCGGCTGTTCTCGCGTCACTGAGTGCGGTTGATATGGTCGTCATCTTTCCCGAAGACACGCCAATGATTCTGATCGCGGCATTGCGTCCTGATGTTCTGGTCAAGGGGGCCGATTACACGATTGACGCGGTCGTCGGCCGGGACGAGGTCGAGTCATGGGGCGGTAAGGTCGTACTGGCGGAAATTCTGGACGGTCACAGCACGACGGAGACGCTGCGCCGGCTCGGCAAGTGACCGTCTTCGATCATCTTTTATATGCATCGGTATGGATCGGGTTCGGTGCGTCGCATTCCCTGCTCGCCTCTGAAAGCATCAAGGCAGGACTTGCGCGGCTCGGGAACTGGTATCGGCTGAGCTATAATATCGTGGCGCTTGTCTCGGTAATGGCAGTTGTCGGTTTCGGTGAGCACTGGTTGCCGCGACCTGACTTGGCGTTCATCCAGCCCTTCTGGCTTCAGGCAATGCGTTGGGTATTCTTTGGTGTCGGTGCGGTGTTGCTGGTGGTCGCATTCCGTGGCTATGACTTGCCCCGCTTCATCGGGTTGCGGCAGATTCGTGAATCCGAAGCGCAAGATGATGAGCCCCTGCAGCTTAACGGGTTACACCGTTATGTACGTCACCCCGCCTATCTGGCGAGCTTTATGCTGCTATGGGGACGGGTCGGAACAGAAGCGCAACTCGCCACGGCGATTTGGGGATCGCTTTACCTGATCATCGGGATGCAATTCGAAGAACGTCGACTGGTCCGGCTCTACGGCGATGCCTATAGGGACTATCAGGCGCGGGTACCGCAGGTGCTGCCCTGGAAAGGGCGAGTGGCATAGGCGGCTATTAGCTGATCGTGCGGTCGGTGATTCGTATTAGTCGCGTCGCCGCTGTGCGTGCGAACAGCAGGGTCAGGGCACGACGCCTGGAGGCATTCATGGCAAGCGGCGCCGATGGGCGTGAAATTTCAGCGCCGAAGCTGTCGCCAAAGATGACGCCGCAGCCATCCGGCAGGATTTCTATTGGAAAGCCCGGCGGAACGGCAAAATAGAAATGGTCGCAGAACCCGATATATTCATGCCATTTGCCATCCGAGCGATAGTCGGCAACCGATGATTTGATTTCAATGATTATGAAGCAGCCCTTGCGGTCCAATCCAATGACATCGGCGCGTCGCCCGGTGCGCAGTTTGAACTCGAACAGGCAGTCGGCATCCATGCTGCGCATCAGCCGCGCGACGCCGCGGCTGATGCCAATGGCTACGCTATTGTCGCGCGGTTTTTTCCCTGTTTCATCCATGAGCATGATATTAGCAGCCGACGGCAAGGAACAAAATAGGTACAATGGCCAAATTCCGCCGTATTTCGGTTGTACTCCGGTACGGCAAATGAAATAACCTATACGTTAACCGATAGCAGGGAGATGATGTATGGCCCGGGTTCGTGATGTATCGATCGACGAAGTTCCCGATGATGTGAAGCCGACCTATGAACGGTTTGCAAATGAGTATGGTCCGTTCCTGAATCAGGTTCAGGTTTTTGCGCACCGGCCAACGGCCGTGCGGCACATCATGGGTATGTTGCTCGACTTCAAGGACGAACAGATTCTGCCGAAGCGCTATCTTGAAATAGCGCTGGTCGTGGTTTCGAAGCTGAACGAGTGCCGCTATTGCGTTGCCCATCACACGCCCCGGTTGATTGAGCAGGGGCTGGAAGCGGAAACGGTAGCGAATATCCTGGAGCCGGATTGCCCCAATATGGATGCCGTTGATCTACTGGTGCGCGATTACGCGGTTGCGGTTACAGAGAATGCACAGACAATTCGGGATCGCATGTTCGAGGAGCTTCGTCGGCATTTTACGGAAGAACAGATCGTCGAACTGACGTTACGCACGGCATTGTGCGGTTTCTTTAACCGCTTCAACGATGCCTTGATGATCGGCATGGAAGACGGCGTCGTCGCCGACATGTTGGCGCATGGCGGGGACGAGGCGGATTTACCCCCTGAGCCGCTGGCTGCTGCCGGAGACTAATCGTCATGCGGGAGCTTAAAATTTCTGTCGGTGAGGTTGAAATCCGCGTTGAACTGTTCGATACGCCAACGGCTGACGCGATCCTGGCGAACGTGCCGTTCGAGTCCCGGGCCAGTATCTGGGGTGAAGAGGTTTATTTCGCGACGCCGGTCAGTGTGCCGGCGGAGCCGGATGCGCGGACTGTCGTTGAGGCGGGCGAGATGGCGTTCTGGCTCGACGGCGATTCGATTGCAATCGGATTCGGGCCGACACCAATTGCACAAGGGGATGAAATTCGCCTGGCTTCACCAGCGAATATCTGGGGCCGGGCGCTGGATGACGTCCGCTTGCTTGCATCCGTAAGGGCAGGGGCACCCATTTGGGTGACGGCGGTGGCGTGAGACTCGATTAATGAAGGCGTAATAGCGAGATGTTAGGCTGAGTATTAACCATGGGGCAGGCCGGAACCCGCAATCACACCTCGCGGGTTTCCGATTTTTTAAGATTTTTGATGATGGCCTGAGCTCAGGTTGTTTTGACTGGTTTATCCGTAAGCGCCCGAGGTCCCGGACCGGCGGGCCGTATAGGGAATGGTACTCTTGTGCATGACTGACCTTAGAAAACCAATATTCAGCCGTAACTCGGTGTGCCGCGTTTTGGGCGCGGGGCTGGTTGCGACCGGCTTGACTCTGGCGAGTATTGCGCTTCCGGGACATGGAAACCTGTTCGCCGCGCCGACCGAAGGCAGTGACAGCAGCCTTTATGAAGACGCGCTGAATCGCTTCGGTGATGATGATATGGCTGGCGCGATAATCCAGCTTAAGAATTTGTTGCAACAGAACCCCAGCAATCTCGCCGCACGCATTCTGATTGGCCGTGCCTATCTGCAATTGGGCGCTGCGGAGTTTGCAGAGAAGGAATTGCGCCGTGCACTTGTCGAGGGCGGCGATGAGGAGCTGTTGGTCGTTCCTCTGGCCAGCGCGACATATTTGTTGGGGCGGTATGACGAAGTTATCGAAAGTTTCTCCCCGGCGGGGCGGAGCCCGGATGTCGAGGCTGGTTTGCAAATTGTCCGGGGACAGACTTATTTCGCCAAGCGGGATTTGGAAAAGGCGGAGGCGTCATTTGACCGGGCCATGGAGTTGCGGCCGGAAGAAGCGATGTCGATGGTTGGGCTCGCCCAGGTTTACCTGGCGCGGTCTGAAGTCAATGCCGCGCTGGAGATGTCCAAGAGGGCGGTTGAAGCCGGACCGGACAATTATCTGGTCTGGGCGGTGGACGGAAAGATAAAGCGGCAGTTCAATTATGAAGAAGAAGCGCTGGAAAGTTACAGCAAGGCAATTGAATTACAGCCGGATTTCATTGATGCGCGCGCAGCACGAGCGATGATTCTGTTGACGCTAGGTCGGCATGCCGAAGTGGCTCCTGATCTGAAAGTTGTTAACGAAAAGGATCCTGACAATCCGTTTGCTTCCTATCTGGAAGCGCTGCTCAGCCTGCGCGAGGAAAATCGGTCCGGCTATCAGTCCGGGCTGCAGAAAACCGATACGCTGTTGCGCGGGCTTGACCGGAAGATATTGCTGTCCGATCCGGAGAAATTGCTGTTGGCGGCGGTCGTTAACCTTGCTCTCGAAAATTACAACGACGCCTTCAATTTTGTTCGCGATTACGTTGGCCGCAACCGGTATCACGCTGGCGCACGTGCCATGCTCGGTGGGTTGCTGCTGCGGCGCGGTAAAAACCTGGATGCGCTGGTGCACCTGGAAATGGCGGCAAAGCTGGCGCCGAGCAACGCCAATATCCTGCGTCAGCTTGGTGCAGCCTATATTGAGAACCGACGGGACGAGGACGCGATCGTGACGCTGCGGCGCGCCGTGGCGCTGAACCCGAAAGATTCGATGTTGTATACCGTGCTTGCCGGCAGCCAGTTGCGCACGGGTAGACGGGATGAAGCGATCGCCGGGCTGGAAGCGGCGATAGCGCAGGACCCGGAGACGACCCGACCCGGTGTCATGCTGGCTATGATCAGGCTGAAGGACCGTGATTTCGATGGGGTCGCGGAAGTTTCACGCCGGATGATCGAACGCGATGCCACGAACGCCACTCTGTACAATCTTCTGGGGACAGCCTTGTTCGCAAAAGGGGAGGTCGAAGAAGCGCGTGGGCATCTGATGCATGCGATCGAAATTGATCCGAAAAACCTGTCGGCGCATCGCAACCTGGTGCAGATGGACATGGGAACCGGTGCCGTGGATGCAGCCAAAGCGCGATTGATCGCCATGATGGAGTTTCCCGACGCCGGGGTGATGCCGCTGACCGAATTGTCGAAAATTTCCCTTCAGGAAGGCAAGCTGCGTGAAGCCATCTCCTATTTGGCGAAAGCACGGGAGAAAGACAGCGAGAATGTCGGTATTCAAATAGAGTTGATCAGGCTGCTCGGGCAATCCGGTGATAGCGATGCTGCGTTGCGAAGTGCCCGCAAGCTGAGAGACAAATTTCCCGACAATCCTGATGTGATGGAGCAGCTCGGAAGAACTGAATACGCTTTTGGAAAACGTGAAGATGCAGGGGTAGCCTATCGTCGAATGGCGACCCTGATCCGCAACGGGGCCAAGCAATTGCTGACGGCTGCCCGTTACCAATTGACAGTGAATGACATTAGCGGTGCGTATGAAACGTTGAATCGGGCTTTGGTCGATGATTCGGATGATCTGGGCATCATGGAGATGATCGTCGATGTCGAAGCGCAACTCGGCCGATTTGATGACGCATTGTTGCGCACCCAGCAAATCAGCCAGCGCTTCCCGGATATTGCGCTTGGCGAAAGGCTGCGTGGTGATATTCTCGTTCGGCAGGAACGGTTCGGCGATGCTGCTTTGGCGTACCGCGATGGGTTGAGTAAGCAGGTCAGTGGTGAGTTGCTGGTTCGGCAATATCTGGCGAGGCGGAAATCCGGTATCGAGTTTCCGGCCCTTGGGCCACTGGAAGGCTGGGTTGAGCAGAACCCCAATGATTACACTTCCCGAATGGCGCTGGCTTCGGCTTATCTTGATGCCGAAAAGATTCCCGCGGCCCGGACACTCTATGAAGCGTTGAATCGTGAAAACCCGAATGACCCTGTCGTGCTGAATAATCTCGCTGGAATCTATCTGGAGGCCGGTGATGAGCGGGCGCTGGCCATGGCCGAAGCTGCCTATCGTTTGGCGCCCAGGCAGGCGGAAACCCTCGATACGCTCGGTTGGGTGCATGTACAGCGAGGTGACGTCGCACAGGGGCTCGAATTGTTGCGTGCAGCCTATTCGCGGGCATCGCGACGCCCGGCGATTAAATACCACCTGGCCTATGCGCTGAACCGTCTGGGGCGCCGAGATGAGGCGCGTACGCACCTGAAAGAAATCCTGAGTGCGGGTGAATCTGCTCCGCTTGGCGCGGAAGCGAAGCGCCTGCTTGGTGAAATAGGTGACTGACTCCGTTGAATTAATGCTGTGCGGGTGGGTATCCAGGGGTGTCAGGATTTTTTACATCGGTAAAAATTGCATCTAAATTTTGATTAACTGATTGAAAATGAATAGAAAAACAGGTATAAGAGGGGTGCGGTTCTGATGAAGGGTGTCGAAAAACTTTACAGAATCGTCCCAAACGCTGCGGGAATTTGCCGGCAAGGCATTGAAAATAAAGCCATTCAATGAGATGGCACGAAGCTTGCTTATATAGGGGTATGAGCAAGATGTATTTAGGAATGACAGTTAATTTTGGGGCGTACGGGATTAAATAAGAACATGAAAAAGATTATTTTTGCAGGATTTACCGCATTCGCGATGCTAGGGGCGGCTCTGCCAGCCTCTGCGGCGAATTGGGTAATGGATTTCGATAACGACAATAATGGTGAGTTGGCGTCCAATCAGATTTTTTCTGATAAGAACGGTGGATCTCAGTTCCAGCGTTACGATGGCGCGAACGGTATTCCGGGGTCGACCGCCGGCGTGACGATTTCCGCGACGAACACAAGCGGTTACAAGCGTTACGCGGTTGGTTACGATAGCACCGCAGGGGTGAACACTGCGGATCGGGATCTTGAAGAGAATTTCAATAACGTCATCACAAATTCGCCGAATGCGGCAGCAACGATGCCGGATGGCAGCCCAATTCCGACGAGCGGGTACCGCAATATCCTGATTGTTCAGGAACGGAACAGTTCGGCCGGTAACGGGCAGCACTGCGGTTCGATCAGCGGTGGCGTCTGTGGAACACCTGACGATGAAGGCTCTGGCGGTATCCTTCGGTTTGATTTTACCGAATCTGTGGACCTGGTCGGTATGAATGTTTTTGATACCGATGAAAACACGGGCTGTTATGGCTATCTGGGCAAGGTCTGGTTCCAGCATGGTGCGAACGAGCCTTGGGAATCTCTGGACCTGCCGGTCACTGAAAACAACAATGTCGCCTTCATGGAATTTGGTGATATGGGGGAAGGTGTGACCACGATGAAGGTCAAGTTCTATAAGTCCGGCGGGATCGATAATATCACGGGTGATACCGGTGGCGATCCGGGTGGCGATCCGGTTCCGGAACCAGGCGCAATGGCGCTGTTCGGTATTGGTATCGCTGGTGTCGTGCTGGCGCGCCGCCGCCGCCGCACCACTGCTGCCTGATCCCGTAGCGATGATTACGGGCTTTCGATAGGCTCGTTATAACAGTCATTCCAAAGCAAGAAGCCCGCATCAGACTGATGCGGGCTTCTTCGCGTTTATATGGCTCCGTCGGCCAAATAGACTAATCTCTGCTGAGGCAGTTCGCTGGCTCACTTTTTGGCGTTCACGTCGACACCATAGAACGATGTCAGTCCGTCAAAGAGTTCCTTGAATTGTGCATGACGTAATTCAGCACCGTATTGTTCGATATACCATTTCCATAAATTGACGCTATGTGTGGCGACTGAAACATGGGCGGCCAGGCTGAGATAGGAATTCTCGGAATTTTCCAGGAAGCTCATGAACTGTTGCGGTTTGTCGTCATTGACGAACAAATTGTAACTGCGCTCATACTCGCTGATGACGCGATGCGCCGCGATGAAGCCTTCCCGCATCTTTTGCCGTAATATGTCTCGTCGCGTCTTGATCTGCCGCTGTTCTTCCGGCGAAATGCTGACAAAATCAACTGGAAAACAGAGCTGGTTATGACCTGCCCACTGAAACAGGGTTTTCAGCTTCTCCTGAAGCTCTTCGAACCGGACCTGATAATAACACACGGCCTTCCACGCAAAGAAAACCTCAGGCGCTTTCTCCGGCGCTATTTGCATGGCCTTGATGAAGGGCTCGATACCTTCGACATCTTTGGCCTGCCAGATCTTCATCAGAAAGCGTTCGACATATTGCTCCCGCGCAGATGCGTTGCCCTCACCGTCATTGCTCGCCAGCGCCTTGGATACGAGTTTAGAAATCTTTTCCCGAATAGGCATCCGGATCTTGTCCCATTCCGCGGGTGAAATCGCGAAATAGGCGTCATGGATTTGTTCTTCCAGGCCCAGTTGCTCAGCCTTGCTGCGCAACAGGAAGGGGTCCAGGCTATGCATCGAATGAAAGATATTCAGGACATTCATATCCTGCGAAACTTTTTCGAGGACATCGGCTGGCGCGTCGCCCTTGGAAATTTTGAACGCCAGGGAATTGTAAAAGCTGCTGTCGCCGAAACTCAGCGATTCTCCACCGTCATAGACATTGTCAAAGTCATAGGGAAAATAAACCAGCGTACTAACACTCATCGGCTGACGTGCTGTTGGCAGCGATTTCTCGAACTGCTTGATAAGAAAAGATTTATTCAGAACGTCGGTCTTGAAAATCACGCCGACGGGATCGTCGGTCGGTATTGCTTTGCCGATCGCGTAGAAATCCAGAGCAATGGCCCGCCCGGACTCGATCATGTTGCGAAGTTGTGAACGGTTCATAGCGGCGCGTACGACATTCCAAGCAATTTCTTTTCCGGAAACCCGGTATTTTTCGAATTAACCGCTGACGGCCAACTCAAATTAAGCCAATTCTATCGACGGTACCAATGTAGTCTTATTTACCATAAGGCGTTTCAAGTAACTGATCAAATTACAATTGCTGGCGTGTCGAATAAGTTGGGAATATCTACAACGCTGAAAAAACAGTGATCAGAAAAGGCCGGTATTTTTGTGCGGGCCCTGCGGTGCCCTCTAGCGACTTTCGGCCAATCGGGCGGACCGTTCGATGTTTCTAATCCTCTCCAATCCTGGTTTGACGTAGGAGGAAATGTAGTCCGCCATGACGAGGTTTGATGTCTCGGACTCAGCGAATTTTTCTTCGAAACCATCAATCTTGATCTGCAACCCGCACAGCATTCCGCCTATCGTGCCGTGATTGCTTTCGATCATGATCTTGACCTTGCGGAAGGTTTCCTCGCTCAGGTTTGCCCACATGCTTTCCGTAAGTTTATCAAAGGACTGGATTCGCCCAGCGATATGCGCCGTGAGTTCATTCAACTCATTGCAAACGTGATCAAGCGATTCACGCATTCCGGCATCGTTCCGAATTATCTCGTCCTTCTTCAAGGTATCCACCTTTTGAATAAAGGTCTCGATCCGCGGCACAATACGGTCAAAATGATCCTTGAAATACGCAAGTGACAAAAACACGTCGCCATAATCACTCAGGAACGCCGGAAGCTTCGTCAGGATAATCTTGAGCTTTCCGGACAGGCGCCGCAGGTTTTCAAGCGCGGCCTTGTTGTTGCCGGAATGGATCGTTGCCAGTAAATTCCCGAGATCGGCAATCCCATCCTGTTGGTCCTTTGAAAAAACCAGGTCCATCAAGGGGCGCGTAAATACGCGCATATACTTGTCGAGTTCCTTCCGGCGACTGCCCGACAGCTGCAAATGCTCGATTTCGTCGACCTTGATCCCGAAGCTGCGCAACTGGATTCGCAGGCTGTAAACATCGAAACTTTGCAGAAGACTCAGTTTGGCGATCAGAACGCCGTCAGGGTGTTTCTCACCGACGGGCCATTCGAACATCCTGCCCAATCGCGACGGTTCCACCTGACCGCTGCCGGAATTGTCATCCTTGAACAGCTCGACCATGCTGTCCAGCTGAATATTTTTCACCATTCTTGCCTTCAGTAATGCGGGGGTCTTTAGCGGCAGAATGTGCAGCGGCATAATGTGCAGAGAATCTTTCTCGTAGTCGAGATCCCTGGCCTCTTCGTTTTGACTGGATGCAGTACCGCCGCTCATTACGTATCCCGTGATTGGGTCATTACTGATAGACCGAAGCCCAATCCAGGCGTCGACCCGGCTTGAACATTTTCCGATTTTGTCCGCCCAGGCGAGTTGTGCCTGGAATTGTTCCTTTGTTAATCAAACCAGTTAACGCCTAAATGATTAACAAAACCCAAAGCTTCGATGCCTTATTGTTCCATTATTGAAATAACAGAATCCGAAACGCAAGTTACTTGACCAAGTACCCGTAATATAAATCTGACTATGGAGAATACAGCGGTATCTACCTTGCGTTTAATTGCAATGTGGAAATAGTAAAACGGCGCGAGTGGATGGTATTACTACTGAACTGGAAACGTTGAGGTTGCGCACGGGCGTTTGGCCCGGGGGCTGAAGTCCCGGTCGCAATCCATATGTCGTCATCAAGCCCCTATCCTTGAAAAGGGCTTTCCCCGGGCCGCGACCATTGCATGACATGACGTTTTTTTAATACGCCGGCATGTGCTGGGAAAAGGGTGCAGGACTATCAAATGTCGCAATATTCAGCCAGCCAACCTGCGGCAATCAGTGCGGCTTGTCGGAAACTGGCGCGCCCGGGAGGATTCGAACCCCCAACCTCCTGATCCGTAGTCAGACGCTCTATCCAGTTGAGCTACGGGCGCTTTGCATCGTGCCTCAAAGGCGCGACGGGAGCGGAACCTACTCAATGGGGCAGCGCTTCGCAAGAAGATATGTTACCGTTCTGGTGTTTTCCGAGAGGAAATGCGCCTTGTCCCCTGCAGGGACCTCCATTAGTATCTTTGTAGTCAAATAATAAGACCTGCAGTTATTAGCAGTTTATGTTAATGAAAAAGCAGTCTATTGCTGTTTAATAATAGTATGTCAGTAATCCCGGGGCTAAGTATTCAAATGAAATATCGGGGCTTTACCGTAGGCGTTCTCACGGCTTCCTTGCTCGCAGGTTGCAGTGGAGCCGATGATGCTTTGTGGCCTTCCCTTTCGGGGGGAGACCCTGCTGGTTCACCACCGCCAGTGACAAGCACGGCATCGGCACCATCTGCGCCACCGCAGCGGATTGATATTCCGGCGCCGCAGCCATCGACATTTACGCTGCCGACCCAGGTTCAGCAAACGCCGCGTGATGCGGGAATCGCCGCGCCTGTCGCCGGTACGCCGACAGGTACATTCGTTGGCCGCAAGGTTGAACAGATGCGGAGCGATCTTGCCAAGCTGCAAGATTCGGTGCTGTCCCTGAACGCCCGGATGGCGCAGATCACGAGTGAAAACGTGGCCGCATCCCAGCGCTACCATACTGTCGTGGCAGATATGAATGCCCGGTTGCAGGTCGGAACGACGCCCGGCAATCCGGTTATGGTGAAGCAATGGAACGACGCGCAGCAGCAGCTTGAAAATATCGCTGAAAGCCTGGGCCGGATGGACAAGCTTTCAAATGATGCTGCGGGTGAGGCAGGATTATCGGCTTGGCTGCTCGACAGTGTGCGCGCGACGTTTGCCCTTAGCGGCGCTGTGGACGAAGATCACCGGCAGCTTCGGGTGCTTGAAGACGAGGTTAATCGCACGGTTGTGCTGATTGACCGGCTGTTGAATGAATTGAGCGAGGATGTCTCGCGTCAGACGACCTATGTTTCGAACGAACGCCGCAATATCACCACGATGTCGCTGGCGGTGAAAAACGGCGAACTTTACGGTACCAGTCTGGTCAATCGGGCCTTTGCGCAGAGTCAGGCATTGGCCAGCGCGACGGCACAGTCCTCCGGTCCGGTCATCGGCGAACGCCCGCTGGTCGTGATCCGCTTCGATCGTCCTGACATTCCCTACCAGCAGGCATTGTATAACGCGGTAAGCCGTGCGCTGGAACGCAAACCCAACGCTTCGTTTGATCTGGTTGCTGTTACCCCGAAGCGGGGGAGTGCCGCACAGACGGCAATCAACAGTACGCAGACCAAGCGCAACGCGGAAGCGGTGCTGCGGACGCTGGCGGATATGGGCTTGCCGGCAAACCGGGTGAAGCTTTCGGCAACGACCAGCCCGGATGTCGAAGCAAACGAAGTTCAGATATTCGTCCGCTGATTGGCGCCGGTGGGGGGGGGCTTCGCATGAAACCCTCATCCCGCTTCCGGATTAACCCGGTTTAGTCGCCTATGGTTGCGATAACGCGGTTCGGTTTTTTCCTGGCAATCTCACTGGCGCTTGTTGCGCCGGTTCAGGCCGATGATTCCATCCGCCGCGATAAAATCGTCAGCGTGATTCAGTCACAACTCGAAGCATTCCGGCGGGATGATGCGGTGGCCGCCTACAGCCATGCGGCCCCGCAAATCCTTGCAATGTTTGGTTCCGCGGAAAAATTCATGCAGATGGTGATGACCGATTATGGGGCTCTTTACCGCCACAAATCGGTGACGTTTCTTGATCTTGTCTATATGTCCGTGATGGGCGGAATGGTGCAGCGGGTTCTTGTGACCGGTCCGGACGGTGCTGAGGCAATCGCGCTGTATACCGTTGAACAGATGGATGATGACGTCTGGCGGATTACCGGCTGTATGCTGGTTCCAGCAGGGGGGAACCCGACGTGAGCAACCCGAAGGATTATCCGGTTTCCTGGGAGGAGTTACACCGCAATGCGCGGGCACTGGCCTGGCGGCTACTGGAACTGGGGCCGTTTGACGGCGTTGTCGCCGTCACTCGTGGCGGGCTTGTACCGGCTGCGATCGTTGCGCGGGAGCTCGATATCCGGCTGGTGGACACGGTTTGTGTCGCATCCTACAGCCATAAGGATCAGGGCGACGCAAAGATATTGAAAGGCATGGAAGGTGACGGTGCCGGTTGGCTGATCGTTGACGACCTTGTCGATACGGGGACAACGGCACAGATTGTTCGCGGTATGCTGCCGCAGGCTCATTTTGCGACGGTATATGCGAAGCCGGCCGGGCGCCCGCTGGTCGATACCTTCGTAACCGAAGTCAGCCAGGATACGTGGATTTTGTTTCCCTGGGATATTGAACCCGCATACGCGGAACCAATCTCCGGCCGTCGTTGAGCCGCTGCGCTAAAGCACCGGGACGTTGTCGATCAACCGGGTTTTCCCCAACATGGCGGCGACCAAGACGCGCGCAGGGCGATCTGCCCGCGTCAGCGGCACCAGCGTATCCGCATCACAGATTTCCAGGTAATCGATTTGCGCGAAACCGGCCTCGGATAATGTCTTCTTGCCCATTTCGATCGCGCTGGCGCAGGTGTCGCCGTCCCGGGCGGCAGCCGCTGTCGCCTGCAGGGTCTGGTGCAATACGGGGGCGATGGCGCGTTCCTCCGGCGTCAGGTACCAGTTCCGCGAAGACATGGCCAATCCATCCTTTTCCCGTACTGTCGGCACGCCGGTGATCTCGATTGGTATATCAAGGTCGCGGACCATGCGTCGCACGACCTGAAGCTGCTGGTAGTCCTTTTCGCCAAAATAGGCCCGGTCTGCCAGTGACTGCAGAAACAGTTTGGTCACAACGGTTGCGACGCCGCTGAAGAAATGCGGCCGGGTCTTGCCACACAGGCCCTCGCTGATTTCCGAGACCACGACTTTGGTGGACGAATCCTCGGCATACATCTGTGTCACATCTGGGGCGAATAACAGGTCCGCGGACAATCGGTCGAGTTTGGCAATGTCATCAGCTTCGTCGCGCGGATAGGACGTGAAATCCTCGGTGGGTGCAAACTGTGTGGGATTGACAAAAATCGTGGCGACAACCCGGTCACAATCGCGCAATGCCGCGCGAACCAGCGACAGGTGCCCATCATGCAAAGCGCCCATCGTCGGGATCAGTCCGATGGTTTCGCCCTTTTGCCGCCAGGCACGGGTATACGCACGCAGGGTCTCGACGTCACGGGCAACGGGAATGCCGACTTTGGATGATGGCCCCGAGGTGCCTGCGCGAGAGGCGGACAACGTGTCGGGTTTTGTTTTTGCGCCCATTTTCGATGCAGTCCTGTGCGGTCTGAATTTCTGTTTTCCCTTCGGGGACAGCACCATATGCGCAAATGCCGCTTTGCACAATAATCCGGCAACCGATGCTGACCCTGTCACCACTAGCATTTCGTAGCCCGGTATTAGCGCCTATGATGCAGGTCGCAATTTAAGGAATTCTGAATGCTGGTTCTTCGTCAATTCGGACGTCTTTTCGCAGGTGCTTTGCTGGTTTGCGCGGTCTTTCCTGCGGCTGGACAGGATGCGGAACCCGAGGCCGGTTCAGGCCTGTCACACAAACAGGCGGTCCATGCCAAATCCTTCATGGTCGCGGCCGCAAACCCGCTGGCCGTGCGTGCGGGATACGACATCATAAAACGTGGTGGCAGCGCGGTTGATGCGGCGATCACTGTGCAGATGGTATTGAACCTGGTGGAACCGCAAAGTTCCGGCATTGGCGGGGGCGGGTTTTTGTTGCACTGGGATGCCGGGCAAAAGGCGGTCAGCAGTTTCGATGGCCGGGAAACCGCGCCTGCCGCTGCCGGCGAGGACCTTTTCCTGGGGCCGGATGGCGAACCTGTTGATCGTTGGGATGCGCGGGTTGGGGGACGTTCCGTGGGCGTGCCGGGTTTGCTGCGCATGCTGGAGGTTGCGCATAGGCAGCACGGTGCCTTGCCCTGGGCCGAATTGTTCGCGCCGGCCATCGCACTGGCGGAAGCCGGATTCGAAATTTCGCCCCGGCTGCACAAGCTGGCGGCCGGATCCAGGCATTTGCAGCGATACAGTGCGGCACGCGCGTATCTGTTCGATGGGGAAGGTAAACCATTGCCGGTCGGTTTCCGTCTGACGAACCGTGCCTTTGCGCAAACGCTCCGCCGTATCGCAATGGATGGTGCTGATGCCTTTTATACCGGGGTAATCGCCCGTGAGATCGTCGCGGCAGTTCAGGGAACGACGGACAATCCGGGCCTGATGACACTCGATGATCTCAGTGCATATGACGTCAGAATGCCGGAGCCTGTCTGTGCGCCATATCGTGTCTATCGCGTTTGTGGCATGGGACCGCCATCGACCGGTGGGCTGACAGTTGCGATGATCCTGGCATTTCTGGAACCGTTTGACCTCAAGGCGCTTGGACCGGATTCCGCCAGTGCTGTCCATTTGTATACCCAGGCATCGCGCCTCGCCTATGCGGACCGCAACCGATATATGGCGGATGGCGAAATGGTGCCGGTGCCGACAAACGCCTTGCTGGATCGGGAATATCTGCGCCAGCGTGGCGAATTAATCAATCCCGCGTCGGACATGGGCAAGGCCAAACCGGGCACGCTTCCCGAACAGGCAGGATCGGGCTTGATCGGTGGCGAAACCATGGAACAGCCATCGACATCGCATATTTCCATTGTGGATCGGAATGGGAATGCCGTGTCGTTTACGACTTCCATTGCGATCGGTTTTGGTTCCCGCGTCATGGCGGGTGGTTTTTTTCTGAACAACCAATTGACCGACTTCGCCTTTCGACCGCGACGAAACG
>Ga0222651_1000095_pt1 | contig 65365 bp, 59 predicted proteins | sample AntAcemetagen369_FD_179855 | JGI IMG/M metagenome (GOLD analysis project Ga0222651, IMG submission 179855) | Saline water microbial communities from Ace Lake, Antarctica - #369 | ecosystem: Environmental > Aquatic > Non-marine Saline and Alkaline > Saline | place: Antarctica: Ace Lake...
CAAACCTGGCGACAGGGAGGTCATCGGTTCCTGAAAAATGATCGAAATGCGGTCGCCGCGAATGGCGCGCATCGGTGCATGCTCGGGATTCAGTGCTGCAATATCAACCGTTTCGCCAGGTTTGGCCGGGTCGTTAAACAGGATCCGTCCGCCGGCGATTTGCGCTGCCTTGGGCAGAATACCCATGATTGCCTGGGATATGACGGATTTTCCCGAGCCGGACTCGCCAACCAGCGCGACGGTCGATCCCGGTTTAATGCGGAAAGAAACGCCCTTTACCGCCTCGACATATCCTTTCTGCAGCTTGAACTGCACTTTCAGGTTCTCGACCGTCAGCAGATTTTCGGCAGACGTCATTCCACAGCCTCTTCCGGAATTGCAATGGTTATGCCCATTGCCGTGAAGTTTTCTATTGTTGTCTCTGACATTTCCGCATTGTTCTGAAACGCCGTAGCGGCAACTTTTGCGGCAAGGTCGTTAAAATGTTGCAAAGAAGAATCGAATTTCATGCATCTCCCCGAATCGCAGATTTTCATCTGCATCCAACCGTCGCCTTTTCCCGCTTTTTCGCGACGGGTCGAATAATACCGTAAATCGACCTGCACAAGATCGTTCCACGCGAGCCGACGGCCAAAAGGGCCGCTTGACGCGATACCGTCGTCGCCGACCGATATTATGGTTATCTGGCGAAAATAGGTCCGTATCCCGAAGATGAGGAATAACGAGAGCAGCATGCCCATGATAGTGGTCACGACAAAGCTGCCGTTAATAAGGGAATAAAAGAACGGCGTTCCAAGAATAACCATCCCGATCAGTGCCCGCAGGTAGTCGCCATAAAGGCTCTTTAGGGGATACCGCAGCTCCATTTCAGCGCGCTCCCTTTTCCGGGACAACAGGCAGCCAATTGACTCCCGGGTGGTCCGCCAGAACGGGGGCCAGTTCCTCGAGAAATAGCCAGCCGGCATCGTCATGGTCGCGGTGATGGGTCAACAGGCCAACAGGCAATTCGACGGGTAACGCGCCCGTCCGGATGCCGGAAAGCAGGGCGGTAAAGGCATCCAGAACAGGTTCGACGCCCAAAAACCCGCGGCCGCCACGCCAGTTTACAATGTCGATGTGGCAATTGATTTGTTTCGGTATGGCATTCGGGTCGGTGCTGCCAAACGTCGAAAGCCGCGAAAATTCGCAGGCTTCCAGCGCCGCCGCGACCGAACTCGCGATGCGATTCCAGGGGGGCACGAAGACGGCGGTGAAGGTCGCGCCAAACAGTTCGGTCAGGCGTTTGCGCCCTTCCAGTATTTCGTTTCGCATGACCTGGATTGGCCTGTGCGCCCCGAATTCAGCCTTTTTCTCACCGATAGGCGCGTGGTTGGTATGGGCGAACCCATGCTGCACGACGTCAATATTCGGGTAGTCGCGCGTCACGCTGGCGAGTTCTGCTGTTGCCGACGCCGGGATAACGGCGAGAGCTAGAGGATTTGCGCCGGTGATGGCAATCAGGCGATCCAGCGCCGGGCCGGGTTTGGTTGCGTCGTCATCCCGCCACCAGAATTCAGCACGACGACCGGACGCGGCCCAGGTGTCCAGTTCCGCGAGGAATTCGGACCAGGCTGTCTGGTTATGTGCGTGCAACGGGGCGGACATGCGCTGCCTACAGTGAATGGGGTGGCGGCTTGCCACCTGCGAGCGCGGCCACGATCTCGGCCGTTCTGTGTGCGCCATTGAAATGTATACCTGCCGGGTCGGGCGGGGCGGCGTCGAGCGCACGGTCAATTGCCCTGGCCAGCGTTTCCGGCGTGAGGGATTCTTCCGGAACAACCTGAAAATGACCTCTCCCAGCGAGAATTTCAGCCCGCCGCGATTGTTCGGTTTCACCATGGCTGCTGAAAGGAACCAGAACGGCGCGGGTACCAGTAGTGTATAGATCCATGACGGTATTATACCCTGCCTGACTTACCGATACCGTAACTTTGGTTAAAATATGCCTGAAATTTGAAAAAAATGTGTCCACCGTCACACCAGGCGGCACAATCAGTGATTTTCGATCGAATTCGGCCATATTTGGTCCGGTCGCCAGCTGCCAGGGCGCATTTGCCAATTTTGTCAAAGGCCGTGCCGCTATTGCCGTACGCAACAGTGGTCCACCGACGGCGCCCCCTCCGGCCGAAACAAGGACTGACTCAGTTCGCGGTTCCGTTGCGGTGACCGGTGGTGCGGTGACATAGCCGGAATAACAGATCATGTCGGCGATGGCATCGGCACCGGCGAATGTGTCCGAGAATGGAGCGACCGCCGGGTCACCATGGACGATGATGGTATTGAAAAACGACCGTGCGGTGTCGATGATCCATTGCGTTCGTTTGGGGTCGTCTCGTTCAACAAGGATATCCCGTACAGAGGCCGCAATGGCCGATTTTCCGTTTGCGGCTTCCAGTAAGGGAAGCAGTTCGAATCGGAAACGGCGTCGACCGAACGGGAAGCTTTCGACAAGTAGCACATCCGGCGCTATCGCGGCGTAGGTATCCAGAAGGGCCTGCCGACGCCTGTTTTCCCAGGCGGTATCGACCGGCTGCCCGTTGACATCCAGTAACGTGGTGAAGGATGCATCCGCCGTCCGGGCTGGCGGCAACTGAACGTACCGGGCGTCGCCGAGGTCCTGCCGGGATTCATCGAATCCCCCGGAAACATAGTGGACTTCAAGATTGTTTGCCTGCATCGCACGCGTGATAGCGGCGGCGCGCGCCTGATGCCCGACGCCCAGCAGGTGCTGGACATAAAACATCACCCGCTTGCGATGCGATGCCGTCATTCTTCAGTGGTCGTCATCGGCAGGTTGAGTTGATGGGGTTGCGGCGAGCCATCCGGTTCCAGTCGGAAAACATGGGTACAATTATCCTGCAGCTTCTCCGGCGGTTTGTCGGTCATGTCCCATGATACCGCCATTGCGTACAGCGCCCGGATGACACCCTTGTGGCAAACCACAACTGTCGGTGTGCCGACCGCGGCGCGTTCTGCCAGAAACGGCCTTAAACGATCCTGCACGTCACGGGGGCTTTCCCCGCCGGGTGCCCGGAAGTCCAATCCTTCGGCCTCCCAGGCTTTCATCAGGTTGCCCAATTGCGCGCGCAGATCCGGCAGTTTCATGCCTTCCCACGCAGACCAGTCCATTTCAACGAGCCGGTGGTCGGTTGGTTGCGGCTGTCCGCTCAGGATCTTTGCGGTTTCGGCGGCTCGGACCAACGGACTCGTCACCCATTCGTATTCCGTGAATGCTTCCGGTACCTGCCAGCTACCGACAAGGCTGCGGCCAGTCTCGCTGAGTGGGATATCACTGCGCCCCTGTACAATTCCGGTTTCATTCCAGTGGGTGGGGCCGTGGCGGATAACGGCAAGCAACGTCATTTCCTTGTCCCTTTCGCTTCCTGCAGCACGCGCCCGATTTGCCTGGCGGCAGAGCTGATATCGTGTTGGTTTTCGGCCTTTTTCATCGCTGCCTGTCCCATGCTGCGTCGTTGCTCCGCGTTGCCGGCGAGTATCCGTACGGCGTCGGCCAGCATCTTGTCGTCGCCGGGCGTTGTCAGCAAGCCGGTTTCGCCGTCGGCGACAATCTGTGCAACACCCGGTGAGCGGCCCGCAACAACCGGCAAGCCGGCCGCCTGGGCTTCCAGCAGCGCCATGCCGAAGGCTTCCCGGATTGCCGGCCAGACCGCGACGTCCGCTGCGGCGTGAAGGTTGTCCATGTCGCGGCGCCCCAGTGAGCCAAGATAGCTGACCGTGCCGGCGTCCAACGCCGCTTCGACTTCCCCGCGTGCCGCGCCGTCGCCGGCAACGAGCCAGCGTAATGGCAGGTCCTGAAGTCTTTGCATGGCCCGCCCCAGGACGCGGTATGATTCCAGTTTATCCCCTGGGCGCATCATCGCGGATACCGCAATCCAGATATCGGATGTGGGAATGCCCAGCTGTCTGGATAGGTCCGTTCGATGCCCGACCCGTTTCGCGACGGTGCGTCGCACGGGACGGGTATCAATGAACGGCGGCAGCATGACGATACGTTCCGGCGATCTGACAACCGGCTCTATGCACGCGCGGTCGTCCGGGTTCAGCGTAATGATGCGCGATGCGCGGCGTACGGCCGACAGAATAGCATTGTAGCCTTCGGACCAGGGTCCGTCGGCCTGTTTGGGTGCAATGCTGGCTTCAGCCACGACGTAGGGGATGGACAATGCCTCGCATACGGCGGGACCGACCCAGTCAGGCGCCTTGTGATAGAGGTGATAGGTGAACCACAGGTCCGGTGGATTGGATTCAAATTTCGTTATCAGGCGGCGGGCGATGGCTTCACCCCGGCGCTGGATAAGATGCTGCCGCTTTGGATCGCCGGCGCCTTCGAATGCGCGTAACGTCGATGCTACGAAGGCATCGTTACCGCCCTGCCGGATGGCGGCGAGCAGCAACCGGGCCACCCGTCGGTCGCCCGATGCAATCGGGTGGGACGGCGGTTTAAGCGGCGAATAGAACGCGACGCGCATCAGGCCGCGGCGGATTGGGGATCCCGAAGGAACCGCGCCGCCAGGGTATCCGCGCCATGGTCCATCGAAAATTGCGAATGCACACGGTCCAGTCCCGCGTCGGCGAGGCGCCGTCGCTCCGAAGGGTTGCGGATCAGCCGTTCAAGCGCCGTTGCAATGGCCAACGCATCGCCGGGCGGAACCAGCAGTCCGGTCGTGTCGTGGTGAATGAGTTCGGGAATGCCTGAGACCATGGTTGAAAGAACGGGCAAACACTGACTTTGGGCTTCCATCAGGACGTTTGGCAAGCCATCGCGGTCTCCGTCATCGGTTGTCTTGCTGGCGAGAACAAAAATATCCGCGTGCCGCAATGCGTCCAGCACATCTTCCTGCGCGCGGGCGCCGTACCATTCGACATGTGCCGCAATTCCAAGCTGCTGTGCCTGCGCTTTCAGGGTTTCCAGCAATGGCCCGCCCCCGATATGACGGAAGCGCCAGTTAATATCGGCTGGCAACCGGGAAAGCGCTGTCAGCAGATCATCATAGCCTTTCTTCCCCACTGCCCTGCCGACGGAAAGGATCGTGACGGGTGCCGCCTGCCCGTCGAGGCCCGGTCGGGCGTCAGGGGGCGGCGGGAAGCGGGAAAAATCGATCCCGTGATAGACCAGCGAGACGGTATCTTTCCCCGGTGCCAATCCCGCCAGAAAATCCGCGCCGGCGGCGGTGCAGGTAACGAGCCAATCCAGATCCGCCAGTTTCTCCCGCATCTCCCATTCCGGTGTTGTCCAGATGTCTTTGGCGTGGGCAGAACAGCTCCATGGCAGGCCGGTCATCATGGCGGCGTAGCGGGCGACGGATGCCGGCGTATGCAGAAAATGGGCGTGCAGTCGTGTGACACCTTCGGGCAGCTCGTGGGCCAGGACACAGGCCTGCCCGAAGCGCCTGATCCTGTTCCGGGTGGGATCCCGCTTTAAATCCGCGCGAAAGCAGGCATACGCGGTTTGATAGCCCGGAAGACGCTGCGCCGCGGCGCGGGCATCCCGCACGCGTTCGGGTTCCTGGTACAGGTATTCCGGCAGGTACAGTGCTTCTGCCCTGATATCGCGATGAATCGGATGAACCCTGTCATCGGTCGGGTGGCGCAGTGATGCGATATTGATCTCGAGGCCCCGCCGTTCGAGTGCCAGGATTTCCTGGGCAATAAAGGTTTCCGAAAGGCGAGGGTACCCTTTCAGAATAAATTGAACGGACACGGTGTCAGGCGCGCTTCCGGGCCAGGGACGGGCGTTTTTTAAGGCCGAGAGCGCGCCGGGTCAGGATATTCACGTTTTCAAGACCAGCCATCAGCCCGGGCACAACCGACCGAGACGGCGGGTCCTGCTGTGGCAGATGGCGCAATGCGGTTGCCATGACGTCGGCTTTTCGATCGTCGTCGCCGCGCAACATGGTCAAAAGTCCCAATTCCGCTGCCCGGCTGGCCCGGATTAGCTGTTCGCGGCGGGGTTCAGTCCGCGGCACGATAAGGGCGCGTTTGTCGAATGACAGGATTTCGCAAAACGTATTGTATCCGCCCATCGCCACGACCGCGATTGCCTTGACCATCAGGCTTTCCATATGCGCGTCGAAGGTAATGGCTTCGACTTTTGACAGTTTGTCCGTGCGCGCGATGAATTCGGCCCGGCGGTCTGACTGCATGAACGGGCCAAGGACGATAACGGACCTATGCGGCAGGGAACTGTCTGATTCATAGGCGCGAAGAACCCAGTCGACCAGTTCCTCTCCATCGCCACCGCCACCGGGCGTTACAAGAATGAACGGGTCGTCGCGCTTGATGAAGGGCAGTTCGGAAACCGTTTGAGTATCAGCAAAACGCTGCAGGTAGCCGGTATAGGTTGTCTTGCGCCGTGTCGATGCGGCCAATTCTATGCCGTCCAGCGGCTCGCAGATTTGCGGCAGGCCGTACACCCAGATTTCGTCGTAATATTCCTCCAGCGCTGCGGCGGCGTTCTTCCGCTTCCACTCCGCCCGCAACTGCAGGGGGTCATCCAGCACGTCGCGCAAACCAAGAACGATATGCGTGCCACGCTGCTTCATGACTTCCAGCGTCTCGGAGAGCTCGCCCCGCAGACCGGAAGGCTCCTTGTCGACCAGCATGATATCCGGGTCAAAGACTTCGGCCGTATGGCGAATGATCGATGCGCGCATTTCAATCGCATCTTCGATTGCCATAGGCAGAGTCAGGGACGTGTATTCCCCGTTGCGCAACTTGATGACGCCGGGAACGCGAACGAAATCGACCCTGGACCGAAAATCGAAACTGCCAATAATCGGCGAACCGGACAGAATCAGGACGGACAGTTCTTCGTTGTCTTCGCACATGGCGTGCGCGATCGCGCGGCAACGGCGCAAATGGCCCAGCCCGAACGAATCATGACTATATATTAGTACCCGCGGCGGGCGATGGTCTCCGCTCATGCCCCGATCCCCTTTACTCTCCCCGCCAACAGTCATTTGATCCTACTATTGCATGCTTAACAGAGTAATCAAAAGGTCAGAATTAAACAGGGGATGATATTTATTTGAATGATATCGATCAAAAATGATCAATTTCTAAACGTTTACCCTCGAAGGATGCTGCGCTAAGGTGTCCCAATAAGGGAATTCAGTCGTGCACGGCGGAGGTCGCAGCGCCGATCCATGGAAAGCAGTATCTTCAAATACATTCTGCGTTACAGTCTGCGGCAGCAGATCGTATTGCTTTTTGTCATTATCGCATTCTACCCATTTCTGTTTGTAACGCTTGATCTGCCAAAGATCATCGTTAACAGGGCAATCAGGAGCGACGGCGCAGCGCCGCCTTTTGACGTGCCCTTGTTTGGCTTTGAGATTCCGCTCGATGTCACGCAGCTCACCTATCTGATGATATTGAGTTTTGCCTATCTCGCCCTGGTATTTATTACCGGCGGCTTCAAATATTACATCAGTGTTTACAAGGGCCGGTTGGGTGAAAGGCTGCTTCGGCGCCTGCGATATCAACTGTATTCCCGAATTCTTCGGTTCCCGACGCCGCATTTCAAGAAAGTCAGCCAGGGCGAAGTGATTCCAATGGTCACCGCGGAGGTGGAGCCTTTGGGCGGGTTTATCGGCATTGCATATGCTGATCCATTGTTCTTTGGCGGCCAGTTGCTGCTGATCGTTGGCTATATCCTGATGCAGGACTGGGTGCTGGGTCTCGCTGCCGCCGGGATGATTCCGATTCAGGGTTACATTATCCCGAAGCTGCAGAAGAGGGTGAACGCGCTGGGCAAGCAACGCGTTCAAAATGTCCGTCGCCTGTCCGATCACCTGGGTGAGTCCATTTCAGGGATCAGCGAAATTCACGCGCATGATACGTCATTTTATGAGCTGTCCCGGTTCGCCAACCGGTTGGGCGCCATCTATGACATCCGGTACGATATCTATCGGCGCAAGTTCTTCATTAAGTTCCTCAATAATTTCATCGACAAACTTACGCCATTTTTCTTCTTTTCGATCGGCGGCTATCTGGTCATTCAGGGTGACCTGACGGTCGGCGCGCTTGTTGCCGTTCTGAATGCCTACAAGGAGCTAGCCAGCCCCTGGAAGGAATTGTTGAGCTGGTATCAGCAAAAGGAAGACGTTCGCATAAAATACGAACAGGTGATCGAGCAGTTCGAACCACAGGGCATGCTTGACGAAGAGCTTCAGATCGCGGAGCCCGAGGGGCCACCGCCGATCAGGGGTGATCTGGTCCTGAGCAATATCGGCCTTGCGGATGAAGACGGTGTGCGCACCCTGGATGCTGTGTCACTGACGACTTCGACAACGGCGCATACAGCATTTGTCGGTGATGGCGGCAGCGGTAAAACCGAACTCGGCGCGGTGCTGGCCCGGCTCGTCAGGCCGACATCCGGGACGATCAAGTTCGGTGGCAGCGACCTTTCGAACCTTCCCGAGTCTGTGACCGGTCGCCGGATCGCCTATGTGAATGCCAGCCCTTATCTGCAGGCGGCTTCGATTGGCGATAATATCCTGTATGGCCTGAAGCATCGTTCGTTGCGCCCGGCCAACCAGGATTCAGCCGAGCATGTGACGGACCTGGAAGAGGCGGTTACCACGGGGAATTCACCATATGACTACCATTCGGACTGGGTAGACTATGAAGAAGCCGGTGTCGAAGACCTGAATGGGCTGCAGCATCGTTTGATCGAAATCCTGCAGATTGTCGATATGGACGATGAAGTTTACAGGTTTGGATTGCGCGGCGTGATTGATCCGGAGCGCCAGCCCGAAACGGCTGAACTCATTATGTCCGCACGCGCCGCATTGCGCGGCAGGCTATCGGACCCGGCCGTGGCGCAGTTGATAGAACCTTTCGATATCGAAACGTATAATTCGAATGCGTCGGTTGCCGAGAATATTCTTTTTGGCCTCCCGATCGGGAATGCGTTTGACCTCGAGAACCTGGCCGACAGCGCCTATATGCAGGTGGTCCTCGACAAGGTGAATTTGAGTGCTGATTTCCTTGATATGGGGACGCAGGTGGCGCAGACGATGCTGGAACTGTTCGCGGGCCTGCCGCCCGGGCATGAGTTCTTTGAGCAATTCAGTTTCATCGAATCTGACGATCTGCCCGAGTTCCAGGCCATACTAGGCCGTGCAGCGCGGGGGCCTGAAGGGTTGACGGTGGAAGATCGTCGCCGGCTTGTATCCCTGCCCTTCAAGCTGATCCGGGCACGGCACCGCCTTGATTTGATTGATGATCAGATGATGCCACGCATCCTGGAGGCCAGACGGGTCTTTGCGGAGGGGCTGCCCGAAGATTTGCGCGAGGCGATCGCCTTCTTCGATGCGGATGCCTACAACCCGGCCGCGACCCTGCAGGATAATATCCTGTTCGGAAAGGTGTCTTATGGTCAGGCGCAGGCAGAGGCGAAGGTCGGCAAATTGATCAGTGAAGTCGTTGATGAACTGGAGTTGCGTGAAACGGTGACCGTGGCCGGCCTCGACTTTCAGGCAGGTAATGGCGGCGCACGGTTGTCGCAGGGCCAGCGGCAGAAACTGGCGATCGCGCGTTGCCTGATCCGCCGGCCCGACATGTTGATCCTGAATGAGGCATCGGCCAATCTCGACGCGCTCAGCCAGAACACGGTGATGGAAAATATCCTGCGGGATTGCGAAGGCCGGGGCGTATTGTGGATCCTCAACCGCGTTTCAGATGCAAAATATTTCAGTAAGACTGTTGTGCTAAAGTCGGGACGAATTGTCGAAACCGGTTCGTTCGATGAATTGAGTACGGCAGATGGCGAATTTCAGTCACTGCTTTCGGCCGGCTGAGGTCCAGGAGAAGAATAATGAGCTTACAGCAGGAAGTTGAACTCCTTCGGAACATCCCGCTCTTTGCCAAGATCGATGCGTCGAAGCTGAAGTTGCTGGCATTTACAAGCGAGCGGCTGACATACAGTCCAGAGGATGTTGTCTTCGAACAGGGCGATTCCGGCGATGCGGCATATATTATTATCGGTGGTGAAGCCGATGTTATTATCGACACACCGGGCGGGCCATTGGTTGTCGCGACACTGAAACAGAACGAAATTGTTGGTGAAATTGCCATCCTTTGCGATGTGCCGCGAACGGCGACGGTCCGCGCCAAGTCCCAGTTGACGACTCTCCGCATTTCAAAGGACCTGTTTTTCAACCTGATTGTCGAGTTTCCGGAAATCGCCGTGGAGATCATGCGCGAACTGGCGCACCGCCTTGAACAGACAACGGCACGGCTTCGCGAAGCTGTTGCCAAGTCGCAGAGCTGACCTGCAACGCAGGCAAAGGCGATCAGGAATATGACGCGACTGGATACGGTTATCGAGCGCCTTAAGGCGCAGCGCAGCTGCCTGAACGCGGCGGCGGAGGCCTTGCGTGGCAATGATGGCCATATCCTTGAGCTCGGTTTGGGCAATGGCCGGACATATGATCATCTGCGCGATCTTTTCCCGGACCGGGATATTTATGTTTTCGACCTGGAAGTGGCTTCGCATCCGGACTGCCGCCCTGATAGTGCGCATATGTTTCTGGGGCCGATGTCCGAAACGCTGCTGACGGCGACGGACCGGCTTGGCCCGAATGGGATACTGGTGCATGCGGATATCGGTTATGGCGACGCCGCGGCGACGGCGCGGAATGTCCGTGAAATTGGCCCGAAAATTCCGGGATTGCTTGTGTCGGGTGGTCTCGTGTTGTGTGACCAGGCGCTTGATACGGTGCCGGAATTGACGCCGATACCGTTGCCGCAGGATGTTGAACCTGGACGGTACCACGCCTATCGCCGCGTCTGAGCGGTCTGCGGCGGTTTAGCCCCCGGCCCCCGATGCACGCCTCTTGCGGCTAAGCTGAATCGACCAGCGGGATGGAGTGTGGGGCTGATTGATCCGCCTGCGGATCAAATAGCAATGGCAGCACAAAGGTTACAACAGTCCCTTCGCCTTCGTGGCTTTCGAGATGAATTGTGCCGCCATGAAGTTCGATCAGTGATTTGCACAGGGACAGCCCCAGTCCCGTTCCCTCATGGGTGCGGTTCAGGTTGTTTTCCCCTTGCTCAAACGGCTTGAAGACGCGCGCCAGATCCCTGTTCTGGATGCCGACGCCATTGTCCGCGACCGAGATTGTCAGGAAATTGTCGTAAATCGCGGTGGTGACGGCAACAATGCCGCAACGACCGGTGAATTTCAGGGCATTGGAGAGCAGGTTCAGCAGAACCTGTCGGATTGCCCGCTCGTCGATATGGATAGGCCCCTGAATATCGGTGAAGGAATGTTCGATGCTGATTTCGGCGCTTGCCGCCTGTTCCGACATCAGTCTGCAACACGAAAGGACGAGGGATTCGATATTGACGTCGCTTCGATGGAGTTGCCATTTTCCGGCCTCGACCTTTGACATGTCCAACAGGTCGTTGATCAATGACAACAGATGCTGACCGCTGGTGAAAATGTCACCAGCATACTCGACATATTTCTCGGTACCCAACGGGCCCAGCATTTCGTTTTTAATGATTTCCGAAAAACCGATGATCGCATTCATCGGTGTTCGAAGTTCATGGCTGATGATGCTGAGAAACCGCGACCGGCTGGCATTGGCAGATTCCAGATCTGTCTTTGCAATGGCTAGTTCTTCGATGGCGTTGACATGCTCGGCGCCCTGTTTTTCGAACATGACCTTGGACATTTCGAGCTGATGCACGGCGCCGGACAGGGTCGTGCCGCGCTCGATCATCGCGAGTTCGTTTTCCTTGACCTCGGTGACGTCTGACAGGCGCGTTACAACACCGCCGTCTCGCGACCGGTGCTCGTTGACCAGAAACCATCGACCGTCCTTGTGTCGCCACATTTCCCGATGATCCGGTAGACGGTGGCGCTCGACACGAGCCTCAATCCAATCGCTGGCTTGGCAATCTTCGATATGAAAGTGATATTCGGCAGCGACGCGCAGTACGTCGTCGAAAGCAACGCCCGGCACGAGGTTTTCGCCCGGCGTATAAAACAATTCCTCAAACGCATCGTTGCGCATGATGAGGCGGTCCCGTTGATCCCAGAATGCGAGTGCGTCGCGGCTGTCCTCGACGGCACTCAGGAACCGGTATTCATTGACTTTCGTTGCGGTAATATCCGTGTACATCCGGATCGTTCCGCCATTATCCAATGCTCTTTCGTTGATGCGGATCCAGCGGCCATCCGTGAGACGTTCTTCCAGCGGTGTTTCCATCGGGCGTTTGCGTAACGTCATCCGATAGGCAATCCAGGCGTCCGGGTCTTCCACGACCTGGGTCCCGGCAATTTCGTTATTGTCGAGCTTGCAGCGAAGCAATTCTGCGTAGGACTTGCCAATCAGCCGGTCCAGGGCCTGAAATGATTGAAAAATAAACCGAAAATGCGTGTTGCAATAGGTCAGGCAGTCGTTCTCATCAAAAATTGAGACGGCGACTCTCAGCTTATCGAAGGCGGCGACGATCGTTTCGTGGTCGTCGATATTGGCTTCAAATTGTGGAATGCTGTTTGCCAACAAATCGATGGCCTGCATGGATCCGTTCCCGGCTACTTAGAATTCGAGCGGAGTATGCCGTTACCGTGTTAACGAAACCTGAAGCGATATGGTTAATTTTCGTCAGAGGGTCCGCGCCAGCTCTTGCAGCGCTAGTCTTTGCATGCGAGATAAGTGGTGGAGCCATCTATATAAATTCGCAATCTGAATCGACGGAATTGAAGGCCCGTACGCAATGCTGACAGAAGAACAGATTCGGTCTTTTCGGCGAGACGGTTATGTCATCGTCCCGGCAATGTACGACGTGGCGAGTGTCGGCAAAATTGCCACATGGACGGAAGAAATCCTCGGTTGGCCCGAGTTGCCGGGTGAACACATGGTCTATTATGAAGACAGCCTGATTGCTGGTGCGGACCGTGTCGTGTCCCGGGTCGAAAATTTCTGTCCGTTCCATGCCGGTTTTGACGATCTGATCCGGACCGGCGCCATGATTGATGCAGTGTCACAATTGCTTGGCGAAGCCGCGGTTCTTTTCAAGGAAAAGATCAATATGAAGATGCCGGGCGGCGACGGCTTCAAGGCGCATCAGGATGCGCAGGCAGGCTGGAACGTCTATTCGGATTTTCACATTACGGCACTGGTCAGTATCGATGCGGCGACGACGACGAATGGTTGCCTGGAAATGGCAGCCGGATGGCATGACAGGGGGCTGATCGGCAACGAGTGGCAACCGCTGGATGACGGCGAAGGCAGCGAGATCAAATACCACTCCTGTCCGACTCAGCCCGGTGATGTGGTTCTGTTTGATTCCTATGCGCCCCATCGGTCAGCGCCAAATCTTACGCAATCGCCCCGTCGTGTCCTGTACGTGACCTACAACCGGCGTGCCGACGGCGACCACCGTGCACAGTATTATGCGGACAAGCGCAAGAGTTTCCCGCCTGATGTGGAGCGGGAGACGGGCAAAGAGTATGTATTCCGCGTGTGACCCTTGATTTACGTCGCTGCAATTCTGGCCGTGATGTCATGTGCCGCATGGGTCTATCTTGTCTTCTTTCATGGCGGTTTCTGGCGGAGCACCCTGTCGGCCAACGAATTGCCAAATCCCGATCTACCGGAATGGCCGGATGTTCTTGTGGTCATCCCGGCACGCAATGAGGCCGATGTCATTAGCCGTACGGTTTTGTCGTTGCAGCAGCAGGACTATTCGCGCCCGGTTTCAATCGTTCTGGTTGATGACAACAGCAATGATGGCACGGCGGCGATTGCCCGCGCGGCGGCCGAGGAGGCCGGGCATGCCGATCGCCTGGCCGTGGTGGACGGTGCCCCCCTTGCGCCGGGCTGGACAGGCAAGGTCTGGGCGATGGCGCAGGGGGTGGCGCACGCAGACAGTATCGCCCCGCAGGCGCGATATATTCTGTTCAGCGATGCCGATATTGAACATGCCCCTTCGAACCTGCGGCGCCTGGTTCACACCGCTGAAACCGAAGGCAAAGACCTGGTATCGATCATGGTGATGTTGATGACGAAGGGCTTCTGGGAACGGTTTTTGATACCGCCCTTCGTTTTCTTTTTTCAGATGCTCTATCCGTTCAGCCGGGTCAATGATGATACCCGGGATACGGCGGCAGCGGCCGGGGGCTGTATGCTGGTGCGCCGTTCCGCGCTGCACCGGTCAGGGGGAATGGATGCGATCAAGGGCGCATTGATTGACGATTGTGCCCTGGCCCGAAGTCTCGCAGATGCGGGTGGCCGTCTTTCGCTGAGTCTGGATGCGAAGACCCGTTCCACACGTCCTTATGGCGGATTCAGTGGAATCTGGAACATGGTTGCCAGAAGCGCCTATACGCAATTGCGCTACTCGCCCTGGCTGCTGATGGGATGCATTATGGGTATGGCGCTTGTGTATGGCGTTCCGTTGCTGGTGGTTCTGGCCTTTGGCTGGTTGGCGCCCATAACCGTCCTGGCGGGGTTAGCCACCTATATACTGATGTGTGTCGCCTATATTCCGACATTGCGATTGTATGATCGACCGCTGTATACGGCTGTGTTCATGCCTCTCGCTGGTATGCTTTATACGGCAATGACGATTTCTTCCGCTGTTCGCCATTGGCGGGGCGTTGGGGGTGGCTGGAAAGGCCGTGTCTATCAGCAATAAGCTGCCGCTTTCGGGAGGAACTTTTGTCTGAATCAGTAGAAACACCGTCCGGGAAACAGGCGGGTGACGAAAATTTCCCGGTGGGGTCCTGGCTGCTTCCGGCGGCCTTGCGGCCGCATGTCGCTGTATTTTACGCCTATGCCAGGGCAATAGACGATATCGCGGATAATCCGGAACTGCCCGCGGCGCAAAAAATTGACCGGCTTTCCGGATTCGAGCACGCCTTGCGGGAACCCGGTGGCGCGGACCCTGCATATGCCAAAGCAAATGCGATACGTGACAGCATGGCCGCAACGGGTGTCGATCCGCAGCATTGCATCGACCTGATCAACGCCTTCAAGCAGGATGCGGTGCAGTCCCGTTATGCCGATTGGGATGAGCTGATGGGGTATTGCCGATTATCGGCAGCCCCTGTTGGCCGTTACCTGATAGACCTGCACGGTGAATCCAGGCACGCGTATCCGGCGTCCGATGCGCTTTGTGCGGCGCTGCAGGTCATCAACCATCTGCAGGATTGCCAGGATGATTTTCGGACAATGGACCGGGTCTATTTGCCCGGTGACTGGATGGCCGAAGCGGGTATTACGACGGCGGCGCTGGATGGCGTGACGACTGATAGCGGTTTGCGGCGGGTCATTGATCGCTGCCTTGATCTGACTGCAGACCTCATGCGCGTTGCGCAACCCCTGGCGGGGCAGTTGCAGAACCGGCGTTTCGCGTTGGAAGCGGCAATGATTGTCCGGATTGCGAACCGCCTGATTCTGGAATTACGCGACCGGGATCCGCTGGCGGAACGGGTCGTCCTGCGGCGTCCGCAATATCTTTGCTGTGGCGTCGGCGCTGTCTGGGATGTGGTTCGCCGGTCCGGCTGATTCTGCTATACAAGGTTGCGCGCCGCGTTGGCTGGGAGCCTATCCGCGAACACGGCGCATATTTTTGAGATCGAACAGGCGATGGCAAATTTGCTTTCAACCGCGGAAAAACAACCGAACCCGGGAAGCGACGGTTCTGCACCGTTCGATGAGGCTGCCGCAATTGAGCATGCGCGCCAGGTTGTCGAACGATCAGGGTCGTCTTTTCGGTTGGGGATGCGTGTCTTGCCGGCGGACCGGCGTGCAGCCATGTACGCGATCTATGCATTCTGCCGGGAAGTCGATGATATCGCGGATGAACCAGGGACTGGTCCGGAAAAGCTGAAACGTCTGGATGCGTGGCGGCAGGAAATCGAGAACCTTTATGCAGGGCGGCCTCGGTTGCTGACAGCCCAGGCCCTGCTGGAACCCGTTCATGCATTCGATCTGCCTAAAGCTGAATTTCTGACCGTCATCGATGGTATGGAAATGGATGCCCGCGCTGATATCTGGGGTCCCAGTTATGCGGATCTCTTTCTGTATTGCCGGCGGGTGGCTGGTGCGGTGGGCATGCTGTCAATCCATGCGTTTGGTGAAACGCGGGCGCCGGCAGCGGATCTGGCGATCAGCCTGGGAAATGCGCTGCAGCTCACCAATATTCTGCGTGACGTTCACGAAGACGCGTTGCGGGGGCGGCTCTATCTGCCAAGAGAACTGCTGGACAAGCATGGCGTTGTGGCAACCACGCCCGATGCCTTGTTGGCTGATCCCGCAGTTGCGCGGGTGTGTGTCGATCTTGCCGATCTGGCCAAGGAAGCATTCGCTGTCAGCAGTGACCTGATGGGGCAGCTTGACCAGCGCAAAATGCGACCGGCGATAATGATGATGGCGGTTTATCGGGAAATTTTCGAACTGCTTCGGCAGCGGGGCTGGAAGCAGCTCGACGCACCGGTTCATCTGTCGCGCTGGGTGAAGCTCCGCCTCGCCCTGCGGTACAGTCTGTTCTAGGGCCGCAGAGATGCGTGTGCATATTGTTGGTGCCGGTCTTGCGGGTCTTGCCGCCGCGGTCAGTCTGGCTGCGGCGGGACGGCGTGTGACGGTGTATGAATCAAGTGGTCATGCCGGCGGGCGCTGCCGGTCTTTCCACGACAGTGTTCTCGATGCGGTTATCGACAACGGCAATCATCTGATGATGAGCGGAAACCGTTCCGCCATGGCATATCTTGATGAAATCGGGGCGCGGGATACGCTCACCGGTCCTGCTGTTGCCGAATTTCCGTTTGTTGACCTCGATTCGGGGGCGCGGTGGACGGTAAGACCAAATGCCGGGCCGATTCCGTGGTGGATATTGTGTGCGGGACGGCGGCCACCTGCCTCACGGGCACGGGATTTTCTTGCGGCGTTGCGGCTTCGATCCGCACCACCGACCGCGACCGTAGAGGAAGTGCTGGGCGGGAGTGGTTCACTGTATGAAACGTTCTGGGAGCCGCTTGCCGTTGCGGCGCTGAACACGCCGGCAGCCCAGGCTGCGGCACAGCCCCTATGGCAGGTGCTGACGGAAACCTTCGCCCATGGCGCGGCATCGTGCCGGCCGCTCGTTGCGCGAAAGGGGCTTTCTGCCAGCCTGGTTGACCCGGCGCTGGAACGGCTCGCTGCGCTGGGGGCGGATATCCGATTTTCGCATCGTCTGAAGACAGTGCAAACCCGCGATAATCTGGTGACTCACCTGGAGTTCACGGAGACGGGCGTTGTCGTTCAGCCAACCGATGCGGTTATTCTGGCGCTCCCGCCGCAGGGCCTTAAATCCGTGCTGCCCGGCGTATCTGTGCCCGAAGGAAGCCACGCCATTGTCAATGTGCATTACAGGCTGCCATCGCCTGTTATGGCGCATGGAGATGTTTCGTTGCTCGGTCTTGTCGGTGGGGTCGCTCAATGGCTTTTCGTTCGACACGATATTGCGTCCGTTACGGTAAGCGCTGCCGATGACCTGGCGGACCAGGCTGCGGAATTGATTGGCGACCGCGTTTGGACAGATGTGTCCCGCGCACTCGAATTGCCCAGCGCGCCCGTGCCGCCCTTTCGGGTGGTGAAGGAGCGGCGCGCGACTTTTGCGCAGACACCGGCAGCGATGCTTCTGCGGGCGAAGACACAATCGTCTTTGGCGAACCTTTGCCTCGCCGGTGACTGGACCGATACCGGCTTGCCGGCGACGATTGAAAGCGCTGTTCGGTCGGGTCACGCTGCGGCGGATGCTGTATTGGAATCCTGATAAGCGTCAGGGTGAATTCGCCCCTTGCACCGTCATAGAGGCGCGTATTGACAATATTCCGATTGTTGGAGCATGAAGCGTCGAATCGGTGTACTTATGCGGTGAATGGGAAGAATAGCGTAGCGATAATGGATACTGCCAGGGAAGTCAGCAACGCTGACGCGTATGTCGGCGGCGGGCCCATAGGAAGCGATGACCGGCTTCTGGATTTAGTGAATACCGTCGTCGATGATGCGACGGATGCGCTTGGTGCTTTGCAAAAAGATGATGGCCATTGGGTTTTCGAACTCGAAGCTGATGCGACGATTCCATCCGAATACATCATGCTGGAACATTTCCTTGATGAAATCGACGATGGGATAGAGCGTAAACTGGCCGTTTATCTGCGCGAAATTCAGGGCGATCACGGCGGGTGGCCCCTGTTTCACAAGGGGGCGTTTGATATCAGCGCGAGCGTGAAGGCGTATTACGCGCTGAAGCTTGCAGGCGACCCCATAGATGCGCCGCATATGCTGCGCGCCCGCGAAGCGATATTGGCGCGTGGCGGTGCTGCGACCTGCAATGTATTTACGCGTATTGCCCTGGCGCTGTTCGACCAGCTGCCCTGGCGCGCGGTGCCGGTTATGCCGGTGGAAATCATGCTTTTGCCGCGCTGGTTTCCGTTCCACATTTCAAAAATTTCCTACTGGTCACGTACCGTTCTCGTCCCCCTGCTGATTTTGATGGCGCTGAAGCCGCGCGCCCGAAATCCGCGCGGGGTCCATATAGACGAGCTTTTTGTGATGCCGGCGAATGACGTGAAGCATTACATGCGTAATCCCACGGGTTCACTCTGGGGAACCCTCTTTATCGGCCTGGACAAGGCTTTGCGCGTCGTTGAACGGCAGTATCCGAAGAATCGCCGGCAACGAGCATTCCGCAAAGCCGTTGAATTTGTTCAGGAAAGGCTCAACGGCGAGGATGGTCTGGGTGGAATTTTCCCCGCTATGGCCAATACGGTCATGGCATTCGACCGGTTGGGGTTCGCGAAGGACCATCCTGACCTGGTCACCGCAAAGGCGGCGATCCGGCGGCTTTTGGTTCTTGAAGAGGATCGCGGGTATTGCCAGCCCTGCGTGTCGCCGGTGTGGGATACGGGCCTGGCAACGCAGGCGATGCTTGAGGCCGGTGTGCCGCAGGATAGTGAGAAGCTCCGGCAGGCTGCAAAATGGTTGGCAGACCGGCAGGTGCTGGATGTCGTTGGCGACTGGGCTGACAACCGTCCGGGGCTAAGGCCCGGTGGCTGGGCATTTCAGTACGGGAACGATCACTATCCCGATGTGGACGATTCTGCGGTTGTCGCGATGGCGTTGCATCGTATGGAAGACCCGGCTTTGAAAGAGTCGATGGATCGTGCGGCGGAATGGATCGTCGGCATGCAGTCGCAAAATGGCGGCTGGGGGTCATTTGATGCGGAGAATACAAACACGTATCTGAATCATATTCCCTTCGCGGATCACGGTGCGTTGCTTGATCCGCCGACGGAAGATGTGACCGCACGTTGCGTGAGTATGCTGGCGCAGATCGATGAGGAATCTGGCAGGGTTGCTGTCGAGCGCGGCCTCGCATACCTGCGGGAAACCCAGCAGCCCGATGGATCCTGGTTCGGCCGCTGGGGCACAAATTATATTTACGGGACCTGGTCGGTCCTGTGCGCGTTCAACGCAGCGTCCGAAGACATGACGGCCCCGCATATAACCAAGGCCGTGGACTGGTTGAAGAGCCGGCAGCGCAGCGATGGTGGATGGGGGGAAGACGGTGCGACCTACTGGACCGAAACCCGTGACATGGAAAAGGAAAGCACCCCGTCGCAAACTGCCTGGGCGTTGCTGGGTCTGATGGCGGCGGGAGAGGTCGATTCGGATGCGGTGAAACGTGGTGTCGCGTATCTGGTAGCGGCAGAACGTGACGGTGCCCGCTGGACCGAAGCCTGGTACACCGCAGTTGGCTTCCCGCGGGTATTTTACCTGCGTTACCATGGCTATAGCGCCTATTTTCCGTTGTGGGCGCTGGCGCGTTACAGAAACCTTCAGGTCGGCAACGCCAATACAGTGCCGCACGGCATGTGACCCGCCTGGGACTCGTAACAGGCCTCGTCGTTGAAGCCGCCCGGATCGAAGCGGTGTTCGATAGCGTGCCGGAATCCGAAAGGCCGTTTGTTGGGGTGGCAGGTGGCAGCGCCGAGCGCGCCGCCAGCGTCGCCATGCAACATCTTGAAAATGGCGCCGATGTGCTGGTCAGTTTCGGCATTGCGGGTGGTCTCGACCCGTCCCGATCACCGGGTGATATCGTGGTGGGCACATTCGTTTGGCAGGATGCAGACCTGACCCAAACGGATACCGCTCCGGCCTGGACGCAATTGCTTGCGGAAAGGATCGGGTTGGAATGCCGCGTTGAAACCGGTGGTGTTGCCGGAATTGATACGCCGGTGATGTCTTCTGCCGGAAAAGCGTTGCTGCGGGATAAAACAGACGCTGTTGCCGCGGATATGGAAAGTCACGGTGTCGCACGGGTGGCGGCAAAGGCCGGTATTCCGCTTTTGGTGATACGCGCCATCGCGGACCCGGCAACACGCGCTATCCCGGCAGCGGCACTGGTTGGGATGGGGCCGGACGGCCACCGCCGACCGTTTGCCGTTCTTGGAAAACTGCTGACCCGTCCGCAGGATCTGCCCGGCATTATCGGACTGGCCCGTGACAGTTCCGCCGCGCTAGGCAGCCTTGCGGTTGCTGCGCGAATTTTGCTGAAAACGCGGTTCAGCTGACAGAACGATTACGCCGCGTCGCTGCGTTCCTTGGCGCGTTGTTCGGCTTCGGCATGCAATTGCGTCAACGTTTTCTGCACATTGGAATCGAAGATGTATTCCGCGGGTCGCTGGTTTTCGAGCGAAATTTCCGGCGCCATGGGACCGTCCAGCTCGGGGCCGGAAACGAATGTTTTTAAAGCCTTGACCGGGTGGGCAATCGTGTCCATCACCGCCGTCGCTTCGTAACCGCAATGCACCATGCATTCGGCGCATTTTTCATATTTGCCGGTTCCGTATAAGTCCCAGTCGGTTTCTTCCATCAACTCGCGATAGGTTGGCACATAACCTTCGCCCAGCAGATAGCAGGGTCGTTGCCAGCCGAAGACGTTGCGGGTCGGGTTGCCCCAGGGCGTGCATTTGTACTCCTGATTGCCGGCCAGGAAATCCAGGAAAAGCGTTGACTGGCTGAAGCGCCACTTCTTGCCTTTGCCAAGCTTGAAGACATCCCGGAAGAGTTGCTTCGTTTTCTGGCGTGACAGGAAATGTGCCTGGTCGGGCGCACGTTCATAGGCGTAGCCCGGCGACACCGTAATGCCTTCAACACCAAGCGACATGCCGTAGTCGAAGAATGCGCTTACTTCGTCCGCTTTGGCGTTGTCGAACAGGGTGCAATTGACGTTGACACGGAAACCGGCGTCGCGTGCTTTTGCGATGGCGCGGGTCGCGATCGCGAAAACGCCCTTTTGATTGACGGCGCGGTCATGGTCACCTTCAAGTCCGTCGAGGTGAACAGAAAATGTCAGATAGGGGCTGGGTTTAAAGAGGTGCAGTTTCTTTTCAAGCAGCAATGCGTTCGTGCACAGGTACACGAACTTCTTGCGTTCAACGAAAGCCTCTACAATCTCGCCGATTTCCTTGTGAATCAACGGCTCGCCACCAGGAATTGAAACAATGGGGGCACCACATTCCTCGACCGCTTCGATACATTCGGCAACGCTCAGCCGGCGGTTCAGGATTTCATCGGGATAGTCGATCTTGCCGCATCCCGGACAGGCGAGATTGCAACGGAATAACGGTTCCAGCATCAGGACGAGGGGATAACGCCGAACGCCTTTCAGGCGTTGCTTTATGACATAAGCGCCGACGCGCAATTGCTGAATTAAAGGTACTGCCACGATTTTCAATCCTGTTGAATTTAGCTGCCCCGCCTAGATAACGTTCGCCAGTTCTTTTGGTAACTTGAACTGGACGTTTTCCTTAACCGTTTCAAGGTCCTCGACGGTAACCTCGAAATATTCTTCAAGTCGCCGAATCAAACCCTGAACAAGTTCCTCCGGTGCGGATGCACCCGCTGTAATGCCGACTGTCGAGGCGTCGTTAAGCCATGCCGGATCCAGGGTCGTTTCGTCCGCAAGCAGATAACTGGGTATACCGGATTCTTCGCCGATTTCCCGCAGGCGATTTGAATTAGAACTGTAATTGGCGCCAATAACGAGGATGACATCGGCCTGCGTGGCAATTTCCCGGATGACACTCTGCCGGTTCTGGGTCGCGTAGCAGATATCTTTTACATCCGGTCCGACAATGTCTGAAAAGCGCTGCCGCAACGCTTCGATGATGTGCCGCGTATCATCGACGCTCAGCGTTGTCTGTGTCACATAGGCCAGCTTGCCGGCGTCTTCCGGCTGCAGTTGTGCGACGTCATCAATGGTGCTTACCAGATGGACGATGCCTGGAACCTGCCCCATGGTCCCTTCGACTTCCGGATGGCCGCGATGGCCGATCAGGACGATTTCGTAACCGTTACGAGAGTACCGCTGGGCTTCGTTATGGACCTTGCTCACCAACGGACAGGTGGCGTCAATTACCTCAAGATCCCTGCCGATTGCATCGCCTTCGACTTTTTGGGATACCCCGTGGGCGCTGAAGATTGTCACCGCGCCTTCGGGAATTTCATCCACTTCCTCGACGAAAATGGCGCCCTTGGCCTTCAGTGCCTCGACCACATGCTTGTTGTGCACGATTTCATGCCGGACATAGACCGGCTTGCCATACTTTATCAGAGCGCGTTCGACGATATCGACGGCACGGACCACGCCGGCGCAAAAGCCTCTTGGCTTCGCGAGCAGAACCGTTAGCGGTTTTTTACCCATTCGATTTCCTTCTGCCCGCGCCGGGCGATTCTCGATTCTTCGCTACGTAGCATGTTGCTTGATATGCCTCAAGGATGTGGAATTTATGGCTCAATAATCAAGTATCGTGCCGTTTCAAGAACCCGTGCCCCTCGCCGATCTGCCAGGCAAGCAGCCCGGGCACCCCGACAATCAGTTCACGGGCGCGCTTTACCAGCGACAGGGCAAGCGCTATTTCCGGCGTCAGTCCAAGCTGACTGCCCACGAGCACAAGGCCGCCTTCCTGGACACCTAGCCCGCCCGGGATCATGAATCCGGCGCTTCGGGCTGCCTGACCAAGGCTTTCCAGCACAAAGGCTTCCATCAGGGTTACCGGGTGACCGAGCAGATAAAGGATCAGCCAGACTTCCCCGGTGCCGGCAACCCACCCAACGATACGCCAGAAGCAACAAAGAAGCATTGCAGGGCGTTGCAGGTACAATGCGACGATTGCGGCATCCATCGCGGCAGCACCGCCAGTGATCGTGGCCCAGCGCTGTATATTGCTGATTTTTTCCATCAATCGGGCGAGCTTTAGAAAGGGCTGCGACCGCTGAACGGCGTAGAAGCCGGCCAGGCCGGCGGCGAACAGCGCGAGCCCTGCCGCCAGGTTGATTACAATATCGGCATCACCGTCCGAGATTATGGCAAAGGCGATAACGCCGACGATGGAAAAAACAAATTGCGTCAAGATACCGGCGGTGAGGTCGACCATGACGCTCGCGCCGGCAATGGGGCCGGGCAGGCCACGACGATACACAAGCAGGGCGCGCAGAAATTCACCGCCAACCCGCGCAACCGGCAGCAAAGCGTTCACGGAATCAGCAATCCAGCGGATCCAGAAAAGTCGCCCCAAAGATTCCCGCCCCGGAACCGGAAGGAGAACCTGCCAGGAAAAGGTATCGAATATCAGAATGGCAAACCGGAAGAGACTGACCCAGACAATTCCCCAGCCGATGGTTGTCGCGGCGGCCAGGATATCTGCGGCGCCGTACCAGACAATGAGTGCCGTAAAGACTGCACCGCCGACAGCCAGGCTAAGGAGCATGCCCCACTTCATTTGGTGCCCAGATAGCCGTTGTGGGCAAACCAGCCTATGGCGTCTTGCAGTGCTTCGACGGAGGGCCTGGCGGTATATCCGAGTTCCTTTTTGGCTTTTGCCGCAGAGAAAAACATGCGTTTGCGGGCCATCCGGATCCCGTCCAGCGTGACGAACGGTTCACCGGTACGGAACAGGCGCGCCCATGCTTCGGCAACGGCGGCGACAGGAACGATGGCGTTGTGCGGCAATTTGATTTTTGGTGGCCGGCGACCGGTTATCGTCGCGATTGCAGACAGAATTTCCGCGAGGGTTTGGTTTTCGCCACCCAGCACATAGCGTTCGCCAATCCGGCCGTGTCGATATGCCAGCAGGTGCCCGGCGGCAACATCATCGACATGAACTATGTTCAGTCCGGTATCGACAAATGCGGGCATCCGGCCGGCGGCGGCCTCGACAATCATGCGACCGGTCGGGGTGGGTTTGATATCCCGGGGGCCAATCGGTGTTGACGGATTGACGATTACAACTGGCGCGCCTTCTTCCCGAACCAGCCGCTGTACGGCTTCCTCCGCAAGGAACTTGGAGCGTTTGTAATGACCGATCATGGCGTCGAGTGAAACTGGCGTGGATTCGTCCGCCGGTTTGCCATCCGCATTCAGGCCAAGCGTTGCGACGCTGCTTGTATAAACAATGCGTTCGACCCCGGCCGCCATCGCGGCCCGAATGAGGTTCAGGGTGCCGGCAACATTGGCTTCGTAAAGTGCGTCGGGCCTTGGCGTCCAAAGCCGGTAATCTGCGGCGACATGGTAAAGCGCCCGGCAGTCCTTCATGGCGGCAACAAGCGAGGCCGCGTCACGAAGGTCGCCGACGGCAATGTCGACCGGTAGGTCGGCGATATTGGCGCGGTCGCTTTCGGGGCGGACGAGAACGCGGACGGGCTGGTTTTCAGCCAGCAGACTGCGCGTGACAGCTGACCCGACAAATCCCGTGGCACCGGTGACCAGTACAGTCACGCCTTTTCATCCGCTCCAGTTCCTGATGAGGGACCTTTAACGTATTCCAGGATCGTCATCACCATGAATATTGGCGTCCCGATACTTGCCAGTAACAAAAAGATGTCGAGCCCGTCGATCCATGCAATCGGACCGACCAGATACATGATGTCCTCGATTTCAAAGCCGCCCCAGCTTGGCTGATCGATGGCGCTGCGCCCATAGCGACGGAAAATGCCGATCCGAACCGTCACGGTGACACCGACGGCAATGGCGGCGACGAATCCCAAAACGGTGGCCCAGCCCCCCAGTGCTTCCGCCCCCAGGCCAATGCCAATGCCGCAGAAAAGCGCGAACTCAAAAATGCCGCCAACAATATGGTCGTAATAATGACCAAACTCGCTGGTTTGCCCGGTCATACGCGCCAGTTCACCATCCATGTGGTCCACGAACTGCGCCAATATGTAGAGTAGCGCACCCCAATAGGCTGCTGTTTCACCGAAACCAAGCAGGATACCGCCGCTGACTCCCAACAACAGGCTGACGGTTGTGACCTGGTTCGGGGTAGCGGGCGTCTTTGCCAGAAGCCGTGCGACGGGGCGCGCCAAACGCTGGTCCCAAGGGGGTGACTTGGCGGTCATCCCGGCAGCGGTTCTAGCCGTGGCAGGATCGTCGTGCTGGCATATGTCAGGTCGTGGGGGAAGTCGATTTCAGTCCATGGCAGGCCGGTAATGTCCTCTACGGCAAACGTGCCATCCGGTGAATTGCGAAGGATGTCCAGAAACGACTGCTCGTAAATCACATCGGTGCGGCCGGATTCGATATAGGGCCGTAACGCAGATTCGAGCTGTCGCGCGACCGCTGCAGACAATCGCAGGAAGCCGATCCATTCGGCGAACTCGTCATGCGGGGTGGTCGGTTGCTTGTGGAAGTCGACAATCTGTTTGTCCTTGAAACAGATTTTGACCGGGTCGTCGCCCGGGCGGACATTCCGGTCCATTGCGAAACATGTTTCATGGGGGGAATTGACAAGTTGGGCCATAAGCCGGTGATCGTACAGAACGTCGCCATCCATGAAGACGGTCGGGCCTGTGAATTCCGCCCGTAACCCCCAAAGTGTATAGATGGCGCCTTTGGCGTGTTCCGGGCAGTCCACGGTTCGGATGAAATCACTAGCGCCAATCGCCGATATTTCAGCGCGGATAAGGTCCGCCTGGTAGCCCACGCCCATGACTAGTTCGTCGAAGCCCAGGTGTTTCAGGATTTCCGCGTGGCGTTGCACAAGTGACTTGCCCCCGAAACGCAACAGCGTCTTCGGCGGGAAGCCGGCTTCTTTTTCAAGCCTTGAGCCGACGCCTGCTGCAAGCATTACGGCTTTCATGTGCAGGACCCCAGGTATTCTTGCCGTGGCCAGCGAGGTGAACAGGTTTCGAGCATGTGTCGATACGGTTATGAAATTGCGATAATTGACTTTGGTTCCGAGTGTCCGTTTTACGCATGTAATAGTTTGGCGTCCATAACCAACCCGCTGTCAAAGGGCGCGCTTTTCCTGCCAGGCCATCAGGGCGGGCAGAACAATCAGCATGCAGATCAGCGTGTAGCCGATAGCGATGGTCAGCAATTGTCCCATGCTGGTCATGCCGAGATGCCCTGACAATGCCAGGCTGCCGAATGAGGCGATTGTTGTCAGGGCGCTGAACAATACGGCGCGCGGAGTGCTGGTCAGCATCACATTCTCATCCTGACCAATATTCCGGCTGCGTATGACCATATGGACGCCGCTTGCGACGCCAAGCCCGAACAGCAGGGGCAAAACGATAATATTGGCGAAGTTGAAGGGAAGATTCAGCAAAACGGATGTTCCCCCGGTGAGGATCGCCGCAAGTGCCAGTGGCAGCATAATCAACGCGAGGCCTGCGATATCGCGCAGCAGGACGACCAGAAGCAGGGTCACCAGAATCAGAGCAATGACGGATGCGTCGCGAAAAGCAGATACGACGGCGATACCCGCTTCGGAAATTGTGATGGGTGTCCCAACTGCATTGGGCGCAGCGGCCAGCATCGCGGATGCGAAATGTTGCAGGTCAGCATTTGATTTTGGTCGGGTTTTGGGCCAGATCTGGACACGGGCCCGGCCATCGGGCGCCACCCAGTTCCGTCGGATTTCCGCCGGAATTTCATCGATACCAAATGGGGTTGCCTGCAAGGCATTCCGAAGGTTACCGAGCATGGCCGGAAGATAGCCCGTCAGCCGATAATTCAGATCCTCAAGCAGGGTGGGATCGGTGGCCTCAACGGATAACAGGGCGTCGTTCAACTGCGCGATGGCGTTGCTTAGGGGGCTGGCGGGGGCATCGGCAAGGTAGGTCGCCGCATTAACCTGGAACTGATTGATTGCGGCAGCGAAGGACGCCGGTTTGGCGTTTTTTGCCGGAACAGTCATCAGGGCGGGGGCAAGAAAAAAGGCGATATCCTCGATGATTGTCAGTTTTTCTGCCTGATCCGCAGGTACAAAATTAAACAGGCTGACCGTTTTGCCGACATCGGGCAGCGACTCTATTCTTGTCGCGTCAGCACGGGCCTTTTCCAGGTCTGTGGCGAGAATGTCGATGGCATGAATGCCGTTCCGGGGATCGTTGGACAGGTCATGGAATGTGGCGACGGATTCAGCTTCGGGGTCCTTCAGGTTCATGGGATTGAAGTCGAATTGCGCAAAGGGTATCGCTGCAGCCGCACCCAATCCGAGGCTGCCCGCCAAAACAAGAATGGCGCGATAGTGTCGTCGTGTGAATGGTTCTTGGGGGTTCGGAGAACTTGCCTGTGACGTGGGCTTGCCGGGAAAACAGGCCAGAATGGCGGGCATCAGGGTCATGTTCAGAAAAAACGCGATACCCATGCCGCCACCGGATATCAGGCCCAACTCCGCCAGTCCCTTGTAGTCAGTTGGTAGAAAGGACAGGAAGCCGGCTGCGGCACAGATAGCGCTGATCGCGAGCGATCCACCAATGCCGGCACCCGTTGCGGCAAGGGCGCCGGATGTGTATCGGGCGGTACATTCCCGGTAATAGAGGCAATAATGGATGCTGAAATCCACGCCCAGGCCAATGAACAACACGGCAAACGCGACTGAGATAAGATTCAGATGGCCGATTGTCAGGGCCGCGAATGCCGCGGTCCAGATCAGACCGACCACCAGGGTGACGATGGTGGGTACGATGAACCGGATGGATCGCAGTCCAAGAACAAGGAGCAGGACGACCAGTCCGACGGTCACGAGACCGGCTTTCTCGCCTCCGACGACAACGCTGCGCAATTCTTCGTCTTCAATCGCAACGGGCCCGGTCAGTCGGACAGTAATGTCTTGCAGTCCCTCGCGCCGTATCTGGTCCGTGAGCGCTCGGACAGCGGCGAGAGCGTCCGCGCCCGGCGACAGTCCGGCACCGTCCAGATTGGGGCGAATGACGACAACCTGTCTTGCCGTTATCTGGCCGGGGCTGGACAACAGATCCCGCCATGCAAGCATCGTCGGCGCCCCAGCCGGCTGACGCTGAACGACATCGGTAATCTTATTGATGAGGTTTCGCAGCGCGTCGGAATTTGCCGTGGCTTCGTCGGCATTCAGTGCGAGGCTTAGAAACCCGAACAGGCCGACGATGTCGGGCTGGTGGGCCAGCGTTGCAAGAAAAGGTTCCGCAGCGGCAAGCTGATCTGCAAGTGCGGAAAGGTCGTCGGTACTGGAAAACAGCAAACCGTTTCGCTTGAAAAACGGATGGCCTTCCGGATAGTCGACATTTCTGAAACGGTGTTCATCCTTGCGCAGGCCAGTAACCAGGGCATTTGCCATGGCGGATGCGGCATCCGATGACGGCGCGTCGATAACGGCGACAATGAGGTCATTGAACTGGGGGAATGCGCGGTCATAGTCGATGGCATTGCGGCGAAACGGGGTTTCGGCCGATATCATATCGGTCGTGCTTGTATCGATGGCGAGGGTTGCCGTGGTAAACCATGCGGCCAGACCACTCAGCACGCTGACCAGCACCAGTACGAGGATTGCGTGGCGCGTTACGGCGCGCGTCCAGCCCGCGAACAGGCCGCGCATCGCAGGGGCACTCTCAAAAGCCGCGTTATCGGTCATTGATACAGAAAAGGTGTGGCATCATGTTCGTAACCGAACCCCTTTTTTGATACTCTATTATTGCCGGTGCGGGCGGATCTTCCGACAACGCTCACTGATATACGTGCCGGCGGCAATAGCGGCCAGAAAGGAATGTAACGACGATGCTACGGATAATTGGCGCAATATTGATTGTGATGTCGTTTGTCGTGCCGGCGGGCGCTGCCGAAACGCCGCGTGAGAAAATCGTCATGCTGAACGATGCCTTGCTGGATGTTATGAAGAACGCGGATTCACTGGGTTTTGATGGCCGGCACAGGAAACTGCAGCCTGTTATGGCATCGCTTTATGATTTCAACCTGATGTCGCGTGTCGCCGTCGGGGGCTACTGGAAAAAACTGGGGCAGGCCGATAGAGACCGGCTGATCAATGCGTTCAAGCGGATGAGCATTGCGACCTATGCGGCTCGGTTCGATGGATATTCCGGCGAAAAATTCGAAATCGTGTCGGAAGAAAAATCCGTGCGGAACACGGTGTTGGTGAAAACGAACCTCATAAAGTCTGATGGTAGTCCCGTTGCGCTGAATTATCTGCTGCGTCCGTCGGACGGTATCTGGCGTATTATCGATGTGTTTCTCGATGCCCGCTTCAGTGAGCTTGCGCGGCTGCGTGCGGATTACACGGCTGTCATTAAACGGGATGGATTTGAGAAACTGATCAACACGATTGAAGCACGAATTCTCGAACTGACATCGTCAACGTAACGTTGCCCTAGTTTCCGGAATCGCCGCCGTAAATATCAGTGATGGGTTCCGGGGCGCCATTCCGTATTTCGTATTCACGGTTCTGCAGGAAGACGCTGCGGATAGATGCGTAATAGTCGATGGACGTTTTTTCCATTGCTTCACTGACATCCAGGAAGCGGGCTCTTTTATCGAGCCCTTCGATGCCCGCCCTAATGAGTGCTTCTTCTGTTTCCAGGGCATAGCCCAGCGGGTCGAAAAATGAATCGACGACCTTGCCGATCGTACCGCGAACCGTCGATGGTCCCAGGAACGGCAACATAATATACGGCCCTTTTCCGGCCCCGTAGGTGGCCAGCGTTTGCCCGAAATCTTCGCTATGCGTTTCTGCGCCAAGGTCTGCAGCGACATCGACCATGCCGCCAAAACCAAGAATGGTATTGGTCGTGAACCGGGAAATTGTTATCTGCGCCCGCTCGGTTTCACCCTGCAGAATGTCGTTCACCAGATATACCGGCGATTTCAGGTTTTCGATTACGTTGGAAACCGCCGCGCGCCCACGATCCGGTACAACCGCAACGTATAAATGTGCGGCCGGTTTCAGGAACAATTCGTCGATTATCTGGTTGAACTTGAAAACGGTGCGGTTCACCGGTTCAAACGGATCATAATACCGCTCATCGGCGTATGAAGCCGGTCCGTCATCGTTCGCCAATGCCGGTTGGGCGCTGGCAAGAACAGCGCCGGCAAAAAACATAGCGGCTACCGAAAGGCGCAATAACCCCGATATACGTAATATGGTACCGTTATCGGCGGCGCGGTAATGGCTGAATTTCAAGGTCTTGATACTCATAGCGGCCAGATAATGGGGTAAAGAGCTTCACCTGTCTACCGATATCCATTCGACTCGAAATGCCCCGATCGGCATTACAGCATCGATGAATTTTCTTTCAAAACCGTTACTCGAAAATATGTGATTTCCGTCAGACGCGATCAAACATCCAGTCGTCGATCAGTCGGCGCGATATCGATTCAGGTCGCGACAGGCGCAGTCCATGCGTATCTGCGTTCAGGATTTCGTCCTTTTCAAACCAACGCGCTTCGACAAGCTCAGATTCCTGAACGACGATGCCGGTTGATACCGCTTCCGCATGAAACCCCAGCATGATGTTGCCTGGGAACGGCCAGGGTTGTGAGGAATGGTATCGAACATTTCCAACGGTGATTCCAACCTCCTCTTCGACCTCACGGGCGACGGCTTCTTCCAGGCTTTCGCCGGGTTCAACGAACCCTGCCAGGGTTGAGTACATTTTCTGGGGGTTTCGCCGGTTATGCGCCAGTACGCAACGGTCACCCATATGCACCAGCATGATCACCGCTGGATCGGTTCGCGGAAAATGAGATGTATTGCAATCGGGATTGATGCAGACACGCACGTGTCCGGCATCCTTGCTTGCCGATAGGCTGCCGCAGCGAGAACAAAACGGGTGGCGTTCGTGCCAGTGGACAAGGCCTTTGGCATAGGCGAGCAGAGCGCCATCCGCGCGATCCATCATGCCACCGACATCACGTAACCCTACAAAGGAGCCATGACCCAATAAAGGGGATGTGGACGGGTCTTCCAGATGAGAAAGATCCAGGACAAAATAGGATATTCCATCGCGTTCGCCGAGCAGGATCAGGTCCGGTTCCCCATTGGAGAGTGCCGCGGCGTCTTCCGCAGAAATTGATGCCATGCGCGGCTCTTCCTGTGATCCGTCCGCGAAGGTGACGAGGCATTTGTTCCGCCAAACGGGCAATATCCGGGTATCAGGAGACATCGCGCGACCCTGAACCCATGCTGAATCCGGGCGCAGCGGACCGGCCCGGTCGACGCCGGCGCCGCTATAAAAGTTTGATTGTATCATCGCGGGATTCTCCCAAATTCAGATTCTACAATGGATAGGTCACTCTATCCCTTGCATTCCTGATGTTCAGCGGCGTGTTTGCAACAGGTTCTGCTCCGCATCCTTGAAGCCGACAGCGACAGTATCGTCAAGATCGAACACCGGGCGCTTGATCAGTGTCGGATTGGCAAGCATCAATGCGGTCGCCTTGGCCGCGTCGATACCGTCACGGTCACCTTCCGGAAGCTTCCGCCAGGTTGTGCCGCGTCGATTCAGCAAGGTTTCCCAGCCAATGCTGCCAATCCAGCGAGACAGTGTTTCCGGCTTCAGCCCGCTCACTCTGAAATCATGAAACTGGTGCGCGATTCCTTCTGCCTCCAGCCATTTTAGCGCCTTGCGGCAGGTATCGCAGTTTTTGATGCCGTACATCATGATCATTTGTTACAGACCTTTTTCAGCTATTCTGTTTTTGCGGGCTTTCGCACGAGCAGCACGAGTGGGATGGCGATCAGGCTGGCCAGTGTAAACGCGCCGAACGCATTCAGAAAGCCGATCATATCGGCCTGCTTGTCCAATTCCACGCTTATCGCGGCGAGTCCGGAAATGTCGGATATATCAAATGTGTTCGGGTTCCGCGGATAGTCGAGCAGATGATTGAACGGCGATATGAATTCGGTGAAGCGCGCATAGTTCATATTCGACGTGCGGATCAGGATTGTCACACTCATGGAAATGAAGATGCTGCTGCCGATATTACGCAACAGATGAAACACAGACATCGTCTCTGCAAGGTACCGCGGATCGATTGTCGCAAAGGTGGCGATGGTCAGCGGAACCCATAGAATTCCGACGGCAAGTCCCTGGACGATACTGGTCAGGGCGACGTCGAATTGCGTGACATTCATGTCGAAGCCCATCATGTACCAGCCTGACCAGGCAAGCAGCGAAAACCCGAGTGTCAAACCGATTCGCGGGTCCAGCTTGCCGATCCACATGGCAAGGAAAAAGCCGACAACAGCGCCAGCGCCTCGACCTCCAAGCAGAGTGCCGATAACCGATTCCGGATAGCCGCCCAGATCCTTCAGCATCGGCGGCAACATGACCATCGGTGTGAAGTTCAGCATCCCGTATATGAATACGATCAGCAGCCCCAGAGCATAATTCCGATCGAGAAGATGCCGTGGGTTCAGCAGGGGCTGGCGCGCGATGAGGCTGTAAATGACGAATGTGTAAAAGGCAAAGGCGCCGAAAGCGGCTTCCAAAATCACTTCACTGGATTCGAACCAATCGAGACGTTCCGCCCTGTCCAGGATCAGTTGCAGACAGCAGATCGCGGCCGATAGCGCTAGAAAACCGGTCCAGTCGAACCGCACCTTTTCGTTCCGGCCGCCATCATTTACGAAGACCCAGAGGCCGACATAGGCCATCGCGCCAACCGGTGCCAACATGTAGAACGCGAAGCGCCAGTTATAAAGTTCACTGAGGTAGCCGCCCAGGATGGGCCCGATAATTGGGCCCACGACAACGCCCATACCGTATATCGACGTGACCAGCCCGTGCTGTCGGCGCGGAAAGGTATCCAGAATTACAGCCTGTGCCAATGGCACCAGAGGGGCACCGAAGCCGCCCTGGAGAATGCGATAGGCGACCAGGCTTTCGAGCGAACTCGCCTGACCGCACAGCAACGATGACACGATAAATCCGAGAACGCCGTTCAGCATGACTTTTCGCCAACCAAACCGCGCGGTCAGCCAGCCGGTCATCGGTGTAACCACCGCCGTCGCCAGGATATTGAAGGTCATGACCCAGCTGATCTGATCAGGGGTTGCGGACAGGGTGCCCTGCATTTGCGGCAGAACGACGCTGACGATCAATACCGTCATGGAATACAGCGTCGTTGCCAGCACGACTGAAGTCAGGAGCATCCAGCGCCGAAACGCATTCGGTGTCTGTTCAGTGTCGTCGGCAATAGTCATGAGGCTTTTGGTGGCAGCGTGCCAATGGCTGATCGTGGCAGCCTAGCGTGCCAATACCTGCAGGGCTTTAGAAAAGTTTAAAACCAATTGCGGGGTATCTGAATTATGTGGTGATGAATCGAAATGCCATGCGGTGCTGAACCGCGACATGACAGGATACCTTAAAGAGACAGGTCCGGCTTCAGCACCAGGATCAAACCAATAATAGCGGCCCAGGCAATACCGGAAGCAATAATGCAAAATACGAACGCAAGCCGCTTGGTTACACTGATTTTTTCGCCGCTTGCCATGCCGTCGTCTGACCTAAAGAGTTGCATTTTGCGCTCACCTCCTTCGAGGATTATATCCCACTGCATCAGCAGGATTGTTGCATGATGCTTGGCGGAACCATTCAAATATTCTTTCTCGGACCGCCAGAATGCCCCGGGTTATGACGTGATCGGTGGCTTCTGCATGCTGCCAGATTCGGATTAAATTGGCAATTTCCATGCCATGCACAGAGTTTTTCATATTATCAACAACTTACACGAATTCTGACTACCATGACAACTTGCGCATGTGTAAGAAATGCCGACATGGAATGTTGTTCGATTTGGTGGATGGTTCAGTAATATTGTTTATTTTCAATAAGGTATGCGGTGTTAGGGGTGGGATTCCGAGGTTGTAAGGATTCCTGACGATAATCGAACTGGCAATAAGGGGCGGTAAAAACCGTCAATTTTTGCCGCCCCGGCAGATCTATTCAATATTCCAGGTGTGGCCCTTGCGCAGTAAAGCGTTGATATCAGACTTACCGACGGTATTGCCCAGGGGCGCAGTTTTCGCTCTTACCGCGTCGACGTATGAGTCGGCGGGGTCACAGTAAATGACGCCGATTGCAACGGGGAACGCCGGCGGGTCCATGGCAACGAGCATCGTTGCAAGGATCCTGTTCGTTTCATCATGCACCAGAATATCGTCCGTGCTGATTCCGTTCTGCCCAATGGTTACAACTTCCAGCTCCATGGAACCCGGCCGAACGCGCAGACCCTTGTCGCGTTCCTTGCCGAAGATCAGCGGCTCGCCATGCACCACGTCGATCTGGTTATCCGACGCGACCTCCCGGTCGGTGAAACGGTTAAACGTGCCGTCGTTATAGACAATGCAGTTCTGGAAAATTTCGACGAAGGAGGCCCCTTTATGCTGATGGGCGCGTTTCAGCACGGTCGGCATATGTTTCTGCAGGGTGTCGATGGAGCGGGCGACAAACCGGCTCCCGCATCCCAGCGCAAATGAGGCCGCTGACACCGGACGGTCGACAGATCCCATGGGCGTGGATGGCGACCTCGTTCCTGGGCGGGATGTCGGCGAATACTGCCCTTTCGTCAGGCCGTAAATTTCATTGTTGAAGAGCAGAAACTGCAGGTCGACATTTCGCCGCAAGACATGCAGCAGATGATTGCCACCGATTGAAAGCGAATCGCCATCACCGGAAATGACCCAGATATCCAGTTCCGGATTGGCAATTTTCAATCCGGTTGCGACGGCTGGCGCACGGCCATGAATGGTATGGAAGCCGTATGTTTCCATGTAATAGGGGAAACGCGCGGCGCAGCCGATTCCTGACACAAAGACGGTGTTGTGCGGCTGCACGCCCAGCTCGGCGAGTGTTGAGCGGACCGATTTAAGAATTGCATAATCGCCGCAACCCGGGCACCAGCGTACCTCCTGGTCAGTCGTGAAATCCTTCGGCGTCAGTTCCGATGGGGGTGTCACTACGTTCATTTCAATCCTCCAGTCGAGCGCGAATAGCGGTTTCAATTTCGGCAATCTTGAACGGCTGTCCCGTAACCTTGTTCAGCCCTTCAGCCGCAACGAGAAACTCGCTCCGCAGGATGGTTACCAGTTGTCCGGTATTCATTTCCGGTACGATAACCTTGTCGAACCCTTTCAGCAGATCACCCAGGTTCCGGGGGAACGGATGGATGTGACGCAGGTGAATATGGGAAACCTTCTCGCCTTCGTCGCGCAATACGCTGACCGCACGGCTGATGGGTCCGTAAGTCGAACCCCAGCCGATTACTGCGACGCGCCCTGTCTCTTCACCCTGCTCCACTTCCTGCAGGGGAATGTCATTGGCGATGCCGTCGATCTTGGCCGCCCGGACATCCGTCATTTTTTGATGGTTGGCCGGATCGTATGAAATGTGGCCGCTATCGTAACTCTTCTCGATGCCGCCGACACGGTGTTCCAGGCCGGGGGTGCCGGGCTTTACCCATACGCGGCCTAGACTGTCCGGATCGCGCAGATATGGATGAAAGTCTTCCGGGTCATCGCGGAACTTGGCCGGGAACGGTTCATACGTCTCAAAATCCGGAATAAGCCATGGTTCGGAGGCATTCGCCATATAACCATCTGTCAGCAGCATGACCGGCGTCATGTATTTCGTCGCCAGACGAACAGCTTCAACCGCGGTGTCGAAACAGTCCCCCGGGGAACGGCTGGCCAGAACGGCGATCGGGCTGTCGGCATTTCGGCCGTAAACGGCCTGGTAAAGATCGGACTGTTCGGTTTTTGTCGGCAGTCCGGTTGACGGTCCCGCGCGCTGTGAATTCACGACGACCAGTGGTAACTCGACGCTGATTGCAAGGCCGATGGCCTCGGTCTTCAGCGCGACACCGGGGCCGGAACTGGACGTGACACCAAGCGAGCCGCCATAGGAAACGCCGATAGCGGCACAGGCGGCGGAAATTTCGTCTTCCGCCTGGAATGTCAGCACGCCGTATTCGTTCATGTTCGCCAGATAATGCAGCACGGATGAGGCCGGTGTGATCGGGTATGAACAGAAAACCATTTCCAGTTCGGCCAGTTGCGACCCGGCAACCAGGCCCCATGCGATCGCTTCTGCCCCTGTGACCGTACGGTACAGGCCCGGCTGGATATCGGCAGGCGGGATTGTATAGGCGGTCACTTCGGCCGGCATCTCGGCCGTTTCGCCAAAGGCATGACCGGCATTGAGTGCTGCGATGTTCGCGTCCGCAATCACCGGCAACTTCTTGAACTTTGTCTTTAGCCAATCCACCGTCGGTTTGCGTTTGCGGCCAAACATCCAGTAAATCAGGCCAAGCGACCACATGTTCTTGCAGCGCAAACCGTCTTTGGCGGACAGTCCCAGTTCCTTGACCGACTCGCGGGTCAGCCGGGACATGTCAATTTCAAGGACCTTGTATTTTTCGAGGCTGCCATCCGTCAGCGGGTTCTCGGCGTATCCGGCTTTATCGAGGTTGCGTTTCGAAAACGAGCCGGTATCGACAATGGCGAGGCCGCCGACCCGGAGGTCATCGGCATTCACTTTCAGGGCGGCCGGGTTCATTGCAACAAGAACGTCCAGCATGTCGCCGGATGTGCGGATACCGCTGGCGCCAAAATTGATCTGGAATGCTGAAACGCCGAATGTCGTGCCAACAGGCGCCCGGATTTCTGCTGGAAAATCCGGGAAGGTCGCGAGGTCATTCCCGGCCAGCGCCGTTGCCAGCGTGAACTGATTGCCCGTCAATTGCATGCCGTCGCCGGAGTCGCCGGCAAACCGGATTACGACCGAATCCAGGACAGATCGCGGGTTGTCTTCCTCGAACTCTTCCGCCGTGACTGCCATTTGTTTTTGTCCTTTTGTCTTGATGGTGCCGTTCTAGATACTATTCACAATCTCGATTCATGCTGCCAATCCGACGATGTCACCTCATGTGAGGGCATTCGGGCGGATACACCGGGTGCAATACGTATCGCACGCTCGTGGAAGACGCAATAATCAAGGTAGCGTTGCCGTTCCATACTTTTGTCAGGACCGATTTACAGTGTGACGGCGTGGCCGTGTTGCGCACGGTATCATGTCCTCGCGTGCCGTAATCCGATACACCGGATCCTTCCGTTTCTAGTTGGCGAGCAGGTCCAGCATATCGTCGACGGTGACGAATTTTTCGCGGGGCGATCCTGGCGGGGCGTTGGCGACTTCGGCGTCGTTTATCTGTTGCCAGTCGGTGTAGCTTATCCAACGCACATTGCGTTCTTGCAGGGTTGCTTCGAAAGCGGCGCGGCCGGGTTTGACGCCTTCCTGGATATCTTCGAGGATTTCTGCCGCTGCAGTCTTGCCGTCAGGCTTGTTTGTGCCGATTACGCCGGTTGGCCCGCGTTTGGCCCAGCCGGCGACATAGACACCCTCGGAGACCCTGCCGTCATTATTGCGGATGGTGCCCCGTTCTTCGTCTACTTGAATACCGGGTATGGGTTGCAGCCTGTATCCGATGGCAGGAATAACCAGTCCACATTCGATATCGAAGAATTCGCCTGTGCCTTCGGCGCGGCCATTTGCGACCCGTGTTTTTTCAAATCGGATACCTTCGACCTTTTCGCCGCCCAGAATTTCAACCGGGCTGGCGAAAAAGGTAAAATGAACAGCCTTTTGTTTCTCCGCATCCGGGGCGCCGGCAAACTCTTTCAGCGATTCCAGGTTCTTCTCCCGCAGGCGGCGGTCGCGATCGGACCAGTCTCCGGTCACTTCCTCCGGCAGGTCCGCAGGATCGATAACGGCCCGGGCATTATGCAGGTGACCCATCTCCCGCAATTCCACATTTGTAAACTTGGCTTCGACGGGTCCGCGCCGTCCAACCATATAAACATTGGCGACGGGGGCTTTCTGGATGGCGTCCGCGACGTGTTTGGGAAGGTCGGCCTCAACCATCTCCTCAGGTGTCTTCACCAGGACACGTGCAATGTCGATCGCAACATTACCATTGCCGATGACGACAACATTTTCCGTTTCGAGATTGGGGTTGAGGTGTTTGAAATCGGGGTGGCCATTGTACCAGCCGACGAAGGTTGCGGAGCCAATGACGCCCTGTTTTTCGTCACCAGGGATACCGAGTTTTGAATCGCCGGGCATGCCGGTCGCCAGGACGATTGCATCGTAGGTGGCACGGAGTTCGTCGATGGATATGTCGCGTCCCAATTCGACATTGCCGTAATAGTGCACGCATTCATTCAGTGCCGTACGTTCATAGGCTCGGGTGACCCGCTTGGTGCTTTGATGATCCGGAGCCACGCCGGCACGGATCAGACCGAACGGCGTCGGTAGCCTGTCGATCATATCGATCTCGACATCGGCTTCTGATTTTACCAGTGCCTCGGCGACATAAAAGCCGCTGGGCCCCGATCCCACTATCGCAACGCTGATCGGCATTGAATTTTCTCCCCCTGTTCGTCTAGCCGGCTACGATTACGACCGAAAAACGCAGCTTTCGTCAAGCTAACCCGGACAGGGAGGGTTCAACGCGATGCCTGCAGCATGCGAGACCAGGTATTGCGAGCACCTTGCTTATGTGGTGCGGGCGTCAGTGCAACAGAAATTGGGCGTCAATATTCCGGATTCTGACGGGCTCGATAAGATCACGGCCTGCAACCCTGACCGAATGAATTGGTCCGTCCAGATTGGTTTGCCAGAAATCCAGAAAACGGTGCAGGAGGGGAAAGTCCGGCGCAATGTCAATTTTCTGCCAGACAAAGGTTTGCAGAAGGTTCGGATAGTCGGGCAGCAGATAGATAATTTCGGCCGTTGTCAGTTTATAATTCTTCGAAATTACGTGCATGTACAGGGATCCTTTTCCGGTCTTGACGGGCAATGATGCGGCCCGTGGTTTCGAAAATTCCTCCAACCCACTCTCTTCTGCTAAAAGCATCGCCTGAAAATTGATAAATGACAAGAAAAACAATATATTAGCAGCATATAGGTGAGACTGCTGCCAATCCCATCCGGTATGGTCGACGGCCTTTAAGTCCCCGTTATCCTTGACACTTGCCGAGGCATTCCTTAAGTGCCGTAGCACTCAAGACCTGAGAGTGCCAAGAATGTTTGATACCTCAGAATTTCAGGCTGCAATTTTAGGCCAAACGACAGATTGGAGGGACTGATATGAAATTCAGGCCACTGCACGACCGCGTCGTGATTCGGCGTCTGACAAGTGATGAGCGCAGCGCTGGCGGCATCATTATTCCGGACACGGCCCAGGAAAAACCCAGCGAAGGCGAAGTCGTTGCTGTCGGGGCCGGTTTGCGCGGCGAAGACGGCGCGCTGGTTTCGATGGATGTGAAGCCGGGGGACCGGGTTCTGTTTGGAAAATGGTCTGGTACGGAAGTAAAGCTGGATGGAGAAGACCTTCTGATCATGAAGGAATCTGACATCATGTGCGTTTTCGAAAAGACCAAGAAAAGCGCGAAAAAGAAAGCCGCTTAAAGGGGATTTGATACTATGGCTGCCAAAGATGTGAAATTTGCAGGTGATGCCCGCGACAGGATGTTGCGCGGCGTTGATATTCTGGCGGATGCCGTCAAGGTAACGCTCGGCCCGAAGGGCCGGAATGTCGTGATCGACAAATCGTTCGGCGCACCGCGGATCACCAAGGATGGTGTGACGGTTGCGAAGGAAATCGAACTGTCGGACAAATTCGAGAACATGGGCGCACAGATGGTGCGCGAAGTTGCAAGCAAGACAAACGACGTTGCCGGTGACGGGACGACGACGGCAACCGTTCTGGCGCAGGCGATTGTGCGTGAAGGGGCGAAGGCCGTCGCTGCGGGCATGAACCCGATGGATCTCAAGCGTGGCGTTGATATGGCCGTTGAGGCCGTCACTGCTGAAATCAAGAAACGCTCCAAAAAGGTCAAGACCAGCGAAGAAATTGCCCAGGTCGGCACGATTTCGGCGAATGGCGAAAAGGAAATCGGCGATATGATCGCGCGTGCGATGCAGACCGTCGGAAATGAAGGCGTCATTACGGTTGAGGAAGCCAAGGGCCTCGAAACCGAGCTTGATGTCGTCGAAGGCATGCAGTTCGATCGCGGCTATCTCTCGCCGTATTTCGTCACGAACCCGGAAAAGATGATGGCGGAACTCGATGACCCGTACATTCTTGTCCATGAATCAAAGCTGTCGGGTTTGCAGGCAATGCTGCCGGTGCTTGAGGCAGTGGTTCAGTCCGGCCGTCCGCTGCTGATCATTGCAGAAGACGTTGAAGGTGAGGCGCTTGCTACCCTAGTCGTAAACCGTTTGCGCGGCGGGCTAAAGGTCGCTGCTGTAAAGGCGCCAGGATTTGGTGATCGTCGCAAGGCAATGCTTGAAGACATCGCCATTCTGACCAAGGCCCAGGTTGTTTCCGAAGATCTCGGCATCAAACTGGAAAACGTCACGCTTGATATGCTTGGCAGTGCGAAGAAGGTCGTTATCACGAAGGACGAAACGACTGTCATCGACGGCGCCGGCAAGAAGAAGGACATCGAGGCCCGTTGTGCCCAGATCCGCGCGCAGGTCGAAGAAACTTCATCTGATTACGATCGTGAGAAATTGCAGGAACGCCTGGCCAAGCTGGCTGGTGGTGTTGCGATCATCAAGGTCGGTGGTGCTACGGAAGTTGAGGTGAAGGAACGCAAGGATCGTGTCGAAGATGCGATGAACGCGACCCGGGCCGCTGTCGAAGAAGGCGTGGTTCCCGGCGGCGGTGTTGCGTTGCTGCATGCATCTCGCATTCTCAAGAATGCGGCACCGGCGAATGACGACCAGCGCGTCGGCGTTGAGATTGTGCTTCGGGCGCTTACGGCACCGGCACGGCAGATCGCCGAGAATGCTGGCGAAGAAGGTGCGGTTGTTGTCGGCAAGGTTCTCGAGTCGCGCAATGGTTCCTTCGGTTTCAACGCCCAGACCGGGAAATATACCGATCTGGTGAAGGACGGTGTCATTGATCCGGCCAAGGTTGTTCGCACGGCACTGCAGGATGCGGCATCGGTTGCCGGTCTGTTGATCACCACCGAAGCGATGGTCGCCGACAAGCCCGACGACAAGGGCCCGGCAATGCCGGCTGCCCCCGATATGGGTGGTATGGGCGGTATGGGCGGCATGGGTTTCTAATCTACCCAACCCGCTTTTCGACAAACAGGCAGGGCCGCGCCTCGAACAGAGGCGCGGCCCTTTGCTATGTGTGTGGTTTTGCGGTTATTCGATATCGCTAGAGCAGTTCTTCCCGGATGCTCGCGAGCCGTCCCAAAATCGACAATGCCCTGGTGTCTGATTCGACATTGTTGACGTTTGATTTTGCCAGGTCGTTTGACAGCCGGCCCTGGAAATCGGCAATCAGGTCTCCGGATTCGCGAAAATCAATATTGGATGACCCGGGAAAATCATCGGCATCTGGGCGGGACGTGAGGATATCGCGATCTCGTTCGGATATTGCGCCGCCGTCCCGCAACGTATCGGCAAGTTCGGATACTTCGCGCCGAGAAATGCGCTGCGGGTCGAATTGGGAGGCCGCGAACAAGAATACGGCCTGCGGGCTGACGGTGACGATGTCGTCCGTCAGCGTCGTGCGTGTCTCGGATAAAACAGTTTCTTCTGTCTTTGAAGCCGCCGTCGATGCCGGGGGCGGCGCGGTGTCGGCCGCGACGGTCCTTTTTTCCTGGGAATCCGTATATTTCTGAAATGCCGTAATAAGCTGAGAAATTTTCATGGTGCTGTATCCAGGTACCTTATCGCTTCCAAACAATGATCCCTTTAAACAAGCAGCATCCGTGCCAAGGCAGAATCGCGTTTTTTCAATCGCTTATGGGTAATGCCAAGCCTTGGAAAAGCAAAAAGTTCCCGTTTTGGGCGGCAAGAACGGCCGCTGGAAGGCAAGTGTGGCCGCTCGGAACCCTGTAGGCCGATGCGTTATAAGGTTGATTTAATATGTGCACTTAATATTATATTAATTAATGTTTACAGCCGTTAACGAACAATACGGCGCGATATGGGGCATGCATATGAACGGCTATCTGTTGTGGCGGGCGGCAAATTTGTGGCAACGGACAATACGGGTTGTGCTGTCGCCGCACGGCATAACGCCGGTCCAGTTTCTTTTGCTTTCCGGATTGCATGAACTTGGCAATACCGACACCGGACCGGTTACCCAATCGGTTCTGGCGAACCACTGCGGTACCGATCCCATGATGACGTCGCAAGTCCTTCGTATTCTGGAAAAGGCTGGTCTGGTACGCCGCGCAACTCACGACGGCGACAAAAGAGCCGTTGCCGTCGCGATATCGGAATCGGGAACGGCGCTTGTGAACCGTGTGGATGCAGAAGTCCGGGATACGGACGAACGTTTCCATGCCCCGTTATCGGAACACAGCGAAACATTCGGGGATGCGTTGCAATTGTTGAACGGTATCAAGCCCCGGAGACGGGTCAGGGCAAACTCAGGCTGAATAACTCGTTCAATAAAACGAATGGCCGCGGCCGCCCCTAAAGATGCGCGTATCGTGCACGGGCGCCCCGTTCGATTCCGGCTGCAATCAACCGATCTATTTCCAGATGATGACGCAGCATTTCCAGCAATCGTAATTCCTCCTGGCTGGCAGTGCCGTCCGCCGCTGCAATTTCAATTGCAAGCGCATACGCGGTTTCCCGCAACTTGTCTGGAAGAGACTGTTTGATAACATCGAGGACGGTTCCCATGCCGCTGTCGGTATTCAGCATTTCAGCACAGGACCGCGCCGTATCAGGCAGCAGTGCAGCGTCATAATTTTCAAAAACGGGCAGGTGGTGGACGATGTCTCCGATGGCAGACATTTCCGCGTCGGTCATTTCCCGGTCAGCGGCCGATACTATAACCATGGTATAAATTAACGCTGCTTCGCTGCTTATCATTGCATGCCTTTCAGGTGTCGGCCGACATCAGGTCGGGGGTGCGTCACACCGGTATAGATCGGAATCCGTCCCTAAGGCGTCAAGTACCAGTGATGCGAAAGCCCGGTTCGGTAGGCAATTACTATTTGGGTTTGCTTGATGCCAGGAACTGTTTTGTCCCGGCCGCTGCTTCTGCCAGGCCAACCCTGATGATCTCCACGCCCGGCGGAAATGCGCCCTTCAGTCGAGAAGGCATCATCGGGTCCAGCATGACAAACACGCCATGGTCATCGTTCCGGCGGATAAGCCGACCATAGGCCTGTTTAAGCCGAAGCCGGGTAATGCCGTCATCATAGGCCCGGGCGCCAAACCGTTTTCGCCGTGCGCGATGGACGATCGACGGGCGCGGCCAGGGCACCCTGTCAAATACGATCAGCCGCAATGCCTGACCAGGAACATCGACACCGTCGCGCACCGCATCCGTACCCAGCAGGCATGAATTTTCCTCCGCTCGAAAAATGTCGATGAGCGTTGGCAGATTCAGGGCATCGACATGCTGTGCATAAAGGGGAATACCGGCATCATCGAGCGGTCCGGCGAGTCGCCGATGGACAGCACGCAACCGGCCGATCGCTGTAAACAGGCCCAACCCGCCACCGCCGGCGGCCTGGAACAGGACCCGATAGGCGGACGCGACCTGCGCCATATCATCCCTGCGGACGTCGTTCACGACGAATACCCGGGTTTGCGCCGCATAATTGAAGGGCGACGGAACCGAAGCCCGAACGGCAATATTGGGTAGATGAATGGCACCTGTCCGCGCCTCTGCTGTTCCCCAGTCCATTTCGTTGTCCCCTGACCCGTCGGTAAGGGTCGCGGATGTGATCAACGCACCATGTGAGGGGCGCAATACGGCTTCTGCAAACGGAACGGTTGGATCCGTCCAATGCCGATGCATTCCAACGTCAGTGTCGCGACCATCAATCCGGTCTACAGAAAACCAGTCCACAAATTCCGGTGGTGTTTCGGCGCCAAGTGACGACAGCATGAACCGCCAGGCTTCGACCATATCCTCGCCCCTGAATTTCAGGGAACGCGCTATTGCTTCAATCCGATTCCGTGTCGCTGTTTCCAGTTTATCGGCATCACCATCAAGCCGTTGCATGAGTTGTTCCCGAAGTCTTTTGAGCGGTGACGCAAGTTTGGCGAGGGCTTCGCTCAATTCAAACGCTGCGGCCAGCAATTCTTCCGGCGGTTCAACCGTGCTGATTTCCAGATTGAAGGGGCTGTCCGGATGCTGGACACGCGCGTAGACGATGTTCCGGGCGGCGCATAAAAACGATTCTGCCGGGCCCGAGGGCTGCCCTTCGGTGATCCGGTTTCGCCAACCTTCCGTTGGAAGTGACGCCGCCGCAGAATTAATTTCCGCCAGTAACCGTTCTGTCGCCTCGTCATTACCTGAAAGCCCTTCGACCCGGCTTTTCAAGCCTCGGGACCGGGTGCTTCGTCGGGATTCTGCGCCGCGCAACCAGCGTCGTAATTCGGCGCCTTCCAGCCCGGTCAAATGCGCCGAAAATGCGCTGTCCGCCGCGTCAAAAACATGATGCCCTTCGTCAAATACAAACCGTGTCGGCCGATTTCCCTGATCCGGCATACCCCGCGCTGCCTGTATCATGACCAGTGCGTGATTTGCGATGACCAGATCGGCGTAGCGTGCCTTGCGAATGTTTCGTTCGATGAAACATTTTGAATAATGCGAACAGGCGGAATAAATGCATTCGCCGCGCCGGTCCGTCAGGCCACTTGTCGCACGACGTCCCAATATGTCCGGCAACCAGGCTGGAAAATCGCCGCCGCTGGTATCGCCGCTGCGGGTGCGGGCTGCCCACCGGGCCATCAGGCCAAGCGCAATTGCATCGCCGCCACGCACGGCAACGCCCCGGACGGCTTCTTCAAAGTTCAGCAGGCACAGATAATTCTCACGGCCCTTGCGGACGACAACGCGGTTTCGTTTTACGTCTGGATCAGGAAACAGCCGGTCCAGTTCGCCGTCGATCTGTTGTTGCAGATTCCGGGTATAGGTCGATATCCACACTGGCGCCTCGTTCCGCGATGCCCACAAGCTCGATGGCGCGATATAGCCGAGTGTCTTGCCGACACCGGTGCCCGCTTCGGCCAGAACGAAATTTGGCGTATCCACTTCGTCGCGTGGATTGAACGCATGGGTAACGGATGACGCATAGTCCGACTGGCTTGGCCGCGATTCCGATGCTTCACCCAACAGGGTCGCGAGGCGGGCGCGACTTTCCGCCGGTTTTACCGGCAGCTCGCCAGGCGGCGGCGGTGGTGCGCGCTCCTGCCATTCGGGAAGTTGGCGCCAGACGTCCAGCCCGGCACCGGGCCTGGTGCCTTCCTCTACGTCCCCGCCCAGGGCGGCTAAAATCGCGGGGCCCCAGCGCCATCCGCCGCGGGCCATTGCTTGCGCTGTCGCCAAGTCGTGCCTGTCGGTCAGGCGCTCGGCCGCTTCTCGCAACAGGCTTGTCGCCGCATTGCGAATTGACATGGCCTGATCCGCCAGGTCGTCGGGCTGCGCCATGTCGAGCGCTTCTGCGAGTCCACGCGGTGTCGGCACGCAAAATTCCGCCGGCCGAACGAAAGCAAATAGCTCGAGTATATCGAAACAGGGAAATGGCTCGATCCCAAGTCGCCGGGCAGTGGCGGGCCCGTGGCACAGGAGAGGTCCTGGCGGTTTGCCGATTCGACGCGCTGCTGTCTTGAGCGAAATTTCCTCGATCTCGCCATCAGTGGTCAGCCAGGCGGCAGCGGATAAGGCTGCCACCAGGACCGGTGTTTCGGGTAACAGGATTCGCGGTGGCTGACTCATGGGGAGGCATCATAGTGATGCCCGCAGCGATAAGCGATGTTCGCTGTTTTCTTTGTTCTGTTCCTGTCTTGTTGACGCCAGAAGCCGCTGCGCCTAGGTTCCGGCACCTTCAAAAAGCGAGTTTTATAATGCGGGAACTGGCGGAAAAGGCCAAGGCGTGGCCATTTGTCGAAGCGCGACGAGTCCTGAAGCGCGTCGGCGGCAAAACACCGGATAAAGGCTATGTTCTGTTCGAGACGGGATATGGCCCTTCTGGCCTGCCTCATATAGGGACGTTTGGTGAGGTTCTGCGTACAACGATGGTACGTCGCGCCTTCCAGCATCTTTCCGATATTCCGACCAAGCTGTTTGCGTTTTCCGATGATATGGACGGTCTGCGCAGCGTTCCGACCAATATTCCCAATCAGGAAAAGCTGGCGGCGTTTATTGGCCAGCCGTTAACATCGGTGCCTGACCCGTTTGGGACGCATGACAGTTTTGGCGCTCATAACAATGCGCGGCTTCGGGCGTTCCTGGATGAATACGGCTTTGATTATGAGTTCCTCAGTGCGACGGACTGCTATCAGTCCGGACGTTTCGACACTGCGTTGATGCGAGTGCTGGAATGTTACGAAGCAGTGCAGTCGATCATGTTGCCGTCACTGCGCGAGGAACGCCGCAAATCCTATAGTCCGTTCATGCCGGTCTGCGAGGAGACCGGTGAGATCCTTGCTGCGCCCGTGGTCGAAACGAATGCATCTGCCGGCACGATTGTGTACCAGCGAGCCGATGGCAAGCGTATCGAAACGCCGGTAACCGGTGGTCGTTGCAAATTGCAATGGAAGCCGGACTGGGCGATGCGCTGGTACGCACTTGAAGTCGACTATGAAATGTCGGGAAAAGACCTGATCGACTCGGTTCGTCTGTCGAGCAAGATCACCCGCGCATTGGGCCGCACGCCCCCGGAAAGCTTCACCTACGAATTGTTTCTGGACGAGAACGGCGAAAAAATTTCGAAGTCTCGCGGCAATGGTCTGACGATGGAGGAATGGCTCGCGTATGCGCCGCCCGGTTCATTGGCTTACTTTATGTATGGCAAGCCCAACACCGCGAAGCGGCTGCATTTCGACATCATTCCCAAGAATGTTGATGAATACCTGTCGCAAGTGTCGAAGCTTCCCAATGAAAGCGAAGAAGCCCGGCTGCAGAATCCGGCATGGCATATCCACAATGGGACGCCGCCATCAGAGGAAGTGCCGATTTCCTTCAATATTCTGCTGAATCTGGCAAATGTCTGTAATACCGAAGACAAGTCGGTGTTATGGGGTTTCATCATGCGCTACGCGTCTGATGCGTCACCGGACAAGAACCAATTTCTGGATGAACTGGTCGGGTACGCCATCCGTTACTATCAGGATTTCGTCAAACCGAAAAAGCAGTACCGGTTGCCAGATGCGCGGGAAGATTCCGCCCTTCGCGACCTTGTAAAGCTTCTGCAGGCGGTTCCCGCAGGGGCAAGCGCTGAGGAAATTCAGAGCCAGGTCTACGAGATCGGGAAAAAATACGAATTTGAACCGTTAAGGGATTGGTTCAAGGCGCTGTATGAAATTCTGTTTGGGCAGGAACAGGGGCCGCGTCTCGGCTCGTTTATTGCCCTTTACGGCGTTTCTGAAACGATTTCGCTGATCGAAAAGGTTCTGGCCGGTGAAGATCTCAGCGGCGTTTAGGTGCCGAATGGCAGGCCGCGGGACTGTCTAAGCCTTTGGTGGGACGGGTTCCTGTTCGTTCAACAATTTGGCGGTGCCACCGAAACTTTCGAAAACCCGGCATTCGACCTGATAGGCGCTATCTGCCGTGCTTGCGATGGAAAACTTGAACTTGTCCGGTGTATCGCTGCTGAATAGCGTCGACAGGAACCCGCCGGAAAATTTCCCGCGGGCGGTTTTCAATTCACTTCTCAGGTCTGTATCGGCGCGTCCAATGGCCTTGACGACAAACTTATCGCCCTTGTTCATATAGCCTAGAGCATAATTTCCGATCAGATTCTCGCCGACCTTCTCGTCGATGACCTTAGGAGAAAGATCGAATGGTCCGTCCATGTCCAGTTTGGCCATGCTTGTCTTCCCCGGTAATTGATTGATGCGATGGGGGTGGACAATGGACCTATCTGTTTAAAAGGGCGTAAAGTTTGTAAAGGATTTTAGCGGTATTCAGCTGGTTTGCCGCGCAAACGCCCAGTACAGCTCTCTGGCATGCTTGCTTATTGGGCCGGGCTGCATATCGCGCTGTTCAAAGCGCGTGACCGGCTGAACCTTGCCGTGATTGCCCGTACTGAAAATTTCATCGGCCGTTTCCAGGTCTGCGATGGTTATCGTGCGTTCATGGACATCGTATCCGTTGTCCCGCAAGAGACCGATAACCCGCTGGCGCGTTATCCCGTTCAAAAATGTGCCGTTCGGGATGGGCGTATAGACGGCGCCATTGCTGGCCGTAAAAAGGTTTGCCGTCGCGAACTCCGCTATATTGCCGATGGGATCGCAAAGAATTGCATTGTCGAAACCCCGGTCCGCTGCTTCGCGCAGTGCGCGACCGGCATTCGGATAAAGGCACGCTGCCTTGGCGTCGGTTGGCGCCATGTCGGGTGCCGGGCGCCGGCGCGTCGAAAGACAGGCCGTGACCCCGGTCGAGGGAGGCAACGGGGAATGATAAATGACAATTGCAAAACGCGTACTTTCCGGGTCCGGGTCGACCCAGCCATCTTCGGCCCAGAACATCGGACGAATGTAAAGTTCCGCATCATCCGGGAACCGGCTCACGCCTTCCAGTGCCAATGCAAATATTTCGTCGGCGGTATGTGTCGGCTTTAACCCAAAGGCGTGTGCGGACCGGACCAGCCGCGCACAATGCAGGTCAAGGTCGGGGGTCACGCCTTCGAATGCTCGCGCGCCATCGAAAACGACAGAAGACAACCAGGTGGCATGGGTGCGTGCGTTGAAAAGGGGTGGGTTTCCCTCGATCCATTCGTCGTGCGCGTATGTCAGCGTATCCATTCTCTGGCCTCTCGTTTGAGGGATCGAATTGAGCGATTCCGGGATGTTATTCGACTGTGAGCGCTGGAAACCGGCATCCGGCGGGGGTAATGGTGTTTTTAAGAGCGCGATATGGCGTACAGATTCCATATTCAGCCGCGGGTACCGTAGCCAGAAGTCTGCGTTACTGGCTTGCCCAGATGATGCGGGCCATCCATTCGACATCTTCTGCAGGCAGCGCAATGTCGTCATGTGCTTTATTGATCGACAGAAGTTCGATGCGATGTGCGGTCTGCCGCGCCAATTGCTTGGCAAAGACTTCGCCCGACTTTGTGCGGACGACGACCCGGTCACCGCGGCGCACGTTTGCCTGTGGCGACACGATTATTGTATCGCCGTCGCGATAAACGGGCTCCATGCTTTCACCGCTTATTTCCAGCGCGTAAGCATGGCTGTCGCCAATATTTGGAAAATCGACCTCGTCCCAACCGCTACCCGTCGGATACCCGGCATCGTCAAAAAATCCCTGACGACCGGTTTGGGCATAACCAATGACCGGTATGCGATGAACCACGCCGCCTTCGATACCGTCGGCGAGAAGGGTTACGAAGTGTCCCATCGTGCTGTTCGTTGCCGTCAGTATCTTCGAGATACTTTCAGTCGTTGGCCAGCGCGGCTTGCCATCACGAGCGATACGCTTGCTTTTATTGAACGTCGTTGGGTCAAGCCCTGCACGTCGTGCAAGGCCGGAAGCCGAAAATCCATGTTCGGCTGCGAGCAGGTCAATGGCTCGCCATACGTCCTGGTGTCTTAGCATGGGAACACCTTCTTACACGGAAAGATGACTGAACGCACTAGGATAATCAGCCTATTTTTAATTGACATAGAATTAAAATCTCATATATTCAGAAAATAAACATCTAAAAGGAGAGTATCGTTATGCATTGCGATAAAGGGGGGCATTGGTATGGGGCATGAGAGGTATAGTCCGCGGCCTGTTTCGACGGTCGAAGGTATGTCATTTCACACTGTCGAAGAGGCGTGGATGTGGTCAGTGCAGGCGACTATTGCACGACACGAGGGGGCCAGGGTTGTTGCCGGTCTGGGCAATACGGTTCGCCCGTGTGAGCCGGTTGACGTCATGCGTGTCGTTTCCCGGTTGAACCGGGATGGCGTTCTTAGCGATCGTCATGTTTCCGTTCTTGTCCGATATGGACGTCGCCGTTCAGCGCCGGATGCACGGCGGCGGCAGGAATTTCATGACGCCCGTCTATGGGATGATGCCCTCGACAAGGTTACAGGTCCCCTGCGAGAACGCGGAATAGTCATATGAACCAAACAGATAATGACACTCCTGAATCTGTCGTTCAGGCGTTTGTTGTTTTCAGTGGCAGGGCGGACCTGCCGTATTTGCGTGTGCTGAAGCCCGGGTTTCGTCATTGTTTTGTGGTGTTCAGACGAAATGGCCATTGGATTGTTTATGAACCGCTGTCCAACAGGACAGAAATATCAATTGCTGCGGCGGATACCGGTTACGACATTGCCGGCTGGATGCGGCAGCTTGGGTTCACCGTGTTGCCGGCTATGGTATCGGCATTTTCACACAGGCCAGCCCCTTGGGGATTGTTTACATGCGTTGAGGCGGTCAAGCGTGTCCTTGGCATTCGTAGGCGTAGAATCCTTACGCCTTGGCATCTGTATCGATTTTTACGAGAACAAAACAAGAATATTGTTGACATGCAGATTTAACTAGGATATAAATCTTATTATCAACGCCACAACTCTAACTGCAACCACCCGGCACGTCTTCGCGCCGGGTGGTTTTTTTATTGCCATACCTGATGAAGGGGATTTTGCCATGGGCGGATTATTCAGCACACCATCACCTGCGCCGCTTCCGCCGCCGCCCGCACCGGTGGATGCGGAAGCCGACATTGCGGCGGAACGCAAAGCGCTTCTGGATCGGCGGCGGCGAGGCCGAACCGGCACAATTGCGACATCGTATCGTGGCGTTCTTCAACCGCAATCCGGCTCCGTTGCGCGAAAATCGCTTTTGGGGGAATAGCGATATGGATCGTGAAGTTCACGAACAGATTGTTGCGCGCTACCGTCGCGCCAAGGCCCGCCGTGGGCCCTGGGAAAATTTATGGCGCCAGTGCTATGAATACGCCCTTCCGTTGCGGGATGTTGCACCGACCGGTTCGCTTCCGAATGCGAAAGTCGCGGACCGCCTCTTCGATGCAACGGCCGCAGACGCGGTTGATCAACTGGCGGCAAGTCTGGTTGCACAATTAACGCCCCCCTGGTCGCGTTGGTTCGGCCTTGCCGGTGGCGGTGACCTGAGCGAAGACGAACGAAGTGCGGTGGGAGAACCGCTTGAAAATATTGCAACGGCACTGCAGGCAAATTTCGACAGATCAAACTTTAATGTCGAAATACACCAGGCGTTCCTTGATCTCGTAACGGTCGGGACAGCGTCCCTATTGTTCGAGGAAGCGGCACCTGGTGAACCCAGCGCCTTCCGGTTTACAGCGGTACCATTGAGCCAGGTGGCTTTTGAAGAACGTACTGATGGTCGTCTTGATACAACCTTCCGTCGGACCGAACTGACCACGGCTGAGCTGCGCGCCCGGTTTCCGAAGGCACAGTTTACGCAGGATGAAGCACGTGACAGCGGCTCTGATACCGAAACCCGGCATACAATTATCGAAGCTGTAACGCCGACTGAGACGGGCGGGTATCAATACAGCGCGGTTATTGAAAATGATGACGGGTCGTCCGTATTGGATGCACCTCTTTCGACGGGGCGGTTTGCCCGTTCGCCGTTCATCAACTTCCGTTGGCTGAAGGCGCCAGGCGAAGTCTATGGCCGTTCGCCCGTCATGAAATCGTTGCCGGATATCAAGACTGCGAACAAGGTCGTCGAACTGATCCTGAAAAACGCAACGATTGCCGTGTCCGGAATTTGGCAAGCGGATGATGACGGGGTTCTGAATCCGGCGACTGTTAAACTGGTGCCCGGCACGATCATTCCAAAAGCCGTAGGGTCCAAGGGACTTACGCCGTTGGAGGCGCCGGGACGGTTTGATGTTTCACAACTCGTCTTGAATGATCTGCGCGGCCGGATTCGCCATGCACTGCTTGCCGACCGGTTGGCGCCGCCCGATAGCCCCCGAATGACAGCGACGGAGGTTTTGGAACGATCGGCGGAGGTGTCCCGCATTCTTGGCGCGACATATGGTCGTCTGCAGTCGGAACTCCTGAATCCGGTTGTTGAGCGTGGGATCGCGATACTGCGACGGCGCGGCGAAATAGATGACATTGTCGTCGACGGTCGAAGCATTGAAATTCAATATCTGTCACCGCTGGCCCAGAACCAGAAACGTCAGGACGCTCAGGGTGTCCTGCTCTGGCTGGAAGCTGTCAGCGCTTTCGGACCGGAAGCGCTTGGTATCCTCGATGTCCCAAAAACAGCGCGCTGGATTGCAAGGGCTTTCAATCTGCCGGAATCGCTCATTCATCCGGAAGATGCTTCAGAACCGGGCCTCCCGCCGCTTCCAATGGGGCGCGAAGCCATCGAGGGCCAGATCCCCGGGAAGGTGTTGTAATGATTGATCGCGATCCCGGTTGGCATTGGCTTGATGAAGCGGCCCAGCCATCCGTCAAAACCGACCCTTCCGATGCGGAGAAAAGCTTCGCCCGCATTTTCGCCGGTGCTGATGGAAATATCGTTCTGGCGCATCTCCGAAAAATTACAAGCGAGCGTGCTCTTGGCCCGCACGCGACGTGCGGGGAGCTGCGTCACCTGGAAGGCCAACGATACCTCGTCGCCCATATACACGCGCTTGCCGCCAGGGGCGGTGCCGACATGGTTGAGGGAAGAAATTAGGCATGTCTGAAAGTTATCCCGAAGAAAACTCGATACCGCCTGTGTTTGAAATTGATGAGGATACAGCCTCGCCTACGGAAGATGTCGGGCGGCCCGAGTACATTCCCGAAAAATTCTGGGATGCCGAAGCGGGCAACACCCGTGTTGAGGCGCTGGCAAATTCCTATGCTGAACTGGAGCGCAAACTTTCTGGTGGCATTCAGAATCCGCAAGAATTCGAATATGACGTGATTACGGATACGCCGGTTGATGATGAACTGAACTCGATTGCGCCGTACGACATTGACACCAGCCATGGTGCCTTTGATCGAAGTCCGGAAATCGACTCCTTATTGCAGGAGGCGGGACTTAGTCAGGATCAGGCGCAACTTGTTTATGATCTGGCGGCCCATGTCCTGATGCCGGCCGTATCAGAAATGGCAAACGGCCAAACTGTAGATGCGGAAGAAAGCCGTCTGCAGGCGCATTTTGGTGGCGTGGAACGCTGGCAGGAAGTGCGCCGTCAGCTCTCGAACTGGGGCAAGCGTCATCTATCAGAGGATGTTTTCGACGCGCTTTCATCGACCCATGACGGCGTGCTGTCGCTGTATCGCCTGATGCATGCCGAAGAGCCCAGCATGTTGCACGGGGAAAGTGTCGTCGAGTCAACGGATGAAGGGTCGCTGCGGAAAATTATCCGCGATCCCCGCTACTGGCGGGACCGGGACACTTCGCTGGTCCGTAGGGTAAGCGAAGGGTTCAGGCGGCTGTATCCGGATGGGTCGTAGAAAAGCCGCGACCAACAATCCCAATTTCCTGCTCGAAACCTGAAAGGATTTTAAAAGATGTATGCAGACACGATCGTGCCTGAGATTGCCTCGGCGCTTGGCTCCAATCTGACCGATGAAGAATTGCGGGAGCTTGACGATGTGGTGACGCCCCGTGTTGCGGAACTATTCGTAAAAGCGTTCGGCGAACAGATGTGGGATATTCTTGCCCCGCTGACTGAGAACGATGAACCCGATGAAGACCCTTTTGGTCCGGGAACCGATCAGGTTACAGGGGAATCCCAACTGCGCGACATGATGCGCGACCCCCGATACTGGCGGGACCGGGACCCTGGACATGTCGCAAAAGTCGCTGGCGGGTTCAGCCGTTTATATCCCGGCGACAGTGATTAGCCGGATAGCAGCTGCAAACATTCGTCCCCATGTTTCAAGAAGATGGAGTAGTCCCAATGCTTCCTGTGTTGAGCCTGTCGCGGGCTGTTGGACGGACATATGCGCCCGAACCGGATGATGCGGAGAATACGAAGCGGACGTTGAATCAACTTGGGTTTTATCAAGCCCCAAGTTGGGGTCTGACACGTTTCGCCGACAAGGCCCTGTTCGATGGCCTGAAGGCGTTCCAGAAAGAAAATGACCTGAAGACTGACGGTATTATGAAACCGGGAGGTCCTACGGAACAGGCGCTCAACGTAATGTTACGTGAGCGTTCGGTTCACGGCCCGGGCAGTGTGCACCGTGCTGATTATACGCAGGTCGCGGATTTTGGTGGTCTAGATGAAAAGGGTTCAATTCTGAACGATCTTGGCTTGCATCATGACGACATTAATCGGCCGGATGCGCGTTTTCGAAACCCGATTGTCGGGGCACCGGACCATTCTGCAAATGCGCCGCCAGATGCGGTGGTGGAAGAGGACGAACAGGAGCCGAAATGGGAGCCATTCAAGGAGCTTGATTTTACCGACGGGGGCCCTAACCGCACCTATATAACCAAAGGACCGATCAAAGTAGAGCGACGCAGCTTTGGATATGGATTTGATGCGTCACGCTTTCTAGTCAATTGGCATCCTCTTGATAAGGACGGCAAGCTCCAAACCATATTTGCAAACCCGGATAACCACTGGAAAGAATATGGCGGGCATACGCTGCCTTTGGGAGGTGTACTTCGCAATACGATAGAACCGCCTTATCAGAGCCGTTATGGATTTAGAGTCACTATCCAGGTTCCGCCACAAGCAAAGAATAACGGCAACACGCCGGGTGTCTTTTTTCGTGTGTACAAACAAAAAGAAGACCCGGAACGCGCGAATGAACTGAAATAGGGCCGCCGCTTCCTAATTGTGGCGATGCAGGAGAATGCGTTTCTGCAGTAGGCCGTTTGGCTCTCTGCACTGAATTTCAATCAACACCCGAATTGCGCCATGCGGTCGGCGATCAAGTCGCCGGAGCAGCTCATGGGACCGCCTCTTTGTCCATGGTGCGCCTGGCTTGACCATTCGGGTGTTGGCGGGCTGACCGGTGAATTATGCGCCGGTCAGCCCGTGAGTTTCCGGGCTGCCGGTTCGTGCAGCTCTTTCAAATTTTTCCAGCGGATAACCGGCGTCAGGTCTGATGGCATTTCCGACTCGCGCGACCCTGCGGCACGCATTGCCAGAACGGTCCGTCAGGTTGGGTGATCGCCGCCAAACCTGGCCGGCCCATTGGGAAGCGGCGTTTGGCCCGGCCGTCGGCGGCATTGTATCGCCGCTGGTGATAACCGGGGCAGACGCCTTGTTTCTTTACTTAAATCCAAACCAAGGAGAAGGGACAATATGTCGACTTCAGTTGAGTTGCCCTTGCTCGGAGGGATGTTCTGGTTCTTCTGGCGCGCGCGGCGCGAAAGTGACGATGCACTGTCGCGCCATCAGCGACAGATTGACCAGACCGTGTCGCTGCTTCGCGACAACGTTGCTGCGTATAAGCTGGAAGTGGCGAAGAGCTATGCGTCGCTGGATTGTCTCAAGGATGTCGAGCGGCGGCTGACACGCCATTTGCAGCGTATCGAAACGAAACTGGACCGATACTCCGCGCCCCCGGGGGACGGGTCGTGACGGTGTCGTTCAGCCCGGATCGACAAAGCCGTGACATCGATAGTCTCGCCCGAACGATCTGGGGCGAGGCGCGGAATCAATCCGTACGCTGTCAGGAAGCTGTCGCATGTGTTGTGATGAACAGATTGAACGCGCCGGCGGATAATGGCGCCGTCGAATGGGGCGGCAGCATCGCTGAAATCTGCCTCGCGCCTCCGCCGTTCGATTGCTGGAATATGGAACAGACTTACGCGTTGACGGAACTATGCCCTTCGAAAAAAGAACCTGTTTTTGAACAGTGCCTGCGAATAGCACGGCGCGCGATTGCCGGAACGCTAAAGGATTGTACCAACAGGGCGACGCATTTTCATGCCGACCATATTTCGCCGCGCTGGGCGTCAGGGCATATTCCGTCTGCCTGGATCGGCACTTTTCTATTCTACAACGATATTGCGCAGCATCAGCCAAACCAGTCTCGCTGATTTGTGACGCCGTGGCGCTTGCGTTCCGTGCCGCCATCATCGATTCTCCGCCACAAAATAAACGATAGGATCGTGATCGAATGAGCATTGCCGGATTGGCGTTTTCGTTATTCAGGGGATTGGATCCCGAGCGCGCGCATAATGCTGCGGTCTGGGCGCTGTCGCATGGGTTGGGGCCGAAGCACGACACTGTCGATGACCCAATCCTTCTGGCGCAGCTATGGGGGGTGGATTTTCCCAATCCGATCGGCCTTGCTGCAGGCTTCGACAAGGATGCCCAGGCCTTTCAGGGCGCATTGGACCTTGGCTTCGGTTTTGTCGAAATCGGCACCGTCACGCCACTGCCGCAACCGGGAAACCCCAAGCCGCGTGTGTTTCGTTTGGCGGAAGATAACGCAGTGATTAACCGGTACGGGTTCAACAGCCAGGGTATCGCGACGGCGGCCGAGCGCCTGAAGGAACGGGGCGGGGGCATCGTTGGCGCGAATATCGGGCGCAACAAGGACAGTCACGACGCGTTGGGGGATTATGCGGCTGCTGCGGTTAGGCTTGCTCCGTTGTCTGACTACCTTGTTATCAACGTATCTTCACCGAATACGCCGGGTCTCCGCGCGCTTCAGGGCCGCTCGCAACTTTTGCAGTTGATTTCGATGGTGCGTGTCGCGGCGACGGAAGGGTGTGGTGGTGAAGCGCGGCCGCTGCTGGTCAAGATTGCGCCGGACCTTACCGCCGAAGACATGCAGGACATTGCCGCTGTGGCGGTCGAATCGCATGTCGATGGCCTGATCATATCCAACACGACAATCGACCGTCCGGAATCCCTGCGAAGCCGCAAACGAACGGAAGCCGGCGGTCTGAGCGGGGCGCCCCTGCTTGAGCCTTCCACGGCCGTATTGTCCGAAATGTATGCGCTGACGGCTGGACGGGTTCCACTGATCGGCGCGGGGGGCATTTCCGATGGCGCCGGTGCGTATGCCAAAATCCGGGCGGGCGCGTCGCTTGTACAGCTTTATACGGCGCTGGTATTTCGCGGCCCGGATTTGATTCCGAAAATCAAACGGGAACTTGCCGCCTTGCTTCGTGCAGATGGATTCCAGTCGGTTTCCCAGGCTGTCGGGGCGGACCACCGGTAGTAGGTAGTGACTTGCCCAGATCACTATCTGGGCGTAGGTTTATGACTACGCTATCCTTTTGAGTGCGCGTGACGGAAAGGCAGGTTTCGTGTCCATCGCGTGGCATTGTGTTTTTGTGTTCTTGTATGCGGCAATCGCTTGCGCCGCAGCCTTTGGCTTGCCGCAGCTACCGCGCGGCCCGGATGCATGGGTTGCGGCGGCGATAGGGCTTGCTCTTTTCGTTCTTGGTGCGGTGCTGCATGAAGCCGTGACACGTCGCGGCAGTTCGTACCGCCTGGTCCGGCGTATGAACCTGCTTCGCAAGGCTTATAATCAGAACAAGGACGACCTGTCCCGTGCACGCGATGAAGTGCGTCGTATCTACGAGGCACTGGAACGCGCTGGCCATATGGGCCCCGACGCTGAAGGTGTCGGTCTGCGAGAAGTCGCGGCGGAAGTGAAAGTGCTGCATTCGCTTGTCGAGCAGCTTTATTCCGATCAGGGCTCGGATGCTGAGGTGCGGGATCGGATCATGTCGGTTGACGTCCCGGCGGATGAACGCTCGGCGGCTGCGGTGCATCTGGCCAATGTGACAGCCCAGAAATTCCGGGCGGTGAACGCGCTGGACGAAGGTGCCGTCATCGACATTGTGCGTGACGGGTTACGGCAGGACCGGATCGATCTGTATCTGCAGCCTATCGTTAGCTTGCCACAGCGCAAACGGCGGTTTTACGAGTGTTATAGCCGTATCCGTGCGTCGGACGGCACGATGATCCTGCCTGAACAGTACATTGATATAGCCGAACAGAATGACCTGATTACGGCAATCGACAACATGTTGCTGTTTCGCTGCGTTCAGTTGTTGCGCAAGACGCAGCGGCACAATTACGCCACGGCATTTTTCTGCAACGTTTCGCCGAAATCCACCGCAGACCGCTCATTTTTTCCCGAATTCATCCAGTATCTGGAGAGTTGCCCCGATCTGGCGCCCTGTCTTGTCCTGGAACTGACCCAAAGAGAAATCAACGGGCTCACGGATGAAGTCGCCGGCGAACTGCGGCGGCTTGCGAATGCGGGCTACCGTTTCTCCATGGATCAGGTAACGGATCTCGATTTCAATCTGGACGCCTTGGCCCGCCAGGGGGTCCAGTTTGTGAAGATCGATGGCGCAAAGCTGCTGCGAACGGCTGAGGAACGCATGGCGCTTGGCGGTGTGCGCGTGTTGAAGCAGACGATGGACGAAGCCGGTATTGACCTTATTGCGGAAAAGATCGAAACCGAGCAGATGTTGGTTGAACTGCTGGAATACAGTATCGATTTCGGGCAGGGATACCTGTTCGGCGAACCGCGGCTCAGCAAGGATCCGCCCCCCGCATTTGTAGAGGACATGCAAGTAAGCGCATGAGTATTCGACAGCTCGACGGTTTGGCGGCGGTCGCGGACCGCTATGCCCTGTTCATCATTGATCAGTGGGGGGTGCTCCACAACGGCGAATCGCCGCTCGATGGTGCGATTGAAACGATGCGCGAGTTGCGCGCGATGGGAAAGAAAATTGTCATCCTGTCGAATTCATCCAAGCGGTTGGGGATATCGACCGGCCGTATGGCGGAAATGGGGTTCACGCCGGATTGCTATGATCATTGCGTGACCTCCGGTGAGGAAGTCTGGCAGGCGTTGAATGCGCGGGATGAGCCGTTCTACGCGGGCCTTGGCCGGCGCTGCATGATTTTTACCTGGGATGACGACCGGAATATCATGGAAGGGCTTGGCCTGACCGAAGTGCAGAATATCGGCGATGCCGACTTTATTCTGAATGCTGGAACGCGTACGGGCACCCAGAACATGGACGACTACGACCCCATTTTGAAAGAAGCCGTGGCGCGTGATCTGCCGATGGTCTGCGCGAACCCGGATTTTGTCAGTATTGCGCCGGATGGCGCTTTTTCGATCTGCCCCGGCACGACGGCACGCCGCTATGAGGAACTGGGTGGCCGGGTTGATTATCGCGGTAAGCCGCATATGCCTGTTTACCGAAAGTGTTTTTCCCATGAACCCGATGCACGACCGGCGGTCGCCATTGGCGATTCCCTGGTTCACGACATCGGCGGGGCCAATCGCGCCGGTATCGATTCAATTCTGATCGGCGGCGGAATCCACGGCAAGGACATTGGCCTCGACAGTTCGGATACCATCGATCCCAAGAAACTGGACGCCGTCTGCGAACGCATGGGACAGGCCCCGACCTATGCCATGCCGCTGTTTCGCTGGTAGCGTTTACTCACATTTGCTTGATCCGGCCCCTATGGGCGTCTCCTGTTCCGGTAGGGTGACGGCTTCGTATTGCATTGTCTGAATGTAAGTAGGAGTCGGCTGTGGTCGCACAACGCAACATGCACTGGTGGGTGGCGAGCGTCGTTTTTCTGATGGCGGCGTTTTTGGCCGCGTCCCCCCAAGCGGGGGCTGCCGATGCAACGCCCTATCCCGGAACGCAGGTCATTGCGACGGCCCATGGCTTTGCCGAACTGCGCCAGCGGCTGGAAGTCGCGGTCGAAGCGAACGGCATGTTCGTGGTGACCCGCGCCAGCGCCAGTGCCGGGGCAGAAGGTCGCGGCATCAAGATCGCCGGTAATATCGTCCTTGGTGTCTATCGCAACGATTTCGCCGTCCGCATGCTGGCGGCCAGCGTACCGGCCGGGATTGAGGCGCCGCTGCGTTTTTACATCACGGAAAATACCGATGGATCGGCAACCCTTACTTTCCGCGAACCCAGCGCCGTTTTCGCACCCTATGAAAGCGACGACCTGAACGCGATGGCAGCCGAACTGGATTCGATCTGGGCGAGGATCGCGGAGCAGGCGACCGGACGCTGAACCGGGAGGACGTCGCCATAACCGCAACGGCAATCGGCAAGACCGGGACCGATATCCAGCGACCGGTTGTTCTGACCGGCGCCGCGCTGCTGGCCGTTATGGTCTGGCAGATCGCGCCGGATGGCTGGCGCATCCTGTCCCTGTTTGGCATCGGCACGCTGATGGGGCTGGTTCTGTACCACGCGGCCTTCGGCTTTTCGGCCGCGTTCCGCTGGATGATCGTGCGACGGGATGTTTCCGGGGTCCAGCCGCAGCTTGTGATGCTGGCAATCGCGACGATCCTGTTTGCGCCGACACTGGCGGACGGAACGGCGCTTGGTCACGCCGTCGGCGGGGCCACCGCGCCGGTCGGCGTGCAGGTTGTCGCAGGGGCTTTCATGTTCGGCATCGGCATGCAGCTCGGTAATGGCTGCGGGTCTGGAACGCTGTTCACGGCCGGCGGCGGCAGTACCCGGATGATTGCAACGCTGGTTTCCTTTATTGCCGGGTCATTCTGGGCCAGCCTGCATATGCAGTGGTGGACGGCGACTCCGCGCCTGCCTGCCATTGTGCTGGGCGATGTTTTGGGCTGGGCGCCGGCGATGCTGTTGCAGTTGGTTATATTCCTCGCGATTTACCTTTTTCTCCGGCGCTGGGGGCGGCAGACGCCACGGCCTGAATCCCGCGTGTCCGTCCTGCGCCGGTTGATGACGGGCGGTTGGCCGATTGTATGGGGGGCCGTCGCGCTCGCGTTGCTGAACTGGCTGTCGTTGATGGTCGCCGGCTATCCCTGGTCGATCACCTGGGGGTTCACGCTTACCGGCGCGAAAGTGGCGCAATTGCTGGGATGGGATCCCGCCGGCGTGTGGTTCTGGAGCGGCGGCTTCACCGAACGGGCGCTGAATAGCGGATTGCTGCAGGACGATACCGTCGTCATGGATTGCGGCATTGTGCTGGGCGCATTGGTCGCCGCCGGGCTCGCCGGACGCTTTGCGCCGCAACTGCGCATTCCGTTGCGATCATTGGCCGCGGCTGTCATTGGCGGGCTGCTGATGGGGTATGGTGCGCGTATTGCCTATGGCTGCAATATCGGTGCGTTTTTCTCCGGCGTTGCTTCGACCAGCCTGCATGGCTGGCTCTGGATTGTGGCTGCGTTGTGCGGCACCTGGCTTGGTGTTCGTCTGCGTCCGGGATTTGGCCTGCAAAACTAGACGTGCCCGTGTAGCCTTTTCCATTCGGAGGGGTTATTGGACACTTAACCTTAATCGCCGATATAAAGCGTAACCGATTTTTTAACGGTGGCAGGAACATGGCGGATTTTCCGAAGAAATCACAAGATGACTGGCAAGCGGCAGCGGCACGTGAGTTGCGCGGCGGCACGGCAGAAGACCTGAACTGGCAGACACTGGAGGGCATTGAGGTCAAGCCACTCTATACGGCGGATGATCTCGAGGATCTGGAAAACCTGGATTCTCTGCCGGGAATGCCGCCTTTCCTGCGCGGCCCGCGCGCGACAATGTATGCGGCGCGGCCCTGGACAGTGCGGCAGTATGCCGGTTTCTCGACGGCGGAAGAATCCAACGCCTTCTACCGCCGTAACCTCGAAGCCGGACAGATGGGCCTGTCCATCGCCTTCGATCTTGCTACCCATCGTGGCTATGACAGCGACCATCCCCGTGTCGTCGGCGATGTCGGCAAGGCTGGCGTCGCGATCGATTCTGTCGAAGACATGAAAATCCTGTTCGACGGAATCCCGCTCGACAAGATGTCGGTTTCGATGACCATGAACGGTGCCGTGTTGCCGGTGCTGGCGAGTTTTATCGTCGCCGGCGAAGAACAGGGTGTGCCGCTGGCGGCACTGAGCGGGACCATCCAGAACGATGTCCTCAAGGAGTTCATGGTCCGCAATACCTATATCTATCCCCCCGAGCCCTCCATGCGGATCGTCGCCGATATCATCGAATACACGGCGCAGAACATGCCGCGCTTCAATTCGATTTCGATTTCCGGCTATCACATGCAGGAAGCGGGGGCGACCTGTGTGCAGGAACTCGCCTATACCATCGCCGACGGCATCGAATATGTCCGCGCTGCGCTGTCGAAGGGGCTCGAAGTAGACGCGTTTGCGCCGCGCCTTTCCTTTTTCTTCTGCATTGGCATGAATTTCTTCATGGAAATCGCCAAGCTGCGCGCCGCCCGTGTTCTATGGGCCGATCTGATGCAGGACATGTTCCAGCCCAAGGATGTGAAATCCCTGATGCTGCGGACCCATTGCCAGACATCGGGCGTGTCGCTGACGGCGCAGGACCCCTACAACAACATCATCCGCACAACGGTCGAGGCGATGGCCGCCGGGCTTGGCGGCACCCAGTCGCTGCACACCAATGCGTTCGATGAAGCTCTTGCGCTGCCCAGCGAAGTCTCCTCCCGAATCGCCCGAAACACGCAACTCGTGCTGCAGGAAGAAACCGGCATTACCAAGGTCATCGACCCGCTGGCAGGCAGTTATTACGTCGAAAGCCTGACGGCCAGCCTGATATCCGAAGCCCGCAAGATTATTGCCGAGGTCGAGGAAATGGGCGGCATGACCAAGGCCGTTGGGGCGGGTGTTCCCAAGCTGCGGATCGAAGAATCGGCGGCGCGCCGCCAGGCCCGGATCGACCGGGGCGAGGAAGTCGTTGTTGGCGTCAACAAATACCAGGCGGCCGAGCAGGACGAGGTTGATATTCTGAATATCGACAATACCAAGGTGCGCGACGCGCAGATCCGGCGACTCAAGGAGGTGCGCGCCAATCGCGACGAAGCGGCCTGCGAAGCCAGCCTTCAGGCGCTTGCCCGGGCTGCCGCAGACGGTACCGGCAATTTGCTGGCACTTTCGGTGGATGCGGCGCGGGCGCGTGCAACGGTTGGCGAAATTTCCGATGCGATGGAGAAGTCTTTTACCCGCCATCGTGCTGAAATCCGCGCAATTTCAGGTGTTTATGGCGGTGCCTATGGCGATGACGTCGCCTTTGGCGAAATCAGGACTGCCGTTGCGGCATTCGCAACCGAAGAAGGCCGTCGTCCGCGCATGCTGGTGGTCAAGCTTGGCCAGGACGGTCATGACCGCGGTGCGAAGATTATTGCGACCGCTTTCGCGGATATCGGTTTCGATGTCGATATCGGCCCGCTGTTCCAGACGCCGGAAGAAGCCGCGCGGCAGGCTGTTGAAAACGACGTGCACATCATTGGGGTATCGTCGCAGGCGGCAGGCCACAAGACGCTGGTACCTGGGTTGATCGATGCGCTGAAGGCAGAAGGGGCGGATGATATTCTTGTCGTTTGCGGCGGCGTTATTCCGCCACAGGATTATGCCGAGCTGAAATCCCTGGGTGTTGCCGCAATTTATGGCCCGGGCACGAATATTCCCACTGCCGCCGATGAGATCATGCAGCTTATCCGCCAGCAGAGGGATGCGGCCTGAATCGGTCGCAATGCAACCGCGATGCGTGTATCTTTTTTCTGAATAAGCGTAGGGTTCGGGCATGCCGGCAAATGTTACAGAACTGCCCAGGTCGGGGCGTCACATACAGAATGTGCCAAGCGAGGACCTGTCGGTCGTCGCAGCGCGGGCGGCTCGCTCTTCGCGCCGTCTGTTTGGCGCGGGCATCGCGGTATCCCTGGTGTGGCTCGGTTTGTCAGTCTGGTACATTCAGGCCTATCTCGGCTGGGCATTTTTCGGCGCCATGCTGCCGCATGAAGTTGCGGCCGTCGCGGCCGGTGTCGCGGTGCCACTGGCGTTCCTGTGGCTGATACTCGTTTTCGTGCGGCCGAACCGGGAATTACAGCACCATACCGAAACCTTGCGACGCCATCTGGATCTGTTGACCTACCCGGCGGAGGAAGCGGAATCGCGTATCCGGACGGTGGCGGATTTGTTGCGCGAACAGACCGATGCGTTGAACCGCGCCAGTGACCGGGCGGCGATCCAGTTGAATGACGTCGCCGATGTGATGTCGCAGCACACCGGCGTGCTGAATGATGCAACGGAACGTGCGTCCAGCGAAGTGATCGAATTGCGCGGCATTCTGTCGGAACAGGCAAGTGCGCTGTCCGCCCTGGCAGACCGGTTCGAAACCCAGCAAACGGCGGTCCGGGAGATTACGGACCGGCAGACGTCGGAATTGTCAGTGGTGCATCGCCGGTCGCTGGAAAAATCGGAAGAAATTTCAACAACCCTGCATGACATGGCGGGGCAGCTTGAAGCGGCATCCGAACGGGCGGCGGACAAGGTGAAGGATATGGGGGCGCTGTTTCGGGAATATACCGAGACGATGTCGCGCGCGGCGGATACCGCGACGGCCCGTTCGAATGCCATCGGCGAGGCGCTGGGCAAGGGCGCTTCCGACCTGAATTCCGCGGGCGAGATGGCGGCGGCCCGGGCGCAGGATATTTCGGTCGAACTTCGCCAGCAGACTGCCCGTGTAACGGAAAGACTGAAAGAGTCCTTTGATATACAGTCGCATGCGCTGACCAATGTGGCGACGCGGACTGGCGAGGAAATAGATCGCCTGGGGTCGGCATTGAGCCGCCATGCGACGTCGCTTCAGACAACGCTGCAAACGGCGCTTGGCAAGCATGAATCGGCTGTCGATGACATGATTGCGACATCGACCGGCCGGGTCGACAAGCTCGGTGTCAGTCTGCGCGATGCAACGAACACAATTCTGATGCGGATCGATGAAGGATTGTCGCGGCGATCTGACGATCTGGCGACGACCATCGAGCGTATGGTCACGGATGCGAACGATTTGATGACGGCGATGCATCAGCAGGTCAACGATATTGCCCAGACCGCTGAACAGGCATCCGGCCATACGGAAAGTATCCGCGAATCGCTGGCGGCGCAGGGCACGGAACTGAGCCGGGTCGCATCTGGCCTGGGGGATCAGGCCCGTGAAATCGATGGGGCGGTGGTCCGGCATAGCGAACACTTGTCCCGCGCTGGTGAAATCGCGGCGCAGAAGGTCGGCACGATGGGCGATGCCTTGCGCGCCCAGGCAAGCGATGTTTCCAAAGCGTCTGATCTGGCGGCAA
>Ga0222651_1000096_pt1 | contig 65213 bp, 15 predicted proteins | sample AntAcemetagen369_FD_179855 | JGI IMG/M metagenome (GOLD analysis project Ga0222651, IMG submission 179855) | Saline water microbial communities from Ace Lake, Antarctica - #369 | ecosystem: Environmental > Aquatic > Non-marine Saline and Alkaline > Saline | place: Antarctica: Ace Lake...
GGCGGCGGCGTTCTCGGTCGGCTTCTTCAGCACCAGCCAATCCCCTACCACCAAGGCATTCAGGTCGGTCGTAAGAAACGCGACGATCGCGTCCTCCACCGAATCCACGATCGGCTCGGCGTGATTGTTAAATGACGTGTTCAGCAACATCGGCACGCCCGTGCGATCACCAAAGGCCTTAATCAAATCCCAGTAGCGCGCGTTGCCGTCCCGCTCCACCGTCTGCACCCGCGCCGTGCCGTCCACGTGCGTCACCGCGCCGAGTTCGTCCCGCTTTTCAGGCTTCACCTTCAAGATGACACTCATGGTCGGAAAGGTTTTCTGCGTGGGTGTCGTTACGAAGTAGTCATCCACATGTTCCGCCAAGACCGACGGCGCAAAAGGCCGGTAAGCTTCCCGCTTCTTTACCATGCGGTTGATGATGTCCTTATTTTCCGCCGGCCGCGGATCGGCCAAGATGCTGCGGTGGCCCAATGCGCGTGGCCCAAATTCCGACCGCCCCTGCACCCAACCGATCGCCTTGCCGTCGGCCAGGAGATCGGCCGCTCGACCGACCGCATCTTCGCACCGCTCGATCGTCACAAAGTCCGCCCAGGCCCGCAGCGTCGGTTCGATCTCCGCGTCAGCCCCGATATCCGGACCAAAGAAAACATGTCGCAGGGGTTTGAATACCGTATCCGGAGCCAACTGCAATTGCACCGCCAGCGCCGCGCCCCACGCGCAACCCGCGTCATGCGCCGCCGGCTGCACGAACAACCGCTCGAATTTACTTTCATAGAGCACCCGCCCGTTCAGCGAACAGTTGTGCGCCACGCCCCCCGCCAGACACAGGTTAAGGTGGCCCGTTTTCCGCTGAAAGTGCGTCAACACATGCAGGCCGATCTGCTCCGTCGCGTCCTGCAGCGCCGCCGCCAAATGCTGATGCGTTTCGGTAAACGGCGTGCCTTTGCGACGAGGTGGCAGGATCTGAAAAAGGGACCGCACTCGGTCCAGGTGCAGCCGGTAATCTCCCTCCGGCAACAATTCGTAAAACGTGCTGAATAGCGCGCGATACCGCGCTGGGTCGCCGTAGGGCGCCATGCCCATGACCTTGTATTCATCGAACATTTCGTAACCCAGAAATCGGATCACGTCGCGATAAAGGTAGCCCAGCGAGTGTTGCTCGGTAAAGGAATGCATCGGCGTCATCGCGCGCCCCCGGCCATCGTAAACCACTCCCGAGATGCCCTCGCCTTGCCCGTCGAGGGTGACCACCAGCGCCTCGTCAAATCCCGACAACGCATAGGCGCTCACGGCATGGCCCGTGTGGTGATCGCAAAATTGGATCTTCGTCGCGTCCAGTTCGTAGCCCAGCTCATCGCGAAACAATCGCTGCACCATGCCGCGCGGAGTGGGCAGCTCTGCCTGCGATAGGTCCGCCAAGTGCAGCGTTTCCAAAACCCGCTTCACATAGGGCTCGGTCGCGTAAAATACGACGGCATCCAGTTGCTCCGGCCCGATACGCGCCGTCTCCAGACAAAACCGCAGCGCCTGGTGCGGACGCTTGTTGGTGTGCTTGATGCGGTTGAGACGCTCCTCCTCGATGGCCGCGACGACTTCACCGTCGCGCAACAATACCACCGCCGCGTCGTGGATAAAATCGTAGGGCAGCGCATGGGTATCCTCATGCACCTGATCCAGTCCGCCCGTGAAGCCGAGAACCCACATCGGCTTAGGCTCCTCCCCCTTTTAGCCAGCGGGTAAAGACGGCCGGTAGGGGCTTGCGCTCCAGCGTTTGCAGGTCGATCGCGACGTGTTCCGTCACCGCGATGGCGACCAGTTTATCGCCCGCGCTCAGATTGATCACCCGATAATTCAGCGTAAAACTATCCGGCCCGGTGGCCGTCCGCGTAAACTCGATACGCATCTCATTGCCGCTCTGCAACGGCCCCAAGTATTGCGCCTGACACTTCGCCACCGGAATCAACGTACGGTGCGTCGCGAAAAACGTGCGCAACTCCATGCCCGCCGCCGCCAGGCTGGCCTCATAGGCCTCGTGGCACATCGAGAGGTAGTTGGAAAAATAGACAAATCCCGCGCCGTCGACATCGGCAAAACGGATCGTGCGTTCGTAGGGAGCATTCATGAGCAAAGATAAATCGAGGATGAAACGATCAGACCCATCACGCTGGGGCAGCTTCAATCGCCGCCGCCAATTCCGCAATGGTCGGCCCCTCGTAAAGCAGGGAGGAAGGTAGATTCACGCTGAACTCTTTCTTAATGCGTGAGATCACTTGCACGCCGATCAGCGAATCGCCGCCGAGTTCGAAAAAGTTATCGTGCACGCCCACTGCTTGGATACCCAGTAGGCTCTGCCACGCCTCGGCCAGTTTCGTTTCCAACGGCGTCGTGGGTGCCTCGTAGGCGTTGCCCAGCGCCGGGCGCGGATATCGTTTACGCGTCGCCGGCTTGGGCATTGCGCCCGTGTCCGACGGGCCCGCCTGAGCCACTTGCCCGCGCAGGTGATCGAGAATCGGCTGCAAGGGCCGCGGTGACACCACGATCTGAGGCACCCCGGCGTTAAGGATCCGCGCCAGTGCCTGCAGCCCCTCGGCTGGCGTAATCGAGTCCGCCGTCGCGCTGCCGGTCGCCGCACTCGACCGGTCGGTCGGTTCGATCAACGCGCGCGCCGGCGGCGTGATTGACAGCACCAGTTTACCGATGTGACGCGCTCCCGCCATCGTCTGGAAGGCTTCGCTCACCGCCGTGATCGGGAACACGTCCTTTGGCAACGGCTGGAAGGTGCCCGCCCGGAAGTAGCCCATGATTTCGTCCAGCATCTCCCGCACGTAGGCCGGCCGTTGTAACATCACCGGACCGAGCTCGATGGCCATGAAGGACAGGTTGTTCGCAAAGGGTCGCAGGCCCAACTGGCTGTTTTGATAAATGTCCCGCGCCCCGATTTCGATGAACCGGCCAAACTGCCGCAAAACGCCCAAGCCCTTCGTGATGAATTCGCCCGACAATGAGTTCAGCACCACGTCAACGCCGTCGCCGTTGGTCGCCGCCATGAGGTCATCGGCAAAGGATAACGATCGCGAATCAAAGACGTGCTGCACGCCTAGCGCCTTCACGTAGTCGCGCTTCTGCGGACTACCCGCCGTCGCATACACTTCCGCGCCGACGCGCAAGGCACATTGGATCGCGGCCAAGCCCACGCCGCCCGCCGCCGCGTGGATGAGCACCCGCTCGCCCTTCGCCAGTCGCCCTTGCACGTGCAACGCGTAGTGCGCCGTCAGGAACACCAGCGGAATCGTGGCCGCGTCTTCAAAGCTCACGCCTTCCGCCAGCGGCGCCGCCGCGTTCTCCGCGACCGTGACAAAGCCGCCGAAACACTTCGCGCCCATCACAATCACTCGGTCGCCCGGAGCAAAGGCCGTCACGTCAGAGCCCACTCCGACGACGACGCCCGCTCCTTCTCCACCAAAGCCCTGCGCCAACCCGGCGTCATGCTCCGACGACAACATCCCGAGGCCGCGCAACACGTCCTTGAAATTCAAACCGGCCGCGTGCATCTGAATCTCAACTTCACCCGCGCCCGGAGCCACTCGCTCACCCGCCGCCAAAGCCAGCGTATCGAGTTGCCCCAACGCCGACATGTTGACTTGGAAATTTTCCGCCCCCGGCAGGAACGGGAAGCACTCCGGCGCGCCGCCGGCCGCCGCCGACACGCTACTGGCCTCTACTTTCTTGAGGAGATAGTCCTCCATCACCACCAGCTCCGCGCCCGCTTCGTCGCAGATCAACACTTCAAAATTCGCGGTCGGTTTTCCGCTCATCAAATCGTCGTGCTGTTTGATGTAGCTGCGGATCCGCTGGGGCAGCGGGCCAAACACCCGCACCGTGCCATGCGAGAACGGAATATAAACACTCGCGGTCTTGAACGGGAAAAACGCCGTCAGATCCACCATGCCCGGATGCAGCGGGTGATCCGCCAAATCGTCCACGTAAGCGTCGGCTAGCTTCTGCGCCGCGATGCCTTCGCGATCACCCAGCTTCACCCACTCCGGCGTCATCCACCGCGGGCCTACCCGCAGGTGATCCGCTTGCCTCAGCAACTCGCCGGGCACAATCTTGGACTCCGCGTCAACGTTATGATGCTCCACCGTGCAACGCGCAGCCATCGCCTCAATGTCATGCGTCCGGCGCTCCACCGTCGTCCCCGGCTCGAGGTGGCCGCGGGAATGCTCCCGCCAATCGTCGCTACCTGGTGCCGCTTGGCTCTTGATCGTGAAATCAAAGCCTTTGCCAGCCTTCGTCAGCACCACGTGCAACTCCCGCACTTGGTCGGGCTCCACCGAGAAGGTCGCCATGATAAACATGTCGGAAAACGTATAGCTCTCGGTCTCCACGTGCCGGGCAAACGCGGCGCGCGCCAACTCCAAGTAGGCCGTGCCGGGCAAGGTCGGTTTGCCGTAAAGCTCGTGATCCGTGATGAGCCACGGCCCGGCTTCGCTGAACTCGCCCACGTAGTGAAACCCATCCGCCGTTTCGCGCACCCGCTGAAATAACGGATGTTTGATCGCCGCAAACGTTACCGCCGCCGCCTGCGCCGCCAAGGCCTTCGGACGAGCCACCGTTTCAACCGCCATGCCGACTTCGGCCCACGCATCCCAGTTGATGGAAATCGTCGTCGGTCCCCCGGCGCGCTCGGCGGCTTGGGCCAGCACATCGAGACACGAATTGGCCCCACAATAATCCACCTGACCAAACCCGCCCGTAACCGCCGCGATCGACGAAAAGTGCACCAAGAAATCCGCATGGTCCGCGCCCAATGCAGCGGTCAGCACCAACGCGCCCTTGATCTTCGCATCAATCACCGCTGCCGCCGTGGCCTTGTCCTTCAGTTGGATTACGCCGTCGCCCGCGACACCCGCTGCATGCATCACGCCGTCGATCCGGCCAAAATTTGCCCGCGCCTCCGCCACCGCCGCCGTCATGGCCACCAGATCCGCCGTGTCCGCCGTAACGAGCAACACCTCGGCGCCCGCCGCCTCCAATTGCTGCACCCTGGAAATGCGTCGGCTCACGCGGTCGCCGCGGTCGTGCGAAGCCAGCCACGTCGCCCATTGGTCTCTCGCCGGCAAGGCCGACCGATTCGTCAAAACCAGGCGGGCCTGCACCGTGCGCGCTAGCCAGGCGGCGACCTTCAGCCCAATCCCGCCCAAACCACCCGTGATCAGATAGACCCCGCCCGTCTTGAGAATCGGCAACACCGGCCCTGCCGCCGCCAATGGGCTCGCCTCGAATGCCTGCACGTGGCGTTGCCCATCGCGCCAAGCCACCACCGGCTCAACCGGCAATGCGCCCAGCTCCGCTACGACCGCCGTCGCCATCTCCGCTGGTGAACCCGCCACATCGATCGCGACACTCGCCACTTCGGGATATTCCTGCGCGATCACCTTGCTCGGACCCATCAACGTAGCGCGCTCCGGCCCCCCGATCTGCTCGCCGTTGACACTCTGTAGTTGAGTAGTAACTACACCGAGCCGCACCGCCGCCGGGAGATTTTCTTCCCCGAGGGCCTGCGCTAAAAACAGGAGGCTGTAGAAACCTTGGGCTTGCGTGTCCTCGAACGCCGCGAGCGCATCGCCCTCGGCGGCCCGCAGGCTCCAACCGTGCACGATCTGCGAGGGAAAGCGGGCATCGGTCCGCAGCGCCCCCAGCAGGGTGATGAAATCCTGCGGGTTTGCCGGATTAATCGTGAATCGCCCCGCCTCCGCCGCAACGAAGTCAGCGCCGCTTTCGACGAGGGTCACCCGACCTCCAGCCCCTTCGACCTGCGAAACCAGAGCATCACGCCAGTCGCTCGCATCCGCCAACACCAGCCACTCCGGACCGCCGGCCACCGCATTCGGCGCCAGCGCCGTCTTGCGCCACACCGGCGCATAAAACCAATCCGCCAAATCCGCCTGCTTGCCAAACGGCTGCGCCACTCCCGCCGCCCTGGGCGCAGGCAGGGAGACCTCTTTGCGGTGCACCCAGTAGGGCTGCCGATCAAAGGGGTAGGTCGGCAGCGGCACGCGCCGACGTTTTTCACCGCCCGAAAAGCCCAGCCAGTCGATCGCTACTCCGCGCGTCCATAGCTTGCCCAAGGCCGCCAACAAAAACACGTCGTCCGCGGTCTTCTCCATCGGGTGACGCAAGGAGGTCAACGGTGCCCCCGCCGGTCCGATCTCTGGACGCTGACGGGAGAGTGAACTCAGGGTGCGACCCGGACCCACTTCCAGTCCGACTCGTGCGCCGTCTTTCAGCAATTCCGCTACGCCGTCCGTAAAACGCACCGCGCCGCGCAGATGCTGCGCCCAGTAGGCTGGATCCACCGCTTGCTCCGCCGTGATCCAAGTGCCGGTAAGATTTGAAACGTAGGGCAAGGTCGGCGCGTGGCGTTCCACCTTCGCCACCAACGCCGTGAATTCCGGCAAAATCGGGTCCATCATCCGCGAATGAAACGCGTGCGAGGTCTGCAATCGAGGCGCCTCCACTCCGCGAGTCTTGAGCGTCTCCTCTAGCTTAGTCACCGCCTCGTGCGAACCCGAGGCCACGCAGGACCCGGGCGCATTGACCGCGGCCAGCGACAGGTCCTCGCCCAAAAGCGGCGCGAGCTCGGACTCCGGCATGGGCACCGCCAACATCGATCCCGCCGGCAGACTCTGCATCAAACGACCGCGCGCCGCCACCAAACCCAACGCATCCTCCACCGTGAATACTCCCGCGAGCGTCGCCGCCACGTATTCGCCGATGCTGTGGCCAATCATCGCCTCCGGCTGCACGCCCCAGCTCTGCCACAACTTCGCCAACCCATACTCGACGACAAACAGCGCCGGCTGCGTGAGCGCGGTCTGCTTTAGCTTTTCTGTCGCGGCCTCGGCGTCACCATCCGCTGGATACAGGACCGTCCGCAGATCAAGCCCGAGGTGCGACTCCAGCAACCCGGCGCAGCGATCCACCTCCGCCCGATATACCGGCTCGGAGTCGTAGAGTTCACGCGCCATCCCGACGTATTGGGAGCCCTGCCCTGGAAACAGAAAAGCCACGGGTGCCTTGGTCTTGCCCGCAGAATCCCCGGCGTGGCTCTGCCCGGCCTTCTTGTCTTCCAAGGCCGCGACGATTTCCGCCGCATCCCGGCCGACCGCAATCCGCCGCTGGCCAAAGGGCTTTCGGCCATGCTGCAACGTGTAAGCCACGTCGGCCAGATTCGCATCCGGATGCTGGTTCAGATGCTTGATCAGCTGATCCGTCGCCACGCCCAAAGCCTCTCCCGAGCGGGCGGATAATACGACCAGTTGCACCGCGCGCGAATCCCCCGAGGGCTCCCGCTCCGGTGGCGCCTCCACCACGGCATGAGCGTTGGTTCCGCCCACGCCCAGCGAACACACCAAACCGCGGCGCGGCGTGTCACCGCTCTCCCACGTTCGCAGCGCCGTATTCACAAAAAACGGGCTGCTCTCAAAATCAATTTTGGGATTCGGCGTCGTGTAATGCAGCGAAGGCGGAATGATCCCCTCGCGCACCACCATCGCGGTTTTCATCAACCCCGCCACCCCCGCGGCTCGGTCCAGGTGACCAAAGTTGGTCTTGGCCGAGCCGAGGGCGCAATACTGCCGCCCCTTCGATCCCGCTGCACCAAAAGCCGCGGTCAACGCCGTCACTTCGATTGGGTCACCGATCAGCGTCGCCGTGCCATGGGCTTCCACAAAACCGATGGTCTCGGGCGCGACTTCCGCCCGCGCGATCGCCGCTGAGATCGACTCGATCTGGCCCTGCACACTCGGCGCGGTATAACCCGCCTTGATCGCTCCGTCGTTGTTGATCGCCGAGCCGCGAATCACCGCGTGGATCTCGTCGCCGTCCGCGATCGCGCGGTCCAGCCGCTTCAGCACGACCACCCCTACGCCGTTGCCAAACACCGTGCCGCTCGCCGCCGCATCGAAGGTCCGGCAATGGCCGTCCCGGGACTTGATGCTGCCTTCTTCGTAAGTGTAGCCGGAAACCTGCTCGTTGTTCAGCGACACGCCGCCGGCCAAGACCATTTCGCAATCCCCGCCCAAAATGCTCTGGCACCCCAGATGCACCGCTACCAGCGAGGTCGAGCAATAGGTCTGCACCGTCACGCTCGGCCCCTTCAGGTTCAGCTTGTAGGACACAATCGTCGCGAGGGAATCGCGGTCATTGAACAACGTGAGCGCCGAAATCCCGCCCTGCCCAGCCGTCAGCTCATCGATCTGTGGCATCAGGTTCGCCATGAAATAGTTACTCAGATTCGCGCCCATGAACACGCCGATCCGCCCCGCAAACCGCTCCGCATCATAGCCTGCGTCTTCCAGCGCCTGCCAGGAACACTCCAACATCAGCCGGATCTGCGGATCCATCACCTCCGCCTCGTGCGGTGTGAACCCAAAAAACGCCGGGTCAAACTGCGCCGTGTCCCCGACATGAGGATTTGCCCGCACGAAATTCGCATTAGCGATCAACTCCGGCGGAAAACCCGCCGCCGCCATCTCCGCCTCGTCAAAAAAACTGGTTGATTCGATTCCGTTGCACAAGTTCTGCCAAAACTCAGCCCGCGTGATCGCGCCCGGAAACCGGAGTTGCATGCCGACGATGGCGATGTGCTTGGTGGGGTCGAGGGAAGGACGGGACGGCTGACTCATAGAATAGAAGCTAGATGGAAAAGGGACTACAGAGGTCGCGGGCGGGCGGGCCAAGCCCTGATACGGATTATTACGATCCTTTAACGAGATTGATTCGACAGTTCCGCCACAACCGGGCCGAGCAGCCGCGGCGTCGGGGCATCAAAAAAGGCGGCCACCGCCAATACGGTGCCCGTGCGAAGCTTGATCGCGGCAATCGCCTGCAACGCACTCAACGAGTCGCCCCCCAACTCAAAAAAATTGTCCTCCGCCCCCACCTGTTCCAAGCCGAGCACCTCCGCCCACTGCTCGGCCAGATCGGCTTCTACGCCCGCCGCCGGAGCCGTGTACGGCGTCCGTAATGCCGGCCGCGGATAACGCTGCGCCCGCGTCCCGGCTTCCGCGCTAACGTTCGCTTCCGTCCGGCGAAAACGATCAGGCAACGCCGCCGTCGAAACCAGCACCCTCACCCGCGGATGAGCCAGCAAACGCCGCAACACCTCCCCGCCTTCCCTCCCCGAAATTGCCCAATCCGTCCCCTTTGCTTCCGCGGCCCCCATCCCGACATCTCGCCACAAATCCCAATTTACCGCCATCGCCGGCACCCCGCGCCGAACCAGCGCCTCCGCCTGGGCATCCAGAAACGCGTTGGCCGCGACGTAATCGCTCTGACCCGCGCTACCGGCCCACACCGCCAGCGACGAACACAGCAGCACGAAATCAAATGACCGACCTTCACTCGCCTCCGCCAACCCCACCGCGCCGCCGACTTTTGGTGCCCACACGATCGCAGTCTCCTCGCGGGTCTTCCGCACCGCGATCGTGCGACCCGCCACCCCCGCCGCATGGATCACTCCATGCACCGCACCCCACCGCTCGTCTGCCGCCACAAAGATCTGGCGCCACGCCGCCGTCGAACTGACATCCACTGCCAACGGCAACACCTCGACTCCCTTGGCTTCCAACCCAGCGATGACCTTCGCCTTGCCGGTCCCGCCTCGGCGTCCAACCAGCACCAAGCGCACCCCTGCCGTCTCGGCCAGCGCATCCGCCAACGCCAAGCCCATGCCGCCAAATCCACCGGTGATCACATAAACGCCGCCAGCCCGAATTCCCGCCCCCGCCGACTCTGGCGTCGGCACCCTCAGCCGCTCAAAATGCGGCACCCATCGCCCGCCGCCCCGCCACGCCGCCAAGGGTTCCCTTCCCCCCAACTCCGCCTCCGCCGTCAACGCCGCAACGGTCGCCGCCTCCGACGCGTCCCCCGCGATATCCACCTGCCGCACCGCCAAAAACGGCAGCTCTTTGGGCAACACCTCGACCAAGCCCGTCGCCAGCGCCGCCGCCGGTTCCACCACATCACTCGCCAGCACGCCCTGCCCCGCCCGCGCTGCCACGATCACCCGTAACGGATCGATCTGCCCCGCCGCCACCAACGCTTGGGCCAAGCCGATCCCATCGTGAAAGGCCTCGGTCGCCCCGGCGACGCCGCCGCGAGCCAAGAACCCCGTCATCACCACGCCAGTGATTCTCCCGTCATCCGCCGCCGTCTGTAAAACTTCATCCCATTGGGCGCCGAGCTCACGTTCCAGCACGCGCCGACCCGCCGCCCGCCACGTGCTCGCCAGCGCCGCGCCCACGCCTTCGGCATCCGCCGTGACGATCCAAGCCCCCGCCGCCGAAATTCCGCCCGCCCGCGCCGTCGATTGCTTCCACACCGGAGCGTAGAACCAGTCATCCAACGGCGCCCGCGGCAACGCCGTCCCGGCCGCCTCGCCCCGCTCCGGCTCCAACCAAAATCGCTGACGCTCAAACGGGTAGGTAGGCAACGAAACCCGCGCGGCCGGCCCGGCTCCGCGAAAGCGTTTCCACGACACCGGCACCCCGGCGATCCACAGCCGCCCGAGCGTGTTCAACATCGTCACTTCATCCGACTTACGTTCCCGCGCATCCGGCAACGACGCCCACACGCTGCGCGCATCGCCCGCCGCCAAATTCGGCCGGGTCAGTCCGGCCAGTATCCGTCCCGGCCCTACTTCGATAAAAACCCGGTTCGGTTCCTTCGCCAGTTCCTGCAGACCGTCCGCAAAATACACCGTCTGCCGCAACTGCCGTGCCCAATAGGCCGGGTCCGTCGCTTCCTTCGTCGTGATCCGCCGCCCCGTCACATTCGAGATGAACGGCACCACTGGAGCCGCCAGCTTCACGCTGCGCATCTCCGCCAGAAACGGTGCGACCATCGGCTCCATCAGCTGCGATTGAAACGCATGCGAGGTCGGCAACTGCCTCGCCATGACGCCGGCCTCGCGCAGGGTGTCCTCCAAGACCGCGATTTCATCGCTCGGCCCCGCCACCACACAGGCCCGCGGACCATTCACAATCGCCAGCGACAGGGTCGTCGTCAGATACGGTTTCACGTCTGCCGGAGCCAGCGTGACCGCCAACATCGCCCCTTCCGGCAACGCCTGCATCAGCCGCCCGCGCGCCGCCACCATCCGCACCGCATCGGCCAGCGAAAACACCCCCGCCACACACCCCGCAGTCACTTCACCCAAACTGTGCCCCAACATCACCGCCGGCTTGACCCCCCACGCCAGCCACTGTTGCGCCAGCGCATACTCGACCGCGAACAACGCCGGCTGCGCCAATTCCGTCCGCCGCAACCGCGGCTCCGCCTGCGCCCGATCCGCGCCTTCTGGCGGATACATCACCGTCCGCAAATCGACCCCCAGTTGCGCCTGAAACAGCGTCACGCACTCATCCAAAGCAGCCCGAAACACCGGCTCGACGGCATCCAGTTCCCGACCCATGTTGATCGTCTGCGCCCCTTGCCCGGGAAACAAAAAGGCCACCTCACGCGTGCCCGGTTTCACCACCCCCGTAGCCACGCGAATCGGGTCGAGCTTCGCTAGGGCGGTCACCGCCGCCGCGGTATCCGTCGCCACCACCACGCGACGGTGTTCCCACGCCCGCCGACCTTCCCGCAGCGATTGCGCCACCGCCCCCAACGAAAGATTCGGCTGCGCCGACAGCGTTTTCGTCAAAGCTTCGGTCGCCGCCTGCAACGCCGTCTCCGTGCGCGCTGAAATGACCAGCAACTCGTATTGTCGGCCGCCCGCCGCCGCCGCCGCCACCGCCGGAGCCTCCTCCAAAATCACGTGCGCATTCGTGCCCCCCACCCCAAACGCACTCACCCCGGCTCGCCGCGGTCCACCCGCCGCTGGCGCCGCCCAGATCGAATGCTCGGCCTGCACTCGAAACGGACTGCCCGCAAAGTCGATCTTCGGATTCGCCTCCTTAAAATGCAGGGTCGCCGGCAATTCCCGGTGATGCAGTGCCAGCACGGTTTTAATAAACCCGGCAATCCCTCCCGCTGCATCCAAATGCCCGATATTCGACTTCACCGATCCCAGCGCGCAATAGCCCCTACGCGCCGTCGTCTCGCGAAACGCCTGCGTCAAAGCCTCCACCTCGATGGGGTCGCCCAACGGCGTCGCCGTGCCATGCCCTTCCACGTAGCTGATGTCATCCGCCATCACCCCCGCGTTGGCCAGCGCCTCCCCGATCACGTCCGCCTGCCCGCGCATCGCCGGCGCCGTGAACCCCGCTTTCACCGCCCCGTCGTTGTTGATCGCTGAACCCTTTACCACCGCCAAGATCCGTTCCCCGTCTCTCACCGCATCCGCCAGCCGGCGCAAGGTCACCACCCCCACGCCACTGCCAAATACCGTGCCCCGCGCCTGAGCTGAAAATGGTCGACAATGCCCGTCCGGCGACATCACGCCGTCTGCCTGATACATGTATCCACTTTCCTGGGGCAGACTCACCACCGCCCCCCCCGCCAACGCCGCGTCGCACTCAAAGTTCAGCAGCGATTGCACCGCCACGTGCACCGCCACCAACGACCCCGAACACGCCGTCTGCAACGCATACGCCGGCCCACCGAGGTTCAGCTTATAACTCACCCGCGAGGTCAGAAAATCCGAGAAGTTACCCGTGCCCAACACCGCTCCCGCCGCCGCCGCGCGCGGGTGCCCATGCAAATTTTGCAGCAGGTAGGAACTAGTTGCAGACGCGCCAAACACCCCTATCAAGCCGTCAAACTGATCCGCCGCGATCCCCGCCCGCTCCAACGCTTCGGAAGCCACCTCCAGAAACAAACGATGCTGCGGATCCATTACCTCCGCCTCCCGCGGCGGAATGCCGAAAAATGCCGCGTCAAATTGATCCACGCCCGCCAACCGTGGCCGCGCTTTAACGTAGTTCCGATCCGACAACTGCGCCTGACTTACCCCGGCCGCCCGCAACTCATCGTCGCTGAAAAAGTGAATCGACTCCACCCCAGCGCACAAGTTCGCCCAAAACGTTTCGACGTCCGGCGCCCCGGGGAACCGACCAGCCACCGCGGTCACCGCCACCGCTTGGTCGTCAATTTCCGGGCTCATGCCCCGCCCCCTTCTCGCCGCTGCCGCCGCAGCGCTCCGCGCCGCACCCGCGGCTCAATTCCCGCCGCGCCGTCGTCGTTTGCGGCTACCACCTCCGGCACCAACCGGGCCGCCACCTCCGCCACCGTCGGCGCATCCAAAAATGCCGCCACCGTGATCTCGCTGCCAAACCGCGCATTGACCCGCGCCACAACCTGCACCGCCGCCAACGAATCTCCGCCCGCTTCAAAAAAATTCTGCACCAGTCCCGTCGGGGTCGCGCCCAAGGTCTCTAGCCAAATCTCGGCCAACGCGCGCTCCGCCTCCGCCCGAGAGTAGATCGGAAGTTGCGGCGCCTCGGCCGCAGCTGCAGGACTCGAAGTCGGCCCGGTCAGAGCGGTCTTTGGTGCCAATCCATTCGCGCTAACTAACGCTCGCAAATCCCCCGGAACCACTACCCATGTGCCCATTTCTCCACGCGCTACGATCCGGCGCAAAATCTCCGCCGCCTTGGTGCCATCCATGCCGCCGTCGCCCGCTGATCCCCCCCACGCCACACTCATCCATCCCGTGCCGTCTGCCCGCGTCGCCGACTGCTCCACCATGGCCTCTAAGGCCGCGTTGGCCGCTGCATAGGCGGCCAATCCAGCTCCGCCGACCACGGTTACCACCGAAGAGATTGCGATCCGAAAATCCAATTCCTTTCCTGCCAAAACCGCGTCCAGCGCTCGCCAACCACCGACCTTGGCCGACCCCAATAGATCCACCATCACCGCGTCGGTCTCCGCCACTGCCCGCACCGATTCCGATCCCGTCAAACCCGCCGTGTGAATCACCCCGTGCACGGCACCCCAGCGTGCTTCCGCCGCGCTGACCGCTGCCCGCATCGCCTCCGCATTGCCCACATCCCCCGCCACCGCCAGCACCTCCGCCCCCAGCGTCTCGATTTCACGGATACGCTCCTCCGCGCCCGCCATACCCCGCCGGCCAACCAACACCAGCCGCGCCCGACACGCCCGCGCCAGTTCCTCGGCCAACGCCAGCCCCAACCGTCCGAACCCGCCCGAAATTAAATAGACGCCGTGCTCCCTCCACGCCCCGGGGTCCGATACTGGCACCGGTGACCAGTCCCGCACCCAGCGTCGCCCTTTCGCCCACGCCACTAGGGTCTCATCGCCCGGTGCGCCGAGTTCCCGACGCGCCGCTGCCAACCGCGCCGCGCCGGCCTCCCCTCCCGCATCCACAAAACGAATACTCAAACCGGGGAACTCATGCCGCCCGGCCGAGACGAAACCCGCCACCGCCCGCAGCTCCGGTGCCGTGATTGCCTCCCCGACCGCGCCCAGCACCCCGTCCACCAAAATCACCAAATCCCGGACCGTGCCCTTCACGGCCAAATCCCGCACGCGCTGAATCGCGTCACCCGCGCCTACCCCCGCCAGATCCAAAATTTCCCCGCGGCTACTCTCCGGCCACCACCGGGTCGCCCGCCACGCCGCCCGATGGGTCCAGGTTTCAATCCCCTGCGCCGGAGCTTCTCCGCCGCCAGCTTTCACCACCCCCGGCTCTACCCAAAAACGCGACCGCTCAAAGGCATAGGTCGGCAACGCCACCGTCTGCCCGCTCGTCGCCCCAGCCGCCGGCCAATCTCCTTCGGTCGACTCCGCCCAGCTCCGAATCGCCTCCGGCATATCCGCCGCTCCGCCAGCCGCCGCCCGCAGCGCCGTGATCGCGTCCACCCGCGAACCAGCCCGCACCACCCGCCGCACCGCGAAGGCCCGCCTCCCGTGCTGCAGCGTAAACGCGACGTCCGCCATCCGCGCATCAGGATGCGACTCCAACCAATCGGCCAAGCGCGCCACCATCCGACTGAGCGCCGGCTCGATCCGAGCCGAAACCGGCAACCAAACCGTATCCGCCTCACCAACCTCGGCGGTCGACTTGCGATCCGGCGCCTGCTCCAGCACCACGTGCGCATTCGTGCCCCCGATGCCAAACGAGCTCACCCCCGCCCGCCGCGGTCCCGTGTCCACCGGCCAATCCATCGCCGACCCACTCACCACAAACGGACTCCGCTCCAACGCCGCCGACGCATTAGCTTTCGTAAAATGAACCGTCGCCGGGATCTGCCCATGACGCACCGCCAGAGCGGCTTTGATCAACCCCGCTACCCCCGCCGCCGCATCAAGGTGACCCAAGTTCGACTTGATCGATCCCAACGCACAGCACCCGTCGTCGGCCTCACCAAAAACCTGCCGCAACGCCGCCACTTCGATCGGATCGCCCAACGGCGTCGCCGTCCCATGCGCTTCCACGAAGCCCACGCTCGCGGCCTCCACGCCCGCCGCCGCCAGGGCCAGGCCAATCACTTCCGCCTGCCCGTCCACCGCCGGCGCCGTGAACCCCACCTTGCCCGCCCCGTCGTTATTGACCGCCGCGCCCCGAATCACCGCCACAATATCATCACCCGCCACCACGGCGTCTTCTAAACGCCGCAAGGCCACTACCCCGCAACCGCTCGATGGCACCGTCCCCTGCGCCGCCGCGTCGAACGGTCGACAATGCCCATCCGGCGACGCCACCCCGCCTTCCGTATAAAGATAACCTTCTCCGTGCGGCACCTTGATCGAAACCCCACCCGCCAGAGCCAGATCGCACTGGAAATTTTGCAGACTCTGACACGCCAGTTGCACCGCCACCAACGAGGTGCTGCACGCGGTCTGCACCGTCACGGCCGGCCCCCGCAGATTGAGCGCGTAAGCCAGCCGCTGAGTCAGCGCGTCCTTATCGCTCGCAATGGCCGCGCCAAATACTCCCACCTGTTCCAGTAACCGCGGATTGGATACGAGATTATACAACAAGTAGGTATTCAGACTCGCCCCGCCAAACACCCCCACGCTGCCGTCAAACCGCGTCGGATCAATGCCCGCGCGCTCGAGCGCCGTCCACGCACATTCAAAGAAGACGCGATGCTGCGGATCGAGCACCTCGGCCTCCCGCGCGTTCACCCCAAAAAATTCCGCGTCAAAACAATCGTGATCCGCTATTTCTCCCGACACCGGCACGAGGCGCGGATCGCCGCCTTGCGGCGCTTCCCGCCGCGTCAGCCCTTCTCGCCCGGCCCGCAACATCTCCCACAACGCATCCACGTCCGCCGCCCCGGGAAAGCGGCCCGCCATGCCCACGATGGCAATCGCGTCGGCCGGCAAGTCGTTCGCTGCTCCGCTCATTCCGAAGTCCCCCGGGCTTTCCGTCGCCGCGCCAGTGCCGCCCGTTGCCGGGCCGCCCGATCTTGCACCGCCGCCCGCCCCGGCGCCACCCCGGCCAGACCCGATTGACCATCCAAATGCGCCGCCAAGCTCCGCACCGTCGGATGGGCAAACAGGTCCACCACCGGAATCGGTCGCTCCCACGCTTTTTGCAGTCGATTTTGCACGTCCACCAGCAAGAGCGAGTGCCCCCCGAGGTCGAAGAAATTATCCGTGAGGCCCACACGCGTCCGATCCAATACGTCGCGCCAAATCGCCGCGATCCGCGCTTCCGCCTCCGTGCCGGTTGCCTCCGACTCACCCGGACCAACCGCCGGGATCTCGCTGGGCACCGGCAACCGTCGCCGGTCCACCTTGCCGTTAGGCGTTAGGGGCAACGCGTCCAACGCCACCAACAGGGTCGGCACCATCGCCGCCGGCAGCCGCTCCCGCAGGGCCGCCCGCCACGCCACGTCATTTCCCGGACCCACCACATAGCCCACCAACGCCGACTCGCCTTGCCACGGCCGCACCTCCACCGCGGCAGCGGTCACCCCGGGCAACGCCACGAGAGCCGCCTCCACTTCGCCCAGCTCAATGCGTTGCCCGCGGATCTTCACCTGCTGATCCGCCCGCCCGCGAAATTCCAGGGTGCCATCCTCCCGCCAACGCGCCAAATCTCCAGTCCGATAAAACCGCCGCCCCGGCTCATCCGGATCGGTCACAAAAACCGGCGCCGTCAAGTCCGACCGCCCACGGTAACCGCGCGCCAAGCTCGGCCCACCGATCCAAATCTCCCCCACCGCCCCCGGCGGCACCAGTGCCCCTCCCGCATCTCGTAGTCGCACCGTCGTATTCGCAATCGGCCGCCCCAAATCAGGCGTCGCGGATCCCGTCGCCGTTACCAGCCCGGAGGTCGCCACCACCGCATGCTCGGTCGGGCCATAGTTGTTACTCAGTCGAAACGGTAACCCGGCCGACGGACGCCGCCGCAAGCGATCTCCCCCCGCCAGCAACCACCGCAACGCCGTCGTCTTCGGCCAAGGCCAGACCAGCAACCGCTCCGCCAGCGGGGTCGGGGCAAAGCACACCGTGGCCCGCGTATCCACTATCCAATCACGCAACCGCTCCGGGACCAAAGCCGTCTCCGTCGGCACTACGTGCAAATGCGCCCCACTCGCCAAATAAGGCCACGTCTCCCAAACCGCCGCGTCGAACGCGACCCCCGCCACCAGCGTCGCCCGATCCGCCGCCGTCACGTCAAAGGCTCGCCGGTGCCAGTGCACCAGATTCAACAGCGCGCCATGCTCCACTTCGACGCCCTTCGGCTTCCCCGTCGATCCCGAGGTATAAATCACATAGGCCAACGATGACGGGACTACCAGCGGCCGCACTTCCCCGTCGCCCAGCCGTTCTATAATCGCGACGTCGCTGCTCGGAAACCGCCCAGCTCCCGCCGCATCCGTCACCACGATCTTCGTCCCTGCATCCGCCACCATCGTGGCCAGCCTTTCCGTCGGATGCACCGGGTCGAGCGGCAGGTAGGCCGCTCCCACCCGCCAAATCCCCAGTTGCGCCGCCACCCCGGCAACCGAACGCGGCAAACATACCGCCACCACATCTTCTCCGACCGTTCCGTTGGCCTGCAGCACCGCCGCCACCCGTCCCGCGCGCGTCCACAGTTCCGCGTAAGTTAGCGTGCCCGTCTCATCGGTAATCGCCGGCGCGCCCGGCGTGCGTTCCACCCACCCCGCGACCAGCCGGGGCACCGTTTGCGTCGCATCGAATTCCAGCCGCTCGCCTTCGCCCCAGCGAGTGAGCTCAACCCGCTCCGGCTCATCCGGCAACACCAGCGTCGCCCAGGCTGCGTCTGGATTCGCCACCGCCCTGCCCAACACCCGCTCCAGCAAGCGCCCAAATCGCTCCACGCCCGCCGCCGCAAAGAGGCTCGCCGCATAATCAATCGATCCCGTCAGGCCGTCTTCCCCGTCAGTCAACGCCAACGTCAGATCAAACTTCGCCACCACATCGTCCGGCGACAGCGGCGTCAGTTTCACCCCGGGCAGTGCCAGCCCGCCATCCGCCTGCGTCTCCAAGGAAAACACGGCCTGCACCAGCGGCGTCGTGCCCAGCTCCCGGTTCGGGTTCAGCCCCTCCACCAACTTTTCGAAGGGCACGTCCTGATGCGCTAGCGCCTCCTGCACGTTGCCGCGCGTGCGTTCCAGCAGCGTGCGAAAAGACACCCCGTCCTTCAATTCCGCCCGCAATACCAGCGTGTTTACGAAAAACCCAATCAAGGGCTCCAACTCTCCGCGCGTCCGTCCTGCCACCGGCGAGCCCACCGCAAAATCCCGTTGCCCGCTCCACGCCGCCAACGCCACCTGATACGCCGTCAACAGGGTCGCAAACAGCGTCGTGCCCGTGGCCCGGGCCAACCGGTGCACGTCCGCTCGCAGCTTCCCCTCCGTCGAAAACGCCACGCGCCCCCCGCGAAAATCCTGCACCGCCGATCGGGTGTAATCCGTCGGTAACGTCAGCGGCGGCAGCGCCGCCAACCGCTCCTGCCACCAGCCCAATTGCTGCGCCAACACCGGGCCCGCGAGCGTCTCATTTTGCCACGCGGCAAAGTCCGCATACTGCACCGCTAGGTCCGGCAGGGTTGCCGTCGTCCCCTGCACCGCCGCCGCGTAACACGCGCCGATCTCGCGGATCAAAACCCCCGTCGACCAACCGTCACTCACGATATGGTGGAGCGTGCAGATAATCACGTGCTCCGTCGTCGCCAGCCGCAACATCACGACCCGCATCAACGGACCCCGCTGCAGATCAAACGGTCGCATCTCCTCCTGCGCCACCCGTTCCCGCGCCGCCGCCGCCGGATCCGGTTCTGTCGCCAGATCAACGACCTCCGCTCGCCAACCACCATCCGTCACCGCCTCCACGCGCTGCACCGGCTGACCCGTCGCATCCGTCGCAAAGACGGTGCGCAGCGCATCATGCCGCGCCACCACCGCGCGCACACTGCCCGCCAACGCGTCCAAATCAAGCACCCCCGACAACTGAAACGCCGCGGATACGTTGTAGGCCGCGTTGCTCGGCACCAGTTGATCCAGAAACCACAATCGACGTTGCGCAAACGACAGCGGCGCATCCGTCCCCGCCGCGCGCCGCGGAATCGTATGACGTTGCAGGGGCGGCGAACTCGCCTTCGCTCCGGCACCTTCCGCCAACAGTCGCACCATCAGCTCCTCATCGCTCGGCGAATCACTCATGTGTCAGCCTTTGCCAAGAGCTGCGCTTTCTCCTCCGGAGTCATTGATCGCAGACGCATGCGCGCCCGCGCATACTGCTCCGCTTGTCCCGGTGCCGACTCCTGACCGATCAACTCCCGAGCACATCCTGCTACCGTGGGTGCCTCAAAAAACCGCATCAACGGCAGCTCAATCTGCAACTGCTCCCGCAATCGCGAAATCAACTGAGTTGCCAACAACGAGTGCCCGCCTAATTCAAAAAAGTTATCCGTCCGCCCCACCGTTTCGATGCCCAGCAACTCGCCCCATAGCGCTGCTACCAGTTCCTCCACCGGCCCTTCAGCCGGCACCGTGTCCGCAGTTCCTACCGCGATTGCCGCATCCTCAGGTAACGCCCGTCGGTCCAACTTGCCGTTCAGTGTGCGCGGCAACGCCGGCAGCACGTGCCAAACCGTCGGTGCCATGTGCATCGGCACCACCACCTTGACCCAATCCGCCAACGCCTCGACCGCCACTTTTTCCGCCGTTGAGCACACCACGAACGCCACCAAATAGATGCCGCGTTGCGCATGCTCCCGCGCCAGCACCGCCGTCTCGACGATCCCAGGATGCGCCTCCAGCCGCGCCTGGATTTCGCCTAGCTCCACCCGGAACCCGCGGATCTTTACCTGATGATCCCGGCGCCCCAAATACGTCAAGTGACCGTCCGAACCGTAGCGCGCCAAATCACCCGTGCGATACAATCGCCCGCCCGGCTCCGACGCAAAGGGGTCCGGCACAAAGCGCTCCGCTGTCAGCTCCGGTCGCCCAAGGTAGCCGCGCGCCACGCCTTCGCCCGCCAGCACAATTTCACCGATCGCCCCCACCGGCACCAATTGCAGACCTTCGTCCACCAGATACAGCCGCGAATTCGCGATCACGCGACCGATGTTCGCCCGCCCACTACGCACCCGCTGCGTCCAAGTCGAGTAGGTCGTGTCCTCCGACGGACCATACAGGTCGCGCACCCGTTGCACCCCGGGGAACTCATACAACTGGTCTGCCAACGCCGCCGTCAACACTTCACCCGCCAAATTAATCGAACGCAACCCCGCCGGCATCACCCCCTGGCGCGCCAGTTCCGCTGCCGCCGAGGGCACCGTGTTAAGCAGTGTCACCTCATCGCGCGCCGCCAGCGTCGGCAGCGTGAGGGCGTTCTCCGCCACGATTACGGTGCCGCCGCTCGCCAGCGTCACGAACAACTCAAACACCGATAGGTCGAAACACACCGAGGTTGAAAACAGCACCCCCGCCAGCTCCTCCGGTCCGAAGGTTGCCTGAGCCCAATGCACCAACGCCACCGCCTGCCGGTGCTCGATCGCTGCCGCCTTCGGCCGACCCGTCGACCCCGAGGTGTAAATCAAATACGCCAGATTCGCCGGCACCGCTGGGCCCGCCAACGCTCCATCCGCGCCCGCCGGCAGAGCATCCATCCATACCGTCGGCAGGTTGTGCCCGGGCAACGAGCTCGCCGTCGATCGTTGCGTCACCACCGCCCCGAGATTCGCGTCCCCAAACATGAACCGCAAACGCTCCGTCGGATACGCCGGGTCCAGCGGCACGTAAGCCGCCCCCGTTTGCAATACCCCCAGCAAAGCCACGATCAATTCCGCCCCACGCGCCAAACAAATGCCAACCCGATCCTCGGGCCCGATGCCTGCTTCTCGTAGTTGATGATCCACTACACTCACTCGCGCCGCCATCTCCGCGTAGGTAAGTCTCCGCTCGCCATCGATCACCGCGACCGCCGCGGGTGTGCGAGCCACTTGCGCCGCCCACAGGCTCGACAGGGTCGCCGTGCGATCATGCGCCAACGCCGTATCATGCCCCCACGCCATCAACTGAGCACGTTCCCCGTCATCGAGACCATCCAAGTTCCCCAACAGCGGCAACCGGGACACCCGTCGCTTAGGCTCCGCCACCGCCGTCGTCAACAGGGTTACAAACCGCGCCAGCAGTCGCTCCGCCGTCGCCCGCTCAAACAACGCCTCGTTAAATTCCAACGACAACTCCAGATCGCCCGCCCGCTCCCGCGCCGCCAACGTCAGCTCATACTTCGCCGTGCGCCCTTCGGGCCGCAACGCCTCCAGCTTAACGCCCGCCACCTCGGCCTCGCCAACCGGCGCGTTCTGCACCACCAACAACGTCTGAAACAACGGCGGACGCGACAGATCCCGCGGTGGATTCAGCGCCTCCACGATCTGCTCAAAGGGCGCATCCTGATGCGCGTAGGCATCCAATGTCGTCGCCCGCACCCGCCCCAACAGTTCTGCAAAGGTCGGGTCACCCGCGATGTCGGCCCTCAGCACCAATGTATTCAAAAACAGTCCGATCATCCCCTCTAATTCCGTCCGCGTGCGCCCCGCGATCGGCGTGCCCACCGCAAAATCTTCCTGCCCGGCATGACGGCTCAACATCGCCTCCCATGCGGCCAACAATACCATAAACAGCGTCGCCCCTTCGCCCCGCGCCAGCTTCGCCACCGCCGCGGCTTGCACCTGCCCCAGGGTCATGTGCCGCACCCCGCCGGCGTAGGTCTGCACCGCCGGACGCGCCCGGTCAGTGGGGAAATCCAATGCCGGCACGTCGGCAAGCTGTGCGCGCCAGTAGGTCATCTGCCGCTCCAACTCTCCGCCCGCCAGCCACGCTCGCTGCCACGCACTAAAATCACCGTATCCGATTATCGGTGACGCCAGTAATCGTCCGGCGTAGGCCGCCGCCAACTCCCGCACCAGCACGCCCTCCGACCAGCCGTCAAAAATTGCATGATGAAACGTAAACCCGAGCACCTGCTCTCCCGCCGCCGTTTTAATCCAACGCACCCGCCACAAGGGTCCCTGCTCAAAGTCAAACGCCGTCGCCGCATCCTCCACCAACTGCTCCGCCCAATCCCCCCCCTCTGTCTCAACCAAGGGCAGCGCTGCATCCGCCATCGGCACCTGCACCACCTCCCCGGCGACCTCCGCCAGCCCGATGCGCAAGGGTTCGTGGCGCGCCTGCACCGCCGCCAAAGCCGCCCGCAGTCGCCCTCGGTCCAGTTCACCCCGCACCCGCACCGCCAACTGTAAATGGTTCGCTGCGTTACGGGGTTGCAACCGCTCCAATAGCCAAAACCGCTGCTGCCCAAACGACGCCGGCACCGGCCCGAGCCCTGTCCGCGCCACCAATTCCGGTGGACCCTCCGCGTCCTCTCGACCCGCCCGATGCGTCGCCACTCGCTCCGCCAACCCCGCCGGGGTCGGCGCCTCAAATACCGCCCGCAGGGGTAGACCCGGTGCCGCGTATTCACGCACCCGTGACAACAGCTTTGTCGCCAACAACGAGTGCCCACCCTGCTCGAAAAAGTCATCGGTCGGCCCCACGGCCGGCCGCACCAATACTTCGGCAAAAACGCCTGCCATCCACGCCACCAACGGCGAACCCGCCTCGACCGAACCCGCCGCGTACCCCTCCATCACACCCGCTGCCAGCGCCACCTTGTCGACTTTTCCGTTCGGCGTCATGGGCAGCGATACCAGCGTCGCCCACCCCCCCGGCACCATATGGGCCGGCAACCGCGCCGCAGCCCACTCCCGCCATCCGGCCTCGTCGGTATGCGCTCCCGGAGCGACCACGACCCAAACCAACAACTGATCCTCGCCGCTCACGGTCACGGCCGCTTCCCGCACTCCGGGGTGAGCCGACACCACCGTCTCGATCTCACCTAGCTCCACGCGGTATCCGCGCACTTTCACCTGCTGGTCGATCCGACCTAAAAATTCCAACCGGCCTTCCACATCCCAACGCACAAGATCCCCCGTGCGGTAGAGGCGCTCACCGCCCATCGCCCAAGGACTCGACCCAAAGGCCGTCGCCGTCAGCTCTGGCCGCCCGAGATACCCGCGCGCCAGACTCGCTCCTCCCAGCCACAACTCACCCGGCACTCCCGGCGGCACCCGCCCACCGCCAGCGCCTACCACGTAGGCCGTCGTGCCCGCGATTGGCCGACCGATCGGCAACGCCTCATCCACCGCCGTCAATTCCGTCCAGGTCGCGACCACGGCGTTCTCGGTCGGTCCATACGCATTGATCAAGCGCCGCCCTCCGATCGCCCATGACGCCACGATGCCTGGTCGGCAGGCCTCCCCGCCCACGATCAAACACCGCAGCGATTCGCCGGACCCCGCCGGCAAATGCGCCACCGTGCTGGGCGGCAACAACGCACAGGTCACACCTTCCGCCTTCAGCGTCTCCGCCAGCGGTTCACCCGGTCGCAGCGACTCCGCCGTCGCGCCGACCAACGCTGCCCCGCTGCCCAGCGCCAAACTCAGTTCCCACACCGACGCATCAAAACTCATTGAGGCAAATTGCAGCACCCGGTCCGCCGACCCCAAGGCCAGCTCCTTCCGCTGAAACGCCGCCAGATTTGCCCACGCCCCCCGCGACACCACCACCCCCTTTGGCCGACCGGTCGAGCCCGAGGTATAAATCACATAAGCCGCCGTGGCAGCGTCGACGTCACCATCAATCGGATACTCCTCCTCATCGCTCGCCGCCTCGATCAGGTCCTCCCAGACCGTTACGTTGGGTCCCATCTGCTCGGCAAATTCCCGCCGCGCCAACACATGGGACGCTCCGCTGTCCGCCAGCATGAAATCGATCCGCACCTGCGGGTAGACCGGGTCGACCGGCAGATAGGCTCCGCCCGCCCGTAGCACGCTCAATGCAGCCACCGCCCAATCGAGAGACCGCCCCATGCCCAGCGCCACCACGGTCTCCGGCCCCACGCCCGCCGCTCGCAACCGTCGGGCCACCGCCGCGCTCCGTCGGGCCAAATCACCGTAACTCACCAGGTCGTCGCCCTGCACCAGCGCAGGCGTATCCGGCTTTCGTTCCGCCACCGTCAAAAACCGCTCCACCCAATCCGGGTTCGATCGATTTCCTCCCCCCTCACCGCTCCACGTCGTCAACTTCGCGCGCTCCTCCACCGTCACCAGATCAACGGCTGCCATCCGCCTGTCCCCGCTCGCCGTCAACTGCTTCAACGCCAGCTCCATCCGACCGGCCACCGCGACCGCATCGGCCCGCTGCACCCGCTTCCCGTCAAAAAGCACCTTCACTGCCAGACGCCCGGCGTCCTCGGCCGCCACCAGCGTCAGCGGATAATGCGTGCGCTCCAGCCCCCGTGCTTCGGCCAATCGCAGCCCCGCCGGTAAAGCCGCTCCCGCCTCGCCCGCCCCCGGGTAGTTTTCAAATACATACAGCGTCTCAAATAACGAACGACCCGCCGGCACCACACTCTCCCTCCGCACCTCACCCAACGGGGTGTGCTCATGCGCCCGCACCTGAGCCATGCGTGCCTGCTGCCCGACCAACCACGCCGATGGCGTCATCTCTTCCGCCAACGTGAACCGCAACGGAATGGTATTAATGAAAAGCCCCACAGTTTTCTCCGCCTGCGGCAATTCAGGTGGACGCCCCGAAACCGTGCACCCGAACACCACCTCCTCCTTTCCACTCATGCGCGCCAACACCAGCGCCCAAGCCCCCGCCGTCACCGTATTCAAGGTGACCCCCGCCGCTGCCGCCCAAGCCTTCAATCGCGCCGTCTCTACTTCCGAAAAAATCAACACCTCCTCACCGGCCGTCCCTTCCGTTCGCCGGGACGCTTCACTCACCGACCCCAACGGCAACGGTGTCGGCTCCTCAAATCCCGCCAGTTCTTCCCGCCAAAATGCCGCCGCGCCGGCCGTCTTGCCTTGCCGCAACCAGCGCACGAAATCGCGATACTTCGGTGCCACCGGCAACCCGCCCCCACCGCCCGCGTAAGCCGCCAACACTTCCTGTAGCACCAGTGGCAGGCTCCACCCGTCCAGCAGAAGGTGACTATGCGTCCATATCACCTGCCAGCGCCCGTCTCCGACTGACGCCACCGTCAACCGCATCAACGGCGCCGCCGCCAAATCAAATCCCTTCTCCCTATCCTCCGCCAAAAACGTATCCAGTCGGTCGCATCCACCACTGCCCCAATCTTCGGTCATCTGCGGCACCGCCACCCGCCGATGCACGATCTGCAGCGGCTTTTCCAAACCCTCCCACTGGAAGGAGGTCCGCAACGCCGGATGCCGGTCCACCACCACTTGCCAAGCCCGCTCAAATGCCGCCAGATCCAGCGTCCCCTCGAGCAAAAACGTCATTTGCTCGATGTAATCGCCGCCCGCCGGATCACGCAGATGATGAAACAAAAAACCTTCCTGCAACGGAGACAGTTCATACACGTCTTCAACGTTGGCTCGGGGGTCGGTGGGCGGCATGGAGTTCAAGTTTATTGCAACCGCGAAAACAGTTTGTCGAGATCCGTCTGACTCACCCCTTCAGCCGAGAAATCCGAGGCCGTAAAGCCGCCTGCCGCCCCATCCGCGCAATGGGCGGTAATCACCCGCAATGCCCCCTCAAAACCGGTCGCCAGACGCTCGATCGTCGCCGCCGTGTGATGGGCCTGACTGTAGCTCCAGGCGCAGCGCAGTTCCCCGCCCGTCACCGCTGCATTCAACTCGACTAAAAACGGCCGCGCGTTCTCTGGCGCACGGTCCGCTCCGCGTGCCTCCGGTGCCGCCCGAAACCCGCCCGGGCCGGCCTCAGCATCGACTTGACCCAGATAATTAAACGCGAGTTCCGGCTCTGCCCGCCCCCCCAACACTGCCCGCGTCTCCGCCGAACCCAAATAGCGCAGCAGCCCGTAACCCAACCCGCGCCGCGGCACAGCTCTCGCCTGTTCCTTCACCGTCTTGATCAACTCGCCCGGTTCCTCCGTCGCCATCAGATGCACGGGAAACAACGACGTAAACCAGCCCAGCGTTCGGCTCACATCCGGCGCGTCCGCGACGTCCTCACGGCCATGGCCTTCCATCATGATGGTTTGCCCATTGCGCCCCGTCCATTCCGTCAGCGCCCGCGCCAACGCCGCCAGCAAGAGGTCGTTGATCTGTGTGCGATACGCCTTGCCTGTCTCTTGCAATAACGTTGCCGTTTCCGCCGCCGGCAGCACGCGCTCGATCACCGCTTCATCCGCCCCACACCCTCGGCCGGGCGCGACCTGATCCCGCGGTAGGGGCTCCGCCGCCGCCACGCCCCGCCAATACGCCAACTCACTCCGCGTTTCCGGCGCGTTCGCTGCTGCCGCCAACGCATGGGTCCACGGTCCCCAAGTAGCTGTTGCCTCGGGCAACACCTCGCCGGCGTAGGCCGTTGCCAGTTCATCCAACAACACCCGCCAAGAAACTCCGTCGATCACCAGATGGTGCGCCACGAGCAACAAGCGACCTTCGCCCGTTCCGTCCGCCGCAAATACCACCGCCCGCACCAGCGGCCCGGCCGCCAAATCCAGTCCAGCCTGGGCCTCCGCCACGCCCGCGGCCAACGCCTCCAGCGGCTTCACCGCGCAGCTCACGCCGGATTCCGTCGGCCCGACTTGCCCGGGCTCATACCGCCAACGCAACACGTCGTGCCGCGCTCCGACCAACGCCAGCGCCGCCTCGAACCGGGCCGCGTCAAAACCCACCGGGGTCACCACCAACGCCGACTGATTCCAATGCCCGGGCGCCGCCAAATTCAGGCCAAAAAACCAGGCCTGCGCTGGCGTAAGCACCGGAGGCCCGTCCCCTTGTTTCCCGGCCACCGGTTCTGCCGGCATCGTCTCCGCCACCGCCGCCAATTCCGCCAGCGTCTGATGCGTAAACACCGCCTGAGCCGGCACCCGCCAACCCGCCGCCCCGGCCCGTGCCGCCACTTGCAGGGCGATAATTGAGTCTCCTCCCAGCGCAAAAAAATTGTCCGTCCGTCCCACTAGTGGCACCCGCAGCAGGTCCTGCCACAATCCGGCGAGCACCTCCTCCTTCGCCCCCACCGGCGCAACGACTGAGCCGTCCCGTCGCTCCGCCGTCGCTGAATCAGGCTCCGGCAACGCGGCCCGATTCACTTTGCCACTCGCCAGCAGCGGCCACGTCTCCACCCGCATCAACCGGGCGGGCACCATGTAGGGCGCGAGCCGCGCCCCCAGCACACGCCGCACCGTTTCCGGCCAATCCTCCGGTGCGTCCGGCCACTCTACGTATCCCACGAGTTGCCCAGCCCGCACCATCGCCGCCGCTTTCGCTAAGCCGGGCACCGCCGCCATCGCCGCCTCAACTTCACCGAGCTCGATCCGAAATCCTCGCAACTTCACCTGATCGTCCGTCCGACCCGCATAGTGCAGCTCCCCCGGCGTCCGCCAGCTCACCCGGTCACCCGTTGCATACATGCGACCGCCCGGCGTCGCCGCCCACGGGTCCGGCAAAAATCGCTCTGCCGTCATACCGGGTTGCCCCCAGTAGCCCCGCGCCACTTGCCCACCTCCGACATAAAGTTCTCCCACCACCCCGGGGGCCACCGGTTGTAGGGAATCATTCAATACGTAAAGCGCGCACCCCGCCACCGGCCCGCCGAGCGACACGGACTCGCTCTCGTCGCTGCCACCCGCGTCCGCCCGCCCTACCGCGCATTGAATGGTCGTCTCCGTGGGGCCGTAGAGATTGACCAACGGCACCGGCCGCACCGCCGCCAGCCGATCGCGCAACGTCACCGTCAATACTTCCCCTCCCGAAAAAATCCGCCGCAATGCCGTCAGATCGCTCAGGCCCGGTTCCTCTGCCAGTCGCTCCCACAACGTCGGCACCGATTGCAATACGGTCACCCCAGCCGCCCCCATCGTCGCAACCAACCCCGCCGGATCTCGCTGTGCGCCGGGCACCGCCAGCTCCAAACGTCCGCCCGTCATCAACGGACACCAAAACTCCCACACCGACGCATCAAAAGTGAAGGGCGTCTTCTGTAAAATCACGTCGTCCGGTCCAAACCCCTGCGCCGCATTAAACCCGTCCAGATGCTGCGCGAGCGCCCCGTGTGAAATCGCTACGCCCTTCGGCCGCCCCGTGGAACCCGACGTGAATAACACATAGGCCAGCGTCGCCGCCACGGTTGCGCGGGATGGTGCTTCGACGCCCACCACGGGCGCATCCCAAGCGATCAATCGCGTCGTCCCCGTCGTCGGCCAGCGCGATCGCCAAGCCCCGGGCAACAGCACCGCATCCAACCCATTCTCGTTCACGATCTCCGTCCACCGATCTGGCGGATACTCCGGGTCCAGCGGCACGTAGGCCGCCCCCACACGCCACACCCCCAGCAAGGCCGCCACCAGCGCCGGCTCGCGATCCGCCAGCACCGCCACCGTATCCCCCTGACGGATACCCGCGGCCCGCAGACGCGCGCCCATGGCCGCCGACTCGGCGTCGAGCCGCGCATAGCTCCAAGCTTCGTTTCCTTGCGTCACCGCCAGCGCATCCGGCGTGCGGATCACCTGCGCCGCAATCACCTCCGGCACCAAATCCACGCCCGCTCTCACCGGCTCTCCCCGACTCCACCGCGTCACCGCAGCCGCCTCGATCTCCGGCACCCAAGCCAGCGTCCGCACGCCCGCTTTCGGGGCCGCGACCATCCCAGCCACCACCATTTCATAACGCTCTAAAAACCGCTCCGCCGTCGCCCGGTCGAAGAGGTCTCGATTGTATTCCAAACCGATCTCCAACCCGCCATCTGCCGCCTCCGCCACCGTCAGCGACAACTCAAATTTAGCCGTCTCCCCCTCCGTCTTCACCGGCACCAATTCGAGGCCCGCCAACCTCAACGCCGCGCTCGGCGTGTTCTGCACGCTGAACATCACCTGAAACAACGGCGACCGGCTCACGTCCCGCGCGGGCTGCACCGCCTCCACCACCTGCTCAAAGGGCGCCTCCGCCCGATCATGCGCCGCCAACATCCGCGCCCGCACCGCTCGCAGCAGTTCTACAAAAGTCCCCTCCGGTCTCACGTCCGACCGCACCACCAGCGTGTTCACAAACAAACCGATCTGCGCCTCCCACTCCGGCCGGCTCCGGCCCGCCACCGGCGTGCCCACCGCGAAATCAGTCTGCCCGCTGTGCCGCCATAGCCACACTTCCCACGCCGCCAGCATCACCATGAACAGCGTCGCCCTTTCTTTCCGCGCCAGTCTGCGCACCCCAATCGCCGTCTCCGCCGCCAACCACAACTCGACTCGTCCCCCCCGATAGGTCGGCACCGCCGGTCGCGCCCGATCAAGGGGCAACTCCAGCGCTGGCACGTCCCGCAAATCCTCCGCCCACGCCGCCACGTGCTGCGCCACGACTCCCGCCGATACCCGCGCCCGTTGCCACCGCGCATAGTCACCATAACCCAAAGACAAAGGAGTCAACGCCTCCCCCGCATAGAGCCGCGCCAGCTCCCGGACGAGTATCGCCTCCGACCACCCGTCTGTCACCAGGTGATGCACCGTCAATTGCAGCCAATGCCGCTCCGATCCCAGCCGCCAGATCGCCGCGCGCCACAGCGGCCCGTTGGCCAAATCAAAGGGACGCGCAGCCTCTTCTGCCGCCCGCCGTCGCGCCTCCGCCTCCGAGCCCACAGCACCGCGCCGTACCGGCACCGCCAACGACGGTCGCACTTCCGCGCGGGCCCGACCCTCGTGGGCCGGAAACACCGTCCGCAGGCTCTCGTGCCGCGCCCCTAAAATCTGTAACGCCTGCCCCAGCGCCTCTTCATCCAACGCCCCTCGCGCTGCCAGCACGGTCGGCAGGTGATAGGTCGCGCCCACCTCGCCCAGCTGCGCCAAAACCCACATGCGTTCCTGCGCCGGCGACAACGGCACCTCCGCACCCGGCTCGCGCGGCCCTGGCGTATCCTGAATATCAATACTTACGGACTCCGTCCCGCTCACCGCCGCCGCGAAGCTCCGCACCGTCGGGAAATCAAACAACACCCGCAACGCGACTTCTCCGCCCAACGCCGCTCGGGTGCGCGCGATCACTTGCGTCGCCAACAGGGAGTGCCCGCCCAGATCAAAAAAGTTCTCGGCTGGTCCCACTGAGGGACGCCCCAACACATCCGCCCAGATCCCCGCGAGAATTTCCTCGCGCGGACTCAACCGCGGTTCGCCGTTTCCCTCCGCCGACGCGGAGTGAGCGTCGTCCCCATCCTCCGGCAACGCCCGCCGGTCCAACTTCCCGTTCGGCGTGCGCGGCAACGCCGGCAGCAGGTGCCAAACGGTCGGTGCCATGTGCGCCGGCACCACCACCTTGACCCAATCCGCCAACACCTCGGCCGTCACCGTCGCCTCCGGGGTCAGCACCACGAACGCCACCAAATAGGTGCCGCGTTGGGCATGCTCCCGCGCCAGCACCGCCGCTTCGACGATCTCAGGATGCGCCTCCAGCCGGGCCTGAATTTCACCCAGCTCCACCCGGAACCCGCGGATCTTCACCTGATGATCCCGGCGGCCCAAATAGTGCAACTGCCCGTCCGCCCCGTAGCGCGCCAAATCTCCCGTGCGATACAATCGCCCGCCCGGCTCCGGGGCAAAGGGGTCCGGCACAAAGCGTTCCGCCGTCAGGTCCGGGCGCCCAAGGTAACCGCGCGCCACGCCTTCACCCGCCAAGACGATTTCGCCGATCGCTCCCGCCGGCACCAATTGCAGATCTTCGTCCACCAGATACAGTCGCGAATTCGCGATCACCCGCCCAATCGTCGCCGGTCCACCCGGCACCCGCTGCGTCCAAGTCGAGTAGGTCGTGTCCTCCGACGGACCATACAGATCACGCACCCGCTCCACCCCGGGGAACGCATACAACCGATCCGCCAACGCCGCGGTCAGCGGTTCGCCCGCCAGATTGATCGAGCGCAACCCCGCCGGCATCGCCCCCTGCCGCGCCAGCTCTGCCGCCGCCGAGGGGACCGTGTTGACCAGCGTCACTTCATCACGCGCCGGTAAATTCGGCAGCGTGAGGGCGTTCTCCGCCACGATTACCGTGCCGCCACTCGCCAGCGTCACAAACAACTCAAACACCGATAGGTCGAAACAGACCGAGGTAGAAAACAACACCCCCGCCAACTCCTCCGGCCCGAATACATGTTGCGCCCAATGCACCAACGCCACCGCCTGCCGGTGCTCAATCGCCGTCGCTTTCGGCCGACCCGTCGATCCCGACGTGTAAATTAAATATGCCAGATTGGCCGGCAACGCCGGGCCCGCCTCCGCCCCATCCGTGCCCAACGCCAACGCATCCATCCATACCGTCGGCAGGTTGTGCTCCGGTAGCGAACTCGCCGTCGATCGTTGCGTCAACACGGCCCCGAGATTCGCGTCCTCAAACATGAACCGCAAACGCTCCTTCGGATACACCGGGTCCAGCGGCACGTAAGCCGCCCCCGCTTGCAATACCCCCAACAAAGCCACGATCAAATCCGCCCCACGCGCCAGACAAACGCCAACCCGATCCTCGGACCCGATGCCTGCCTTCCGTAGTTTATTCTCAACTACACTCACTTGCGCCGCCACCTCCGTGTAAGTCAGCCGTTGCTCGCCGTCTATCACCGCCACCGCCTCGGGCGTGCGCGCCACTTGCGCCGCCCACAGGCTCGACAGCGTCGCGGTGCGATCATGCGCCAACGCCGTATCATGGCCCCACGCCATCACCTGCGCGCGTTCCTCATTATCAAGTCCATGCACGTTCCCCAACGCCGCCTCCGCTCCCGCCGCCAAACGCCCCAACAGGGTGCGGAAATATTTCACCCAACGATCCGCCAGTTCATCCGGCAGTCGCTCCCGGTCATGCAGCATCAGCAACGTGATCTCCTCGCCCGGCGCCACAATCATCGTCGCCGGATAATGCGTGCGCTCATGGCTATGCGCCTCTTCTACCCGCAATGGCCCCAACGCTCCTGCCAGCGCCTCGTCGATCGGGTAATTCTCAAATACCAGTAAGGTCTCAAACAGCGACCGGTCCCGCGGCACCTCCGTCCAACCTTGGATTTTCACCAGCGGCGTGTGCTCAAATTCTCGCGTCGCCATCACGCGATCCTGCAACGCCCGCAACCACGCTCCCACCGGCCGCTCCGCCTCGATCTTCGCCCGCAGCGGCAATGTGTTAATAAACAGCCCCACCATGCTTTCCGCCTGCGGCAAATCCGCCGGTCGGCCCGAAACGGTGTGGCCAAAGATCACGTCCCGATCCCCGCCCAGCCGCGCCAAAAACAGCGCCCAAGCGCCTTGGAACACTGTCGCCAGCGTCACCTGCGCCTCCCGCGCAAATCCCCGTAACGCCGCCGACTCCGCCGCACTCAAACGCATCTCCCGTTCCCCGTGCCGCTCCGCCCCTTCCGGCCACGCGCCCTCTGCTGGCTGCACCCAACCGAGGGTCGTCGGCTGAGTCAAATCCCCCAACTCTGCCCGCCAGAACGCCTCCGCCTTACCCGCGTCCTGCCGCTTCAACCATCCCAGATAATCCCGAAACGGCCGCGCCTTGGTCGGTGTCACCGCTCGCCCTTGGGTCAGCGCCTGATAAGCCGCCAGCCACTCCCGCATGACGTGCGCCACACTCCACCCATCCAACAACAGGTGATGCCGGCTCCACAATAAAAACCACGCGTCATCCGCCCACCGCACCAGCGTCATCCGCGTCAACGGCGCCTTGCCCGGATCAAATCCATCCCGCGCATCCGCTGCGATCAACGCCACCCGGCGTCGCGCTCGTTCCGGCTCATCGGCATCCCGCCAGTCCTCCATCCGCACCGGCGTTTCGGCGGTTCGTCCCACCACTTGCAATGGCACCTTGCCCGTCTTCCAGGCAAAGGCCGTGCGAAAAATTGCGTGTCCTGCCGCCACCGCTCGCCACGCTTGCACGAGTCGCCCCACCTCCAGCGGCCCCCGCAGGATCGCGCTAAACTGATCGTGATACGCCCCGCCCGTCGGAGCCAACACCGCATGGTAAAGCAGCCCTTCCTGCAACGGGGTCAGCGGATAAATGTCCTCGATGTTTTTCTTCGACATGGGCGGCCGGCGTTCGCTCAGAACTCGATCTCCTCGATCGCACTTTCTAGGTCATCGTCGCTCGCGTCCGTCAGGTCAAACCGCGCCTCCGGCCCCGCCGAATCGACCGGGGTCACGACCCGACCCTCCGTCACCGCCGCCAACATTTCCCGCAAGAGCCCAAAATGCCGCTCCGCCACCCGCGCCACCGTTTCCCGCCGGTGCCGCCCCGGCGCGTAGTGCCACTCAAATTTCAATGCCCCGTCCACGATCAAGCCATTCACGTCGATCAGGTGCGCCCGTTGTCCGGCCGGTGCCGTCTGCAACCCCGCGTCCTCGGTCGCCGAGCCAAAGGGGCCGGCCGCATCCACCACCCCGTCGAACTGCCCCAGATAATTAAAACACACCTCCGCGGCCGGCACCTCCCAGCGCGCCGGTTCACTCAGCCACCGCCCGATCCCATAACCCAACCCCCGCCGCGGCACCGTCGCCAGTTGCTCCGCTACCCGCGCCACCAGCGCCGCCGGCTCAGTCACCCCCGCGATGTCCAAGGCAACTGGATACAACGCAGTGAACCAGCCCACACTCCGACTCAAGTCGATGCCCGCCTCGTCGCCTTCGCGACCATGACCTTCCAGGTGCAACGTCATCGCATCCGCCCCCGTCCACTCCCGCAGGGCTCCCGCCAGCGCCGCCAGCAGGAGGTCGTTGATCTGACACCCATAGGCCGCCAGCGCCCGGCGCAGCAGCTTCTCCGTTTCGGCCGGTGTCAGCGTTACGCTTAGAATCCTGACGTCCCTTACCGTGTTGCTTCCAGCCGGTCCGTCCTGCGGCAACCGGGTGACTGGTCGCGCCGCCAGCGCCTGCCAATGCGCCGCTTCGGCCGTCAGCTCCTCGCCCCCCAGCGATTGCCGCAGCCAGCCCGCCCATGCCGCCGCCGACACCGTCGCCCGTGGCAGCTCTGCGCCTGCATAAGCCGACCAAAGATCCTCCAACAAGATCCGCCACGACACGCCGTCCACCACCAGATGGTGCACCACGACAAAGAACCGCCGCTCCGCCCCGCCAGTGTGTTCCAGCCACAGCGCCCGCACCAACGGCCCCCGCGCCAAATCCAAAGCCGTTTGCTCCGCTGCGCACGCCGCCGTCAACTCCGCTGCCGTGCTCCAACGCACCACGCCAAAGGCCAGACTCTCGGCCAACGCCTCCACCACCCGCGCCGACCACCGTCCGGTCGCATCGACCGCGAACCGCGCCCGCAACATCGGATGATGCGCCACCACCGTGCGCAACGCCGCCTCGACGCGCGCCCCGTCCAACGGTGCGCGGGCCGTCAGTAGCACCGACTGATTCCAATGATGCGCCGCCTCAAAATCCTGCTCAAAAAACCACTGCTGAATCGGCGTCAGCGGCAGCGCCCCGCTCAGGCTGTCCGCGCACGCCACGCCTGCGCCCGACGCCGCTCCCGTCGTGCGCGCCAAATCCGCCACCGTCGGGTTCGCAAACACGCTCTTCGGACTCACGGCCAAACCCGCCTCGCGCGCCCGCGCTACCAGTTGCAGCACCTGAATCGAATCCCCGCCCAGGCTGAAATAGTTGTCGTGAATCCCCACCCGCGGCACCTTCAACACCTGCGCCCAGATCTCGGCCAGAGTAACCTCCGTCGCCGTGCGCGGCGCCGCGAAATCTGCTTCGTCGCCGTCCCTCCCCGGATCGGGCGGTGCGGGTAATGCGCGCCGATCCAACTTGCCGTTCGGCGTGCGGGGCAAAGCGCCTAGCCCCACAAACACCGCCGGCACAAAATACTCGGGCAACCGCGCCGACAACCACGGCCGACACAGTTCGTCCAACGCGCGCCCTTCCGGCAGCATCGCTCCCGCCACATATGCCACCAAGCGCGGCCCGCCCGTGGTGGTTTCGATGGCCACCACCGCCGCTGCCGCGATCTCCGCATGCTGCTCCAGCGCGTGCTGAATCTCGCCCAGTTCGATGCGAAAGCCGCGGATCTTCACCTGATAATCCCGCCGGCCCAAAAACTCTAGTTGCCCGTCCGTCAGGAACCGCGCCACGTCACCGGTCCGATACAACCGCGCTCCCGGCACCCCGCTGAACGGGTCCGGCCCAAACCGCTCCGCCGTCAGATCCGCCCGCCCCAAATAACCCCGCACCACGCCCGCGCCACCCAGATGTATTTCTCCAACGGCACCCCGCGGCACCGGCTGCCCGTCCTCATCCAACAAATACAGCTGCGACCCCGGCAGTACCCGCCCGATGGTCACCGCCCCGCCGCGCTCCCGTCGCGCCACCGTCGAATAGGTCGTGTCTTCCGACGGACCATACAGGTCGTAAACCGTCTCCACCCCAGCCGCGTAAACCCGATCCGCCAGCGCCGCGCTCAAGGGCTCCCCCGCTAGATTCACCACCCGCACGCCGGCCGGAATCGCCTGCTGTCGCACCAACTCCGCCACCGCCGAGGGCACGGTGTTGATCAGCGTCACCTCATCCCGCGCCGGTAACTCGGGCAGCGACAATGCGTTCTCCGCCACGATCAGCTTCCCCCCCGCCGCCAGCGTCACGAACAGCTCGAACACCGACAGATCAAAACACACCGAGGTCGCCCACAGCACCCCCGCCAGTTCCGATTCCGTATACGTCGCCTGCGCCCACGCCACTAAAGCCGTCGCTTGCCGATGTTCGATCGCGGTGGCCTTGGGTCGCCCGGTCGATCCCGACGTATAAATTAAATAGGCCAGATTTTCCGGCTGCACCTCCGCCGCCGCGACCTCCCCCACCGCAGAGTCAGTCCACGTCTCTGGTTCGACCAAGGTCCACGCCCCCTGCGGCAATCGCGCGGCCAACTCTCTTCGACTCACCAACAGCGCCACCCCGGCATCCTCACACATGAATCCGAGGCGCTCCGCAGGATAGGCTGGATCCAACGGCACGTAGGCTGCGCCCGCCTCCAATACCGCCAGCAGCGCCGTCACCAGATCCACGCCGCGCTCCAGACATACCCCCACGAGTTTTTCCGGCCCCGCCCCACGCCGACGCAACTCGGCCGCCGCTCGCCCCACGCGCTCCCCTAACTCGGCGTAAGTGAGTCGCTCAGCGCCCACCACCACCGCCACCGCTTCCGGCGCCCGCGAAACCGTCGCCCAAAACCCGTCATGCAGACACCGACGCCAGCCCCCTTCCGGCAACGCCGCCGCATTGAACGCATCCACCAATTCATCACGCTCGGCCGGCGCGAGCCAGCTCGTCGTCTCGTGCCGCCCGTCCGCCCCCGCCGCCATGGCGGCGAGCACCCGATCATAGGTCGCTACCCACGCCTCCACCTGCTCCGGGGTGAATTCCGCCGGATTAAACCGCAGCTCCAGTTGCACCGTGCCCGCTGCCGAATCCGCGCTGAACTGGGCAAAATAATCGAAGGTGTTCTGATCGAAATAATCCGCGCCCAACACGTCCAGGTCATCCCGCGCACGCAGCTCATCCAGCACGTGAAAATGCACGAAATTAAACGCAGTCTCAAACCGCGCCGCGCCGCCCGCATCCTTCTGAATTTCCGCCAGCGGATAACGCCGATGCGGCCACACGACTTCATCCGCTTGCCAAACCGCCCGCACCAATTCCCGCCAGGTGCCGGGCCGCACCGCCAGCCGGTAAGGCACGGTGTTGAGAAACAAACCCAACGCACCCGCCGCCCCGTCCAGCTCCGGTCGACCGTTTGAAATCACCCCGGTGACGATCTCCCGCTCACCGGTTCCATACGCCACCACCTTGGCGTGCGCCGCCATCAACACGTGCTTGAGCGTGACCCCTTCGCTCGCCGCCAAAGCCTGCAACCCAGCCACCCGCTCTCCCTCCCAAGTATGGAAGACCGCGCTCTGGGTGGCTGTGTCTTCGGCCTGGCGGATTGGCCACCGCGGCAATCGCCCGGCGGGCGCATCGTCAAGTTGCTCCGCCCAAAATGCCCGCGTCTCGGCCGACCCCACTGCCGCGCGTTCCAGCGCCACGAACGCCCGAAACGGAGGTAATGCCGAGCCGGGATCCGACCGCCGCCCGGCTAATCCGTCGAGGTAGGCCGTAAACAGTTCCGCCAGCAAAACCGACACGCTCCAGCCATCCAGAATCGCGTGATGCAGGCTCAGCGAAACCTGCACCGTCGTCGCGGATCGCAGGTGCACCGTCACCCGCAGCAACGGCGCCTCGCCCCAGTCAAAGCCTTGCGCCTTCTCCGCGTCCCGCCACGCCGCCAACTCCGCCTTTTGCTGCGAGTCCGCCTGCTCCCGCAGATCGACCACCGCCAACGGCAAGGCCGCTTTCGCCTGCACGCATTGCATCGGTTCGCTGAAGCCCCCCGGGTGCAAGGACGTGCGCAGAATCTCGTGCCGTGCCACCACCGTCGCCAACGCCCCGCGCAACGCCGCCTCATTCCAAACCATGCGCAGATGATAGGAAAACAGATCGTGAAACACCGGCGAGTCCGGTTGCAGCTCAGCATGAAACACCATGCCCGCCTGCAATACCGACAACGGATACGCTGCCTCCACTCCCGCCGGCAGTTTCGCGCGATCATCCGCTCCAATCAGGTCAAACGGCCCTACTGCCTTTCCCCCAGATCCCGCTTCGGTGCGCGTCAACACCGTCGCCAACTCCCGCACGGTTTGCCGCCGAAACAACTCCTGCAGCGGAAAGTCCCAACCCGCCCTACGCACCGCCGCCCGCACCTCGATGCTGCGGATCGAGTCGCCTCCTAGGGCGAAAAAATTATCCGTCACTCCCACGGTTCCCAAGCCCAACACCTTCGCCCACACGTCCGCCAGATCACGCTCCACCGCCGTCGCCGGAGCCTCCTGCACTGTCCCGACCTCCGCCCGCACTCCCGCCAGTTGGGACAGCGCCGTGCGGTCCACCTTCCCGTTGGGGGTGAGCGGCAATGCGTCCACCCAAGTAAACCCCGCCGGCACCATGTAGTCCGGCAAAAATCGACGCAGGTGCTCCCGCAACGCCGTCGCATCCGGGACGTCCGCCGCCGCCGCCGACCCGGCCACCAACCACGCCGCCAGACGCGTGTCTCCACCAGCTTCGCTCTGCGCCAACACTGCCACGCCCACCACCATTTCGTGGCGGCTTAACGCGGATTCAATCTCACCGAGTTCGATCCGGAATCCCCGCACCTTTACCTGGAAATCAATCCGGCCTAGGTATTGCAGATCTCCGTTCGCCAACCGCCGCGCCGAATCACCCGACCGGTAAAGTCGCCCACCTGCGCCCGCCAAGGCATGAGTGATAAACCGCTCCGCTGTCAGCTCCGGCCGATTTAGATAACCCTCCGCCAGACCGGCTCCGCCCACCACGATTTCACCCGCCACCCCGCACGGCACCGGCTGCAGATGGGCGTCCAACAAATGAATCGAAAGGTCCGGAATCGGTTCGCCGATCAGGCTACCGGTGTTCGCCGCCACGTCCGCCGCCCGTATCCGCCGATAGGTTACATGCACCGTCGTCTCGGTGATGCCATACATGTTGATGAGCTGCGGTGCCTCGTCCCCGTGGCGTTCGATCCACGGTCCCAACGAAACCAGATCCAGCGCCTCCCCGCCAAAGACCACCCACTTCAACGCCAGCGGTGCCGGCGTCTCCGCCCCGCCCGTCATCTCTAAATTCATCAATTGGCGGAACGCCGAAGGAGTCTGACTCAACACCGTGACCCCTTCCCGAACCAACAAGTCCCGGAGCTGATCCACCGCGCGACTCACGGCAAATGGCACCACCACCAGACGGCCGCCGTATAGCAGCGCGCCCCAAATCTCCCACACCGAGAAATCAAAGGCGAACGAGTGAAACAGCGTCCACACGTCGTCCGGCCCAAAGCCAAACCAGTGATCAGTCTGCGTAAACAATCGCGTCACGTGCCGATGCGTGATCGGCACTCCCTTGGGCTTCCCGGTCGAGCCCGACGTATAAATCACGTAGGCCCGGTGCTCCGCACGCGGCTCCGGCAGCTCCGCCGGTGGCGTCGAGGCGATCTCCGCCCACTGCGCCTCGATATCTAACCGCGGCACGCCGACCGTCGTCGTGTCCGCCGTCAGCAACAATACCGCGCCCGCATCCTCCAGCATAAATTCACGCCGATCCAGGGGATACGCCGGATCAATCGGCAGGTATCCCGCCCCCGCCTTCAAAATCCCCAACACCGCGACGAGCACCGCGCTTGAACGCTCCATCGCGAGCCCCACCAAATCCCCCGTCGCCACGCCGCGCGCCCGCAGGCACCACGCCAGTTGGTCCGATCGCTCCGCCAACTCCCGATAGGTCAACGCCGTCTCCCCGTCAGTCACCGCCACCCGCTCCGCCGCCTCCCGCGCCGTCGCGCCAAACCAGTCCACCAGGGTCGCCGTGCCCGCCGGCTCCGGCCGCGGTGTCGGCCCCGGCGGCCAAATCGCGCGGTCGGCCGCGGACACGAGCGGCAACCGCGAAATCACCGTCGTCGGTTTCGCTACCACGCCGTGCAACAGCGTCCGAAAATTCTCCGCCCACCGCGCCATCGTCGCTGCGCTGAACAAATCCGTGCTGTATTCAAACATTGCGGACACATCCCCTTCCGCCCGGTCCTCAACCACCAGCAAGAGGTCAAACTTGGCCGCCGTGATCGGCGCCGCCAACGGAGTAAATTCCACCCCGGCCAATTGCACGGATCCGGCCGCTGCATGCTGGAACGTGAACCCGACCTGGAAAACCGGATGGTGACTCAGATCCCGCGGCACCCGCAGGCGCTCCACGATTTGCTCAAATGGCATTTCTTGATGCTCAAAGGCTGCCTGCGTCGTCCGCACCACCTTGCCCAAATGAACGTCAAACGACGGGTCACCGGCCAAGTCCGCCCGCAGCGCGACCATGTTCACAAAAAACCCGACCAGCCCTTCCAACGCCGCCTCCGGCCGGTTCGCCACCGGCGACCCTACCGCAAAATCATCCTGCCCAGCATAGCGACCCAACATCACTTGCCACGCCGCCAACAGCGTCATGTAAAGCGTCGCCCCCTCGCGCCGACCCAACTCGCGCAGCCCGGCCACCAACTGCGCCGGCACCACAAACCGATGCCCCGCCCCGCAACCCGACAACGCGTCCGGTCGATCGCGATCGGCCGGCAAGACCAGCCGCGGTGTATTCGCAAGTTGGCTACACCAGAAATCCCGCGATGCTTGCCAGGCTGGGCGCTGCGCCCGCCGTCGTTGCCACGCGGCGTAATCCGCATAGCTCAGCGGCATCGGCGTCAGCGCCGTCGTCCCGCCTTTCGCCGTGTAAAGCAGACCCAACTCGCGGGTAAAAACCTCGATCGACCCTCCGTCGAACACTAGGTGGTGCACGCAAAACAACAATCGGTAGTCCTCCGGTCCCAGCCGCACCAGTCGGGCCCGCAGCAAAGGAGCCACCGCCAGATCAAACGGCGTCTCCAGCACCTCCGCCTGCCGCGCCGCCAATTCGCGGGTTTGCTCCGCCGCCGGAAGATTCGTCAGATCCTCTTCCTGCAGCACCGTCGCATCGATCTCGACCGGTGCCAGCACGTCCAACCCGCCCCGGCCGTCGCGCTCCGGAAAACAGGTCCGCAACGCTTCGTGACGTCGGATCAATTCCGCCAGCGCCTCGCCCAGCGCCGCCTGGTCCAAAGCCCCGCGCAGCTCAAATCCTTGACCGAGATGATACGCCGTGTTCGCGGGCTGGAGCTTTTGCACGAACCAAAGCCGCTCCTGCGCGAAGGACATCACCGGTGCCTCGCCGTGAGGCCGCGGACGCAAAGTCTCGCCCGAACTCGCCTCCGTCGCAGGCCCCGTCAAGCCCTTCTGGGCGAGCAGTTTTTTTAAGAGAGCTTGTTTGTCGGGAGTCATGCTCGCACGGGCGCGTCCGGAACAAAACTGCAGCACGCTGACCGGCGGAAAAGACCCGTCACGCCAGCACCGCTTCCGGGTCCGCTTTCAGCGCGCTCGCGTCGCGGCTGACCAAGAAGTCAGGCCGTAGTTCGCCGGTTGGCACCGGCACGTTGTTCACGCTGTTGTAGGTCACGATCATCATCGAGCGATCCCACGGCGAAAGATTTGGCGTCGAACCGTGGGCCAGATTCGGATGGAAAATCAGCACACTGCCCGCCGGCCCTTTCGGGGCGACAATGCCCCCTTTTTCCACCAACCCGGCCACCGTTTTCCGGTCCAGCGAATACTTGAGGTCCGCGCTGAACCCGTCCTTCCAGTTACCCTCCCCCTGCGCCGCATTCACCTCCACCATACCGTGATGGTGAGACTTTGGGATGCACATCAGCGGGCCGTTAAACTCGGTAACTTTGTCCAGAAAAACCATAATGTTCACGCAGTCGGGACGGGGCATGCCGTCGCCTTTGGCCCAGAAAATATAGTCCTGATGCCACTTCCACACGTCGCCTCCGAAGGCCGCCTTACAGTTGATTTTAAACTGATAAACGTAGGCGGAGTCGCCGACGATCTGCTCCGCCGGGCGCAACATCCGCGGCAGTCGCGTCAGGCGCGCCATGACCTCGTTCATCAGGTGACACCCGTGCAAAGCCCGCACTGTTTCTCCGTCGGCTTCAAGCACCCGGCTAGGATGATCGATCGCCGCGATCTTCTCGGTTGCCTCGGATAGCGCCGCAATCTCGGTGTCGTCAAAGAGGTTCGGGAAAAATAACAGGCCGTCTTCCTCGTAAGTGTGCAATTGCTGACTGGTAAGTTCCATAAGGTAACCCCGAAAACTGGCCCGCGATACTACCCGCTGCAAGACCCCTCTAGCCGCGCACTCGAAATTATCCGGAATAGGCCTAAAACATTATCAGATCACGACGTCGGGAAACAACTCAAGCGCGGGGCCGGGTCGAGGACGACATCTCGGGACCGGGTTGGACCTAGGACGGGTTAAAGGTGCGAGCATCGAAGCAGGTCTGAAAATGAAGTCAGTCTTTGCTCAAAGCGGTCGTAACGTCATCCGTCATCCTGCCGCCGGGCCGCTTCGTCGTCGGTCATGGCTTCCACTTCTCGCACGGTCGCCGCCACGGTTTCCCAGATTTCTGGTCCGCCGGCGACTTCGCTGCAGGCCGCCGCAAACGCCGCCAGCGTGGGATGCTCAAAAAGAGCGCGCAACGGCACGGGCAGCGTCGTCCTCGCCCGCAGTTGGGCGATCACCCGCGTCGCCAACAACGAATGCCCGCCCAAGTGAAAAAAGTGGTCCGCCCGTCCGACGCGCTCCACCCCCAGCAGCTCCGCCCATACATCCGCCACCAACTGCTCGCCTTCGCCTTTCGGTTCCTCGTAGACCGCGTCCCGCGCCATCTGGTTGACCTCAAGCGCCGGCAATCCCCCGCGGTTAATTTTCCCGCTGGGCGTCAATGGCAGGGCCGCCAACTCCACAAACACCGCCGGCACCATGTAATCCGGTAAGCGCTCCCCCACGAATCCTCGCAATTCCTCCACCCTAACCTCCGCCTCCCGCGTGAAGAATCCCACCAGACATTTGTCGCCCGCCGTGCGTTCCCGCACCACCACCACCGCTCCGGTCACCGCCGGATGCTGCACCAATCGCGACTCCACTTCACCCAGCTCTACCCGAAAACCGCGGATCTTCACCTGGTCATCTAGGCGCCCAAAAAATTCGATATTACCGTCGGCCAACCAGCGCGCCCGGTCCCCCGTGCGGTAAAGCCGATCGCCCGGTTTCAGGCCAAAGGGATTCGGCCCAAAGCGCTCTGCCGTTAGATCGGGCCGACCGTGATAATCCCGCCCCAGATTTGCCCCGCCAATGTAGAGCTCACCCGGCACTCCCACTGACACCGGATTCATGCGCGCGTCCAGCAGGTAGATCTGCGTGTTCGCGATCGGTCGCCCAATCGGCGGCGGCCGGCTCACCTGCAGCGGTGGGCCGTTAAAAGTATAGGCCGTCACCACGTGAGTTTCCGAAGGGCCGTAGTGATTGTGCATCACACAGTCCGGCATGCGGGCACTCAGCGCCAGAATCGCCGGCGTCAGAATCAAAGCCTCACCCGTCGTGATCAGCTCGCGCAACGAAGCGAAATGTTCCGGCCGATCCCCATAGTCCGCCGCCAATTGCTGCCACACCACCACCGGTAAAATCACCTTCTCGATCTGCGCCGCCGCCAGATAATCCACCAACACCGCCGAGTCGCCCCGCATCAACTCACTCGCGATATGCAGCTCCCCGCCACTGCCCAATACCGCAAAGATGTCGTGGAAACTTACATCGAAACTCAACGACGCAAAAAACAACCCGCGTGCGCCCGTCAGCAAGGTGGCGTGGTGCCAGCGGATGAGATTGCACATCGCCGCATGCCCCAAGGTCGTGCCCTTGGGTTTTCCCGTCGAACCGCTGGTATAAATAATGTAAGCGAGATTTTCCCCGCTCACGTCTGATTGCGGCGGCGTCGCCGGCCACGCCGCTAAGTCCTCCGCTACCCGGTCCAAATCCAACTCCAGCACCCCAGCCGGGAAGGCTAATTGCCCCCGACTCTCTTGGTGAGTGATGACCACCGGGGCCCTGGCATCCGCCAACATGAACTCCAGCCGATCCACCGGGTAACTGGGGTCGAGCGGCAGGTAACACCCACCCGCCTTCATCACGCCCAGCACCGCCACGATCATATCGAGCGTGCGCCCCAAATACAGCCCCACGATCACATCCGGCCCGACGCCCAAGCCCTGCAGGTGATGCCCGAGCTGGTTCGCCCGCGCCTCCAACTCCGCATAGGTAATTCGTTCCTGCTCGTCGATCAGCGCCACTTTCCCCGGCGTCCGCGTCGCCGACGCCTCGACCAACCGATGCAACAGCGGCTCCTCCGCTCCTGGCCAATTCGTCGCGGTCGCATTGAAGCCGTGCACCACCTGCCGGCGCTCCTCTTCGCCCAGCATCGGCAGATCCAGCAACGCCGCCTCCGGCTCCGCTCCCACTCCCGCTACCAGTCGTGGAAAATGCCCGGCCATGCGCGCCATCGATTCCACCGTAAACAGATCCGCCCGATACTCGATCCAGCCGTCCAGTCCCCCGTCTGCGCGGTCGCGCACCAACAGCGTGAGATCAAACTTAGCATCCGGAATCGTCGTCGGTAAAAACTCCGCCACCACCCCCGACAACGTCAGCTCGGGCAACGCAGTCTGATGCACAAACATGACGTCAAAAAACGGGTTCCGATTCTGCTCCCGGGTTGGTTGCAACGCCTCCGCCAACAATTCAAACGGGACGTCCTGCGCCGCATAGGCCGCCAGACACGTTTCTTTCACCGCGCGTAAGCATGCCCGAAACGATTCACTGCCCGCCACCGCCGTCCGCAGCACCAGCGTGTTGGTAAAGAAACCGATCAACGGCGCCGTCTCCGCCCGCGCCCGACCCGTCACCGGCGAACCCACCGCCACATCCGCCTGCCCGGTATAGCGATGTAACAACACCTTGAATACCGCCAACAGCCCCATGAATCCGGTCGCCGCTTCCGCTTGCGCGATCGCCTCCAACGCCGCTCGATCCGCCGCGGTTAAGGTGAACTCCACCGTGCCCCCGCGAGCCGAGGGTTGCGCCGGGCGGGAAAAATCCGTCTGCAACTCCAGCGCCGTCCCCGCCGCCAATTGCCCACGCCAATAATCCAGTTGTTCCTGGCAGGCCGGCGTCTCGCTCCAGCGCCGCTGCCACACCGCAAAGTCCGCATACTGCACCGCTGGTCGCACCGGCCACGGTCCCTCCCCGCGCGCCGCCGCATACCCCGCGGCCAACTCCGTTGCGAGTAAACCCAGCGACCATTGATCGCTGATGATATGGTGCATCGTCACCGCCAAGACATGCTCCGAAGAAGACAACCGCAGCAGCCGCGCCCGCAGCAACGGTCCTTCGGCTAACGCAAATGGCGCCGCCGCTTCCGCCAGCAGTCGCTCGCTCACCGCCACCTCCCGCGCGTCGGCGTCCCGTCCGCTCAAATCTTCCTCCGCCCAGGCTGCCGTCATATCCGGTCGCAGTTCGGCGGCCGGCTCGTCTCCCACCGCGACAAATACCGTGCGCAACACCTCATGCCGATCGCCCAATCCCGCCCACGCCAATCGCAGCGCCGCCGCGTCGAGATCACCCCGCAACCGCAACGCGCCCGGCACCGTGTAAGCGGCCCCGCCCGGCTCGAATTGGTCCAGAAACCAGAGCCGTTGTTGCGCGAAGGATAACACCGCCGGTGCCCCGGTATCCTCTCGCCGTCCGAGGGCCAGCTCGGCGGCCGCCCCCAAGCCTTCCTCCGCTAGCAGGAGGTCGAGCAAGGCCTTCCGATCATCTGCCGCGTCGGCCATCAGATTTCTATTTCCTCCATCGGCTCATCCGAAACCGACGCTTTCATCGCGACCACCTTGAGCTGCGCCAACAAGGTCCCCGCCAGCGCGACAACCGTCGGGCCTTCCAGCAACGCCGTCAGGGCCACGTCCACCCCCACGCCGCGTTGGATGCGATTCTTGATTTCGATCGCCACCAGCGAATCCACGCCGAGATCGGTAATCCGCGCCGTCGGCGTGATGTCCCCCACCGGCAACCGCAGCACCGCCGCGATGATGTTCGTGATCGCCGCAGCCAACAGGGTCTGCTGCTCGCTGGCCGATTTGCCCATGAGCGTCAGTTTCGGAACCCCCTCCGCGCCCTTTTCTGTTTCCCCGGTCGCGGGCAACAGCCCGCGCAACAACGGCGACAACCGGGCCGGCGGGTCAGCCTCAAAGAACCGCGGCCAATCGACCGACATAAACGCGAGTTGCGTCTCCCCGGACGCCATGGCGGACGCAAGCGTCGCCAGTCCTTGCGCCGGTGAGAAGCGTGATATCCCCAGTCCTTCCAAGCGGGCATGCGCCCGCCGCCCGTGCTCCGTAGTGGCAAAACCGACTTCCGCCCACGGCCCCCAATTGATGGTCAACGCCGTCTGACCCCGCGCCCGGCGTTCGTGCGCCAACGCATCCAAGGCCGCATTCGCCGCCGCGTAGTTACCCTGACCAGGGGCCGGCAACAGCGCCGAGAACGCCGAGAATAGCACAAACGCATCCAGCGGCTCGTCCCCCAATAAGGCGTCCAGATTACGCGCGCCCTCGACTTTGCCGGTCCAAGTCGCAGCCAGACTTTCCGCGTCTAACTCCGCCAACAGCGTATCCCGCCACGCCCCCGCCGCGTGAAACACCCCGCGGATTGCCGGCCGTCGCCCATCGGTCAACACCTTGGCCAACGCGTCTCGATTTGCGACATCGACCGCCACACTCTCCACCGCCACACCGGCATCCCGCCACGCCGCCAGTTCGGCTGCTCGCGCCGCGGTCGGTGCCCGTCGAGCCAGCAACATCAGATGCTGCGCACCCTGCTCCTTCAGCCAACGCGCCACCTCCCAACCCACGCCGTTCAACCCGCCCGTCACCACGTAGGTGGCAGCCGGTTGCACGGTGAAACCTTGCGCTCTGGCGGGTGTGCTCACCTGCGCCAACCGTGCGCTCCACCACCGTCCTTCTCGTCGAGCCAACTGGTCCTCGCCCACCACTCGGGTCAGTACCTCCGCCAAAGCCTGCGCTTGCTCCTTGACCGATTGCCCAAGATCAAGATCCACCAACCCGCCCCACCGCTCCGGCTGCTCGACGGGCAACACCCGCAGCAGACCCCACTGCGCCGCGCCCCGCGCCTCCGGTTGCGAGCCCCGCACCGCCTGTGCCCCCTGCGTCACCGTCCACACCCGGCCGCCCGAATTCCGCAACAGCCCTAGCGTATCCTCTAAATCAATACCAGAATCCAGCGGCCGACAATTCACCACCACGGCGGCCGTGGCCGCAGCCTCCAACGAGTCCGCCCGCGCCGCATCGATCCCCGCTGCGACCAAACGTGCAACCAACGCCTTCGCCAATCCGGCGGCGTCTCCCGTTACTAACCACCGGCCAGATCCGCCCATCGGTTGCGCCGCCAGATCCACCGGTTGCCAGTCGATCGCCAAACACCCTTCCACCGCGCGCCGCCGCGTCACCACCGGTCGGATTGGTTGCTCACCCGGCGGTAGGGCCCGCGCCATCTCAGTCCGAAACGCCGCCAACTCCGGCAGCATCGCCAAAACATCATCCTCCGCCGGACCAAAATCGAGGAGGCAGGCGATTTCGCTGACCCCCGCCGCCGCCAGTTCCGCCACCAGCGGCGCGCACTGCTCCGCCGGACCAAAGAGCGCCCGTGTCGCCACGAACCGGTCATACAAGAAGTCGACAAACGCCGTCTTGTCCGCGTCCGAAAGCGTGCCCACATCCACCGTCTGACCCCGGCTCGCCGCGAGCCCCGTCAATAGGTGCAGGTTCTCCCGCAGATACCGGGTAAACGGCCCCCGCACCTTAGCCTGTACCGCGGCCGCATCCGGCCCGATAAAGGTGTGCACCATCACGGTCACTCGGCCCGCCGCAGGATCATGTCCCGCCCGCTCCCGCGCCGCCCGATAAAGGGCAATCTTGCCGGCTAGTTCCGCCGCATCCTGATCCAGCAGGTGCGTCAGCATGTTCGCTCCAATCGCTCCCGCCCGCTCAAACGTTTCCGGATTGCCCGCCGCCGTCACCCACAACGGCAACTCGCTTTGCACCGGCGTCGGATAAATCCGTCGCGTCACTTCCTGGCCGTCCCCGCCCACCAGCGGCAGCGCCTCGCCCCGCCACAAACGCCGCAGTTCTTCGATCCCGGTAAAGAGTTGGTCCCGCCGCGATGCGTAATTCTCCGGCTGCAACGCAAAGTCCACCGGATTCCAACCCGCCGCGAATGACATGCCCGCGCGACCGTTCGAAAGGTTGTCCACGACCGACCATTCTTCCGCCAGCCGCCGCACGTGGTGCAAAGGCAGCACACTGCTGCCCGCCATCAAACGCACCCGCGTCGTCTCCCGCGCCAGCGCCGCATGCAGCGTAGCCGGATTCGGATACAGCCCGCCGAAATCGGTAAAATGCCGCTCCGGCAACCATACGCTCGAAAACCCCTGAGCATCCGCCAATCGCGCCGCCTCAAACAACATGCGGTAACTATCGCCCTCCGGCTTTTCACTGCCGTTGAAGAACATGATGCCAAAGTCCATCGCCCCCGCCACCGGTTCGACCGCGGCCATCGGCGGACCGGCACCCGTCACTGCGGGCTCCACCCAGTGTCGGTCACGGGAAAACGGATACGTGGGCGCGGCGACCCGCCTTCCTCGCCCGGCGCCCATCAACGCCGACCCATCTGGCGGCTCGCCCGCGCCCTCCGCCGAAATCGCCAGCGCCGCCACCAATCCAGCCGCATCCATCGCCTCGACCACCCGCCAAAACGGCAACCGTTCGCGCCCGACTGCTGCCGTCCAACACACATCGGCCACCGCCACATCGGCCGGCAACGCCGTCAAAAATTCCGCATACCGCTCTTCCAGTTGCCGCAACGCCACCAACGACTTCGCGCTCAACAGCAACCGATAGGGCTGCCCTTCCGGCCACGGCGTAACGGCCGGCTCCGCCGGCGCCTCGTCCGCCGCCAACACGAGGTGCGCAATGGTGCCCGACGAACCGAATGAGCTCACCCCGGCGACCCGCTCCGCCCCCGCCGGCCAGGCTTGATGCGTCCGCGGGATGACCGCCGGAATCTCGCTGAGGCGCACCTCCGGATTCTCGGTCTCAAAATTCCGATGCGCCGGGATCTCCCCGTGCCGCAACGCCAGCGCAACCTTGATGACACCGCCCACCCCCGCCGCTGATTCCATGTGCCCAACATTGGTCTTCAACGAGCCCAGCACAACCGGCCGCATCCTCGCCGCATCCCGACCAAACACCCCCGCCAAGGCCTCCGCTTCGATCGGATCCCCAAGGGCCGTGCCCGTGCCGTGCGCCTCCACGTAAGCTACGTCGGCCGGAGCCACGCCGGCTGACGCCAGCGCCCCGCGAATCACCGCCGTTTGCGAGGGACCATGCGGCACGGTCAAGCCGCTGCGCGCGCCATCCTGCGCCACCGCCGATCCGCGAATCACCGCGATCACCCGGTCGCCATCCGCCCGCGCCGCCGAGAGTTTTTTTAAGACCAAAACCCCACACCCCTCACCGCGCGCATAGCCATCCGCCCGTGCATCGAACGTCTTACACCGTCCGTCCGGCGACAACATGCGCGCCCGCGACACCGCGATCGAATTATCCGGCGCGAGGATCAGATTTACCCCCGCCGCCAGGGCCGTGGTGCTCTCGCCCGACCGCAAGCTCTGACACGCCAGATGCACCGCCACCAACGACGACGAACACGCCGTATCGATCGTCATCGCCGGACCGTTCAAACCAAAGAAATAACTCAGCCGCCCCGCCGCGATGTTGGCGATGTTGCCCGTCGCGCCATAGGCGTCGAGCCGGGTGAGATCATGGCGGTAAACCAGCTTCAGGTAGTCGACTACGGTCAGGCCCACGTAAACGCCCGTCGCGCTGCCCCGCAATTGTCCCGGCGGCAAACCCGCATCCTCCAGCGCCTCCCACGCCGTTTCCAGCAGGAGCCGTTGCTGCGGATCCATTGTCGCCGCCTCCCGCGGAGAAATCCCAAAAAACCGTGCGTCAAATTTGTCGACGTCCCGCAAAAACGCCCCACGCCGCGAATACATCGTGCCCGCATTTTCCGGATCCGCGTTAAAATAATCATCCACCGCCCAACGCTCCGGCGGCACGTCGCCGACCGCATCAAACCCCGCCCGCAGCTTTTCCCAAAACGCCGCCGGGCCATGGGCCCCGCCGGGAAACCGACACCCGATCCCGACGATCGCGATCGGCTCGCCCGCCGCCCCCTGCGCCGCCTCCAACTCGGCGATCCGCGCCTGCTGTTGACGTAACGCTTTCAACGCCGCCCGCAACATCACCGCCGGATCTTTGCCCGCCTCGCTCATACGCCGCCTCCTCCGGTGCTTTCGCCCATGGCCTTCAATTCGTCTTCCAATAGTCCCGCCAACTCGTCCGCCGAAAGATCATCCAAATCATCATCCGTTGCCGCCGCCACTTCCGCGTCCGGCGGCGGCAACAGCGTCGCCAGATAATCGCTCAATTGCGTGATGTTCGGATAATTAAAGACCACCGTCGCCCGCAACGACACGCCGAGCTCCGTCTGCATGCGATTCTTCACTTCAATCGCCATCAATGAATCCATACCCATCTCAAAAAATCCGCGCGTCACCGATACCGCCGCCGCATCCGGCAATCGCAACGTCGCCGCCACCCCGGCCTGCAGCCACGACGCCAGCTTGGCCAAACGGCCCGCCGCTTCCGCCGCCACCAATTCCGCCCATAACGGCGTCGAACCCGGGCGCACGACCTCCGCCGATCCCGTCCCGGCCGTCGCTCCCTCCGCCCCTGTATCGAATAAATTTTGCCGCCCTCTCACCGCAAATAGATCGCGCAATGTCGCCGCGTCGATCGACGCCGCCACTTGGCGCGGGCGCCCGGTCGCCAAAGCCAGTTCCAACACTTGGATGCCCGTCTCCGGAGTCATCGTATGCACGCCAATGCGCGCCAGCTGTTCGCGCTCGGCGCCCGCGACCATGCCGCCTTCTGACCAAGGGCCATAGTTGATGATAGTGGCCGGCAACCCGCGCGCCCGGCGGTAGTCCCCCAGCGCGTCCAGAAACTGGCTCGCAGCGGCATACAACGGCAACCCGGTCGTGCCCCACACGGTCGTGATCGACGAAAACGCCGCGAAGAAATCCAGCGCCATCCCGGACGTGAGTTCATGCAGGATCCACGCACCGCGCAGCTTCCCCGCATGCACCGGCGCATCCTCCGCATACTCCACTTCGCGCACGGGCCGATCCTCCGCCCGACCTGCCAGATGCACTACCCCCGCCAAGGCGTGACCCGACGCGGCGATGTCGTCGATAATCCCCTGCATCGCCACCCGATCGCCTGCGTCCACCGTCGCATAAGTCAGCTTCACTCCCCCGGCAGTCAGGGCCGCCACCGTCGCCCGTTTTTCCTCGCTCCAAGACTCCGGCGGTTCCCGTCCGGTCACCACCAACTGCCGAGCCCCTCGGGCCATCATCCAGCGCAACACCTCCCGGCCCATCGCGCCTAAACCACCGGTAATCAGATACGTCGCGTCCCACCGCATCACCAACGGATCATGCGCTTCCGGTGCATCCACGCGCAAACGCGGCACCCAGCACCGACCCGACCGCCACGCCCACTGGTCTTCGCCCGACCGGCTCAGCGTCGCGGTAACGTGCTGGGCTTCCTCCGCCGACCCTACCGTATCCAAATCTACCATACCGCCCCAAAGCTGAGCATGCTCCGTGGCCAGAACGCGACCGACCCCACGTGCCGGGGCCGCGCCCACCGCTATTTCCCGGCCTTCGGCCACCCCCGCCTCCGGAATCAGCTCGGCCCCGCGCGTCACTAACCAGATCGGGGTGTCCTGACTCGTCCGCAACAAAGCCTGCGCCAAATGCACCAATGCTCCCGCGCCGGTTTCGTGACCGCGTTCGATTGTTTCCCAGGACGGCTCTGCGCCCACCGGCAACGCTAGCGTCCAAGCATGAATCACTCCGCGCCAGGGTTCGCCTGCCCGCGCCAAAACAGCGTCAAAACCGTGCGGATCACTCGGGTTTACCTGCCACCGATCCGACGCCAGCCATTCCGTTTCGCGCCCGATCTCCGCATACCGCACGCGACCGCCTCCCGCGACCAAACGCTGGCCGACGGCGCGGCCCAGACTATCCGCGCGCGCTTCATCCAAAATCAACCAGTCGCCCGACCAGTCGCCCTCCGCGAGTAGGTCCGGCGTCGAATCTTCCTGCCAGTGAACGCGGTGCAGCACCTCCGCCACATCCGTCGCCGGCGGCCGACCCGCCGTTATCTTTGGGGCCGGCGGCGGCGTAACCAACCGACTCTCCTCTTCGCCCGCAAATTTTGCCCGCAAGGCATTCAGGTAGGGCAGCGAAGCCAAGACGTCGTCGGTCTTCGCTCCAAAATCGAGCAGACACGCAATCTCGTTGACCCCCGCCTTCCCCAACGCCCGCACCAACTCTGCGCACGCGTCGACCGTGCCGAACAAGGCTCGTCGCGCGTAGAACCGATCAAACAGCAGATCGGCCAGATCTTCCTTGTCCGCGTCCGACATCGCCGCCGGGTCCAGATCGCGGCCGCGACTCAGCGCCAACCCGCGCAAAAGATGAAGATTCTGTTTTAGGAAATCGACATACGGTCCGCGAATTTGCCCTTGGATCGTCGCGTCATCCAGCCCGGAAAACGCGTGCAACATCACCGTGACCCGACCGCGGGTCGGATCATGACCGCCCCGCGCTCGCGCCGCCCGATAACGCGCGATCTTCTCCGCCAATTGTTCCACTTCCTGATCAAGCAGGTGAGTCAACAAATTGGCCCCGCTTTCGCCCGCGCGCTCAAAACTGTCGGGATTCCCCGCCGCGGTGACCCACACCGGCAATTCCGATTGCAGGGGCGTCGGGTAAATCCGCACAGAGCTCGACTCGCCCTGCGGCGTGGTGACCGGCATCGATTCCCCGCGCCACAGCGCCTGCACCTGCGAGATCGTTTCCGCCAGAATTTCCCGGCGATTCGGATACGCCTCCGGTGCCATCGCGAAATCTCCGGGGTTCCACCCCGACGCAAAGGATATGCCCACGCGCCCGCCCGAAAGATTATCGATCACCGACCAGTCTTCCGCCACCCGCAAAGGGTGATGCAGCGGGGCTACCAGACTGCCAGCCATCAAACGCAGCGTGTGCGTTTCGCGGGCCAACGCCGCCGCCAAGACCGTCGGATTCGGGTACAGTCCGCCGAATCGCGTGTAGTGACGCTCCGGGACCCACACACTGCTAAACCCATGCGTATCGGCATAACGCGCCGCCTCCAGCACCAGCCGATACTTGTCCGGCTCGCTGGCCTCCTCCGTGCCGTTGAAGAGCATGATACCAAAGGCCATTTCCTCCGCCGAAGCCGACTGCGTCCAATGCTGCAACGTGCGATTCACCCGGGCCACCGGCGGCGTCGGCTCGCGCGGCTGCACTGCTTCCAGCCAGTGGCGCTGCCGCTGGAAGGGATACCACGGCAAATCCAAATCGGCCCGTCGTCGGCCCCGGATCGCCGAGGTCGCCGCCGGCTCGACCGCGACTCCCGCCGCATAAAGTTCCGCCACCGCTCGTCGGACGGTCAGGCCCTCATCCGGCCCCGCCCGCAACGACGCCGCCGCCTTGACCGCCGGCCAAGTCTTGCGCGCCAGCGCCACCAGCACCGGCCGTGGGCCGACTTCCAAGACCTGCCCAATCCCGGACTCCGCCAACGCCTCCACGCCCGCCGCAAAGCGCACCGTGCCCAGCACGTGATCGCGCCAATGCGCGGCCTGCGTTACATCCGCATCCGGTCCTAAATTCGAAATCAGCGGCACCCGCGGCGCCGAAAAACTCACCTTCGCCAACTCCGCTTCGAACGCCGCCAACATTGGTTTCATCAAGGGCGAATGAAACGCATGTGACACGGCCAACCGCTGGGAAGTGATGCCCTCTGCCGCCCATGTTGCCGCGATCGCCTCCAGCTCGCTCACCGGACCCGCCAGCACTACTTCGCGGGCAACATTGACCGCCGCGATCGAAACTTCCGGACGTCCCTGCACCGCTGCTCGTGCCGTCGCCTCATCGGCAAATGCCGCCAACATGCCTCCGCCCGCCGGCAACGCTTGCATCAATCTCCCCCGGGCCGCGATCAAACGCAGCCCGACCTCCACCGAAAAAACCCCCGCCACGCAGGCCGCCACGTATTCGCCCACGCTGTGTCCAGTCACCACCGCCGGTTGCACGCCCCATGAGCGCCACAATTCCGCTAGGGACCATTCCAACGCAAACAACGCCGGCTGCGTGAACGCCGTCTCATTTAATCGCGCCGCCTCCGCCGTGCCTGCCTCCGCCGCGAGCATCAGGCGCAACGGCTGCGGCAACAACGGATCGAGCACCACCGCGCACCGATCCAGCGCCGCCCGAAACACCGGCTCGGTGGCGTAAAGTCCGCGCCCCATGCCCGCGTATTGGGCACCTTGCCCGGTGAACAAAAACGCCACGTGCGTCGGCGTATCCGATATTTTGTTACGTGACGCCGATCGCAATGCGGTGCTCAGCTCTTCCGCCGAGGTTCCCGCCACCGCCAAACGGTGAGCTTCGCCGCTCCGGCCCACGTTCAGCGTGTGCACCGCATCGGCCAACGGCCATGACGCCAACCGCGACGCCACCGCCTCCGCCAACGTGACCAATGCCGGGGCCGAACGCGCCGTCAGAGCCAAGCAGTGCGCCGGGGTCGGCGCCGGGACCGTCGCGTTCTCCGGTGCCGACTCGGGCGCTGCTTCCACCACGACGTGCGCATTCGTGCCCGTAAATCCAAACGAACTCACCCCCGCTCGCCGCGGTTGCCCCGTCGGCCAAGCCTGATGGGTCGCGACCACCTTCACCGGCAATCGCTCCCACGGCACGTGCGGATTAAGCTCCGCGCAGTGCAGGCTCGCTGGCAACTCGCCGTGCTGCAGCGCCAGCACCGTTTTGATCAGACTGGCCACCCCCGCCGCCGCTTCTAGATGCCCCAGATTACTCTTCACCGACCCGACGTGCAACGCGTCCTCCGCGCCCCGCCCTTCGCCCAAAGATCTTCCCAGCGCTTGCACCTCGATCGGATCGCCCAAGGCGGTGCCCGTGCCGTGCGCCTCGACGTAGCTCACGTCCCGCGGCCCCAAACCCGCCCGCCGCAACGCCGTCCGCACCACTCGCTCCTGGGCCGGACCATTCGGCGCCGTGAGGCCGTTGCTGCGACCGTCTTGATTGACCGCACTGCCCCGGATCACCGCCAACACCGGGTCGCCCGCCGCTTGCGCATCGCGTAGCCGTTTCAGTACGACCAACCCACAACCCTCCGACCGCACGTAACCATCCGCCGTGGCGGCGAACGCCTTGCAACGACCGTCCGGCGCCAGCATCCGCGCTTGCGAAAAATTAACCGCCAGCTCCGGCCCGAGAATCACGTTGACGCCGCCCGCCAGCGCCAGCCCGCACTCCCCGAGGCGCAGCGCCTGGCTCGCTTGGTGCACCGCGACGAGCGACGACGAACACGCCGTGTCGATCGCCAGTGCCGGCCCTTCGATCCCAAGGGTGTAGGCGAGTCGACCGGCGGCTGCGCTCATCGCATTACCCGTGCCGCCGTAGGCATCGATCCTCGCCAAATCCTCGGGCGGCAACGCCCGCCGCGCATAGTCCTGCGTGCTGATGCCGACAAACACGCCCGCATCGCTGCCGTGCAACGACGACGGGGAGATACTCGCATGCTCTAGGGCGTGCCACGCCACTTCCAACAACAGCCGATGCTGCGGATCCATCGCCGCCGCCTCGCGCGGAGCGATGCCAAAGAAATCCGCATCAAAATCCTCGATCCCGGTCAGGAACCCGCCGAAACGCGAGTTGGTCTTGCCCGCCGTCGCCGCCGCCGGCGCATACACGGCCTCCACGTCAAACCGGGCCGCCGGCACCTGCTCGATCGCATCCACCCCGTCCCGTAAAACCTCCCAAAACGACGCGGCATCATGCGCGCCTCCCGGAAACCGTAGCCCCAATCCCACGATTGCGATATCGTCGCTCGCCGGCACTTTGTCTGACCCACCGGAAGGCAACGCCACTTCGGCCACCGGCAACGCCACCCCGGTCAAATGCGCGACCAAACGGGCCACACTCGGAAAGTCATAGAGCAACATCGGCGGAACGTCGCGACCGAGATATTCCTGCAACTCTCCCGACAGCCCAACCACTGCGGCCGAATCCAAACCGTGCGCCGAAAACGGCGCCTGCACATCCACCGCTGCGGCAACGCCTCCTAGTCGCTTCGCCAATCGGACGCGCAACCATGCCGTCAACCCCGCCGCCGCCGTATCCGCTACCTCCACCGCCGCCGGTATCTCCATCTCGGTCGTTGGGACGGAAACCAGGGGCGGCGTCCATTCGCCCACCACGTTGAGCTTCGCCGCCAGATAGTTTTTTCGGGCGCCCTGCCGTTGGATCTTGCCCGAGGAAGTCTTCGGCACGGTCCCCGTTTTGATCAAGACCACGGCGTGGGGCTGCACCTCGTGCTCCTGTAAGATCGCCTGCGCCATCGCCGCGCCGATTGCCGCCGTATCGGCATGGCGTAACGCCGTGCGCAGCAGCTCCTGAATAACCACCAGCCGTTCCTGTCCGTCCACGTCCACCGAAAACGCCGCCCCGCCTCCGCTCTTCAACGCCGGATGAGCCTGCTCCATCGTGAATTCGATGTCCTGCGGATAATGGTTCCGCCCACGAATGACGATCAGGTCCTTGGTGCGTCCGCAAATGTAGAGTTCCCCCGCTTCATCCACGTAGCCCAGATCACCCGTGCGCAACCAGGTCGCCGGGTCGTCCGGCAACCGCGCGCCAAAGGCCTCCGCGGTTTCCTCCGGACGCTGCCAATACCCCGCCGCCACCGTCGAGCCCGTCACCCAGACCTCCCCGATCATCCCCGGCGCCGACTGCCGACCCTGCTCCGGATCGGCGATTACCACCCGCGTATCCAAAATCATGCGACCCGAGCTCACCTGCGCCGAGGTCGTGCCCGCCGCCGCCTCCAGCGCAGCCGCTTCAAATCGTCCCGCCTCTAGCCCCACCCGGTCCACCGTTTTCACCACGGGCTCGTGGTCGACGTCGCCGCCTGAGACCATCAGCGTCGTCTCCGCCATGCCGAAACAGGGGTAGTGCGCCTCCGGCCGAAACCCGCAGTCCGCGAATGCCCCTGAAAACGCCGCCAGGGTCGCCGCCCGCACCGGCTCCGCACCGTTGTAAGCGCTCTCCCACGACGACAGATCAAGCCCCACTCGCGCCTCCGGCCCGATCCGTTCGACACACAGATCAAAACCGAAATTCGGACCGCCCCCATGCGTGCCCTTGAACCGGGTGATCGCCTCGAGCCACCGACGCGGCCGCTGGATAAAACTCACCGGTGACATCAACACGCCCAGATGCCCCGTGTAGACCGGCCCCAAAACCCCGTCGATCAAGCCCATGTCGTGGAACGAGGGTAACCAACTCACGGATACGCTCTCCCGGTGAAGCCGAAACGACTCCTGAATATAATGGGTATTATAGACGATATTGGCGTGCGTCACCATCACGCCCTTGGGCGCCCCGGTGGATCCCGAGGTGTATTGCAAAAAGGCCAGTTCATCCGCCGTCACCGCCACCGGCTCGAATCCCGCCGGTGCCTCCGCCACGGTATCCGTGGCCAACCACCCGAGATCCGCCCAGTCCGGCAACTCGCGAATCTGCCGCTGCACCGCCTCGTGGGTGCGCTCATTGGTCAGCGCGATCTTCGCTCCCGCATCCGCCGCCAGCGCCACCAACCGCGGCAAGTGACCTGGATTGCGCGGCGGATAGGCCGGCACCGCCACCATGCCCGCATAAAGGCAGCCAAAAAATCCCGCGATAAAATCCAGCCCCGGCGGATAGAGCAGCAAAGCCCGATCGCCCCGGTCGCCCATCCCCTGCAAGGCCACCGCCACCGCCCGCGCCCGCCGGTCGAGTTCGGCATAGGTCACCCGCAGCTCCTCCCCCTCCTTGTCCGCCAAAAAGATGTGTGACGTGCGCTCCGCCTCGTGTCGCGCCCGCCAGCTCAATACCGCCCCCAACGTCGTGCCGACGGGTTGCTGCCAAGCGGGCGCAGGATTGGAGTGAGATGACGGCACGGACAGGAAAATGGCGGCCCGAGCGAACGCGGTGCAACAGGAAAATCCGGCGAACCACCCCACCCACCGGACCCCAGCTAAAAATTCGGTAAACCCATTGACACGGACGTCGCTCCGTCCTGCCTAAACCCCGCACCATGCCCACGTCCCCGCCCACCGATTTGCTCGCTTTGTTGGATACTTGCTCCGCCCGCGGCATTGCCCTCGAAGCGGGTCCAACCGGCAGCCTAAAGGTCCGCGCTCCCGCCGGCGCGATTACGCCGGAACTCCAGGCCGAGCTGCGCATCCACAAAAGCGCGCTAGTCGCCTTGCTTTCGAAGCCCGGCGCCGAGCCCGCCGACCAGGCGCCGATTCCCCGGCGACCCGCCGATGCCCCCGCGCTACTTTCCTCCGCCCAAACGCGACTCTGGTTCCTGAACCAACTCGATCCCCGCAGCATTCCCGCCTATAACATCGTCGCCGCGGTGCGCATCCGCGGCCCCCTCCAGCCCGGCGCGCTCCAGGCCGCCGTGCAGGCCCTCGCCGCCCGCCATGAAACCTTGCGCACCGGCTTCGTCACCACCGCCGGTCAACCGGAACAACGCATCAACGCCACCGTCGAGGTGCCGTTCACCACGGTCGATTTGACTACCCTGGCCGCGACAGAACACGAGACCGCCGTCGCCGCCCGCCTGCGCGCCGAAGCCCAACTCCCCTTCGACCTCACCGCCGCTCCGCTCCTGCGCACCACGCTGCTGCAACTCACCCCCGACGAGCACGCCTTTCTCTTCACCCTGCATCATCTCGTATCCGACGGCTGGTCTTCCGGCGTAATCGTGCGCGACCTTGCCACTGCTTACCAAAATGCCGCCGACGGCAAACCCACCGAACTCCCGCCCCTCGCGGTGCAGTTCGCTGACTACGCCGCCTGGCAAGGCAAGCGATTGGCCGGCCCCGCCGCCGCCGCCGACCTCGCGTATTGGACCGATCGTCTGGCCGGCACCCCGGTCCTCGACCTGCCCGTCGACCATCCCCGGCCCGCCGCCATGAGCTTCGCCGGCGCCACTGCCTACGAAACATTCCCCTTGGAGCTCTCCACCGGGCTCCAGGATCTCGCCCGCCATGAACAAGCCACCCTTTTCCAGGTGCTGCTGGCGGGCTTCAAGGCCGTGCTTTGGCACTATACCGGGCAGGCCGACCTCGCCGTGGGCACCTCCATCGCCAATCGCAACCACCCCGACTTGGAGCCTTTGATCGGGTTTCTCACCAACACCCTCGTGCTCCGCACCCGCCTCGACGAGGACGCGACGTTTGGCGAGCTGGTCCAACGGGTCCGGGCAGTTGCCACCGAAGCCTACGCTCACGCGGAAACCCCGCTCGAACGCATCATCGAGACGCTGCAACCCGAACGCAGCATGAGTCAGAACCCCCTTTTCCAAGTCTGTTTTTCCCTGCTGCAGGCCCACCGGGACTCCCTTCATCTCGGCGATGGACTCGAGCTCGAGCAGCTCAACGTCGACAGCGCTACCGCTCGCTTCGACCTCACCGTCACGGTCGAAAACACCCGAGCCGGCCTGCTGGTCGCGGTCGAATACAGCCGGGACCTTTTCGAGCCGGAGACCATCACTCGGTTTCTCGCCCACTACCGCACGCTGCTGAGCGCCGCGGTTGCCGCGCCGACCACCCGGCTGCGCGCTCTGCCGCTGCTCACGCCCGATGATCGCCAGACCTTGCTCCACGATTGGAACCAGTCCGCCACCCCTTATCCCCGGGAAGCCTGTATCCACGATCTGTTTTCCGAATGCGTCCGGGCCGAGCCCCATCGGATCGCCGTGCAAGCGGGTGAACTTCAACTGACCTACGGCGAACTCAACGCTCACGCCAACCGCCTGTCGCATCGCCTCCGCGCCGCCGGCGTCACCACCGATACACCCGTGGCCGTGTGCGCCGAACGCTCACTCGAAATGATTGTCGCCCTCGTCGCCGTGCTCAAGGCCGGCGGACACTACGTGCCGTTCGACCCGGAGGATCCGCCCGCTCGGTTGCAGCGGCTGTTTGACCTCGCCCGACCCGGTCTGGTGCTCGCCCCTTCGGCGTCAGTCGCCCGGCTACCCGAGACCCCCATTCCGATGTATCCCGTCGACCTCGCCGACCCCACGTTTCTGAGTGAACCCACCGACGACCTGCCCTCCGTCACCAGTCCCGAAAACCTCGCCTACACGACCTTCACCTCCGGCTCGACCGGCGTCCCGAAAGGGATCTGTGTCCCCCATCGCGGCGTCGTGCGCCTGGTGCGCGACACCAACTACCTCGATTACGGTCCCGACCTGCGCATCCTCGAGCTCGCCCCCGTCTCGTTCGACGCCTCGACCTTCGAAATTTGGGGCGCGCTCTGCAATGGGGCTCTGCTCGTCATCTTCCGCCCCGGACCGCCCTCGATTCGTGAATTGGCCGACACCATTGAAGAGCAGCGTATCACCACGCTCTACCTGACTTCGGCCCTCTTCAACCTCATGGTCGACGAGCGCCTACCCGCCTTCGCTAGCGTGCGCCACCTCCTCGTGGGCGGAGACATCATCTCTGTCCCGCACACCCGCCTCCTCCTCGAGAAGCACGATCAGATCACGCTCATTAACGGCTACGGGCCCACCGAGACCACCACCTTCGCTAGTTGTGGCATGTTGCGCACCCCGGCCGATCTCGGGCACTCCGTGACCATCGGCCCGCCGATGTCCAATACCACCCTCTACATCCTCAACCGTGATCTGGAGCCCGTGCCCGTTGGCATACCGGGCGACCTCTACATTGGTGGCGACGGTAATGCACGCGGCTACCTCGACCGACCCGATCTCACCGCCGAAAGCTTCGTGCCCCACCCCTTTCCCGCCACCCCCGGCGAACGGCTCTACCGCACCGGCGACCTGGCCCGCTGGGCCCCCGACGGCACGGCCGAATTCATTGGTCGCCGCGATTTCCAGGTCAAGGTCCGCGGCTTCCGCATCGAGTTGGGCGAAATCGAAAGTGCGCTGTCCAGCCATCCCGACGTCGAAAAGGCCCTCGTCCTGGTCATCGAAGATCGGCCCGGAGACAAACGACTCATCGCCTGCCTCCAAGCGGCGCCCGATCAAACCGCCCCCGCCGATGCGGCCCTTCGCACCCACCTGCAATCGCGCCTGCCTGACTTTATGGTGCCCGGTGCCTTTCTAGCGGTCGAAACCTTCCCTCTCACCACCCACGGCAAGTTAGATCGAGCGGCCTTGCGCGAGGCGGCCACCGCCGCCGCCGTGCCCACCACCGCCTACGCCCCGCCCCAAGGCCCCGTCGAAGAAATCGTCGCCGACGTCTGGGCCAACGTGCTCAAAACCGAACGCATCGGGCGTGATGACGGCTTCTTCGACCACGGCGGACACTCCTTGCTCGCCACCCAAGTCATGTGGCGGATCTTCGAAGTATTCGGCGTGGAACTGCCCTTGCGTCTGCTTTTCGAACACCCGACCACCGCCACCTTCGCAGGAGCGGTCATTCGCACGGTCGACACCTCAACCGGTCAGTCCGGACGCGCCGATAAAATCGCCCGCGTTCACCTGCGGGTCAAAGCGCTTTCCCCGGCCGAGGTCGAACGGTTGCTCGCCGCCAAACGACAAAACAACTGAGGCCGCAGCGGGGACCGCACGCTCGACCAACGTCAGGTCCAGTAGATCGCCGTCTTATCGTCTTTCATCCCCATGAGGAATGAAATCGTCGACCGGAACTCGCCTTCGGCCGCCTGCGCCTGCACCGCGTGAATCAACTTGCCGTTGAAAAAATAAATATCCCCGGGGCAGATATCCAATTGAATGCAGTCGAATTTTTCCAACCACTCCGGCTGATACGGGTAACCCGTCTCCTCCAGGCCGAGCGCCTGCCGGGTCGGCATGTCCGGCTCAATATTCCAGTAGAACAACTGTCCGCCAGCCGCGCCGTTTTGCAGGCACATGTTGGCCGCCGCGAGCGGACTACCGGCCACTTCCTGGATCTCGAAACCGGCCTGCGCCTTGGCCGAGAGCTGGGCGGCATCATCATGCGCCGCCAAGGAGAATTTGCCGCCCCCACTCCATGCCCGCACCACAAATTCGCCCGCCGCATGGCCCTCATGCTCCGCGACCCGTAGCGTGACCCCGGTCTGAGCGAGTTCAGCTTCAACTTGGTCCATCAGCTCTTGGAAGACATTCCGGTGCCCGTCGAACAAGGCATGCAACGCTTGGTGCGTCTGGCCGGCTTCGCTCAAGTAGGTGCTGAGCGGCTTTGCGAAGTGATAGGTGCCCACGTAATAGGCCGGGACCGTATCGCCGCGTTGGCGCAGCTTCGGGCTCGCCCAGAAATTCCTCGTCACGCCCTCGCAAAGCTCCGGGGCCATCGCGCCGCGGAAGATGCAACCCGCCACCTCACCGCGCATGACGCGCACAATCTCCCGGGGATTGATCGTCGTGAATTCGTTGATCCGAAAATACTCAGGAGAGTAGGTCCGGCCGGTGATGTTAACGTTTTCGGTGGTGTTCATAGGTCCGCGCCGAAGCGCACCTCGTTCTTTCGTGCCGCCCGCGTCATTGTCCAGTCGATCCTGCCCGAATCCATCTAAAATCCGGCAAAAACAGCGAAGCCCCCGTCGAAACCGGCAATGAGGGACTCTGTTCTTGCCTTACCCTGACCCCGCAGCCTTTCTCCAAGCTCGCCATGAATCTGCTGAATTTCGTCAAGCAAGAAAGCTCCGTCTCGCTCAAGTCGCTCATGGTTTTGACGCTGCTATCCGGCCTCGCCCAAGGCATCCTGCTGGCGATCATCAATGCGGCGGCGACTTCCGCCAGTTTCCCGGATTTGAACTTCCGCTACCTGTTGATGTTCGCCATCGCCATCGCCGTGTTTATCATCGCGAAGCGCGTCGCCCTCGAACGGTCATTCGCGATCACCGAGGAGATCATCGCGAAGTTGCGCATCCGCATCGTCGACAAGTTTCGCCGCTCCCACCTCTCGGTGGCCGAGCGCATCGGCAAGGCCAATATGGAGTCCCGCCTCTCGCAGGACACGATGACGATTTCCCAAGCCGCCGGCGAAATCGTCAATGCGGTGCAATCCGCCGTCATGATCGTGGTCTGCGTGCTCTACCTCGCTGTCCTCTCCAAGGTCGCCTTCCTCATTACGTTGGTTATGATCCTCGGCGGCATTTCGATCTACCTGCGCAACCAGCGCCAGATCACCACCGAGCTCCAGGCCGCCACCGAAAAGGAAACCGAATTCTTCGGCTCACTCACCCAAGTCATCGAAGGTTTCAAAGAGATGAAGGTCAATCAGGCCAAGTCCGACGATCTCTTCGAAAACAACTTCACCCGCATTTGCCGCGACGCCGAGGCCGTTAAAGTCCGCACCGGGCTCGCCTACGTGCGTAACTTCATTTTCTCACAAACGTTTTTTTATATCCTGATCGCGGTGCTGGTGTTTCTGCTCCCCAGCCTGAGCAACGCCTATGCCGACGTCGTGGTGAAGGCGACCGCCGTCATCCTCTTCATCATTGGCCCGCTTACCTCGCTCGTCGGGTCCATCCCCATTTACGCCCGGGCCGAGGTCGCCATCGGTAATATCGCCGCCCTCGATGCCTACCTCGACACCCCGGAGGCCTCCGCCGAGCGCCGCGTCGAACCGGCCGACATCACCTTCACTGATTTCAAAACCCTGACCGTCGAGAACGTCACCTTCACCTACCCCAACGAAACGGGCACCGCCGACGGCTTCGCGGTCGGCCCGTTCAACCTCGAACTCCAAGCTGGCGAGGTCGTCTTCATTGTCGGCGGCAACGGCTCCGGTAAATCCACGTTCCTCAAACTGCTCACCGGCCTCTACGCCCCCCACGGCGGCAGCCTCAAAATCGACGGCCTCAGCCTGAAACCCGCCCACTACGCTGCTTTCCGCTCCCTGTATTCGATCATTTTCACCGATTTCCACCTCTTCGACCGCCTCTACGGTATCACTCACGTGGACGAAAAGTTGGTCGCCCAGCAACTCCAGCGCCTCGAACTCGCCGACAAGACCTCCTTTGAGGATGGACGCTTTACCAATCTCAACCTCTCAACGGGTCAGCGCAAACGCCTAGCCCTGTTGATCGCCTCCCTTGAGGATCGCCCGATCCTCGCCCTCGACGAATTCGCCGCCGACCAGGATCCGGAGTTCCGTAAGTTCTTTTACGAAACCCTCGTCCCCGAGCTCAAGGCGGCTGGCAAAACGATCGTCGCCGTCACCCACGACGACCGCTACTTCCATTGCGCCGACCGCGTGATCAAAATGGAATACGGTCAGGTCCAATCCACCGCATAACTCCTCCCTCTACTGTCGCATGAGTGCCGCCTCCCCTGAATCCGAAAAAACCGCCTCCGCCCCGCTCCGTCCGCGACGGCGGGGTCTCCAAGGTTTGCTGCTGAGACTGCGCAGCTATGTCCGCAAACACACCCTGCCCCTCATGCTCGGTGGGCTCGTCTTCACTTTCTTCGCCGTCTATCTCGCCAATCGCATCTTCATCCTCATCGGGCCCGGTGAGGCTGGCGTGCTCTTTCGCCGCCTGCAAAGCGGCACGCAGACAGAGCGCATCTACGGAGAAGGCTTGTCCGTCATCGCGCCGTGGAATCGCATGTATATCTACAACGTCCGGGTCCAAGAACACCCGGAGACCGTCCTCGCCCTCAGCAGCAACGGCCTCACCATCATGGTGGATGTCTCGATGCGATATTTCCCGGACTACCCCGAGTTGCCCTTCCTCCACCAAAAAGTCGGCCCGGACTACGCCGCCAAAGTGGTGATTCCTGAGGTCATCGCCGGGGCCCGTGAAGTCATCGGCAAATACGAACCCGACGAACTCTACACGATCAAAACCAGCGCCATCTCCGATGCGATCATTCGCAGTGTGGTGCGCAGTTTGAAGGAGAAGTTCA
>Ga0222651_1000098_pt1 | contig 64473 bp, 84 predicted proteins | sample AntAcemetagen369_FD_179855 | JGI IMG/M metagenome (GOLD analysis project Ga0222651, IMG submission 179855) | Saline water microbial communities from Ace Lake, Antarctica - #369 | ecosystem: Environmental > Aquatic > Non-marine Saline and Alkaline > Saline | place: Antarctica: Ace Lake...
CAACTTCTATTTTAAGTTTGCAATCATCTTTCGGGTAAGTCACACATAACATGGTATAACCTCTCATCAGTTGATGTTCATCAAGACAGGATTGTGCATCCTGGCTTACACGACCCCATACTAATCTCGCCACACACGCGGAACACGAACCTTTGCGACACGAATATGGGAGGTTGAGACCTTGTTCTTCCGCTGCATCTAGAATGTACGTTTCATCATCACACTCAAAGGTTTCGTCACCACCGGGTGTAATGAGAGTAATTTTATAATTTGCACGGACAGCTACACGAGACTTCTTCTTGATAAGACGAGTTCGTGATACGAGTGGGGGTTTAATATGACAAGTGGCAAGGGTGGACATACTATTTTAATATAAATATTATTTTTTAAATAACAGTGGTTTTTCAGGTTTGAAGAAATCATTAAACGGACACCCTTCGCATCGTCTATGACGTACCGCACATTTGAGTGCGTCGGCGTTCTTGATACAAGGTTTTTTCCGTTGTCGATAGGTTCGCCGCCGTGTAATTGCGTAAGTAAGGATCGAGGTTTGACCTATAACTAACATACTACACTAGGGATTTTCAGTTTTAAATAGCATTATCGTGCACTTTAAAATTGAATTATACTTTATATTTTTTATTAATTAACCGAAACCAACAAATTAGTTGGAGAAGGCGAGGCCGCCCATACCACTCTGGATGCGGAGGACGTTGTAGTTGACAGCGAACATGTGGAGGTTGGTCGCGTTGTCACACCCGGCAGTCGTGGTGATGGACACTTGCGCGTTATCGATGCGCGAGAAGTTGCATGTGCCCGTGGGTTGGTGTTCTTCGGGCTTGAGCGCGAAAGAATACGAATAGACACCGGCGTAGGGGGAGCCGGAGTGATGGTTGAAGGCTTGCACTTGGTTGAAGTACTTACCGGACTGTTCCTTGAAACGGTCTTGGCCGTTGAGGACAAGCTTCATGGAACCAACGGTACCGACAGCTTCTTCCGTGAACTTCGCCGAGCCACCGTCGGTACCAACCTTAAGCAGGGGGGCGCCGGACAGGGACGTCGAGATGAACGCGTTAGACGCCGTGATCGCAGTGGGGTCGGACTCGAGGACGATCTCATCATCGGCAGCCTTGGTCGTGAAGTTCCAGAGACCCTGCCTGTCGTCGTTCTCAGAGAGACACCAGACCAACTCCTTGACGGGGTGGTTGTACGACAGGCGGACTTGCTTGGTACCAGCGGCGGGGAGCACACTGTCAACACCGGTGTGCTGCACCTGCTCGATCAGGTATTCGTGACCCTTCTGGGCGAAGCGGCGACGCTCCTCGGTGTCAAGGTAGATGTAGTTAGCCCACACCTTGAAGGTCTTGGAATCGTCGGAGTATTCAGTGAAATTGGCGGACAGGTCGAAATCCAAACGGACTTCGTGGTATTGAAGCGCGATGAGGGGCAACGCCAAACCGGGGTTGCGGTTGAAGAAGAAGATCAGGGGCAGGAACACTTGCGCGTTGGCTTGCCCAGTGGTCATCTTACCCCAAGAAGCCTTCTTGGACTCGTCCAAGTAAAGCTCCGAGTACAAACGCCACCATTTCTGGTAGTGCTTGTCAATGCGCTGACCACCGATGGAAAGCTCAACATCCTTGATGGAACGTTCCGCCAACCAACAGGCATCGACGCCCGTGGTAGCGGTACCAGACGCGATGGTAGCCGGCGCCTTGAGTTCGATGTACATGTCGTTGACAAGGTCACCGTTACGGGCGATAGTCACGGAGACGCGTCCGGAGTCGCCAGCGGAACCGTTGACGGTCTGCTCGATGTTCTCCATCGCGAAGTTTGTGTGGCGTCGGTAGACAGCCTGGAAAAAGGTAACCTTAGGGTTTCCGGTAAGGTAGACGTCTTGGGCGCCATAGGCGACGAGTTGCATGAGACCACCGGCCATTTTGAGTTGTTGTACTATACACCAACATTTTTTTTGAGCCGCGAAAAACACGGCACCATTTTTCCTCGCCATACATAAATGTCCCAACACACCCCATCTGAAGTTGAAGCCGAACCCAGCGCAGAATACCAATCTGAATCCGAATATGAAAATGAGTCTCAGCCTGATGATATCGACCAAGTAGATCTCACGCAATATGAAGATGAGGATGAAGATGACATGATGAGTCCGATGGAAGCCATGCTCGCATCTGTCTTGACCACACAAGACGGTGATACAATTTGCACGGCCATCGTAAACTTAGGTCGTCAAATGGAAATCCAAAATAAGATTCTTGTCAAACTTTTATCATCCCTCCAGAAGAATAACACCGCTTAAAAAAATAAACCTACAATTAGGAAATGGCAGAGGTCACTACACATTTTATCGATGAGACATCCAACCGTGACGATGCGGCTAGTGCGATGTGGACCAACCAGATCCAAACTTTTTCTCATGACGATGTCATGAAATTTCTCGTCCAGCTGGAAGATATGTGGAAAATCAACGACCGCGACGACATATACTTATCCTATCGTATCGGCTATGAAAACTTTTTTACAAAAGAGGAACTGACGGAGGACGGCTTACCGATATCTATTGATATTATACGTGTTGAATCTAAAGTCAAGCGCATGAATGAACGCCTGTGCGAACTTTACCATAGATCAGACACTCTTAACATGATGGATATCGAAGATGATAACGATATGAAGATATCCGTTCGCATTAACCGCCTCCTGGATCAAGTAGACGATGCATGGCAAATTGTATTTCGACACGCTCGTATAAGTGAACGTATGAACAACCCCACATACGTCCCAATTAACCCCGAAACCGACCCTTCAATTTTCAGAATGTCCACCATTAGCAACATAGAAGAACTTAACCCATTTCAACAGGCTGCAATCCAAACACTCAAGGATCTATACCAGCGACAAATTAGACGATACAAGGGACAGTGTTGTGTCCAAATTAAAACGCTCGATGGAGCACTCACACGCGCGTGGAAACCGATCGAGACGATCGAGGAATACGTATACGGCGTGGCTAAAAAAGAAGTACAATTTGAATTATGGAAAAACTTAACCGCACGCGCACCTGGTCACAACGATCTTATTAGACACTTAAAAAATACAAAAGATATGCAATTTCCCGAAATTAAAAAGAACCGTCACGTATGGTCGTTTAAAAACGGTATATTCATCGGTAAAGAATTTGATTGTGAAAAGTCGGATATTCTCACCCCACATTGGCGTGCTAGTTTTTACACGTACGAATCCAACGAATTCAAAAACTTGGACCAGACTATTGTGAGTTCCAAGTACTTCGATCAGGATTTCACGGATTATACTGATACCGACTGGCGCAAGATCCCTACACCCTATTTCGACTCTGTATTAAATTACCAGAAGTTTGATCAGGATGTTTCTGAATGGATTTTCGCTATGGGTGGTCGTTTGTGCTTCGATGTTAACGAAATTGATAAATGGCAGTGTATCCCATTTTTAAAGGGGGTTGCGCGTTCAGGTAAGTCTACTCTCATCACGAAAGTGTTTCGAAAGTTCTACTGTACTGAAGACGTGAAAACTCTTTCAAATAACGTTGAGCGAAAATTCGGTTTATCCGCAATTATGGATGGGTTTATGTTTATCGCACCTGAAATCAAGGGTGACCTTGCATTGGAACAGGCTGAGTTCCAGTCGATTGTGAGCGGTGAAGATGTATCGATTGCGGTGAAGCATGAAAAGGCTAAATCGTTTGAATGGACTGTACCGGGTATTCTCGGGGGTAATGAAGTACCGAATTGGCGCGATAATTCGGGGAGTATTTTACGACGCGTGTTGACTGCCGACTTTACGAGACAGGTTCGCGAAGCAGATCCCACACTGGATGCTAAACTGGAAGGTGAACTTCCACTGATTTTACAAAAATGCGTTCGCGCGTATCTAGAGTTTGCACAGAAATGGCCAGAAAAGGATATATGGAATATCGTTCCCAAGTATTTTGTGGATGTTCAGCGCCAACTCGCTACATCGTGCAGTCCATTGGAATCGTTCCTATCGGAACCCTGTATCGAATTCAACCGCGATAAAAAGTGTCCACTCAAGTTTTTCAAGAAAAAATATTCAGAGTTCCACGGTGTCATGCACAAATCCCTCAACCAAGATATATGGGCAGGCCCATTTGGATCTAGAGACATTAAGGTTATTAGAATTGCAGAGCCTACAAAATACCAGAGTTGCGATGATACATTTCCAGTGATGGAACAGAATGGTACAGAGTTTATAATGGGTCTTGACATAGTAGACATGTCAGCGAAACCCGTAATGTCATTCGGAACTGATTAAAATGTCGGAGTATTATATGGGTTTATTTAACGAATTTGAAAATTCGAATTCGAATTCGAATTCGAATACACCTATCACGTCTCAGAACATGATAAGGCGTGCACCTTATCTCACTAACCAGGAACGCGGTGCATTGATGATGAATGCTATGCAATTACCAAAAAATAAAATATCTACCCGGATCGGTGCGATTGCGGGTGCTAAGTTATCTCGTACAAATTTTACACAATTGAGAATATCACCTTTACAACTTTCCATATTTAACGGGATGGTAAATCAGACTGCTAAGGAAGGTAATTACGCGGTGGATGTAAATTCTATATTGTATAAAAACCCTCATAAACAGAAACCCATCGCGCCCGGTTCTACATTAGGAATAGAGGTAAACAGTATACTATTGCGGTATGGGCGAATGGCTATAGGTGCGAAACACACGTTCACGGTCAAACCCAGTGCTAATAATAAAAATAAACATGCTCATTTCTTAGCGGAGATTAATGGACGTATATTTGAAAATGGGATGGAGAGTAAGTTTATGGTTAAGATTTATAAAAATGGAAAGATGCAATTTTCTGGTGGTATTTTAAACAATAATATCCGACACCCGGAAATGATACGGAAATATATCATAGACACGTATACACCTGGGTCGAAGTTTCTTTATAACCCGATAAAGTACGTTGTTTTGGTTGGAACATTTCAAGCCAATGGCGTCTTGGATTTAGCCAATATAGCGCGGGCGTTTTCTCGGTCTAGAAATGCGTCGTATGAACCAGAATTAAGACCATCTTTAAAGATGGAACACAAGAATTACGGGTTTCAATTATTTAGATCGGGAAAAATACAGATTATGGGTGCCAAAACAACGAATGATTTGAATTCTGCGTACAGCGTTGGTAGCGATCTTGTAAAAGAGTTAAATGTGATGGGTTTGATCAGTAATTTTAAAAATATGAACTTTAAACCGGTCGCGAAGAAGCTGCGTGTAATCAAAAATAAAGTCGCCGAGAACACGGGAAATACGGTTAGCTATTTTAATAAAGAGAATTCTAAAAACGGTAAAAACGGTGTACGTATAGGGACGAAGAAGTGTGCGACTATACCCCGCCCTAAACTAGTAGCAGTCGCAGAGAAAATAGGAATTGTCGATATAACAGGTAGAACGACCAAACCCGAGATATGCACCAAAATTAAAAATAAGATTTACGGTAAATTTACCATAAAGAACAAACCGTGCACAGCGTATACGAAGGAACAACTCATGCCCATCGCGATAACAAAGGGTGTGCCTATTTCAGATAGTGACACGGTGGAGACTATATGTAAGAAACTGAGCATTCCCAAACCGTTACCAGTCAACGTTAAGAAGGTTGAAAAGGTTGCGAAAGCTATCAACACGAAAGTTAAAGCGCAAGGGAAAGTTTTAGAAATGCGAGGTCTCACAAACACTAAGATTAAGAAAGATATCGAAAAATTATACGGTAAGAAGTGGTTGAACACTTACAGGAATGTGATGCCGTCTCTCAATTCAGACGTGACTGAACTTAAAAAACGTATAAACGCCGCGAACACAAAGAAAAATAAGGCGGGTGTACCTTTTAAAATAGGTATCAATGCTATCAAACGTGAGACAGTTTCAGAGTGGAAAATGCAGAGAAGAAAGACACTGAACAACAAACTTAACGCGATGAACAACAATTTAGCGAGGGAACTCGAAAATGGTATGAATAAAAACAAAACACCTTCACCCTCTAAGAAAAAAACAAAATTCCCAAAAGGTACCACAGTTGAAGAGTTATAAAGAAATGTATACATATTCATACAATGGATGATATACGTCTTACGTTTATACACTCTCTCAACGAGAGGGATGGGGTCCGAGTAGATGAAGGTCCGCTGAGAATATCTAAACACATTACACTATCTTTACTAGACAGTGCATTCTATATTATATGTTCATACATACGGGAAGAGCGTTGTATGGACAAGGACTGGGGTATGGGTAGATTGGAGCGTGAATATTTATGCACATATGAATTCATGAATTCTGTAGATGCACGCGAATGGATCGACGAAAATCGTGAAGCAGATGACATTGGCTTACTCGTTCATGTTTTTGACAATGTTTATGACATGACACCAGGTAAACATAGACGTTCGTTGCTTTACATTCTCAACATGTTATATTTCGGTTTATGAGTTTATGTGGCTCGGACATTTGTTTTAAATGTGAAACGTGATATGAGAAATTATACGCGACGAATTCTTCTTTAATTTGATCAGATAATCCATACCCTTCATTCCGCCTCGCTACACCCGAACACACTGCCATCTGCTCCAATTTAAGAAAACGATCTTCCATCGTCACGAATAGTTTAAGAGAATCGGTGGAAACGCCATCCTTCTTCATATTCTCGTACATGCTCTTAGAAGCACCGTCGGAAATATGAAAGTATTTAGTTTTGTATCCTAACAGGCTTATCTCAACCCCTTGGTTCTGACTCGCATTTTGCAGTAAAATAAATAGTATAAATAAAAATAACAGTGCTATCATCTAGTGTTATTCAACATAATAAAAACGTCATTAATCTTATGCACGATTTTGAATAGGTCATCCTTGGTCTGAATAGAAGAAGGATTGATAATCTCAAATTCAGCTTGATATGTCACAGACTCCTCTGCGTCCATATCGTGACTATCACCGGTCATGATGGTAATATCGATTGATACATTTTTACGTACAAACGATAAACGTTGCTTCGTTTTTTTCTTATCCATCTCTCTATCAACATCCTCTGGCATGGGAGTTTCCTTTGACACGCTGAAACGAAGATCGAATGGGGTATTCAGCATGTGCTTGAAATCGTGATTGGTAAGGCGTTCCTTTTTAATAACTTCTTCCTCGCCGGTAGCCTGATCGGTGGATATACGCACGCCATCGGAATCGCGGTAGAACACTTCATGTTCAGTCCCTACCATCTTTTCCCAACCAGGGTATTTAGATAAACCCGCTATCATACGATCGAACACGGGTTTACTTATATTAGTGTCGAACATAGTGCCATTAAACTTTCCTAATCTGAATTCAATCTCAGTGTGTTCTTCATCCTTGAATTTTTGAACGAGTGGGAAGAGTGTTTCAGTTATATGACGTACGTCCATTATCGTTTCAAAGATATAAATACTATATTCTTTAAACGACTTAGGTTAAAGTTAATACACATAATTCATATATGCGCGGCTTTATAAATGATGAAACGATGTGCTATTTCAACAGTGCGGTACAATGTTTATTCAACATACCGGTACTAACGAACCATTTCTTACGCGACCCTTACAAGGGAGAGGGAGGGTGTATGTTTACTACAATTTATCAAGTGCTTCTGAAACACTATTGGACGGCGGATAAAACTCCACTCAATCTAGATGGTTTACACTTCGCATTTCGGAAAGAGTTTCCTCGGTTCAGGTCTGACGAACAACACGACGTTCAAGAAACGGTCTTATGTATAATTGACATATTGGAGCGCAGTCAGCCTATCATAAAGAATTGGTTTTACGGTAAAAAGACACAAGAAACTATATGGCCAGGTGGTAAAACAGTAAATGAAGAGGATTTCAGTATTCATTTAATGACTTATAGGGGTGATCCTGACATGTCTAAGATGATTAAAGATAGCACGGATTGGAATGTGTTGGAGAATTTTCAGGATGTAAATGGAATAACATATAACGCAGCTACAACACGTATGCTTTTTTCTAAACTCCCACCCATTTTAATGATTTCGTTTGACACTAAAAGTCGTATAAAAATGATACAAAACATGTCACTAGATGACCACCAATATAATTTAATCGCATGCGTTTTACATACTGGAAATCAAAGTGGTGGTCACTACGTAAGTTATATACGTCGAAAGTCAAATTGGTACTTTATTAATGATGAACACGTAAAAGAAATCCCACCACCCCCGGAAGGTAGTTACTATCTCATGATATACAGTTCATAAAATCTTTCATTGAAATATCTTCTTTTATGTTGACGAGTGTTCTATAAAATGTACGTCGACCATTGGGAAACGTCTTATCGCGTCTCCGCAATATAGGTTTCCACCACATGGGTGTATCCTTGTGCATATACTGACACTCTATAATTGCATCTTCTTCCATCCATTCAACTGCATGTGGAGGGACCATATGGTCATAAATCTCAGATTCAAAAATCAACTTCCCTCGTTCCTGTACATACATTTTCCATACATTACCCCTCTTCTTTATCTGGAAATCGATCGTATTCTTATCACGTGGTTTCCATTTGAACATAGTCTCGTGTGTACCTGTCTTAATAGTATCGTTTATAGGTGTAAAAATAAGTCCATCAATATCTTGTGTTACTGTCGGAAGGTACGTTTCCATAAACATTTTATAATCAGTCATGAGGTGAAATATTTTTATTTTAAGTTTAATTGGATCGTATTTGAGACTTGTGAGCATTTTTTTTACCGTTTCAACCGATTTCAACCTGGTCAAGAAATCTACATTCCCAACAACCTTTCCACATTCGAGTAATATATCATACACCATAAATGTATTTTCATACATTTCACCTTCCATAATAGTGCCATCGTACACGGGTTTTCTAAAATTGAGTGGACATGAAAACATATCCATCGCTCGATTCAAAAAAATACACTGTTTTTTATTTTCAAACATGAATGCGAGCATCATGAAACGCACACCGTCCGTCTTCTCACATACAACGTATGGATTTGATGCGAGTGTATCGAAGTGGCGATATTCAATCGAGATAGGTTGACTTCCGGGGAATATATTCTTTCCCGTCGTACCCCATGATTGTTCCATGAAGGACATCGTATATTTGTAAAGAGGGTCGTCCCTATTTACAGATAGACGTTGCATTATATACAAGTTTTTACTGTTATCTTTAACTAGATTTAATACCAGCTGAATTTAATATGTTTCCTAAACACTCGTGTGTGTAGGTAATCACGATATTAGCTGCAGTATACGCCACGATTTTCACACCGTTTTCTTTGAATTTTTCAAACATTGTCAACGACTTAGGATGTATTTTTACACCACCCGTACGTCTACATTTCACGCGGTTTAATGTTGGTTTACACATCATTAGCCAAGTCTTCGCCTGTGTAGACTTTACGTTATAATAGTTTTCACTGATACACGACGAAACGTCTGTATCGAAACGCAACCCCATTTGACGCGTAGGTTCAGTTGAACCAACCATAACCTTATCCTTGAACATTCCCCAATCTATACCATCCATAACGGCGGGAAAGACGAGTACATGTACATTTTCATTCGGCTCAAACACCGTCGATAGACTAGCGTCGTCCACCTGTATACCAAAATCGATGAAAAGTATACGGTCGTGTGTTTTCATACCTTTCTCTATACATTCCGATTTTGCGTATGGATCATCATTCACAAATTCAATCTCATGTTGAACACCTTCGGTCTGCATGCTTTTTATATTACATCGGAGTATGGTGTGTAAAGTCTTAACGTGACACGATCCACTCCTAGTCACAACGATCGTCCGAAGTTTCATTTCTTATTATAAAACGCTAAGCCTTAAGCCTATCATTTAAACAACCTGAAAAGGGTAAGTTTCCGACGTGTCCTAAAGTTGTGCTCACATCGGCAAAGATCTTTCCATCCATTTGCTGCCACCTTCTACAAAATGCATAATCTTCCGACAGGTAACGTTTAGATACCGGGTCTATCATACAATCAAAAATGGCACAATATTCATCAAAATCGCGGTTCTGGTGATCATTCTTACACGTGAGTGTAGGTCCGTAATGTTCATGCATTCGTTCAAGCGCGGATCGAGATATCATCATAAACCCAGTGGGCCCGTCTAATACTTCTACAAAACCATCGACGACTGAACGTTTAGATGCCCCTATATTAGCAACAAGACTAGACGATAAGAAACTCATATCTCTTGTATCACCGTTTTCTACAGCCGTACGAGCTTGATCCCACATTACAACCTTTTTCGGATAGCACGCAACGGAAATATCATGACCAGAACGCAAAAGTCGAAGAACTGCAGCCGGGTCAAATTCAACATCCGCATCAATAAACATGAAAAAATCAGCGTCAGTTTTTTGCATAAATCGACCGATTGAAACATTTCTAGCACGGTGTACAAGACTTTCATTTTCAGTCGTATCAAGCATTAACTGAACATTTTCACGAATAAGAAGTAGCTGAAGCTGAACAATACTCTTCAGGTACTTTTCCAAACATAACCCACCGTAACACGGTGTACTTAAAAAAAGTTTTACCATATCTACTTCATATTACAATTTATCCTCTAAGTGTCGTTTCAATATGACAACTATCTTATTCAAAGTGGGTATAGAAACACCACACTTTTCACACAGTTCAGACTTTGACATCTTCTCACCGAGAACTGTGAATATAATAGCAGTCGCGACGCTATTAGGTGATTTACTCATTAAATCTACACACTCTTCTAATTTGCTACACATTTGATTACATGATAAACGCTCTTCGCGTGATATTTCAAATGAGTTCAACAACCGCGACATAACATTAAACGGTTTTGTTACATAATTTTTCTCCGTCTTTTCATCCTTTATAATCCCCGTGAACATGGTCGTCGTGCGACTGATATCCTTACATTGGACACCAAACATCTCGGCAACCTCCTTCGTTGTTCGAGGAATGTTTGCCAATCTACACGCATATAAAACGCAGTTCGCCTTTATCCCTGATCGAACAGCCCCCCGTGTCAATTTATTTTCGTTGAATTTTTTATACAATGTTTTCGCATCTTTCAAGACACATTCGGGGAGACTTTGACACGCCTCGTCAATGTCCTTGTACGCATGGAACAGTGATCGATCTCGGTGGTTCATCGAACTATGGAAATTAATTTTAGCCATTCGTTTCGTTTCATAGCTTGACGTATACTTCGTAGCTATCACCGTACCCTTTCCCCATGCATTGGAAAATAAATCCTGGTTAGTTGTTGGTACCATACATCGTGATGGATCTGACACGCGTCCGTCGTCAGATACACCACTCGTCCATTCAGCTGTATCGTCAATATAAATCGAGTCAACCTTCCCACACATTGTACATACCATTCCTTCTCGTGTAAGTGTTTTGTAATTTACGCATTCCATGCAAAATCTATTATCCACTGGCTTTAGTGTCGGTGTTTTATCTTTAATTGTTTGGTCGATATGAGACCATATAGCAGCCAGTGTATGTGAATCCATATAAAATATAAATGCTTTTTTTATTTTGGAATTGGCGCACTTAGGTTAAAAATTGATGTCATCCATTTGCAATCGTGCACGCTCTTCTATCCTATCAACAGCCTCCTTAAACCGCGAAGAACCTGGGCTAGAGGGGGTCCATTCGTGCCACGCCCTGTCGAGAGCCGCAGCATCGGGGGGTAATTCTAGACGCCCTTCAAACTCACTATCGGATACAACGAAGCTGCCAACGTCACTTCCAGTCTCGTCACTTTCGGCACATAAAACACTTTCTATATCAGAATCCTGTTCGGTCTCTATTACATACATTCGGTCCGTTTCGTTGATACACCAAAACATATTTTCCTTTCCTGGAAAATGTTCACTCACACTCTCCTCTCTGAGTATATTCGTCTCCTCATCTAGCGTAAACACTTCAGCACCCTTGTACGTACACGTCGTCTCTGAATAGTACTTAACAATCAAGTAATCTTCGCGGTGCTCTTCTACGAGAGCGTACGCGTCGTCATCTACATCGTCGAAATTTACAAGAACTCGTATGAGATCTCCAGGCTGGATTTCAGAGAATTCGAACATTCTCGTATAAAGATTTAACACAAAAATATTATACGATTATAACACACGCGATGGGAATTGAAATTTTTTCAAAACCGGACTGTAAATACTGTACATACGCGGAAAACACGTGTAAAGAAATGAACTTAGAGTACATAAAAATAATTGTCGATAAAGATGAACTAAAAAAACAGTGTGGTCCCGGCGCTGTCGCATACCCACAAATCAAAGTCAACAACAAATGTATCGGAGATTACTTCGCATTCCAGGAATATATCGATGAATCTGAACCAATGCTCTTACCTACGATGAATAGGTTTACAGTGTTTCCGATAGAACATGGCAATTTATGGGCATTATATAAAAAGGCTCAAATGTCTAACTGGACGGCCGAGGAAGTTGATGTGAGTGCAGATATGGATGACTGGAAGAAGTTGAGTGACAATGAACGCCACTTTGTTAAATACATCCTCGCCTTTTTCGCGGGTTCGGATGGTATTGTTTTTGAAAATATTAATAATAATTTTGCGGATGAAGTCCAATACACCGAAGCGAGATCATTTTACGCGTACCAAGTTCACAATGAAATGGTGCATGGAGAAACCTACAGTAAATTGATCGATAAGTATATTCGGGACAGTTCGGAAAAGAAACATTTATTTGATGCTATAACGACAATTGAGCCTATTAAGAGGAAGGCTGATTGGGCGTTGAAATGGTTTGACACGGATAGACCGTTTGCTGAACGTCTACTCGCGTTTGCGTGTGTGGAAGGTATATTTTTCTCGGGTAGTTTCTGTGCTATCTACTGGCTTAAAAAGCGTGGTCTCATGCCAGGTTTGTGCTTCAGTAACGAGCTTATCAGTCGCGACGAAGGACTTCATCTCGAATTTGCACTTGAACTATTTAAAATGTTGAAGAATAAACCATCTGAAGAAGTTATCCAACAGATTGTACGTGAAGCGGTCGAAATTGAAAAGAGTTTCATTATCGAAGCGTTACCGTGTAGTCTAATTGGTATGAATTCTGAAAAAATGTCAGATTACATTGAATATGTATCTGATCGCCTATTAAAACAAGCCGGGTTCAATAAAATCTGGAATACGCAAAATCCCTTTGATTTTATGGAAAATATATCCCTAGATGGTAAAACTAATTTTTTTGAAAAACGAGTGGGTGATTACGGTAAAATCGATGAAAGTACTGCAGTCACGTTCGATGAAGAATTTTAACGTACGATAGGCCTACTCCCATCCGCACACGAAACACTGAGATCCGCGTTCAGTGAAGCGGTGATACCACCCATCATTGGCTGAGGCTTGTCACCGTCAACACTGAGATCCATGGGGGCGTACATCGCACCACTATCAAAAGCACCAATTTGCGATTCTGCCATGCCAGGTAACGGTGAAGGGGCGTCCGCCATGCGGATAGGCGCCGCAATCTTCATGGGGGGCATGCCTCCCATTGGTTCGAGTGTATCAGCTTCCATCGCGAAACTCACGTCTTCTTCGGTAATAATACCCATTTCATCTGTAGCCCTGGTTTCGACTTTGACTTCCTCCTCAACTTCAACTTCATCTTCATACTCATCGATAACTTCCTGTGGCACGGGCTCGGCAGTTTCTGCCTTGTACCCCTCAGACTTTAAGTTCATCAACCCCCATGTGATGAACATGAATACCACCGAATGGAAAGCTAAACCACTCGCTGTGGGACACCCATTCGGACCCGCAACCCACTTGCCAATTATTTTTCGCATTACTCTGAACGTATCGGGGCTGGCGATTATAAAAAAGACCAGCGCCGCTAAGATAGAATTCATCAATTTTTGCTCTTGCTTTTTGCCGTCGCAACCGCAACCACAATCTTTAAAAAGCCCCATTATTAATGTACTCTGAGAAAAAAATATACTTAAAGTTTCGTCTCCTATATAAGATATAAGCAACTACCATGTCTACCATCATCCAGCGTTACGAACAATTCGAACCCACCTCCACCGTTCTTTCTGCCATGAAGAAGAATAAAAACGGTGGTAAAACCGTATACATTAACGCGCAAGACAACAAGAAGTTGTATCTTCAACTTCCTTTCATGAGATCCCCATTCGGCCTCAGTGCATTCACTGACGAGGCCACCAATAAAACGTCATATTCGCTGGACCTTTCATTTGACACGGATAATGAAGGTGCAGTCGCCCTGATGGAAAAGCTTCAAGCACTCGATCAATTGATCCTCGAGACTGTTGCAAAGAATTCTAAGGAATGGCTCGGTAAGCCGTACAACATTGAAGTCATCCGCGAAGCATTGTACAAACCCCTCGTTCGTCCAGGTAAGGAAGCTTACCCATCGACACTCAAACTCAAGATCATGACGAAGCCTACTGGCGAGTTTCTAGCGGAGGCGTATGATGCGAACCAGAAAAGTATCCCGATTGACACGATTGAAAAGGGTCAGAAGTGTATGTGCATCGTCGACTTTAACCAAATTTGGTTTATCGATAACAAATTCGGTGTGAGCGTGCGTCTTTCACAGGCTCTTTGTGAGAAATCTCAAAAGCTACCCTCATTCGCATTCCAGGGTGTGGATGCCCCCGCAACCGAGGATACTGCCGCCGATGATGATGAAGAGGAAGAAGAGTGTGAAGTTGACGAATAATTAATAGAGTAAAAAATCAGAAAACGTATTTATATCACCATTCAATATCAATTTATGTAGTTCCAGTTCAAACTCGTTTAACATGAGTGGATTTAACTGAGCCTTTTTATAAATTCTAGATAAGGGTAAATTCATTTCGTCAAAATGATATAGGAGACGGTTTATAGCGTGTGGGTGTAGCTTTTCAATACTAAATTTAAATTTTGAAATCGAAAATGTAGTTTTATTTATTAAAATCTGGTCTCTAATGAGGACTTCAACTTCACATATTGGAGTATTCACAATTCTTTTTAGATTTCTACTCGATATGAGTAAATCATTCATAGCTGAAATGAGCATGTTTAAGAACACTCGTTTCTCATCGGTTAGTGCCATGTCTTTAGTATACCATCACTTTATTGTTGACATGCCACAAATAGAGACACCTTTTCGTTTGGGTCTGAGATATTATTCTCGTATAACGTTTTCGCAAATAGTAACACCATTTCCGCATCCCTATATGACATGTACGAATGCCCGTGCTTTTCATATATGGCTGCGACATCGTCGAGGTGGTTATTACACCATTCCTTTACATCCGCATCCCCATTAAGACCCTTTTCGATGAAATCGGCAACCTCGTCGCTGAGAGGCATGTCGGTAATCACGGTACAGTCGTCGTCGGGATGATTCATTTTTAGATGCATTTTTACACATTAAAATATAAACTTAGGTTGTCTGCGCACGTCTTCCATTATAGAGATGTACCACCTAACTATTTTAAGTTCAGAAAACTTGTTCATAATCTCATAATAAAAGTTGGGAAGTTTAATCTCTTGTTTATTAGCATTGAGGTGCACTTCTTCCATCGTATCTTTTAAAGCCTTAACGATTGTAATCTTGGAAACCTCGGTCTGCAGCTCATAAACCTTGTCCTTCATCTCATAATAAAAGTTGGGTAGTTTGGTATCCATCGTCTTACGAAATACAGTGAACGTTTTTACTTACTTTTTTATTCAATCTATTTCACTTAAGCTCTTTTTTTCGCAGCCTTACGAGCTGCGAGTTGAGCCCTTCTCGCATCGGCTTTATTCAATGTTGTCTGAGTAATACCAGTCGCGCGAAACGTTGCGTTTCTAGCTAATTTCCCCTTCGCGGCTTCGGCCGCTCCCTCTGCTGCTCTCCGGATATTCATATTTCTCTTAAACTTACCCTGATCGGTGTACACACGTCTTGCGAGGGCTACGTTTCCGACAGCTCTTTTTTTATTCATGCTTATCTGAACAGCTGTAGCCATCGCAGATGGTTTTGCGGGTGGTATCTGCGCCCGTGCGATGGCGCGGAAACGTCCATTCGGTGGTTTGACACCGGGTGGTGGTACGGGTGCGCGTTTCATACTTATCATCACATTATTAGCAGTGACCATACCATTAACTTTTGTACTCTTTGTGTTTCCGAAAGCTGGATTTTTATATGTTTTGAACGCATTATTATATATTTTTTTGTGTTCGTTATATTTATCATCTCCACTAATATACGGTCTCATGACTTGGGTGAGAAGCTTAGTCTTCGCGAGTGCACCACTCCCGGGTAGTCGCTTCGTTTGAAATGCTTCCGGGGCTAGACCTCGAATATCTTGTCTTAAAACGTGTTTTTTATTCAATTTATTTTCAAGTTTAGAAAGCTCCGTCTTATCTTGACCATCGCTATCAATCATGATACCCCATGTAGTCTTGTACGCTTTCGCTTCTACCTTTTCCTCGACCTTATCTTTCACCATACGTCGATTCGCGTTGGTCGTAGATTGATAAATTGTACTGACTGGACCAGACTTAACGGCTTTCGTGAGAGCACCTGATACCAGGTTCGAAACGACCTTCTTATTCGAAGCATCTTTCATCGCGTTGATCGCGCTTTTATTATTGAGGTCATTCTTTTCTCTCCTAACTTGATCTAGATCTGACTTAAATTTTCTAGTGAGAGTAACCTTTTGTCCTTTGAGTTTCTGTGTTTCTATCCTCGCGAGACGAGCTTTCTCTCTATTCGCTGCTTCCAGTTTCTTTCTCTCTTCGAACTGTTTTGTAGCGTTAGCTGTTTGTCTGGCAACCCTTTTACCCTCATCGAATTCAGCATTGCCCGTCTTCGCGTAACGTACGAGTTCTATCATACGGTTTTCAATATCTATTAATTTACCATTTTCAAACTCTTTTATCGCAGCTTCACCCTGTTTCACGAGTGTATACTTTCTAAATGGGTTGGTACCATTGTACGTAGCCATGATTTTACGCACTTTCACAATCTTATTTTGAATAAGTTTACGGTTTGAAGCTAACTTCGCATTGGCCATTCGTTTTTGGACATTCTGACGCTGCAGTTTGAGTATTTCCGCATTCGCTGCAACTTTGTTCGCGGCTGCTTTAGCCCTGGCAGCTTCTTCAGCTAATGCATTTGCTTTTATCTTTTCAGCCGCGGCATTCGCGAGGGCTTGCGCCTTATTCGCGTTTGCTGCGTTAATTTTGGCTTGAGCATTCTTTAGTTTTTGTTCGGCTACAGCCTTACCAGCGGCAGATTGAAATCTACCCGCTACAAGTGCTTTACGAGCATTGTTAGCGGACTTAACAGCGGCATTCTTTTGTTTCGCGGCGTTCGCAATAGCAGCTTCCTTTTGCTCACGGATCGCGTTTAACTCTTTTTTTGCGGCGTTTGCGTTACGAGCTGCACCCATGAGTGCTGCATTCTTATTCTGTAGCTTGAGATTTCGATTAGCTCTTAAACCGTTAACAGCCTTTTGCTTATTATTCATAGCTCGCTTGAGAGCAGTGTTTCGCTCAGTTTTAGCATTCGCGAGGGCTTGCGCCTTATTCGCGTTTGCTGCGTTAATTTTGGCTTGAGCATTCTTTAGTTTTTGTTCGGCTGCAGCCTTCTCTGTAGCTGTTTCTGCCATGGCAGCTGTTCGTGCGGCGTTTCTTGCTTCCGCAACAGCCGCGTTCTTTTCAGTCGCAGCTTTCGCGAGAGCAGCTTCCTTTTGCTCACGGATCGCGTTTAACTCTTTTTTTGCGGCGTTTGCGTTACGAGCTGCACCCATGAGTGCTGCATTCTTATTCTGTAGCTTGAGATTTCGATTAGCTCTTAAACCGTTAACAGCCTTTTGCTTATTATTCATAGCTCGCTTGAGAGCAGTGTTTCGCTCAGTTTTAGCATTCGCGAGGGCTTGCGCCTTATTCGCGTTTGCTGCGTTAATTTTGGCTTGAGCATTCTTTAGTTTTTGTTCGGCTGCAGCCTTCTCTGTAGCTGTTTCTGCCATGGCAGCTGTTCGTGCGGCGTTTCTTGCTTCCGCAACAGCCGCGTTCTTTTCAGTCGCAGCTTTCGCGAGAGCAGCTTCCTTTTGCTCACGGATCGCGTTTAACTCTTTTTTTGCGGCGTTTGCGTTACGAGCTGCACCCATGAGTGCTGCATTCTTATTCTGTAGCTTGAGATTTCGATTAGCTCTTAAACCGTTAACAGCCTTTTGCTTATTATTCATAGCTCGCTTGAGAGCAGTGTTTCGCTCAGTTTTAGCATTCGCGAGGGCTTGCGCCTTATTCGCGTTTGCTGCGTTAATTTTGGCTTGAGCATTCTTTAGTTTTTGTTCGGCTGCAGCCTTCTCTGTAGCTGTTTCTGCCATGGCAGCTGTTCGTGCGGCGTTTCTTGCTTCCGCAACAGCCGCGTTCTTTTCAGTCGCAGCTTTCGCGAGAGCAGCTTCCTTTTGCTCACGGATCGCGTTTAACTCTTTTTTTGCGGCGTTTGCGTTACGAGCTGCACCCATGAGTGCTGCATTCTTATTCTGTAGCTTGAGATTTCGATTAGCTCTTAAACCGTTAACAGCCTTTTGCTTATTATTCATAGCTCGCTTGAGAGCAGTGTTTCGCTCAGTTTTAGCATTCGCGAGGGCTTGCGCCTTATTCGCGTTTGCTGCGTTAATTTTGGCTTGAGCATTCTTTAGTTTTTGTTCGGCTGCAGCCTTCTCTGTAGCTGTTTCTGCCATGGCAGCTGTTCGTGCGGCGTTTCTTGCTTCCGCAACAGCCGCGTTCTTTTCAGTCGCAGCTTTCGCGAGAGCCTCCTCCTTTTGTGTCCTGATATCGTTTAACTCACTTTGCATCGAAATTTTTGCTACCGCGGTCGCAGCTAGTGCAGCCGATGTGCGTGCAGTTTCTTTGTTCAATAAGCGGGCTTCTTTGACTATCTTATCAATAGTTTCATTTGGATCTTTACCATTTTTGATAGCAGAATTATATTCATTCATTAACACGGTTTTATTCGTCACGCCTATATTCGTTAATAACCCATTCAATTTGACCCGCTTTCTCAATTTAGAATTAAGTTCTCGGTGAGTTTTCTCTTCATTTTTTAAATTCATTTCAGATCTAGCCGCTTTATACTTAGCCTCAGATAATGCAGCTTTTTTCTTCACAGCATTTGAAGCTATAACGGCGTTGTTCTTATTCTTAACTGCCAGTGCGAGCTTTGTATTCAAATCTTTCGTAGCACTCGCAACCGCCATGTTCGTGCTATTTGTCAGTGTAGATACTTCACTCGTTAATTTCTCGATTTTAACCTTAGCTTCATTCAGTTCTTTAGTCAGTCGCTCAGCTTCAACTACAGTTCCATTTTTAGCTTGTGTCTCTAACCGCGACTGTAAGTCCTTTATTCTGGTATTCAGCTCACCTCGTTCTTCTTCTATTTCCCTGACCCGCTGCTCACTCTTCTCAACTTTTAACGCCACCGCGTTTAAATCTGATTGAAGTTTCTTACCCATTTCGCGTTCTATATCTGCACGGTCTAACTCGTATTTCAGCTTCTTATCGAGTGCCCTCACCTTCGACGATGAATTACTCATTTGCGTATCCGCCAGCTTTTTGCGAAGGGTATATTTGTTTAGAGTATTCGTCGTCTTAGTTTTGAGGTTAGTGTAATTTTTTTCTAAACTCTTCACACGCTGTGAATTTATATTCGCTTTCAACTGAGCACGTTTCTTGTTTTCGTACTCGCGATTTGTTGCCGCCTCTGCTCTTCTAGCTCGATTTTTTGCGTTAATTTCCGCGCGTCTCCCGTTTCGTACTTTGGTCTCAATTATCAAGGCTTCACGTCTCTTGCGACGCTCCTCGATCACCTGTTTTTCGGAAGAACGTCTATTGAAATTACGTTTCTGTTCTTGCACACGGCGGTTAGTATTGAGTTTCAGATTCTCCATCTTTACGTTCATGTTAAGTTTCCGCCTATTAGCAGTGATACTGTTAAGTTTAGAACTACCGTCAGGTACAGTATATATACCACCTTTAGACATTTGTTTCATGCGATCCATGTGACGCTTACGCGCTAACGTATTTTGTAATTTTGAATTAGACGTGTTATTGACACGGTTCCGGTTCTCAGCCCGGTTCTTGTTTCGGTTCTCACCACGGTTCCGGTTTTCGTCCCGGTTCTCACCACGGTTCCGGTTTTCGTCCCGGTTCTCACCACGGTTCCGGTTTTCGTCCCGGTTCTCACCACGGTTCCGGTTTTCGTCCCGGTTCTCACCACGGTTCCGGTTCTCATCGATTTGAACGGGTGTTTCCTCATTTCGGAACTCTTTACTCTTCACCTTCGGATATACATGGGACCCTGGTAATAAAACAGGTTCGCGGATGTTCATACTCATCAACTTCCGACCTATGGCACGTTTTAAATCTGATATAGTCTTGTCAGTCTCAATCAAACCAACCTTTTTCGCCAGTCTCTTAACAACTTTCGAAGTTACGCTGGATTTGAATAAAGTTTCAAAATCTTTCCATGTGAGTGGAGACTTGGGGTCTAATAGGTAACGTTTATCCCGTGTAAGCACTAAAGGTGGGAGTGGTAATTTCCCACGATCAACATCTTTCATAATGTCACACACCTTATCTCTCGAGATCTTTATGGTTTTGCCCGTGTGGAGTTTTATCAGTTTCCTGATATTTTTTGTCTTGGCATCTGGATCACACACATCCATCTTGTTATATCTAGATAAAATAAATATAGCAATTGGGTTGTTAGTCGTTATATCCTAGAAAGAACATACGTAACTTATCGTCGTGGGACATATCAAATTTGAATAAGTTATGTTCACCTGTTGACACTAATATTGTCTTACATAATCTAGATGTATCTATCTCTCCCCGCAAACTCAACGCACGTTCTAATAACGCACTAATAAACTCATGAAACGAGCTTATTTTATTAATATATTGATCCCTTAATCTAAGTTTGAAAGAAAGCACCTTATGATAAGGTTTTCCAAAAAACGGCGTCAATGGGATATCTTCTTTAGTACCACCGTCGAGGTATATATTACCATTATACGGCACGGTACACGCTATAAACGGTATCGACATACTCATACAAACTGCATCTACGACGTGCATATCTGGGTGTGTATCACTCGAAAAGTATTCTGTACACCCCCTGTTTAAATTGTAAACAGATACGTGCAACTTTTTCTTCAACTCCCCGAACTTTACGTCATGCCCGAAAATATCGACAATTGCACCCCGGACCGGATCCATGTCTACGAGACCATAGTTCCTGAAGAACATTCTTAGTTTATATTTTGCTAAATTTTCTATATCTACTTTCATGAACTTGTCAAGTACATTATCAAGTGGTATCTCAAGTGCTAAACATGCACCCAATACGGCACCGGCTGATGAGCCCGAAATTTCTTTTATATTTTTTAATTTTTCTTCGTGGCGTTTCAAAGATCCTATGAACCCAAACAAACCCATAGACGAGGGACCTATAACAAGGTATTCCATTCTGTCACTTAATAGAACTTAGGAAATTGCTTTCGCAAAAGAGCGAAGACAAGCGCGTAGACGACGGTGTGTGTCAAGATAGCCACCTGGGACGTCTCACCCGACATGAATTTACCCGGGGGGATTGTGAGCAGCATACCGGGGCTGAGCGCCATGAATAGCGTAGTCGTCACGAGTAAATCGTTCTGTGTGAGAACAAGTCCCATAGCCTTCGCGATCATGGAGTAAGCCAGAAAGAACACGAGACCGTGGAAGAGGACCGAAACGCGATCCGTACCAACCTTACCGACAGAGAACTTCATACCGTTCGTTCTCACCAGCATACCTGGGCTGAGTGCGAGGAACAACATGGAGGGGATCGCCACTTTCTGAGAAGCGATAAGGGGGAGCATTTAGTATATGCACATATAATTTTTAACAAAATCCAAGAAATCGTTAAAAGCAGCCCCCCTCATCATTTCTTCATGGAGACCGTTATCATTCACAGTACGCCTGACATGTTTCCAAATATAAGCCACTCGTTCTTCATACCATACATGTTGTTCTTCGTCTTCCCAAGTTACTCTTTCCTGGAGTGGGTCGTGCTCTTTGTAACAGAATTCAACAAAGTCGCAAAACTGCCCCGAATGCGTGATGTGCGCGTCATACAAGAAGGTGTCAATCTTGTTCCACATCATGTGTAATTCGTCTGAGTATTGGACTTCCCAATCTTCTATCGTCTGCTCGTATTCGTCTTCAATAAATTCACCATCGCTGTCAACTTCTACATCATTCCCCGTCGTCGCTTCGTACACATACTGACACCAAACCATTATTCAGTTTTTTTTGGGTTTTGTGCTTGTAATAGATATAGTTGATGTTTCCTTTGTTGGTAACGTTTCGAGTATGACCTGTAATACGTTTTCCGCCTGTGTATCGTTTCCTTCGAAAAATACGCTTAGTCCTTCTCTGATTGTGTCTTTGTTTAGACCGACTTTCCTGATGTTTTTCTTGACTGTGATTTTACCAGTTTTGGTATTGATTACGTCGAGGCCGTTATCTATCATTAATTTTTTGATGTGTAACTTAAGTGCCTTTTCTGCCTGTGAAAGGATTTTAATATCTGATCTGGCTTCTTTAATCTGCTGGTTAAGTTCAACTAGTTTAGAGACGCTGGTTGTGAGATCGTCTGCAGTTACGCTAGACATGTGTTTTAATTATGGTAATTACCTTTAAGTCCTTTAAACAAGGGGGCGCTGCATGCTATCTGTGCTGATGGTAGAGTTGTTCCACATGAAAGCTTCCTTAGTGTTAGGAGGCTCGGCGCGGATAGATTGGTTGGCGTTGCGGAGAGCACCACCGGTGGTTTCGGGGATGCCAATCTGACCGCGGGGTTCGAGGAAATTCTGACCGGCGAGAACATCTTCGGGGGCGAACTCGCCAAACTCCTCCTGGGAGGCAACCTCACGGGGGAGCAGCGAAGACGCCAACCCCGTTCCAGCCTTCATTTCACAGTTAGATTCAGCCGAAGTAGGGAGCATACCCTGAGGGGATGCGCCGACTTCCTCAGATGCGCCGATAGGGGCGTACGATTTTTCGTTCACGGCGTAGGTGGAAGTTTTACCGTAGGTTTTCAGGAGCACGATAATAGTGACACCCAAAACAACAGCGAACAACATGCGACCATAGGGGATATTGTTCATACGCTTTGTAAGAGACATCTTTATATAGTGTTAACAAATTTTTTTTATTGATCGTCACCGAACATATACTCTTCTGGGTATGATTTATCAAAAGCTTCCTGAGCGGGTTCCGATTCCGCATTTTCGATCTTCACCTGTACCACATTCCAGGCTGGACCAAATGCTTTTTTGGCAAACCACATTCCATTAAATTCCAAAAGTACCGAACACTTGGAATCGACCACAAGGGCTTCCCTGTCAAGGAGTTCCTTATCAGACCCAAAAATCTTCGTCTGGTCAATGCATTCTGCTGTGAGTGCTTCGTCGCGAATGTAGGCGGATCTGATAGTTTTTTCCGAAACTTTCTTACCAAACCACGATTCACCATTTTCAATCGCGTTCTGAATGTTAGACTCGTGAATTTCGTCGATTGCAGTGGACGCGTTGACATCGAATGTAATGTCACCAGTCGCATCAGTGATTACCACATCGTCAAGTCTAACGAAGCATCGTTTATGTTCGTCAGTGAACGCATGTACATGGTAAAGTCCATCGTCACCTTTGGCAATAGTGTCGTAGATCATTTGTGTATGATATACGTATCAATTCTTTAAACCAATAAAGGGTATAGCTGCAGAACGTTGGAGGAGAGGTTTAGGTACCCATCCATCTCTTCTCGGTTTGAACCCATATAACGTAGCCTGTACATTTAAGTCCCTTGGTATTGGCTTATGCTCGACAGGGCGTAATGCAAATCCATTACCGGTATACGCATTCGTATTATTACGTTTCCACCTGAGTGTGTTTAAATTAAACCTTTGATTACCGTTCGAACGTTCGTACCCTTCGACAGTTGCATTTTTTGTAACTGGGTTAACGCCATGGACAATCTGCTTAGATAACTTCTCTCTCGAAGGTTCCGTCGTATATTTTGCATACTTTTGTGGGTTTACCTGAAGTGCATTCTTCATGGAAACATCTCGACGCTTCGTAACCTTTGAAGTGTATACACGTGTCAATTTAGATTTGACGCGTTTAAAAATAGCCTCAATTGAATCCGTGGATTTAATACGTTTATCAAACATTTGCGCGAGTCTTAAAAGGCGTTGACGATCCTTCTCCCTTTTTTCGGGTCGAAGTTTCAATGTATGCATCAAATAAATATCATCTATCAAAAATTCCTTACTCGCGACATATATTTTCTTATTAATAATCAATTTATTTGTCGTCACGTTTCTATATGTAACACCTTTCTTGAGTGTTCGAATAACGTCATACCCAAACTCCCGGGGGCGCATATACGGTATATCCAACAAACCACCTAGTACGATATTATCTATCTTACCTTTCTCCGGTGAGAATACTCGTAGGTTCAAATCTAATGCAAATAACTCGACGTCTATAAATACGTCACCTTTCGCTGGTTTGTTATTGGTCCGAGCCTTTTTTTTCTTTATGAGCGTATACCTACGCGTTACATATGGTCCATCCTGTTTAAACCCTATACCAAGGTATTTCAAAACTTTCCTATCTATCGTCAAAATACGCGCCTTGATGCGGGTATTTAGTCTCTGTGCAATTTGTCCGAGTTTATCCCACATGATCAGTTTAATAGCCTGGAGCTTACCAAAATATTTTGCATCATAGGTTATTCTGGGAACAAACTTGGCATCGATGTCGGTAGTCACGACTCTCTTATCATATGGCATGTACATGTTAAACGCCTCACCACCACTCACAATCAGGTCCCCCATACTTTTCATGAATTCACTGAGCTCACCTATCGTTGTAAGTATGATATCACGTGTGATATCGGTCACACATACATATACAAACTTATCGAATGATTTAGTTGAAAACTTATCTTTTATTCGTTTCCTGAATTTTCCAAGGTCCCTCGCTTCATCCCTGAGATAGTATTTTTTCAATTTATCGTCATTGAAAAAAAGATTGTCGTTCATGTACTTATCAATTGCAGGTTTCGAATAGAGTTTAACATCCATTAATATATATAATATTTTTTACACGAATATACATACACTTAAAGATGATAGACATAAACTATATACAATGTCTATTGAAACCGTTCTCACTGAAATTACCGCCTTCCGTAATGAACTTAAGTCGCTCACTAAGATTGTGCGAAAGATCAAGGCTAAGCAGGACGATCCCACTGGTGAAAAGTCTGCCAACCGTGCTAAGAACAACGGTTTCAACAGGGAACAGAAGATTTCGGAGAAGCTTCGCGTCTTCCTGGATCTCCCTGAAGGTAAGCTTGTTTCGCGCAGTACTGTCACTCGCTCCATCAACGAGTACGTGAAGGCGAACAATCTCAAGCACCCTGACAACGGTCGTATCCTCGTTCTTGACAAGAAGCTTCGCGATTTGCTGGAACCCCCCACGGACGTTCAAGTGACGTTCCTGAACCTCCAGAAGTTCTTGAGCCCTCACTACACAAAGGTTGAAGCTTAAAAAAATAACAACATATAAAAACATGACTATTATAGATAGATTAACTATCGAAACCCTTGTTGGTACAAGAATATCAAATATAGATTTGTACCAAAAAGCGTTTACCCATAAATCGGCGTTAAAGGAGGACGACGAGTTATCCGGATCATTTGAGACACTCGAATTCATTGGTGATTCGGTACTGGGGTTTGTTATTACGAAGTTCTTATATGATAAGTATGAGACACGCCAGGAAGGGTTCTTAACCAAGGCTCGCACTAAGCTTGTACGGGGTGAAACATTGGCTGCCATATCGTCAAAACTTGAACTTTATAAATGGATCAGAATGGATGAAAAGGGTATGCGTAACAAGTGGTTTCACAACCCGAAGATTTTAGAAGATGTGTTCGAGGCGCTCATAGGTGCGATTTATATGGATATGGGTTTATTACACGCAAAGGAGTTTATTCTTCGTATCTATAATAACCCAGAGTATATAAACCTTCAATCTATCATGATCGATGATAATTTCAAAGATCACCTCATGCGGTATTGTCAGACGAATGCATTAGACTTACCTGTATATTCAATTGGAAATCACGAAAATGGAATTTTCTATATAAATGTAATCGTGGGTGGCGTGTGCTTGGGAAGTGGGTACGCTAAAAATAAAAAACAAGCGGAACAGAATGCCGCGCGAGCCTTTTTTTATCCACCTAAGTCACCGTGCGTACATTAATAAGTATAGTTCGATGAGTTACGATAATTATTCCCATAAAAAGAGAGTAACAAAGAACGACAAAAAAGAAAAGGGGACCATTTATTCTAGTAAACATATCAGGTTAACACTTAAACGTTTAGAGCAACAATTAATTAATGGACACGAAAGTCAAGGCTCTACTGGAGAAGGAGTATGCACCACAGAAGTCGGAAGAGTGGTTAAACCAGCGAAAAACCATGCTCACCGCAAGTGATGCTGCAACTGCGATTGGAAAAAATAAGTATGAAACGCCGGACGGTCTTCTACTAAAAAAATGTGGATTGGGTGTACCCTTCTTCGGAAATGATGCCACGCGGCACGGTGAATTGTATGAAGATGAAGCCCGCATTCTTTATGAACAGAGATACAATGAAGTTGTACATGAAATTGGGTTGTGTGGTCATCCAGTTGAGACGTGGTTAGGCGGAAGTCCCGACGGTGTTTCCGACTCGGGGAAACTCATCGAAATCAAATGCCCCCCACAGAGACAGATTATACCAGGGGAGGTACCTGAGCATTATATGCCACAGTTACAACTCTGTATGGAAATTCTCGATCTCGAAGAGGCTGATTTCATCCAATACAAACCCGCCGCCACGAATTGGCCAAAACCAGAGGAGTTCGACGTTGTCAATGTTAAACGTGACCGCGAATGGTGGAAAACGTATCTTCCGATAATGCGAGAATTTTGGGATAAAGTCTTGTATTTTAGAGAGCATATAGACGAACTCCCAAAACCGAAAGAGAGAAAGAAACGCATCATAAAGGAGAAGGTGTACGTTTGTGAAGTGGCGTCAGACCCGGATGATAAATATTGTAGCGACTAGTATGAACGGTAATATCCAACGCGTAGCTCGTGTTAGTTTAATTGTAAGTAAACGTACTACCCATCTCGTCAAACGTAATCGTATGCCTCGTATGAGTAGAGTGATACCCTATGTTGTAGATTTTACAAACACATCCGATGTATCGGTACAGTATATGAAATCAGTCGCAGAAATATTCGTAGAATCTGAAACACTTATCATATTATTTTACGTACTCATGGCAGCACATTCGCTAAAGTACTATAAATGACCTAAGTCGATGTACATTATTCAGTTTTCCATCAAGCCATGGACAGATACAGACTAAACGGTACATTATACACCCCATACCAAGAAGATGGCGTCAATTGGATGCTCGCAATGGAAAAACAAAAAACAGGACCCAAGGGTGGGTTTCTATGCGATGAAATGGGGCTGGGTAAGACCATTCAAATCATCTCAACTATACTGAGCAATCCCAAGCCACGAACCTTGATTGTCGTACCCAAGACAATCGTCACGCAGTGGAGTATAGAGATCGCAAAATTTGCACCCGGTCTCTCTGTTCTAATATACGACGGTCCCGATAGGACTAAAAACGTGAATGATTTCACGAAGGCTGATATAGTGGTATGTCCTTACAGTATGCTCTATAGTAAGACAACCCTTATCCACGGTATTAAATGGAACCGCGTCGTTCTCGACGAAGCGCATGAAATTCGTAACAGACAGACGCGTACATTTAAATCGGTTATCAAACTTAAATCCGAAATTCAATGGGCGGTAACAGGTACACCTGTATTCAATTCAATGGAAGATTTTGTATCCCTGTGTATGTTTATCGGGTTTTCTAAAAACACGGTCCAGGCAATGCACAAGGATATCAAGGATATTTACATTCTTCGAAGAACAAAGGCTGATGGTATACTCAACATTCCATATTGCCACTTTGAAAACGTTGAATTGGATATGTATGAAGATGAAAAAATATTATATGAAGAGGCTTTCTTAGACGCACAGGAACGAATTCGTGATATCATGCGTACATCGATTAGTCAGGTGTCAAGAAATATGCACATTTTAGAATGTCTCTTACGCGTCAGGCAGGTTATGATATGGCCGCAATTATACCTAGACGGTGTCGCGAAGAAGGAAGAACGGGAAAAAACGACATGGAAAACGGGTTCAAATAAGATGGATACTTTATACAAGTATGTAAATACACACCCAGATGAGAAATCCGTTGTATTCTGTCAATACAAGGGTGAAATGGATAAAATTTGCTCTCTATTTGAAGGGAAAACATATAGGATCGATGGATCTATCAATAAAGATGAAAGGCACACGCGTCTAGAGGAGTTTAAACGCGCATCCCAAGGTAGTCTACTCGTAATTCAAATTAAATGTGGTGGAGTTGGTCTGAATGTACAATGTGCTACCCGCGTGTATATAATGGCACCATCGTGGAATCCATCTACAGAACTACAGGCGATTGGTCGCTGTCACAGGTCTGGTCAGACGAAGGAAGTCTACGTAAAGAAGTTTACATATAACGACACGCAACGTTTTCAAAGTGTAGATTTGGCAATGATTTCACTCCAAGGACATAAATCTGTATTATGTGCGGATGTACTTAACGACAAGCGTATAGAGTGTCAAATCCCTAGTAAACGCGAAAAATCAATCGATGCTATCAGGAAAATTTTCCGGTGATATAGTATATAAACATGTATCTCACAACAGAAGGTTCTCGAGCGGAAGTTTTCCACGGTGCGGCGGCGCAAACGACAGGTGGCCTCACGAAAAAGGATCTCGTCCAGGACAAATACGGGAATATCAAAAGCAGGGCTGCCGTCGCTGCGGCCAGGAAGCGTATGAAGGATGAGGGTAAAAAGGCGATGGTCAAGGTTTTCAAGCCTGTCAAGAAGGGTGAGTTCAAGCTCGCCCCCAGGAAGGGTACTAAGAAGTATAAAACGCTCGTAAAAAAAATGAAGTGATATATTAGAATACAATGACACTTGCTAAGTGGGACGAAGCGGTCCGCGTAGCAAAAATCAAGCTGAAAATAGACCCAAATGATTATGGTATAGTAAAAGGTAGATTGTTAAAAGAAGCACAGATGATTTTTAAAATTTTATTAGAAGGTAAATAGACTTACAAGACGAATTGAAACCCCTTAAGTTGTTGTGGCTCATGCACAACAAGTTGATGCAACTTCCACGTAACACCGAATTGCCTGTTTAGAAAGTACACGCTACACATTTCAGCTATCCCAACCCCAGAATTTCTCGCGTACAATTTGTCAACGATTTCGTCCTTTAGATGCTGTTTTTCGCTATTGAACACACCAGTTTTGATCGCACCAGCACCACTCATATCAACTTTAACCCGGAATTTAGGCTCCCGACCCTCAGAATACTTGAGATTTGAATTAAACATTGGACGAAGTTCTTCAACACTCATTTCCTTCTTAAATATATCCATACTCTGTTTTGCCACGTTCTCAATGATACGAGTTTCGATCTGTAGCATGGTTTCATAGAAAGATTTTATGTAGTTTTCTTCCTCGTCGTATCCCTTCAATGAAAAGTCTACGTTCCACTTGGTGTTGCCGACTACCGGCGTGAAACCTGACATACCGAAAGGCATATACATTCTCGGTAATTGAATGCGTGCAGGCTTGCCCTCATTCGTACACAGAGATATTTTACGTCCATCATATTCTAGAATATCCAGGTCATTTATAAAAGTGTGGAATTTAGCCATCTAATCATTCATACATTCAAAACTTTAAGCCGAGCATGCCGTACACTCAGCTTCAAGGCTGTATTGAATAGGACGAGCCTTCGCTTTACTACGCAGGTAATACATACCAGTTTTGAGACCAGATTTCCAAGCATACATGTGCATCGATGACAATTTAGAAAGTGTAGGGTTCTCAATAAATAAATTCATACTCTGCGACTGGTCTATGTACCGCCCCCTATCACGGGCCATATCTATGATGGTTTTCTGGCTAATTTCCCATACAGTCTTATATAACGCCTTGACATCGTCGGGGATATCGGTGATATTTTGGATCGAGCCACCAGCCTTTACCATCAGATCTTTCATATCCTTTGACCACATATTCACCTTCTTGAGGTCCTCAATTAGATGTTTGTTTACGACAACGAATTCACCTGCAAGAGTTCTACGAAGATATATATTCGTAGTCCACGGTTCAAAACACTCGTTATTACCTAAAATTTGAGCCGTACTCGCAGTGGGCATAGGTGCGACTAGAAGAGAATTGTACAAACCCTTTTTCACACGCTCACGCATGGCGTCCCAGTCGTACATACCGGAATGGGGACGCGTCGTATCGTTCGTCTCCCACATATCAAACTGTAAAATACCCTTAGACGTAGGGCTCCCGTCGAATGTTTCATACGAACCATTCTTATCCGCGAGTTCGCAGCTGGATTCCAGTGCAGCATGATAAATGGTTTCGAAAATATTTGCATTGATTACCTTCGCTTCTTCACTTTCAAATGGGATGCGTAACATGGAAAACACGTCAGCTAACCCCTGTACACCTAGGCCAATGGGACGATGACGCATGTTAGAGGTTTTTGCGGTGTTAACCGGGTAAAACGTGCGGTCGATGACACGGTTCAAATTCTTTGTCACGATTTTAGTAACCCGGTGAAGCTCCTCGTAATTGTATTCAGTCCCGTTCACGTACTTGGGAAGTGCGATAGAAGCAAGATTGCATACCGCCGTTTCGTCGGGGTTTGTGTGCTCGATGATTTCAGTGCACAAGTTAGACGATTTAATCGTCCCTAGATTTTTTTGGTTCGACTTGGAATTACATGCATCTTTATATAACATATAAGGTGTACCAGTCTCACTCTGTGATTTGATAATAGACTTCCATACCTCAAGGGCTGGAATAGTCTTAATCGCCAAACCCTCACGTTCGTACTTTGTATAGAGTTCTTCAAACGCATCACCGTACACATCAGACAGGCCAGCGGCGGTATCGGGACAGAAAAGAGACCATTCACCGTTCTCTTCAACTCGCTTCATGAATAGATCAGGGATCCACATGGCTGAAAATAGATCACGGCACCGAGACTCTTCATCACCCTGGTTAAGGCGTAATTCGAGAAATTCCATGATATCAGCGTGCCAGGGTTCAATATAGATAGCAATGGATCCTTTGCGTCTACCAGCTTGATTGACATACCGTGCAGTTGCATTGAACACCCTCAACATGGGAATGATCCCATCCGATTGTCCATTCGTACCACGAATTTTCGACTTATTCGCACGAACATCATGAATATGCAGACCGATACCACCAGCCCATTTAGAAATTTGTGCACATTCGGTGAGCGTACCGTAAATACCGTCGATGGAGTCACCCTTATTCGCAATCAGGAAACATGATGACATCTGAGGCCGGGGTGTCCCAGAATTGAATAGAGTGGGCGTGGCATGGATGAAATTACCTAACGACATGTGGTGATATGTCTCCAGTACACTCTCTTCATCATGGCCGTGAATTCCGATAGCGACGCGCATGAACATGTACTGCGGCGTTTCCATGAGCTTTCCATCCATTCTCTGTAGATACGACTTCTCTAACGTTTTCAAACCAAAATAGCCAAATGTGAAATCGCGGTTCGAGGCGATGCTATCTTTTACACGATTAGCAACACCTACAACTTCATCGGTAATTATACCAGCTTTATTTAATTTTTTCATCGCGATATGGAAATTACTGGGGGCGATTTTTTGAATGTTACTCGCGATGATACGCGTCGCAAGAACTTCGTAATCGGTATCTTTCGTAATCATACCAATACAAATTTCAGCTGAAAGTGTGTCTATTTCCTGTGTAGTTATACCATCGTGCATCGAAGAAAATACCTGTTGTGCAATCATAGATGCATCCACACCGGTAGAGAGATCATATGGATCACTCATGAGTTTTGTGATCCTGTTGGTGACCTTATCAAATTTTACGTCTTCAACATGACCGGAACGTTTAATAACTTTCATACTATATAAATAATACTACTCTACTTTTTAATTACATTTGAAGTCTTCACTTCGAATCGGTACAGGTCCCACTGTCTCAGCATACCTATTGGGCTGAAGAAAACTTGTATTCACGAAAAAGGGACCTTCTTCACCCGCCTTGGATATGGGTGGGTAAGAACCTATAAAACACCCCGGGGCGGTGCATTCTGGTTTTTTGTATTCACACGATTGGGTGGCATACGCTTCATCGAAATCAGCAGCGGCTATCATTTATACTTTACACATACTTTTTTTCCTGGATTATATTAAATGTGCGACGCTCTTCATTTAAATTCTATGAAACAGACGGCCACCCCACTCAACACGTTGTTTTTTTCCGAATTCAATCGCAACTTACTCCAGAAAGCGATCCGCCAGACGTTTAAGAACAAAACGGGTGTATCAATCGATTACCAAAACCCTGATGATTTGTACGCCATCATGCGTAGCGTGTTCATCAATAATGCAAGCAACCACAGGACCAGGATTAACGAACAGGTTAAGTTTATGAACGGTGTCGTAATCAAAACCGCCCTCTCGCAAGTCCAGTCTGGAGTTGCACAATACATGGGTTATATCCGTGACATAGACACGATGGCAGTACCACCTATCGCACCTGCAAACACAAGTACGTTTGGTCTTAAGATTGATAAGAATGATAAGATAGGTGTATAAAGGTATAGTGTGTTTACCATATAAGATGGCGTCATTAAACTATTATAAGAGTGAAACGGAGAAAATATGCAAGGCGAAAGGATGGGACCGTGCAGAAATTAACACAGTGTGGCTTTTACTCACAGAAGAATTTGGCGAACTCGCATCCGCTATACGTCAGTCTAAAAAGATGTTCAAAAAAACTAATATCAAAAAGGAACGAGGTATCGATATTATGATGGAGATGGGTGATGTTTTCAGTTATCTATTCCAGTTAGCACACATGTTAGATGTTGACCTAGATCAGATGTGGATGGAACACGGTAAAAAAATGACACACAAAAAATATATCTCATGATACTATAAATGAGCAAGTATATGCTTAGCGATGAAGATAGTATTAATAAAATAAATCCATATGTCCAGCGTACATTTTCATTACCAGGGGCTATAGGTAAACCTCACCCATTTGAGGAATTTGAAGAACCTGTAGAGAGTGAAGCAAATTTGTGGAACGATAACACATATATATGTGAAACCGGGATAACATCTGGGGATAAAGTGATTGACACGTGTCGTCCGTCTAATGTTGAATGCAGGATATCTAGACCTCTCATTCCAGGAAGAAATATAGATATGGGGGTGGATGACAGTAGTTTATTGAGTGTTGAGCCGGTTATACAAAGTGTTAAGAACGTAGTGAAGAATATGAAAACGTTGGATTTATTTACAATTGCGTTAATCGTTGTTACAATCCTTGTTCTATCATCTGTAAGACGTTAAATAGTGCGTCGAGGCGCCTGTCGCTGCGACAATTGTGAATAACTTCCGGAAATGTTTTAAGGCAAAATTCACGTATATACGCTTTCTGCCACGCACATGTGATGTTAATAAATGGTGGAATAAATGTAGGGTCTATAATTCGTATCGTATTCAATATACGTATGAGCGAATATACATTATAGTTGGAACACAGTACATTATCCAATTCGATCAGTACCATCTGCCTTCTGGTTGTGATCGTCTTCTTCACCATCGTATTCAGAAAATCGTCATAGCGGTTCTCACCGTCTATCGGTTTTATCAAGGTCCAACCCCCAATTGCATCAGTTTCAAAGTACCCAGGTATAATCACGTATCCCTTTCCATCGATGTACCGAGAATATTTAACTTCGACACACTTTATACCCCTTTTATTCGTGAAAACTGATGCACGTTTAACGAATGAAGGCATATTTGCATTCTGGTTTAAACTCTAATTGTTTCTCTAAATTGTTTAAGTACTCTTTCTTTTTAACATCATACCCTTGACAATCATGTTTTTCCAATTGAATACATCCTGAACAGTAGTGTCCCGAACAATACTTACAATCGATTGGAACACCACATTTCTTTCTGCATTTTTGACACGGCATTCTACATTTACAGAATACTTTTTTCAACTTAAGTCATTCTTTAATACTCCCGAAATCAAATGTTTTCGTCAATAGCAAACAATACGTTTTCGTATATCCTCACACAGGATGAGTTTAGAAACGCGATACCAGAACGCGTTCGACCGTCCCGTATCAAACTAACGACAATCACGATGATCTCGTCGTTTTCTAAACAAATAAACGTGAACGAAATTCGTACAGTGTTTGAGGAAATCAAGGATATCAAATTACACAGGGAGACTGTCGACAATACACCGATCATTTGGAGTATTAAACCGACTACGTTCTACAATCAGATAACACTCACGTACGATGACGGGCACAGTACAAAATCAATAAAAATTTTCCCGAATGGAAGTATTCAGGTGGCAGGCTGTGAGGATATATTCAATTGTACCTATATCATCGCCGGGCTTGTCTATATCCTACAGTCATTTGATAAGGATATTATACCACCGGCTAATACGTTTCGTGTCGTGATGATCAACTCAAATTTCAGTTTGAACTATAACATTAACCTTATGAAAACGACACAACATTTTGAAAACTATTCGAGCGTTTTCAAGGTTTCATTTGAACCCGATCGATATTCTGCAGTTAAAATTAAATTTAAACCAGCCGAAGACATGAAAGAGATTACTACGAGCATTTTTGGGACTGGAAAAATTATCATTACGGGTGCAGAAACTCTCAAAGAAATCGTATTCGCGTATAACATTATCAATCAGCATATAAATGAATGTCCAGACATCAGGGTATCTGAAACGCAAATTTGTGATAAATTTGACGAATATTTTGGGTATAAAATAGATAAGGTGATTGAAAGGGTTCGGAAACTTGGGTTCGAAAGTTGGACCAATACGATCACGAATAGACAAATTAATTTCTAATTGTAATATAAATGTCTCAGCGACTCGGTATGGCCGATGGCAGGTGTCATACAATCAACAACTCGTCAATGCTCTACGATAACTATTTGAAGACCAAACACGGTATCGCCCCCGAAGATAACTACTCTTTCCGTAAATTGCTTCAACAGAAGGGACCCGAACTCCACCAAACCCCCCCACCCGCGAACGATGGAAGTCCGTGTGGATTATGCGACTCAACACTAGACTTGTCCGCAATTAACTGAGTAAAAAGTAGAAAAATAAAGTCATAGCAACTATATGGGCTTTTCATCAGAGTGCACAACATGTGCAATATGTCTCAATCCAGTGAGAGAAACAAGACAAAACCCAGCACTTCGGTGTGGTCATGTATTTCACTCTCACTGTATAGAGGACTGGAAATCTAGGGGTAAACAAACATGCCCAGTATGCAGGAAAATTTTCGATGGAAGTAATTTCAGAGTAACTGTTACTATACAAAATTTAATTCACGACTCTAACGTGGTCACTCAAGTAGATGACGCCTATATATTTGACACGTTGGATGCATTTTTTGATGTAGACAGCACAGACGAATTGGAAAGTTTACTTTCTGATTTTGGGGTGAGTATGTCCAACCTTAATACCCTTATTCTTAACACAGAATGAACTACAATACCTGTCGTAATTCAATCCAGCGTAATTCCTGGATATCTTTCTAGGATCTGTAATCAGTTTACCAGATGCACCCACGACAAGGGGTCCTGTAGCCCACCCACGCTTATGACTGAAAAACTCAGCCTTAAACGTGATCACCCTACCCGGTTGTAATACAAGCGCTGCACGCTTAACGCGTAGCGTGGGTACCTTGAAAAATGTAGCGATACTCTCATGTGTATCACCCTTTTTCACTTTATATTCAGTCTTACTATGCTGCTTATAAAAATGAAAATCACCTTGACATAAATAATTACTTTTTTTACATGTAGCCACGAATAACATAACCTTGTAATACGATGGTTTACATTTCGTACCACCATTGACCATGTATACCTTTTTAGGGTTGTCTGATACCACTAAATTAGGTATTTTCCCACAGTCTACATATTTACCAGAACTCGTCGATCCAGTACGTTCCCCAGGCTGACTTTTCCAGCCACGGTATCTCTGGTAATCATTCATAGCGTACGCATAACAATTATTGTTATTTTTCCCAACCTTTCCACCCCACTTTCTTCTCGTGAATGTATGTTCAGCCCCATTTATAGGGGGAGTTTTACTCATTATATATGCAATAGAAAAAAAATCTGTACACATAGTAAATGATTAAAGATATTATGAAAGCGAAAAGCAACAAGGACGCGCTCACAGAAATCCTGATGATGGTTCTCTCGATCCTCGTGAGTACATTCGTACTTCGTTTCACGTGGAACAATTCGCTCAGTAAGCACATTTCAGTGCTCAAGCCGTTGAGCACGTTCCTTGACGCACTCCTCCTTTCCATTTCTATTCAAGTTATCCGCGGGATTTAAACTTCCTTAAACCCGACAACCCTTTCCCCAGAAGAGTGTACCATCGTAGGGAAACCTTCGACCCCGTCACATTCTCCGTTATCACAGTCTACAAAAGTGAAGGATTTATCCTTACTCTTCATGTAATCAAGCTGTTTACGAGTCCACCCACAACCCATGGACCCGTATATAGTCCATTCGCCTGAGTCGCCAGTCTCTGACATATATTCTTCTGTTGACGATTTGAATGCATTTTTCTTGTCCATTGTCATGAAAATCCGTAAGTTTATGATGAGCAGGGTAATCAGCGCGAGCATGTTTTATAATACATATATATATTTTAATCTATGTAAAATATAAGAATGTCTGATACGAAATCGTCAGTCAAACGTATGGTGGCGAATTCACCATGTTCAACGACTATGAATAGGTTTAAGGGTGTTAGTGAAATAGGTAAGGGTGAACATGGTACTGTGTATCAGGCGTGCTTGAATGACGCGTGTAAGAGAAAGTTTGCTTTAAAGGTATCAAAAGACAACCTCACCGCTGAACATAACCTCACTAAAAAATTCATTAATTTGGTTGGTGAAAATTCAGCTGCGAACGTGTACGCACTCGAACGATGTAAAAATGATGATCGGTTATATTCCGAATTGTTAGACGGGAGGACATTTGGAGAATTGTTACCCAAATTGAAAAAAGATCCTAAAAAAATTCAGTCAATCGTTAGACAGGTTTTAAAAATACTTAAAACGTTACACGAAAAAAGTCCTTCATTTAGACATAATGATCTACATCTCGGGAATATTTTTGTAACGACTGATGGTAGAGTTCGTATTATTGATTTTGGATTGAGTTTTAACTCGTCTACAAAAAATCCCGAAATAAATGTCAGAGGTGAGTACCTGCTACCTTACGGTGTCTATAGGGGTAACAATAAAATGTATGATACACATTTCTTCTTGAATAGTCTATATAACAGTGAGGCATACCTGGACGAAAGTACTTTGAAATTTATCCGAGACGTCTTACCGAGTAAATACCTAGGAGTAACGGGTAACCGTATATATGAAGCTCGTTTAAAGAAACCTACAGACAAAAACGCTGAAATGAACTTACCAACATTCACTAAATTGTTTACTCACCCATATATTAAGGGTACACGGACTACCGAAGCAGTGTCCATCGGTAACCTTATCCCAAAACGAAAAATAGCATCGAAACCGATTAAAAAAAAGGCGGCACCCCCACCTCCATCTACTGAGAGTATGTCCGCAAAAATGCGCAAGGCTACAGAGGCATTTATGAAGTCTAAACAAACACAAAAAAAGAGACCGGGTGCTGTATCTAAAAAAACACTTACACCCAAGCCTACACCCAAGCCTACACCCAAGCCTACACCCAAGCCCACATCCAAGTCCAGTGTTAAAACACTTACAAAAACGCGCGCTAAACCCTCGAACATGGGTAAAGTATCTGACGCTTATGTCAAGGACTTTATGAAAAATATGGCCCGTCCTAAAACAAACTTACGTAATAGAAACATTTAAAGACATCATTCATTCTTTAACCAATGGAATGTTGTGATGTTTGTTGTGAAAAGATTAACAATTCAAATCACAAAAAGGCCGAGTGCCCTTTTTGTGATTTAAAATCCTGTCGTTCGTGTAGTCAGAAATATTTATTATCAGTTATGGAAGATGCACATTGTATGGGGTGTAAAAATATACACAATAGAGAACTCGTCGATTCGTATTGTTCGTCTGTATATAGGAATGTAGACTATAGAAGACACCGCGAGAATGTTTTACTCGAACGCGAAAAGGCGCGTCTGCCAGAGACACAACCACATGTCATTCGTGAACTAAAAATACGAAATTTACGAACCTCGTATGTATACCTGTACTATATATTGGGTCAGATTGAACATACACATGACATACCCGAAAAAGTTAAATTATTTTTACGCGACGAATTGAAACATGCTATCATAATGATATATGACGAACTTAGGGGTATGTCTACTATAGACCCTGATATGAACAACGAATATATTTACACGCAGAAATGTTTCGGTAATGAATGTAACGGGTTTTTAGATGAAAACTGGAATTGTGGAATATGTAAGATATCTTTTTGTAATAAGTGTAACGAAAAGTTGACACCGATACATAAATGTAACAAAGACACTGTTAAGACTGTGAAACTTATAAAACGAGAAACGAAACACTGTCCGACGTGTAACGTATTGATTTATAAAATAGAAGGATGTGCACAAATATGGTGCACGCAGTGTCACGTCGCATTCGATTGGAAGACTGGTCGAATAGAAACTGGTCGAATACACAATCCACACTATTTCGAATTTAAGAAACGTGGGAGAGAGCACGGTGATATCCCATGTGGTGGTCGCCCGTCGCATAACGAATTGTTACAAATACACGCGCCTATTATGATCCTACAAGTTTCTTTAGAATTATTTCGACTAGATTACGATAATACATATAGGTTCGCATTTTTATATGAAGACAATAAACATTTACGGATGAAATTTATTCTTAATGAGATTACAGAGACTGAGTTAAAACGCGAGCTACAGTTTCGAGATAAATATAATTCCAAAATAAACGACGTACGGGACATTTACACAATGTACACGGATACAGTCGGAGATTTGCTGCGACAATATGTTTTGGATACCACGATCGAGAATGAAATATTAAATGAATTGATGGAATTGACTACTTATACAAACGGCGTTATTGATCGAATACGAATGAGATATAGATGTCGAACACCTTCTAATATAATCTTATAGATATATATGATCATATTTATTCTCATTTCATTTATACTTTTATCTATCTTCATCAGACCAAAATATCAGGAACCGCATGTAATACGCAACGTTTTCACGAGTAAGACGTGTGACCGTATCATAAGTCTTGCATCTGACAAATTAAAACCATCTACGATCTCATTAGCTAAAGGTGTAGATGAAACGACACGTAAGAGTGATACAGCGTGGTTAGATCCACGCGATTCTAAAACCGTTGAGAAACTGATGGAAACGTGTGTATCGCTGACAGATAGACAATTTATAAACGCCGAATTTTTACAGGTACTCAAATACAAACCCGGTGGTTTTTATAAACCTCACCAAGATGCATTTGAAAATGAAAAGAACCCCCGTCTATACACGTGTATAATTGCTTTAAACGATGATTACGAAGGTGGAGAGACATCATTTCCAACCCTAGGTAAAGACTTTAAACTTAATAAGGGTGACGTACTAGTATTCAACACTCTCAACGACTGGGGGTATACAACCACGAAGGCAATTCACGGTGGTAAACCCGTACTTTCCGGTGAGAAATGGATATGCAATTTATGGATACATAAACACCCATATGAATTATTTTAAAGATATGTTAATCTGACCAACTTAGAACCATTTTTTAACTTCATGAATATAACTTCATCACATTCACCCCCTTTCATGGACATTTGTGCCTCTCCACACACCGTTCCAGGTTTCTTATGCCTATCGCATGCAAGTTCAGTCCTCTTTGCGATATCCATATTCTGACTATACCCGATAAATGTCCTGTCAAGATCACCGGCTTTCTTATTCGTAGCTTCAACAGTAACCTTCCAACAATAACTACCAAATTCCCACTTACTTGGTGTGTCGATGGGTGGAGGTGAGTCTGCGACGTATGCATTATTTTTCATCGCCCGGCGTTTCCATACGAGTGTAGATACCGGTGCAAGTAAATAGCTTGCTATATTCATCATTAGTATACATATCACTATAACTTTTAATTGAGTTTTAGATAAGTCTTGCGTCGCGCGATGACGTTGTTAATTTTAAGATCAATATTTTCTTTTTAGTATATGATGTATGTCATATAATACAAAGAAGATGCCCCTGACAGGATTCGAACCTGCGACCGCTAGCTTACAAGGCTAGCGCTCTACCAACTGAGCTACAGGGGCGGGTGTCCTTCCTACCTGATTCGAACAGGTGACAAATGGAACTACAGTCCATTGCTCTACCAACTGAGCTAAGGAAGGGTAAGCTCCCACCAAGACTTGAACTTGGGGTGGTGGATTCAAAGTCCACAGTGTTAACCAACTACACTATAAGAGCACGTCTATATTTATTATGTTGTAATTCTTTAATATATTATTCCTTCTTTGTTTTTATCAACGTCGCATCGGGATTGATCATTTTCTGGATTTCAAACAACTTGACAGCCATGAAAAATTTAGCTTTCGCGTGAAATTCACTTTTTGGCTCCGTAAAATACATAACCACCGCGGCCATGAGTAGACTTAAAATAATTAGTATCAGTAGTTTGCCAATCATTTATATATAATAATAAAAAAATTACGCTTCAATATCACCTCGGTCAATCAACTTTTGACGGTTAATCATGTGAAGTCCTTCAACTTCCGACTTGTTCTGTGCACCGTACGGTACAGCATACCCTTCGTCGACCAACCACTTGTTCACGTTAGTCCATACCCCATCCTCGGAAACCCAAACTTCTCCGAGGACGCGACCGAATTTACCACGCGAGTCAGCTTCCGGACACCTGAGTTCGATATCAATATCATCCTTTTCAGATGCAACAGCCTTTAGGCACCATTCCTTGAGCTTTTTCTTTGAAAGTAGACCAAACCGTTTCTCTTCCTTATCAGACGTGCGCGACTCCGGGGTATCGATACCTAAAAGTCTGACGCGTTGTTTGGTGCATACATCAAACCCAAGATCGATATTGACGTCGATCGTGTCACCATCTACAACTTTAGCTAGAGACGAAACGCGGTAAATGAATGTACAAGGTTCAACGCTATATGTAGACATCTTATATCAACGTATATGTTCGTATCTTTAAACCTTGATATCACACTACGATTTGGGTCTTGATTTGGGTCTTGATTTAGATATTTTAAATGTCGATCCCATTGTCATCGTAAGTTTTGGTGGTGTGATTATATTCGTTTTATTTATACGTTTACCCGTGACGGTTGCTACCAGTGTTGGGTTGTTTAGAAAAGCTGCACGACCAACCATATTTAAATTTAGACCGCTAAACGTTTGTATATTCGCAGTTCCATTTAACAGTGCCGGAATCGCTTGTGCGAAGTCTAAGTGGAATGTTGTACAAACACCTCGAGTATTATTCGCTTGTAAATTGGGTCCATTGTAATATCTCGCGGTCGTGTTATCGAATACACTCCCGAACATCTTTTTCATATTTGGTAATATCCGGTTTCGGAATATACTCCCATAACCGCTCCTCTCCATAGCACGATTTCCATGTGGGTCAAATACCAATATACGTGGTTGTGATCTACCTGTGTCCATTAAGACGTTCACTGCGTGTCCCAAATTCGGATTATCACGCTTAGTTATGCTAATTAAAAAATAATGAATACTTCCCACTGACGCGTCGAGTCTGGGAATATTTGATCCATTATTCTTAAAATCGATGGTAGGTCTCTGATTTAATATCTGTGCCGACGTATTCGAGACAACTCCCCGATTTAGGCTATCACTGTATTCTAAAAACTTTACATTAATTCGCTTTCCTTCATGACGCACGTTCGACAAGCGCGCTCTTAATTCGTCAAGGTACCTAATATATCCCGGTCTCGTACATGCCATGCCGACACCCTGGGGTAGTGTAGGTAATGTACGCACAACTTTTGAACTTTTGACAATCTTTGAAGGACCTGGGCTAAAGTTCATATTCGTCGGCTTATTCGTTTTTTTACGCTTAGTGCTCATCTGAGATATATGTAGAAAATTATCGCGTCTTTGTAATTTTCAGTTGTGTATTACGCCCATTCGCACTCTTAGGATCAATCCTGCTACCGTTCTGTTTAGGATTAAACGACTTTTTATGTTCAGCCCAATACTCTGGTGCACCAACTTTGAAGTTTTTATGCATCTTCGCCTTGTACCAAAAAACACAATCTTCTATTTTATTAGATTTAGATGTATTATCTAGAACCAAACACTCGTAATTTTCTGTACACGAATCCATAACCTTATTGAACATGTCAAACGTAGGGAAGATACCGAAGAACGATTTATACAACTTTTCACGGTTCTGAATAATGTTTTCTCTGAGGATAAACACGTAATCAACATTCGCGCGAAGTGCCGGTGGCAAGTCCATACAGTACTGCATTGTCAACATGAAGAATATCTTCCAATGACGCCCGTTCATAAAGCACTGTCTAATACACGTATCACGCATGAATTTATTATCATACATACAATCATCTAAAAGTAAAAACGCGCCACAATTCTTTTTACCCGCGCCCACCAATCTCCGCTGACGATCCATAACACGTTCTATAGCTTCCCTGTCATAATCACCGTAAATGAATAGGTCTGGTATATACTGTTGATAATAATGGTTACCTTCTTCAGTCGCCGACAATACAATCCCTGCTGGTAAATGTTTCTTATGCCACAGGATGTCAGTTACCAACGTAGATTTACCTGTATTACGTTTACCGATGAACACAAGAACCTTATCGTCGGCCATTGATGCAGGATTAAATTTTCGTAAACGTAAATCCATCTATAATACCGCCCCGTTTTAATTCATAAAATTTTACTCACATGTAATAAGAATGGCAGGTCGCGTACAACTTGCTGTCACTGGTATCCAGGATCAATGGCTTACTGGGGATCCACAGTTTTCGTATTTTGTAACGTTATTCAAAAGACATACACGGTTTTCAACCGAGTCTGTAGAAATGCCATTTTCTGGCACTAGCGCATTTGGAAACTCTGTAGAGTGTCGCATACCCGTTAATATAGGTGATCTCATACGAGGAATGATATTGAAGGTAAAACTCGGAAATCTATCAGCTAACGGTGTTTCGGATGGTGTACCATACAAACACTATTACAATATACCACTTGGTAAAAGTATAATAAAGTATGCAGACTTGGTGATCGGTGGTCAAGTCATCGAGAGACTTACAGGGGACTATATATACATGTACGATCAATTACATAGTAACAGGGACGATGCAGACTCGGGGGGGTCTCTTTACTTTATGAACGGTCATAACGAAACATTATCCGTTTCAGATACTTATAATACATTCTATGTTAATCTCCCTTTCTACTTTCACAGGAACCCGAGTTTAGCAGTTCCAGTGTGTGCGCTCACAAAACAACTCGTCGAAGTTCGTATAACATTCAGGGATTTAGATGATGATGTATCATTTAAATACAATATACCGACTAATGGTCTCGTAACAAGGGAGAAAACCACGGAAGGTTCGATTAAGAGTGCCTCACTCATAACCGACTTCTATTTCATCACAGAAGACGAGAGGAACTTTTTACTCACACGTCCTATGGAATACGTAATTACTCAGTTACAGAAATCGACTGTACAGTTTAAACCGGGAGAACTCAAAAAATCTGTGTTATTGAAATTCACAAACCCAGTGAAGGAACTCATGTTTCTCGCGAAGGAAGAAATTGGAAATAATTTCGGTACAGAAGATCGTCTTCTCAATGCATCGTCAACAGATCAGTCGTTTTCGAGTATTTTAAAGGGTTCCGCAATAGGTTCAGCCACCAACACAAAACGATCAGATCACCGGACAATTAAGAATATCGATTTAGAATGTAACGGCGCAACCGTATTCGATCATAGCGGTCAATATCTAGCATATCAACAGGCGCTCCGGTATCATACCGGGTGTCCAGATCCAGCATATGAATTCTATACATATTCATTTGCACTTAAACCGGAGGTCTATTACCCCACCGGACAACTTAACATGAGTCGTATTATTCACAAGAAATTGGATATAGAACTCGACACAGTCCCTACTGCAACGTCGGGGACAACGACAGCTGATACCACGCGTAACATCAATGTCGGTGTGTACGCACTTAGTTATAATGTATTACACATTGAAAGCGGTTTAGCGGGTTTAAAATTTTAACATCTAATAATAGAAATGGCAGGTCGGGTCCAGCTTGCCACGACGGGTACCCAGGATGTTTTTTTTACAGAAAATCCCGAGTATACACATTTCATAAAACAATTCAGGAAGCATTCAAATTTTGCAGTGTACGATGTAAAACACGATGTCAGGGGTGAAATAGCATACGGTAATACTGTAAAATGTACGATACCAGCTGGTTCGGGTGACCTATTGAAAGGTGTACGAGTACACGTGGATCTCCCAGCTTTAAATGCGTATCAGGGGTACAACGAATCTATCGGACACACGATAATTGATCACATAGATTTAGTTATCGGGGGGCAGCTCGTACAACGTATCCCCCGTGATTGGTTGCAGATATACAGTGAGCATTATATCACACAAACAAAACAAACGGCATTATCAAAACTTATAGGTAAGTATCCCGGTGAAGACTCGGGAATTCGGGTTAGTGCAGGACCACCTATTATAAATGATTATTTAGGAAAAGCGACAACACCAACGAAGTATATAATTGATATTCCATTCTATTTCCACAACAACCCTGAACTGGCTATACCCCTATGTGCACTCACAAAACAAGAATGTGAAATTGAAATTAAATTGAGTGAGAGTATAGACTCCCTCCAATATGGTCACCTTGCTTTTACTGAATCGTATGATACTAGATCGAGCTTTACGATTACAGTAGGTGGAAATGGTAAGTATCATATCGACGACGTTGACAGACCTACACTCACACTGAACCGAGGAAGTACTTATACGTTCACGATCAATACAAATACGAACACGGATCATCCATTCAAATTTTCTATATATAAAGATGGTCGCAGTAGTGCAGGGGTGCCGTTATCCCAATACACAACGGGAATTACATCTGCCACCGTCGGTGATAATACCGTATACACGTTCGTTGTACCAGAGAACGATACAGACGCACAGGGACGTAGCAGTCCAAGTGTCTTATATTATTATTGTGGTATCCACTCTGGAATGGGTAGTCAGGTTTACTTCGGTAACAGCAATCCATTAGATAGATCCACTCTTAAAATTGACGACATATCTGTACACACGGAACTTATACAACTAGAGGAACCCGAACGAATTAAACTTCAATCTGGTAAACAAGACTATATTATCACGCAGCTTCAGCGTAACAGGTTCCAAATTCCCGTCTCAACAGTAGATGGGTTTGATGAGACGAAGTGTAGACTCAACTTTACTAACCCAGTGAAGGAACTCTATTTTATAATTTTAAGAAAAAATAACAAGCATAATTCTTTCCATCCATTTGATTATGACCACCCCGATCAAGTGTACCCACCCGGGCCTAACAATAGACGGTATACAAACTACGAAAACCTCGTAAGTTTAGAAATGACCCTTGATAACGAAGTCATTCTCGATAAAATTACAGGGAATGTCATAAACCTGCGCGCCGTGCAGAGTGGTATTCATCACTCACGAACGCAACTCTTCAGGAGATTTTACTCTTACAGTTTTGCTCTTGAACCTGAACGATGGTATCCAACTGGTCAGAAAAACTTCAGTGTGATTAAAGATCAGAATATAAGCATGAGTTTGAACAATGATATAGTGAATGAAAGAGAACTTAGAGTTTACGCACTTAGTAATAATATCTTACGCATCCAGGATGGAGCTGGACGACTCATCTTCCCAAATGGCCCAATCGGCGATTGAAATTATTACACCAGTATTGGAAAGTGCGGTAGTATTATCAGGACACTACGCCAGGGCGTGTGGTCGCGACACAATTCTCGCGAAAGATATGGAATACTGTATGAAATACTGTGCCATGTATACAGTGGGTCAGCAAATTGGAACCTATTACCCCGAAATATATGACGATACTGATTCAGGAGAAGATGATATCGAGATAGACGATGATATAGACGAAAGTATGTTTGAACCTTATTCGGGGGATGATGAAAGGTTCGTGAAAATAAACGATGCATATGACGCGTGGGATGGGTGGTCCCCAACCAATCCGTCAGAAACAATGATAAAAAATGCAATCGATAGTAATGGAAACATGTCCTGACCTGGAAGGATGGACAAATTCCGAATACAAGGAATTTAAATGCGACGATAACGAATCTATTTCCGTTTCCGATGCTGACAGTGACGATGACCAGGGCGATGGCGTTGTCGTCAGGGGGTATAGTACCGACAAATTTAAGAAAATTCTAGTTGTTGAAGAGTTGTTACCAGAATAAAATCTTCTTATATTATAAAAATGTCCGCCGAAGTTGCCACCGATACACTGCTCGCTATCTCCCGTGAACTCGAAACACAATCTCTCAACTCCGTCGTTGCTGGATTTTCTTTCGCGGCTGCCCTGTCGTGGATGGATCTCGTGAGATGGACCATCCATCAGGTCGTCAAGGTCCAGAAGAACGGTGGTATGAACTACGCTCTTACAGCGCTTTTCACCACTCTCCTGTCTGTGATTGTATACATGGTCATTTCCCGTGTGTCAAAGCGTGTCAAGAAGCCCGTGGCCCCCGTCTACGCGATCACACGCTAATTCGCCGTGGTCTTGTAAATATTAAAAAAAATATACCTGTCACGATTATCATAAATATATAGATAAACGCATTCCACCTATTCGGATCCTCAAATTCCGGTATGCGCATAGGTGTAGGAAGCGAAAAATCACGTTTTACGACTGGGAGGACGGATAGTTTATCCCGTGAACCCTCAATACAGAGCTTAATAATATGGTTAGCGTTTCTAAAATCATACGGTATGAGCTGGTTATTACTACTATAAAAAAACTGAACTCGTAATTTCGATATACTCCCCTGTTTCCCTGTATCGAAATTATGTTCTACAATATCATCCTTCCCCGAATAATTAATCACATCACCGCACATCAAGATACGACCAGTATAAAACGGTGTATCAGAATATACCGTTTTATTGAACTCTTCAGCACCGCTACTTATTTTGATAACAAGTGCATCTGGTCCCTGTAAGTTGATACTCCCTGTTGTAATCACGCTACTAGTCGACGCAACATTACTCGGTGGGAGACCTAATATATCGTGTGGTGTTGTATATCCGGATATAGTATTCGCAAACCCTTTCGTTCCACCATAGAAATCAAATCGAAACTCGTCACTCGCCGCAGTGAATTTCAGTGTATTATCATCAGAATCATATACGACGGTTACAGTTTCACCAACTGCGGTCGTAAGTTTCGTTCCGAGTTCTGTCGCAAGTGTGGTACCTTTATAGTTTCCGTTATCTAACGTAACAGTAGCCACTGTAGTATCCGTCGTATTTGTCACCGTGAATGTATTGTTACGATCGTTGATTAACAATTGACTCGCGTGAATTCGTGCAGATGCGATGGAAATTTTATTAACATCATAAATAGGGCTTTTAAGTTCGATCACATAATCGGCAGGGTTCGGGTATACAGTAGGATCGCGTTCACTACTATCTATATCTAACGTGTATACGCTCATTAAAATATATGGATAATATTTTAATGGGTGTTGTTACTCGACTCTTATTTATTTACATCATCTGCTGAGCGACTGGGTTATTCTGGAGCTGCTGTTTCGCAACGCCTAAACTTTCATCCGTCGCGTAAGGGTTAGAATTACCCTTGTACGCGTTGAATTTGTAATACTTGTTATTGTTGTATTGTTGCGTCCAACCACCACTCACTGGACCATAACGACCATCGACGCGTGTAGTATCCGCGCGCATGACAGTCGGCATACCACCTTGGTTGAGGGCACCCGCACGAACGTTCATGCGACCGGCATTACCAATACGGTTCGCCTTACCACGACGATCGTCGGGTCGGAACCCATACTTATTTAACTCCTCTACAGTATGTCCTGTCCCATACACACGATCCTCGCCTATCTTTGTTGCAGGTGACGAAAGGTATCCGTGTGCGTATGAAGAAACACCTGGTGCAATTTGGTTGTTGTATCTATACTGCTCGCTATTTCCATCCTTCTTGTTTCGCGTAGGATCTTGTGCCATTTTCATACCAGCTACGACACTTTTAGCACCTGAAAAGCCAAGTCCGTCATCACGAGATCCTGTCTGAGACCGGTTCGTTAAACGCTTTCCGTTTACATGCTCACCACGAACAACATGTCCATCAAACCCTTGAGACCTACCACCTGCGACCGGGCGACGATCGGGAAGGAACGCAGTTTTTTCCGGGCGGTTATTGGCAATGTCACCCATCTTTCCACGACGTCCACCGAATACATCATGCGCTGGACCACTTCGACCAGGTAGGGTTGTGAGACGGTGTGCACCGACATTATCGGGGTTGACACGTACGATCTGCTGAAATCCACCCGCGGCGGGTACTTCCGGACCTACAGCAATACCCGGACCGACGAGTTGTTTTTCAATCGGGGATATGTTGTTCATGCGACCGTTGTCAAACATGCGATTACGCATCTCCAGTACTTCGGTACCGGATGTACGCGTTTGTGGTACAATATCACCAAAGTTTTGTATTTCTATTTTTCGTTCCGGGAGATTATCGAGACCGATTGATCCCGGTTCGGCTATGTTTGGCACCTCTTCCTGAATTATAATACGACGTTCTGTAGGTTTAGATGCAACCTGGTATAGTTCTGGTTTGGGATCGCTCATTTTTTTCCCTATGTAGGCTAATCCGACAATAGCTATAATTGAAATAGGGTCTGCCATTCTTAATTGTTATAAATATTTTTATTGACTGGGATATCTCTTCATGAACATCTGATTTTGTGTATCAGCGCGTGTACTTTCAGGTTCGTATGAAATGGACCGGAGTGGGAGCTTACACTTCATGTCTTGAAGGGGGAATAGGTTCTGTTCGTACGTTTGAGCCAATATTTTATTGAACCGACTGGTAGACTGCGGTCGTAATTGGTCACTCGTCTCAATGTGTTGAGCTGGGGAACCTTTACCGGCCATGTAAGGAGCTGTCCCGTACAACATAGTATTAGGTCGTCCCGAACTGTAGTTAAGAGTGCTGGGCTGGGGATAAACAAATACTTCATCAGTCGCACACACGGGAGGTCGAGCGGGGTTTTCAACTAAATTCATACCAGGTTGGAGTTGGTACGCCATTTACTATTACATGAGAATATTTATCTATCTAAGCTGGACCATTTCCACCACCGAACATGCCACTCCTCATATCTCCACTTGGATCCAATCCACCGAAGGCTTCCAATTGCACACCTCGCGCATTGGGATCGCATGCACGACTGTCGCTTCTACAAATCGAACCATCCTTCTCTCCGTACAACCATTCCGCGAATGCGGTTTGGTCACCCGGAATAGATGTCACGGGACCCGAAACAAACTGACGAGCATACGCATTGCGCTGAAATTCGGGCATGGGGGATCGGGATTTTTGGGGACCATACGGAATAGTACTCGAGAGCTTCTGGTTAACATCAGCCCTGACTGTGTTATAGTCGCACGCTGACGGACGATCGGGTCGGCCATCAAAATCGGACATCAACACATTCGCCATCGGGTTATCGTAAGTTGGTAATTGACATGCAGACTCATACCCTTCCTTCGCGACTGTGGGGCGAGCCTGACCATCCTTTACCATATTATTCATCTCCATAACATACAAAACTCCTAAACAGGTAGATCCTAAAATGAAAACGCGTACATCACGCCTGATAAGATACAAGATACATGTAGCGTAAATAATAAAACGAGCCGTGGCGTTTACTCGTTCCGCTGATGTATGAACTTTAGTTGGCCAAAATTCAATTACCTTATCAGCTCTGACAATTTGTGTGGGATCGTCAAACAGCGATACCATTTATATTATATAGGTTTATTTTTTCATCATGCCACCGAGGAGACCCTGCATAGACTTCATGAGCTGAGCTTCATCAATTTCCATCCCGCCATCTTCGTTTTGCATCTTATCGGCACACTGTTTCGCGACCATTTCAATCATACTGAGCGTTTCCGCTGGGATGGCCGTGATGGTCATCCCAAGCATGTAGAGGGTTTGAATGTATTGCCAAATGGCATTACGTGTACCTTCTGATGCTTTCGGCCAGCATCGAGAAAGGTTAATATCCTTTAAAAAATCGATGGTGCCTGCCTGTTCGAGAAAAAATGATTCATCCTTTGCGTTAATCTTATCCGCGTGAGGTGCGATATTCGCCATGAACCCCTCAACGATAATCCTTCCATTCGTGCTTCGCATGAGTTCGAATGCTGCCATGTATTTTTTTAATCCCTTTTCTTCTGGAAATGCCGAATGTAATTCCGTAAGAAATTGTCCCATCATGTCATTAAACGCGGTAATGGAAGTCATTATATACAATACACGATAGAAATCTTTAAGTTAATCAGAATGGATCAGTTGAAATAGTTTCACGTTTACCAAGTCCATTCGATATGATGAAATATACCAATATACCCACTAATGCAGCAGGTTTTGCGTAGGCACTCGTCGAAAGTGTCCCTTCGTCATTAAGACGGGCTTTGCCATGTATGTACAGGGCTGTTAATCCGGCGGCTATTAATGCGGCCGAAGCGGGCTCTCTGAGGTACTCGTCCATATTTAATAGCCAAGTTTTTTAGTTCGCGTTTCAGCGGCATCCGAAAACAAGTCTTCATCTTCCTCATCATCCTGAGGAGCAATATGCCGCTGGTTCATAGGTTTTGAAGTAATCGTTCTAAACTCGTTCTGAAACGGTGTAGAAGGTTCTTCATCTTCAGTTGGTTCCATGAGTTCACCCTGGTGTTCTGATGTATCACCCATCATATCATCCGCAGGTGGCATTTCTTCACCACCCATCGGGGGCATTTCCCCGTTCATTTGCGACTGCTCCTGGGCGTCGAGACCCGGTTGGTCGTATTCGTCAACTTCATCAATTTCATCATGCTGCATGTCAGCGTCTTCACCGTTAATGTATTCTTCGCCACCTGCAGACATGTACGTTTGTAAAATTTGTTGAACGGGTATCAGCTCCTTCACTGTATTTTCTACGCAAAGAGCGAACCTATCATACAAAGCGTCGTTTCTGTTATGTTCGGATTGATTTTCTGTGAACACGTAAGGATCCTTGTATAGATCTTTCGCGGCATTTTTGTAACACGTGTGAATAAACACTTCATTCGTTGGCAGTTTAACAGCCATTTTTTTAGAAACCTGGCTCAAACGAACAGCTGATAATATTTTTACAGAACTCACAAATACAGCCGCGACCAAATCCTTGAACCATGCACATCGATCTGCGATATTATCCGTGTGCTGCTTCGCCATCGTCTCACTCCACTCTGGCACGTCTTTCAATAATTTTTGAAACATTATAAGAACTTTTCGGTTCTTGGATAATGTGTGGGCTTCTTGGTACATTGCATCAAAAACATCGATCATGACCGGTGCGATAAGAATAGAGAGTTGTTCCATGTATTCGCGTTTAGCTTCAACCAGAATGTTCAGGTTATCCATTATGAGTATACGGACTTTTATTATCTGGCGTTTTCCGCATTTCTCCTGTAACGATTCGCAGCCTTTTTTAAATTCATGAGCGTTGGGAATTCTTCCATAGAGTCTTCATTGGGTTTATCGATCTTTTTCACTTTCCACGTTATTCGAATTTCATAATGTCCGATGACATTGACATCAAAACCGGCATTTTCTAACTGTCGCTTAATATAGTTGGTCGCCTGCAACCTGTCATATGCTATATATCCCATGAGAAAAGAAGGAATTTCCGTATCCACATATTTACGCCCAGTTTCCACGGCGCGGCGCACTTTACGTGTAACTTGTTTATACAGTTCTACGTATGTTTCCTTTTTCATACGATTCCTTTTGTTGACAATTTGTGAAATCTCTTCCACGTTTATCATTAATAGTACCTGGACTAAATTTTTATTAAATCTAACTCACCCTTACGAATAGTGTCATATTCGAGATATTCAGACCCCTCGATTTGACTTTCGAAAGGTGTCTTGTCGCTGGGTGGTTTTATATCAAGTGGTTGTGATTGAACACCTACGACACGTAAATCACCTGACACGAGTATAAGATTAGATGTAACGGAAAATCCAAATGGAAACCCACCAATTTTCACACACATGAACATACACTTGTATAACATGTGGTTCTTATTTTTGTGTTTGTATTGTCGGATACTCGTCGTTTCTATTATATAGTTAGGTAGTCCAGTCTTTTCACGTATGTATGTACTGGTCGCAAGAACCATTTTTGAAATAATATCACTATTAGCCTCGAGTTTTTGCACCTCTCTATATTCATTCATATTAGGGGCGGGGTCGTTTATCAATACTTGATTATATGTACTCCTAGTGGTGAAAGTCTCTTTCCTGGTATCAAGTAGAAGTACTATCAATACGATTAACAATAACAGGTTGTACATTAATATAGAGTACAAAAAAAGTGCGTTATCAATCATATTTTTTTTGATAAATTACATTAGATGTCTCTTCTGGTCTTCAGCCCAAAATGCAAACACAGTGTGGAAGTGATTGATTTTATCAAGAAACACAAAGAGTTGCAACAAATCGTTCAATACCACAATGTCACGGTTTCTGGAATACCACCCGAGTTCAGGACAAAGATAACACGTGTACCGACCATGTTGACAAAAAATGGTAAGATTTTGGTAGGACGTGAAATACACAACTGGCTCGAGTCACTCCTACCAGTTCAAGAATTGGAAACGTGTGACTTTGGTTCTATTTTTTCATCAACTCTAGACGGCGAACCTAGTGGTGAAATGTTCGGCCTTGATGATTATGGTAAGTCGCTTCAACCTGCCATGACGCGCGAATTAGAAGAAAAAATAAGTCGTAAGGTTGATGATGAAGCTTATAGTGATATAAAGAAATAATACGCGAATAATCGAGTATGAAACTGGTGACCGTACAAGCTGCGGCCATCAAATCTACATTTGAAGTATTGAAGGATATATTAAACGATGTCAATCTTTATTTCAAACCCGACGGTGTGTATATTGTAACTCTAGATACAGCTAGAGCCTCGCTGATTGATATGTATCTCCCGGCTGAAAATTTCGAAGAGTACGTATGCGCAGAGGAAGTCGATTGTGGGATCAATATGACTAACATGTATAAACTTCTCAAAACGATCACGGTCAATGATGTTCTCGTAATATCCGTCAATTCCAAAGAATTCATGAATATTGAAATCCATAGCGAACAGAAGAAGACGTCTACCAAATTTGCATTAAAACTACTCGATATTAATGAAAATCAAATCGAGGTTCCTGAAATGCACATGACTATAAATACACCCATACCATCTGTAGATTTCCAGAGAATTTGCAGGGATATGTCTAATATAGGTGATGAGATTGAAATTTCGAGAAGTGGTAAGGTATTACGTTTACTGTGCAGGGGTGATTTTGCTGACCAGGAAACGGAAATTCAGTGTGTAGACGACTGCCCGACCATGTCGGGTGCATACTCACTCAGGTACATGAACATTTTCACGAAAGCGACTAGTATGTGTTCTACGGTACAAATCATGCAGGAAGACCAGAACCGGTTCCTCATTCTGAAATATAACGTCGCAAACTTGGGCGACTTGAAGTTTTATCTATCAACTAAGGTAGTTGAAGATCAGTAAGATACCCCGTTGCAGTGTCAACGGTTTTTATCATACCAAAACAATTTTTAATTTTAATTTTAGGATACATCATCGCAATGAAACTTTCATCATAATAAAACATATCACTTATCTTCATTTTCTCTCCGTAAAAATCTGAAAACGGACCAGCGTACCGTCTGATTTTTTCGAGAACATCCTTTACAGGCTTATCACCAGTGTCTAATAACTGCGCACTCGAGAGAGGTATATGGAAACTCATGGTCTTAGCTTTCGTAGGTGGCCATGTATATTCAGTATTACACGTTAAAAATTTATAAATTTTATTATTGTACCAAAATTTAACTCGTATGATAAATCGATCAATTGCATCCGGTGGCGGTGGGATCTTTTCGGTCATATCCAGTCTCCCAATATAAGATGCTGTACTCGGTTCGATTTGGTCGCGTTCACTTTCCCAGAAAGGTTCACTCGTTTCATATTCCTTGGTGTGGTCGACATAATACTCCACATACCTATCAACGATCGTGAAATCATGTTTACTGAATAAAAAAGTGAGAACGTTTTTAAACGTGTAGATTGTGTTAATTAAAAGCGAGCGAAGTAGTTTAATCATTGATATACATGGAAGGCAATTTTTTAAGTCGGTATAATAACCGCGTAGATGAATGGATGTCAAAAATTGATGATGATCCATGTAATAAGAATATATATCAAAGCGAATTGTCGGATTATATAGCCAAGTGTATGCCGTATATTCAACAGTACATAACAGATGATAAAATTATAGAAGTAAGTACTGATAACGCGTTCAACTGTAAAGTGACTACAGGACTGCAAAAGAAAGATATATACACGGACTACTTGATAGATGTTGAAAAGAAATCCTTACCCCGGGTCACGGAACGCGTAGTCACGGATATATGTGCGAATTGTCCAGAGAGTAACGTCGTATATTTTCAAAACACGAGTGACATGGTATGCGACTCGTGTGGCCTGATTATAGACGTTTTAATAAGCCAGGAACTTACATATAGAGAGGAACAGGAGACTTCCGAGAAAGTTATCAATTATTCGTATAAACGAGACAATCATTTCAATGAATGGTTATCACAGTTCCAGGCACAAGAAATGACAACGATACCCAAAGAAGTCATAGAACAACTACGGAACGAATTCAAAAAGATCAAGATCAAAAAATTGACCGAGATCACACACGCTAAAGTGAGGGTGTTGTTAAAGAAATTGAAACTTAACAAATATTATGAACACGTGCCTTATATTTCGAATATTTTGAGTGGGATAAAACCACCTAAAATGCCGGTCGAACTCGAGGAACAACTACGCATGATGTTTAAAGATATTCAGAAACCATTCGACAATAACCGTCCAGCGGAACGTAAAAACTTTTTGAGTTATTCGTATGTTTTATACAAATTTTGCGAACTCTTGAGTGAAGATTCATATTTACAATATTTCCCTCTTTTGAAATCGAAAGAAAAGTTACATCAACAGGATATCATATGGAAAAGGATATGTATAGAACTACACTGGGAATATATACCCACGATCTAATCCACTGTAACGCGAATCACTTCTGATTGAGCTCCAGCAGACGGTGGAAAATTAACTAGATACGCTTCTTGTAAATTTAACAGTTTTAGGTAGTTTCTCGCTTGCGATACCATCACGTCTGTTATATTTTTTACCGTCTTCAATTCAACTACAGTGGTTCGGTTGATGATTATGTCAGCTCGAAGATTTCCTATGGTATGCCCCTTGAATGTAATGGGTATTATACGCTCAGTCTCGTATGAAATACCGTTTTCTCGTAAAAGTACCTCTATGGCATTGTGATATACACGTTCACTGAACCCAGGCCCTAGAATGTTGTATATCTCAGACACGTATTCGTGTATCATTTGTATACAGTATACACTAGTCTTTATACACTTAAAGAGTTCACACGTATGTTGAATGGGTGGTGTTCCACCCACACATGTTATACATGAGGCTATTAATACAGCCAAAAGCACCGTTCCTATAGCTCAGTTGGTTAGAGCGTGGTGCTTATAACGCCAAGGTCATGGGTTCGAGCCCCGTTTGGAACATTTTTTAGATACATATCCTGTATGTAAAAAATGCGACATTTAAAGTTCTAAAAAAACTACGCGTACACTAAATGGCTGAGCCAGTATATACACTGAATTTATCAGACGAAGCTGATGGAATGGTTCCCATCGATTCCAACTCTCGATCAAATGCATTTGTGGCAGAGGACCCTAAAAAAAATGTAAGTGATTATAAAGACGGTATGGATTCTACTCCTATATCTGATGTAATGATGCAATCTCAAGATTCACCCTTCGACTCGCCCATGATGGGTGCCGACCCCCGTGCAGTCCAAATGTCGCACCAACAAGTTTTGATGGCACCCCAGCCCGCTCAGGCTGCCACCGCCGTGAAGGAAGGTGGCAACTCGGATAAAAAGAAAAAGAACCCGTTCGACCTTACAGATGAGCAACTCGAGGCGCTTATCGTTATTTTGGCGACTGGTGTCGCTATTAGCAAGCCCATTCAAGAAAAACTCGCGGGTTCTGTACCCAGGTTCTTGAATGCACAAGGGAACCGAAGTTTGGTCGGTTTAGCTTCTACAGGGACTGTAGCGGCTGTAGTGTTCTACATCGCTCGTAAGTATTTTTAATACATGTCAAGGACACGACCACCTGTCACCATATACGCCGACCCTAATCCTAAAATTAACGCGACCATTGTCATGACCATGGGTAACCATGCAGTTTTCATACTTTCGCCATATTTCTCATATCCCTGCTTTAACTTTGACCATTTAACGGCTTCAGTTAATGTAACGAGAAACCCTGCAGCTACCAATAGAGTTATCATCACACTTATAGTGTTTAAACTGACAATTAAACTCGTATTTCCCAAATACCAGACAAGTGCAGGTATCGCGACTGTTAAATTCAACATGTTCACGTAATAGGGCATCTTAATACGTGTGGTGAAAGCACTCGCCATGATCGCAAACCACATGAGCAATGATATGAGTATCCTGGACGCAGTTGGTTGTCTGAGATTAAATTCAGTCATATACATTTATGTAACATTATTTATCGACGATCTTTTTACCACAGAAAGGAGTTATTTGGTTTATGTTTTCGTATATACCTATACGTATCGCCTCATTTTTGAGTTCGGTATAGTTATCCCAAAAATCGGTACTATGCGAATACTCCGTGACGGTACAATGTGTGAGTTCGTGTAAGAGTACGTGAAATACGTTATTAGATGTACCATCTATGCATATACCAATCTCACCCCCTTTATTTGAGTTGTACCCGACACCCGATAAGAGAGATCCCCTGTATGCAACAATAGGTATCTCATTATGTAACATTTGATATTTCTCATCACCGTTCGTCTTCAGATGTTCCCTGAATATTTTGTATTTTTCCTTAACTTCGAGTAATACAGGATCTTCTTTAAAATTACAAAACATGGCTATATTAATTAACATCAATACGATCAGTGCTATCATTTCTATATACAAATATAAATTTACTGTAGAGTTCGGATATAGGGTTTCCGCAAAGTGGTTTCCATAGTTTCATAGTAAATCCGTTATTTTCGAGGTGTGTGATCAGCATATCTTTATGTGCTAGAGGTTCAGCCTTTGGACCGTCTGCATAATACGGTGTATCCGCTAAGTGGACAAATAGTTTTTCACCGAAATCACCATTACTCGTCCCCTTTAATTTGAAAAAATTACCATATGAATCTGTAAACGGTGTTTTAAACATTATCTGTTCTGAATCGGGAATAATACCTATAAACACCCCACCAGGCTTTACTCGTTTTTTGATCTCTCTGAGTGTATCTGAAAATAATGCACGCGTTTGGAAAATATAATGGAGTGCGAAATTGTAACACACGACATCATACTTTCTATTGGGACACGCACGAATATCCCCATGGTAAAAGTTTACACGCATTTTCATTTTTTTAGCGCGATCGCGTGCCTCGTTCAACGCGTCTAGGCTCGGTTCACACATACTTATATTGGCGCGTACCTTCGACCATTTTTGAAGATCACCCCCGAACCCACACCCCACATCAAGAATACTATCACCTTCTCGCGTCGTGGACTCAATCAGTGAACGTTTTTCATCGTTATGTAATCGGCGTAAATCTTCCATGATAATACCAATGACGTAAACTTTAACTTAAGTCACATAGCTTAAAGTATAGGGTTCTGTATAGAATATAATGTCTCTTGAACAAGATTATACCACCGTACCCGGTCAATTGTACGCATGCTTATCCGTAGTCGGCCCCGAGGCGCCTCAGAAGAATGATAAGTTTGGTATCAAGATCCGAGGTGCATTTTCCACCCGCGATGAAGCCGCGAGCCACGCGAAACGACTTCAGGCGGGAGATGCTACATTTGACATTTATGTAGTGGACATGTACAAGTGGCTCCTCATCCCACCCGATCCCTCTAAGATCGAAGATGCGCATTATACCAACGAGAAGCTCGAAGAATTGATGTCCGGATACAAGGAAAATCAGGCCATGGCTGCACAGATGTTCTCCGAACGTAAGCGTGATATGATGGCTGTCAAGGCGGGTGGTGATGGAAAGGAAACGTACTTCAAGGCTGGGGATGAAAATTCACAATATTACAACAAACCTGACGAAGCACCTATTAGCCATCCGGGTGAGATCATCGAACGCTTGAAGCGTGAGAAGCCCGACGCACCTATGGAAGAATTGGTAAAGGAAGCTGACGCGATTGTCGCCGTTGAGATTGAAGAGCGGCGTAAGCAGAGGGAAGCAGCATTGACCATCATAGAAGGGGATGAAGAGGAAGAAGTTAGTACTACTGAGAAAACAGAGTAGTCATAATAGTAATAAAAAACTATTTTAAAATTAAGAATCAACAGTGACTCGAATCAAAAGTGACTCGAGTCACTCTAGTAAAAAGTTTGACTCCGACTCAAGAATCATACGAAGGAGTATATATATAAAAATAATTTATTTCACTTTTCATATTATTAAAATCTGCCCTTTTAATAATACGATGAATGTCGAGTATATATCCGTGTATAAAAAAGCGATTCGTAATTTACCCATTACAAACATAGATGATTTAGATGATGAAACGCGTATAGCGTCTGAAATAATTAATGAAGGGGTTGTCCGCCCAGTAATTACCAGTAGAGTGATTGTCGATTCTACAGAACCTATATATGATTATGCCCCATTTTCACCCATGGCGAAGGATAACTGGCTGCATAGTTTTTCCCATAAAGAAGCCTAATATAAACGCGACGAATATAACAACGTATGCAACTTTATCGAGAGATGACAGAATGTCATTAGGTTTGGGTGGTTCGTTAATATGTTGAGGTGGGCCCATATATTGTGGGGGAGGGTGATAATAGTACTGCTGATCATCATCTGGCTGCTGTAGATGATTTTGTATGGGTTCGCTATCATCGCGTTCAAGTTCTTTATCCAGTACTTGCGAATTATATTCAATAGGATTTCCAAGTTCTGTTTCCATATACATACTATTTATTCTATCTTTTAAGCTTCGTTTTCCTCTTCACTCTCTTCATCTTCATCGGTGTCATCGACAACAAACCCTTTTAAATTACCGTCTTCGTCGCCATCGCTGTCATCACATTCATCTTCCGTTTCAGTCTCACAAAGATCTTCATCGGAAACTTCATACTCTGTATCGTGTTCATCATCGTCGAAATCATCATCGCAGTTGATTTCAGTCGGTTTCATAAGTTCAGGGGCTTTAGATACTCTCCCTGATCGAGTTTTTACGTTTAAAGTGGTCATATAATGATTTTAAGTCACTTCCTTTTAAATGTATTTAGGTGTAAAACCAACCCCTTGATTAAGCGCTTCTTTCATCAATAGTAGTTCGAATTCATACCCTAAACGGTACGAAATCCCCCCAAGCTCATTCATCACATCGGCGTCCATGGGTGACATATAAAGAGGTATATCATTTAGAACCTTTAACGCCTTTTCGAGATATACTTGCGATAGTTTAACACGCGTCCTGTATTCTTTCGCTAATTGTATTAATGCCAAGAATGTCTTATACGTTACTTCGTGTATACCTGAATATTTATGCGTTTCCATGATTACATCGTTTATAGAAACTAGAGATGTATCTAAGCGCGTGATCTTAGATAAAATATACGCGAATGCACCGATCACTATAAGGAACATCATCTTATAATAATCTACTGATTTTATCTGACAAATTATGTTCGCGTGGTTTACACGAACACACTTGTAAAATCCGTTTTTTATATATTTTAAATTGTGTGTTTATCTTCTTACATGCAGTACACGTAAAGTCCGTGTTGACGAGTTGAATATTTTTAGTTTTTTTAGTAATGCTCGAGACACGGGTCGTTTTATCTCCAATCATGTGACGATTTATAAACGACTGTAGTAAATCTGCTATTTCTACAGAATCAACCTTCTTCTCCTCTACACACGGGGTACACACATTCTGTGGCATTGAAAACATTGGAGGTGTATACCCCTTGGGGTACAATTGGTCGAAAATCTTGGCTGGAAGTGTATGCTTTCTACCGTAGAAATCTTTACAAAACCCATACCGCCGCCCTTTCATCGTTTCGCACGTACAGAAACACTTTTGTATGATCACGTGTCCTTCAATACGAAACCATACGTGATTAGACCCGTGGTCTCTTTGAAGATTTTCACAATATTTAGACGTGGTTGATATGAGGTATGAATTCTTATCGCTGAACATTTTCGTGATGAGTGCACGCCCCTGGCCATCCATGTTTTTCTGAATAAAAAGTTCAACGTCCCGAGTCACCGCTTCATTTTGGAAAATGTTTTTAGTCTCCTTTAAAGTGAACGCCCCCTCATCACGTGTCGATCCTTCGACCACTACAACCTCTTTATTTTCCGTTCGAAGTGTCGCCATGTGCATAATTTCTACGCATGGCTCTTGTTCAAAAATATGAGAAAGTTTCCCATTTTCGTGTGTATAGTTGAGTACAGGTATATATTCTCCTTGATATTCACCCTTTACATATTTATGTGCCCATGGCATTCGAAACCCACTCCCCTTTACGTTACGTTTTCCACCACCGTATACAGCAGTATCGACAATATCACCCCACGGTTTCCCGGGAAACAAGAGAGACAGTGATGAAACGATATGCGAATGTAACGCCATAGCGGAACCGTGATCCACTACGAAACCCGGCCAATTCATATGAATTCCATATTTGATTGTAGATCCGTGTGGTTTTGGTTTTGCGACGGAAATGAGAACATCTTTCCCACCAAAATGGGTTACACGATCGCATATTGTTTGTACATATTCCTTTAAACGATCGAACGGTATATCTTCATCATCTTTATAATCTAAATCGACGAAAAAGTTATACGTATCTGTTTTCTGTTCAACGACGCACACTTTCTCACCAGACTTGACAGCCTTGACATATTCGTCATAAAATTCATTCAACCTATCAAAAGGAACAGATAGACGGCCACCGTCCATGAGCACATGTGATAGATTGGAGCTATTCGAAAACCCCTGTTTTCGACACCATGATCTAAACATACTTATTTGTATGTCGTGTTATTTTTTTAATACTCTTCTTCATGCCAAATTGACGTTCTACACGATACATCGCGATATTCTTCTTCACTTGTAGACAATTCCTTTTTCATGACTAACAATTCATATACGGTTTTATCCTTTATTCCTTCGATGTAGGTATCCGCTTTCTCCTCTCCGTATGACTTGTGATCAATTAAAATATCCTTTATCTGTCGAAGAATATAGTTCTTTGACTTCATTATTTTATAGAAAATGTTTTTCTATTAAGAGAAGTCATGCACGCGTAAAATTCTGGGTTCTCGACGACGTTGTGTATAATTCGTTCCCACCGCCTTCTTGAATTAAATTCGGGTAACGTATCGAAACTCATAAAATCATTTTCGTCGTATGTACGTTTCATGTGTATTTTTTTTGTATACATTTTATATTTTTCATCGTTAAATTTTCTTACAAGTTCGTGCTGTTCAATACTCGAATAATCTACAAAAAATATAAATACTGTGTACTCGAGATCGACTGTAGGACTTTCTTTCACGTTGAACGTGAAACTTGTATACTCTCCATTTTTTAGTGAAACAACACCCCGTGTTTCTTCTTCAAGTTCTCTTAAAGCTGTGCGTATCGGTGTAAATATTTCTCGTCGCCGGCACCCCCCGGTCACGAAAATCCATTCTTTAAAACGTTTATCTCTCACGGTAAGAAACCGTGGGGTATCACCTACGAAAGTGACTGGGATTGCTATAGCTTTATATTTTTTCATTGCTCATTAGCTTCTATAATCTCCTGATAAGTTTATTCCGAAGAATTAATCACAGCGGCTTTACCTCGAGTAGCGCGCTTTTCAACCGGTTTGGGTTTGATAGCAACCACTTCCGGTTCGGGTTCCATTTGGGGTTCTTCCTCGAACTCAACTGGTACTGAGGCATATACCATCTGAGAGGCTTGCGCTTGTTGCGATTCTTCCTGGACCCGGTCTAGGAACGTTTTGATTTTGGTAATATCATCTTTTGACTGTCGCAATTCGTTATACATGTAAAGAGATGCAGCGGCGCATACTATCACAGCGGCCAAAATGACGGTTTCGCGATCGAGTGAAAACATTATGTTTAGAATACACGTATTGTTTTTAAGTAGATACGATTGCACCCATTTTAGATCTTTCATCTGTAGGACACTGATACCCTGGTTGTGCAAATTGGATTTCCTGGTAGTGGCCATCCTTACATTCTGCGTTCTGGATGGGAATATATTTATTGAGCGTTCCGGATTTAGGATCGTAGGTGATCATAAAAACGAAAAATAGGAGAAAGAGAAGTCCCCACATTTGTTATTAGAAGGGAATTAATTAGAGTACATAAGACCAGCCATACCGTTTTCGATACGAAGGATATTGTAGTTCACACCGTACATGTCAGTGTTGAATGTCCCGGCATCGGATACGAGACGGGCTGAGTCGAGGCGACTGAAGTTGAGCGTACCAGTGGGCTGAAGCTTAGCAGTTTCAAGGCAGAACGGGTACATGAAGTGGTCCGCGACGCTACTGTTCATGGTAGTGAACGGGGTGTGGTAGTAAAGCGAGGCGGATGTGTAGTGAGGCTGTGCTTTTTTCGCGTCGCCGACATCCGTACCGTTGATTTGAAGCTTTACATTACCACTGGCAACACCTACACCACCGGACTTGTACGTCGCGAGGAACTTGATGGGGTGGTTATAGTTGAGCTCTTGGATCAAACCCATGGACGCGATAGACTGCTGCGTTTGGGTAATCAACATGTTCTGGGGAGCCGCCGAAAGCGCGGTGCGCTCATCCGTGTCCAGATAGATAAATTGCGCGTGCACTTCATAATCCTTCGCCGCGACGACGGTATTCCACGAGATTCTGATCTCGACATCATGATACTGGAGCGCCACGAGCGGGAGTGCCGACTGAGCATTTTCGCAAAACGAAAAGCGGAGCGGGTAGAACCCAGCCTTGTCAGCCGAGGCGGCTGCGAGAGACTTGGAGTATGTTTGGGAAAGCATGACAGGCACAATATCTTGAGAGAATTCGGATGTTTGCGTGTCAATGACCTGACCACCGATCAATAGCTCGATTTTTTTAATTTGTGCTTTCCAGTTAGCCTTCGTTTGTGTGTTACCGGGAACGCGGTTGGATATGTACACGTGGCTGAGCATATCACCCTTGCGTTCGAAACGCACGGTGGACATACCATTCGTAGAGGGGTTACCCTGGATAACCTGCTTTTCAACAGTTTGGGCAAAGTTTGTGTGACGCTTGTACGTCGATCTGAAAAAAGATACTTCGGGGTTACCCACGATGTGTGCATCCTGAGCACCCACGGCAACG
>Ga0222651_1000101_pt1 | contig 63756 bp, 61 predicted proteins | sample AntAcemetagen369_FD_179855 | JGI IMG/M metagenome (GOLD analysis project Ga0222651, IMG submission 179855) | Saline water microbial communities from Ace Lake, Antarctica - #369 | ecosystem: Environmental > Aquatic > Non-marine Saline and Alkaline > Saline | place: Antarctica: Ace Lake...
ATTCAGCAACACTCCCACTCAGCATTCTTTTCAAGCGCCGATGTAGAGTTCTTCAGCTTTCAGATACAACCGATCGATGTCTCTCCCGTAGATTCTCCAAAGAAACCCATGATCCCGAATAGCCGCGCCTTTCTGCGACATCGTCAAATCCAGATTAATACTTCCTTCTTCAACTAGTTTCAAAAATCGAATCACTGATGGCCACTGGCAATATCGAGCTGATTGGATGCTGCAACTATCTTGTTTCCCATCGACCTGCAAGTAAACCGACTGAGAGTGTTTTGAAAGCAGTGCTTCTTCTATCCTTTCGGCATCAAACTCGAACAGTTCGAGTTTAGCATTTCGAATGATGATTCTTCGCTCAGCAGCATGCAGAGAAAAGCCTCTTTGATCACCTGCCGAGCCGAAGGATGTACTTAACCTTCGACGCTTATCTTTATCTGAATAGCTATATTGTTCAAACAGCGCAGTCTTATTTACTACTCCCGTATACCTTGATGGAGTTCTAGAGAATAGAGTCTGCATTGTTCGGTCGCTCTTAGTCTTCAGCTCGATACCCATAAAATCAGGACTCTTTGAGCTATTCGCACTGATCCCCAAAGCATCCTCTACGGCCAATCCATACCTACCAGTACCCGCCTTCTTCACTGGAATCGACCCCTTTTTCTTTAGTTCACTGAGCCGCCGTTGCAGAATTTCATGGGGTTCAACGGCAGGCAGAGGTGTACGATCGAGCTGGTCAAGAATCAGCAATCGAAGTAACCGCTGGTAGTGGAAGAGTGGTTTCAGTCCTGAACAGTAAGGCAATCTGTTTTCATAGAGCACCGCGCTAATATTTTGAAACTTTCGCTCGAATGCCTTTGCACTACGATTTGGATGGAGGAGATTTAGGTTTCGATAGATCTCAGATTTATTCAACGGTTTGCCCAATTCCTCAGCTTTCAACAATTCAAAGTAATGGCGAATCGCATCCCTGATTTCTACTTCGTTCCATGATCCCACTAGTTTTTCGCCTCGCGATTCAGCCGAACTCTTGTTCTATCAATCATTTATGACTTCTATGCAACAGAGAATTCACCTGATCATCTCAGACCTGGACCTCTCTAGCCAATCACTCACACTTCTGACAGTCATCAGCCAATTCAAAATTCTTTTAAAGCGGGTACCTTGAATTCCCCAAATAAAAAAGGAGAGAAGACATGAGACAACTAACTGAAAATGAAGTCGAGCAAGTAAGCGGCGGTTTCTTACCAATAATTGGTGCCGTGATTTCGGTCGTTGGACACTTTGGCGCTAGAACACTGTTAGGTTCTTTAGCGGGTCGCGCAGGTCTGATTTTTGCCACCTATGAATTGGCAAAAATGGTAAAACGTAGTTAACTAGCAAAATCCTGGTCATCCTATTGCCTACTGGTGACAAATGTGAGGAACAGAAACTGCCCTGAGTGTAAGCGAAATGGCATCCTGGTTACGGAATTGTACCCAGATGGCACTCAGTGTCAGTTTTGTCGCAAGCACATCGAAGTTGACGCGATGTTCGCTATCTTGAGTGTGGCGTTCCTCGCGGTGCTAACAGCCCTAGATTTCAACTACTGGGAAATCAATACGATCGGCTATATCGCCGCGCCTTTATTAATCATAAACGGCATCTTTTATTACTTCATCAACGCCCGCATCATGCCCCTCAAACACTACGAAGACGACACAAGCCTCTAGAACTATTACGAAGCACTCTCACCCAGAAGTTACGTCGCCTGCCGGACTGATCACTTACTGACCAAAATCAACATTAGTAGTGCTTTCTACAATACGGATTACTAGTCGATGCTAACGTCATCTATCAATCACATAATCCTACCCTCAAGTTGTACCTGGACTTTCGAAAAGTGCAAATCTGTCCAAATCAGGAACAGCGAATACTGGGATCTTCAGTCAACATCATGATCAAGAATTCGTCGGAATCGAAAAAATTAGTAAAGAAATGCGGTTGGGTCAGTTTCTTTGGAGCATTGCCAATTCAGCAACACTCCCACTCAGCATTCTTTTCAAGCGCCGATGTAGAGTTCTTCAGCTTTCAGATACAACCGATCGATGTCTCTCCCGTAGATTCTCCAGAGAAACCCATGGTCCCGAATAGCCGCGCCTTTCTGCGACATCGTCAAATCTAGATTAATACTCCCCTCTTCAACTAGTTTCAAAAATCGAATCACAGATGGCCACTGTCAATATCGCGCCGATTGGATGGTGCAACTACCTTGCTTACCGTCAATCTGTAAGTAGACCGACTGGGAGTGCTTTGAAAGTAGTGCTTCTTCTATTCTTTGTGCAGCTGCATGCAGAGAAAAGCCTCTTTGATCACCTGCCGAGCCGAAGGATGTACTTAACCTTCGACGCTTATCTTTATCTGAATAGCTATATTGTTCAAACAACTCAGCCTTGTTTACTACACCGGTATACCTTGAAGGTGTTCTAGAGAACAGAGTCTGCATTGTTCGGTCGCTCTTCGTCTTCAGCTCGATACCCATAAAATCAGGACTCTTTGAGCTATTCGCCCTGATCCCCAAAGCATCCACTACGGCCAATCCATACCTACCGGTACCCGCCTTCTTCACTGGAATCGCCCCCTTTTTCTTTAGTTCACTGAGCCGCCGTTGCAGAATTTCATGCGGTTCAACAGCAGGCAGAGGTGTCCGATCGAGTTGATCAAGAATCAGAAGCCTAAGCAGACGTTGATAGTTAAAGGATGGCTTCAAACCGGAACAGTAAGGTAAATGAAGCTCGTACAATATCGCGCTGATATTCTGGAACTTTCGTTCAAACGCTTTCACACTTCGGTTGGAGTGCGATCAATTATTGCTACTCCGGTTGTCGCGACATTAAAATTAGCAGACTTAGTATTAGTGGTAGGACTTCCGGACAGATTTTGCTCAAATTATTGACTAGCCCAACACATCGAGCCTCTCTCACCTTTAGATTTTGGTTACAAAAGGAAAGTGTTTTCGTGAAAAATCGACTCGATATGGCTAATGTCTCACAGACTTATTACCCAGAACCATTAAAATTTAGGCCACCTCTTACAGGCATGGGAGATAGTGGCCATTCTGCTTGAGAGAACTTGCCGCTACATTAGTTGAGCTTTTGAAGGTCAATTCAATCTAATGGAGAGTATTATGAGAAAACTTATTCAATCCGAAGTTTCACAGGTTGCTGGTGGATTTCCTGGTTTCAAAATTCCTTTTTTCAACAATTTCAGTCCTGGTCAGATCGCCAAATTCCAACCAGGCAACGCTGCTGGGCTTGCTATTATAGCATTTCAGGTCGGTCATGCAGTCGGAGGAAGGATCAATCGATTTAATCAAGACCAATCAAACATGAGCTTTGGTGAGTCGATTTATAGAACTTTCAACGGTGGCTCGAACATAGCTCCCGCATCAAGTACTAGAATCGACGAAGAAGTTTAATGGCAAGGAGGTCAACATGAGCAAAGACAGCTACGAGTTTGCTTACATGAGCGATCGGGAAAGACAAAAGCTGGTCATCACGAAAACTCTGGTTTTTATCAGCGTGATTTATTCGCTTTGGCAGTTAGTTGTTTCCGACGGAACTCCACCTCATTCGGATTACTTCAATGCTGCATGGATTCTCGGTGCTGTTTTTGTTTATATTAATCTCATGACGGTTCGATCCGAACTGATCGAAATATTCGAGCATCCAGTAGAATTTCGTGGAAAAGAATTCGCATGGGCAAGCTCGGCAATATTCTGCGCCGGGCTTTATTTTCAATTTTTTTCTTAGTAGCGTCGAAGGGAAATCTCCTACATCTAATTGGCCCATCGACCACAGACTGGCATCAGGCACCTCACTACATTGCTAACGCCACAAACAAAGAGCAGCCAAATGAGAGCTTTAGAAGAACAAGAAATTTAACAGGTCAGCGGTGGCATTTTGCCAATAATCGCTGTTATCGCTTCATTCGCAACCCACCAAGCAGTGCGTTCGGTTGGGCATACTACCTTAGCCGCGGTTTAACGACCTACGCTATCTACTCAGCTACCAAATGGCAGTCATCTAAGTAAGATGGTCGCTGTTTCTAGGAGCAGAACTTTGCGGACTTGCCCTGAATGCAGCAACGGTAAACTAGAGGCTAGAGAATTGTGCCGGGGTTGCGAGTGTCCCTACTGCCATAAAATTATCGAGATTGATGCAATATATTCGTATGGCATCCCGATACTATTGGCGCTTATCGTGACACTGGGCTTTAGCTACGACGCTGAAATTGTTGGGCTTAGCGCGACGGTCGCGCTTGTCCTATTCACTGCAGGGTATCGTTCAGTGTGGACCCAATACCTGCCCCTCAAACACTACGAAGACGACACAAGCCTCTAGCAATATTTTGAAGCACTCTCACCCATAAGTCACGTCGCCTGCCTGACTGATCACTTACTGACCAAAATCAACCGCAAAGGTTTGCGCCTTGGCTCTGCCAAGCAGCTGGTGCAATTCTAGCATTGGGCGGGCCGGCGACATTTGGATTTGCGTTCCCAATAGCCATGGCTTTGATGTAACTTTCAGCGTAAATCTGGCTGGCGCCTTCCTTTTTGCTTATTCTATAAACCGGCTGAACGTCGTATCCAGAGTACTCGATGACCAATATCGACCAATGGAGAACTAAAGTAGGACGCAGCACCTATGAAGGTGAAGCCGCTGCTCGTGCGCAGGCGCATAAGTGGCATTCGTTCAAACCACATCTCGTGGCACCACAGGGTTCAGCGCAATTCAAAAGCGTATTGGAGATAGCTGACCTATCAGAAATTGCCTTTCGTAGCGCTAAGCGCGGTCATAAAATTTCTATGTCTGTCGCATCCGCGACAGCGATTACGTTTGCAGCACTCTACATTTTTAAAGCTGATCAAAAGGCGGCAGAATTAGCGCTAGTTTCGCTGGCACTCACTCTCTTCTTTTTCGCCGACTACAAGATCACGGTCGCTGACCTGCAGTCGTTAAAAAGTAGAGCGAAATTCGTTAACAAGGCCTATGAGTTTGGCGGGCTACTCTACTCCTGGCTGACTTTCATGCTGGTCATCGGGCTAGCTCAACTCGCATTGATGCACTTTTATAGCCAAGACGAGGTTTACATCCAGTACGGTGCCTTTTACGAATCCATCTCGAAAGGTGAAGCATGGAGGTTCCTAACCGGCCCTTACTTACACTCCGGATTTACACATTGGATCACGAACCTTTTGGTTCTCACGCTCGCAGCACCTGTATCGGCTACTATGTCCCGCCCAGGTTCTATCGTCGCGTTTGTGCTGGGAAACATATTTGCGTGCATCGTCATGTATGCACTTAAACTCGCTGGACTCAATTCGGTGGACGTATACGTCGGAGTATCCGCAGGTCTCTATGCGATGTTAGGGCTCGCCATGGGAGTCGCATTCTTCGGTAAAGACCGGGATATCCAACTCGGATTTACTATTGCTCTATTTCTTACCATGTCTCTTGTCATTACAGCGGTGATGAATCCAAATGCAGCTAATAGCGCACATATCGCTGGAGCAGCCATCGGGATCGTCATAGCATTATCCCTTCCCTCATCGTGGTTAACAGCAGAAAGAGAAAAGCAAAAAAGTCACCCACCTGGACATTCTTAACGACTAGCTTGTTCAGCACCTGTCCAATCTGCCACCACACCAAAATTACAGCTCATGATCTGTGTTGCCGATATCTTCGGATTAAGCTGACAGAGCGGCGAGATTTTGGTCAGCTGGCTTTATTGCTGCGCCTAAAACAATCCTAAATGTAATTGATGGGTATCTCTGAATAGCGACACTCGCAACAACGTCGCCACGAAAACTATTAGTAACTTAGAGACCTGTCATCATAGAAACATGAAACAATAGAACTATAAAAAAGTGAAATAATAGAATCATAGGACGACAAGGTGACAGGAAACAGAGGATGAATGAAGACAACGGCCATTACGACGTATTGACCATAGGTGCTGGGGTAGCCGGCATCTATCAAATCAAATGTCTTGTCGATCTCGGTCTAAAAGCGCGATTACTGGAGGCTGATGAGGATCTGGGTGGCACCTGGTATCGCAATCGCTATCCGGGTGCTCGGTTTGATTCCGAGAGCTACACCTATGGCTACTCATTCTCAAAAGAGGTGCTTGAAGAATGGCATTGGAAGGAACGCTTTTCCTCTCAGCCAGAGAATCTCAAGTACCTCAATTTTGTCGCAGATAAGTTTGATCTGCGCCGCCACATGCAGTTTAACGCCCGGGTTGTGTCAATGGTCTGGTCTGAAAGTGAGCGCCTTTGGACCCTGACACTCGAAAACGGCGAAAGTATTCGGAGCCGATTTGTCATTACCGGGGTGGGTGTTTTGTCTGTCCCCACCCTGCCCCGTATCAAGGGCATCGATACCTTCACTGGCGAAGCTTTTCATACCTATTGGTGGCCACAAGAACCTGTATCGCTAGCAAATAAGCGCGTCGGTATCATCGGTACTGGTGCAACGGGCATTCAGATCATTGCCGAAATTGCCGACAAGGTTGGCGAGCTCACGGTATTCCAGCGCCGTCCGAATTGGAGTGTGCCACTCAAAAATTCGTTAATCTCTGATGAAGAAATGTCGGACATCCGGTCTCGCTATGACGAGATTTTTGCGACCTGTGCAATCTCACAAGGTGGGTTTGATCATCTACCGGACCGTCGAGGCTTCTATAATCTAACGAAAGAGGCACGGCGCGAATTCTGGGATGAGCTTTATGACGAAAGACCAGGCTTCGCGCTGTTAATCGCTAACTTTCCAGAAACCTATTTAGATGATGCCGCCAACCAAGAACTGTCGGAGTACGTCGCAGACCGCATTCGCCAGCGTGTCGAAGACAAAAGTGTCGCTGAAAAGCTGATCCCCAGAGATCATGGCTTTGGTATGCAGCGCTTGCCACTCGAGACGAAATATTTCGAGGCCTACAATCGAGACAATGTCAGTCTGGTGGATATTACAGAGACACCCATTGAACAGATTACCGAAACTGGAATTCAAACAGCAAACGCCCACTTCGATCTTGATCTCATTATTTACGCCACGGGATTCAACGCGATTACCGGTGCCTTAGATCGCATAGACATCCAGGGGGCCGCAGGACTGAAGTTGCACGAAAAATGGCGCGATGGACCGAGCACCTACAATGGCGTACTCAGTCACGGTTTCCCCAATATGATTATGGTCGCAGGACCGCAAAGTGTATCTGGCTCAACCAACTACCCAAGAGCGATTGAAACGGGTGTTGAATGGGTAACCGCGTTACTGAAACAAGCATTTGATCATGGTTACACTCGTATCGAAGCACAAGCTAGCGCAGAGGCGGAATGGCAAGCCGAGGTTATTCAGTCGCAACACCGCATGCCGTTCCGAAAAAGCAAAAGCTGGTTTACCGGCTATAACTCCAATGTGGATGGCCATGAGGCTGGGCAAATACGTTATCAAGCCTATTGGGGAGGCGCGCCCCGCTATCGAACGTTCCTAAAAAAATCCATCACGGAAGCCTACTCGAAAATTGACATGAGCTAAGGTACGCCCTACCGCGGCGTAGGACCTACACCAATGCGGGTATCAATCAGCCGGTTAGGAGTCGCCCCGACAAAGCCATTATTCGCATTACCTTCAAACCAACCAGAGATATCCACAACCACATGCGAATCGACCAGGCTGGTTAAACAGATCCGACCGTTCTCGCCGATTGGCGCCGTGACGTTATTCGCGACAATGTCTCCAGTCTCATAATTAAGGTTCGAGGCATTCGGCTGCGCAACACCGCAAGGGAACACGGTGACAAAACCATTGCCAGTCGGACCAACCACGGCGATATTCAATGCCGCGGCCGTCGCGCCCGCCGGTACGATCTGATCCACACCTTGCACGGACAATGTTTCACCGCGAATTGGGATCTCAAGAATTTGTCCTCGTCTGACCACGCTGGTCTGGCCGCCGGTGCCGTTTCTGGTATCCACCAGGCGGGTTGGTTTGCTACCCGTAAAACCGCCCGTAAACCAGCCCGCCAGATCGACCACAATGTCTGTCTCAACCAGGGTGAAGATGCATACTTCGCCGCTCGCACTTACCGGCGCAATCACGCCGTTTGGCACAATTTTGCCCGCCGTATAGTTCAGGTTCGATGCGAGCGGTCTGGCGACATCACAGGGATACACGGTCAAAAAGCCGCTGCCTAGGGGGCTTACCGCAGCCACATTCAGGGCTGCGGCAACAATGCTTGAAGGCACCTGAGTCGAAACCCCGGCCGCCGTCTGGACGGCTATGTCGGTAATTTTCACCCGCAGAGGATTGTTCGGCCCGATCCGCGCCGCGATCGGCGTGCCCGTGCCATCTCGAGAATCGACCAGTCGTTTAGGGGTTGCACCGACAAACACATCGCCGGCAAACCACCCTGCTATATCAACCACCAAATCAGTTTCAGTCAGTGCAAAAAAGCAGACTTTGCCGTTCGACCCCACGGGCGCGATGACGCCATTGCCGACGATCTGCCCGGTTACATAATTCAGGTTCGACGCATTTGGTCTATCAACGCTGCAGGGCCAGACCGTGATAAAACCATCACCGGCCGAATTAACTACCGTTACGTTCAGCGATACTGCCGTTGCATTCGATGGCACCGTCAATGCTGAACCGCTCGGCGCGGCCAAACCAAGCCCCGTCACCGTCAGCTCTATAATCGTATCTGGCGTAAGCTTGATCGAAGTATCCGAATTATCGCCAATGCCATCACCATCGGTGTCGACACTCTCAAGATTATCGAGCGGAAACGCATCGTCGACATCGAGCACACCATCGCCGTCGTCGTCGGTGTCTTCATTATTACCAGTACCATCATTATCGGTATCGGCAAACTCGGCAGCATTTTTAGAAAATGCATCGGAGACATCGGGCACACCATCGTTATCATCATCGGCATCTGTACTATCGGGTATGCCATCGCCATCAAAATCAGGCTCGCTGGCAACGCTGGCCTTGTTGATCGTGACGAAGATACTGGCATCAACGCTGCCGTTGAAATTAATCGTTGGGGTTGAAGAAAATGCCCCACCCAAATCCAATAGCGGCAAAGCAGCAATCGCATCCACCACCTGCATGCCGTCGCCAATCACACGAGCAAATACTGTAAACCCGCCGTTTTGATTATCGAGGTTGGCGGAATTGTCTGCCAGATTGACAAACCACTGGCTCGTCGCCGTATCGGGGCCCAGTGATGTCTTCGCCATCGCCACGGTACCGCGAACATTTGATTCGCCAAATTCGTTGACGACAGGCGGGTCAAGCATGATGCCCGGCGCCATATTGGTCTCAGCATCATAGGTAAAACCGCCGCCCTGAATGACAAACCCAGGCATAGAGCGATGAAAAAAAGTGCCGTCGTAAGCACCTCTCTCTAAGTAGTTTAAGAAATTTTGTACGGTTTTCGGGGCATCATCGGCGAGCAATTCCATCTGGAATGACCCGACAGGGGTCTCGATGGTGACCACGCTCTCGTTGGCGGCAAACAGGGATGACGTGTATAAAAAACTTAATATCCAGACTAACGGCTTCAAACGACTTCCAAAAATCATAAGGCTACCAAATATAGACACCGCAATGGTGATTTCTATTCCAGTTTATACAAAGCCTTTTGCGCCAAATGGCTGAGTGGTGCTTCGCCCTCGAGGACTCCCCAAGCTATCTCTGCAAAACCATCTCCGCAAAAATGTGCTTCAATGTGAGTGATTAACCAAGAATGCAGAGATAGAGATAGAAATAGATATGGCACTGACCCTTGGGCAAGCAGCAACACAAGCTTCTACCATTAGACGTTCGACAATCGCTTGTTTGGTCGTTGGCACCATCTTGTGCCTGATCAATCAGTGGGAGGCGATTTCGACGGGTTTTGTTGGCGTTAGCTGGCTCAAGGTTGCGTTGACGTACGTCGTGCCGTTCAGTGTTTCTACCTATTCCACGGCGGCCGCGAAGGTCGATTTTGACCGAGCGAAAGTCGCACTCGCCGCTACTGAGTCGGGCGGCTAAGGGAAACTGAACGGCTAGTTCTGGGCCAGCGCCTCGCGCGGCTCAGACTCATTGAGGGCTTTTTGTTCGCTCAAGGCTCTTGTTCCACTCAGGGCTGTTATTTCGCTCAAGGCTGTCTACTCGCTCAAGGCTGTCTACTCGCTCAAGGCTGTCTACTCGCTCAAGGCTGTTATTTCGCTCAGGGCTGTACCACCCGAACTATACTGCACAGGCTCGAGGCCGCGGGCTCTTAGCAGCGCCAGCAGTCCTCGCTCACCACCGAAATGTGTTGCACCTACCATCACTGCGGTGTTCTTTTCCTGCTGCAGTAACTCATCAATTTTCACCATCCACTGTTCATTACGATCATCCAGGATGCGCGTTTTGAAGCTGGCGAGGTCCGGATCCAACAACCTGTCTTTTGCGGTCAAACTGCCTGCAAACTCTGACGGCGCCTTGAAGCCCATCCCCACGGAGAAGCTACCATCGCTGGTAAGAGCGAACGCGAGGGCTTTATGGCCTCGCTGCTTATTGTAGGTTTTAGGCAACGGCCCTACTTCACTCGCAAAAATTTCGTCCGGCGTTATATCTACCGCACTATAGATTTGTTCAAGCGTGGTGTCAGCAAGGACAGTCGAAGACGCGGCGAACAAAAATAAGAAAACGATGATCAATTTCAAGTTAAGCCTCTCAGCTTCCTACCCGCCATCGTGCCTTGTAAATTCAAAGTCTGCATCTAGCGTTTCTATGGCAATCCGATTGGTAAATACGCTAAATGCCAAATAGCTTGCCAGGGCGCTTGTACGCTTCATCCAGGGCGGCAGAAAACTAGGTGCCTGCACAGCACCGGATTCAAACACACTGTCCAGGCTCACCACATCATTAAGTGTCATGCGCCCGGCAAAGAAGTGTCGACTTATATCGAGTTTATTGTGCTGCATGGCCCAGCGAAAGAAAGTATCGACCTCCATCAAACCATGCAGATATACCACATCTTTGGTAAAAGCGGCGCCACCGGTCAAAGGCGCACCTCGAAAAATGCGCATCGCCGAGTTAAAGCTATCGACTTCTGTTAGGCCCACGCCTTTGAAAAACCGGTAGGCTTCGATAAAGTCGGCGCCATTAAGAACGTGATCAATACCGACGACTCGTAGCGCAAGTCGCTCAAGGCGCCCAATATCCATGACACCGGTGACCATCTCAGCGAAGGTCGCAAGCCCTTCTTGCGCACCGGTGGTTCGCGGTGCACCTAGACTAAAACACTGAAACCGCTGCCGCTTGCCGTTGATCGCCGTCAGACTGTGAATGAACGCTTCATGCTGTAATAGCTGGTCTAGATCATATTCAGAGAAAGGCGTATTGGCACGCAACCGAACCCGGGTCGCGCCTGCTGCCGCCTTGGAAACCATATCGGCATCAATCTCAATACGCAGCAGCCCTTCTTCAAATACCTCGCCGAGCCTCGCACGAATTTCCGTTGCCAGCACTTCCGCGGACAGGCAATAATCGATTTCCTTCAGTGCATCATTTTGCTTGTAAGATTTACTGACATCTAAAAAATGTTGGGCAGCCTCAAGGCTATTCACATGACCGCTACTTATCTTATCGGTTGGGGAACCATACAAAGTAAGGCTGTGATCAGAGAGAGTCTGAGTACCAATCCCTTCTAACAATAGGCATAGGGTATGGTAGGACTCCGCAGTATCGAAAAGATACCGCTGCAAAGGTTCGTCGCCTTCTTCTAATTGGGCCATGCAGGTTGAAAGCTCCGCACGGTTGGCTGAGAGATCAATTGCGGGATAAACCGGCTCAGGTAGTTTGAGATTGCCTTTCGCTGCATCCGCTAAAAAAGATTTTTGAATATCCGTGTGCCAGCTGAGTCTGCTGAGCACCTTAATTTCTTTTGATGCAGCGACAATCCGCTGATCCAACAAAGCCAGCTGGTCTAAATATGTAGCGTCTAATGGAGTGGCAGTCACAGCCATCAACCCATTGGATACATATGAGTTTTTGACACAACATCAATCTTTTTCATCACATCGTCACTAAGGATCAGGTCAGCTGCGGCAAAGATTTCATCTAATTGATCCGGGTGGGTCGCGCCGACAATCGTCGATGCCACAAAGTCATGCTGTTTGCTCCAGGCAACCGCCAACGTGGTGACCGAAACACCAATCTCTGCGGCAATTTCCATAAAGGCTTCTGTGGAGGCGATGGATTTTGGATTGATAAAGCGCTTTGCCATGGCTTGCTGTCGCTCTCCAGCATCCAGGTATTTAGTGAAGCGCGCGCCTTCAGGCCTGGCATCATTTAGGTACTTGCCAGACAGTACGCCACCCGCGATGGGTGAATAGGGGATAAGTGACACCTGTTCCTGCCGGCAAACTTGCGCCAGTTCATCTTCAAAACGACGATTGTTCAAAGAGAAGTTATTTTGGATAGTTTCGTATCGGGCCAGCCCGTGCATTTCGGAAACACCAATAGATTTGGTTAAGCCCCAGCTGGTTTCATTACTACAACCAGCAACGCGCACCTTACCCGCCTGCACCAGGTCATCCAGCGCCGAGAGCATTTCGAGATAGGCCACGCCATGATCAGGCCAATGGGTTTGATACAAGTCGATGTAATCGGTTTGCAGCTTTTGTAGGCTGACCTCAACCGCGCGGATAATATTATGCTTGTCGAGTGCCGTCTTGCCGTCTCTGACTGCAGCCTTAATCCAACCATGGCTTGGGCCGGAAACCTTGGTGGCGATGAATACGGAATCGCGAGACTTAGTTTTGAGCCAGCGGCCCACAATCTCTTCTGTGGTGCCTGCCCATTTTGGATCAGGGGGTACCGGGTAGTTCTCCGCCGTATCAAAAAAGTCGATGCCGGCATCATAGGAACGATCAAGAATTTCGAAGGCAGCTTTCTCATCCGCAGCAGCGCCAAAGGTCATGGTGCCCATACAAATGTCAGACACCATGATGGCGCTCTTACCCAGTCGATTGCTATTCATCTCGTCACCTTATGTCGTTGCTGAACCTCGCAACGACTGTAATGAAATCGCATCAATGGGTAAAGGTAGCAGTCAATTTGTTTTGGACTGCCAGAACTTGAGCAGTCGCTGGGTTGAGTCGTGTTTCGCGACAAACTGAAATTAGTCTTCATCAAGCTTGCCTATATGCAGAGTGATAGATTGAAAGATGATCGCCCCGATCGCGACGAGGCCGACCATGGCCACATACATCAAGCCGTGACCAAACTGCGCCGCTACCATTTGCCATTGGGGCAGGCCACAGGCAAAGGCGGCGCGCCGACGTTGATATTTTCTAATGCGCTTGAAGCTGAATTACTTTCAAACCAAAACCCCCTGGACCCCGACATGGTAGAAGCCCATACCGAGGCTCTGGCTAACCTTTTCATTAAGGAACAATAACGATGAAACTCATTACATTTACCGATGCAGGCAACACACGCATTGGTTTACAGATAGACTGTATAAATGGTCGCTACAAATGGGCATCAGACATCGTCATCGACTTTTGTCATGCGGAATATGTGCAGTGGCTCATCTTCTTCCATCTGCTCATGACTATGGATCAGCTCACCCAGTTCTTCCTTCAAGGATTTAAATTCACTGGTTTGTAGATGTTCCGGAAGTCTGGGCCTGGGCAGTGGTACATCGATCAGGGCCTGAATTTCGCCGGGGTTCGGTTTCAATACCAATATCCGATCGGCCAGGTAGATGGCTTCATCCAGGTCATGGGTGATGAAGACGACAGTGACATCAATATTTTGCCAGATCTCGATTAAATGCTGTTGCATCCGCAGCCGCGTCTGGGCGTCCAAAGCGCCGAACGGCTCATCCATCAACAGGACTTTTGGCCGGGTCGCAAGAGAACGCGCTATCGCAACGCGCTGTTGCATGCCGCCCGAAAGTTGATGGGGATAATGATCAGCAAATTTCGTCAGACCGATAACTTCAATCCATTCGCGTGCCTCACCCTCTGCCTGACCTTTGCTTGATCCCTGCGCCGTTAAGCCGAACATCACATTTTGCTTGACCGTCAGCCAGGGAAAGAGCGTGTATTTTTGAAACACCATTCCGCGATCAGGCCCCGGACCAAGAATGGGTTCGCCGCTGATCCGTGCCTCGCCGCTGGTAATCGTCTCGAGCCCGGCTAAGATTCTTGCCAGGGTCGATTTACCACATCCCGATGGACCAATAACGGTCAAAAACTCCCTGCGGTGAATCCCCAGGGAGACATCCTTCAATATGTTCAGGTCGGGACCAAATTGTTTACTTAAACCGTCCAGCTCTAAAATCAGTGGTCGGCTTTTGAGCCGCTCAAGCCGGGTCGCGCTATCTTCTGGTTCGGTCACGAGGCTGCACCTTTATCCCATCGAAAAAGCCGCCTACCAAACCGCGACAAGATCAAATCCGTTGTCAGGCCGATGAGACCTATCATTATGATGGCCGCGAAGACGTTATCAAAATTCTTGTAGCGGGCTTGCTGGGTGATAAACCAGGTGATACCTGAACTCGTGCCGATCAATTCCGCAACGATAAGATAGGTCCAGGCCCAGCCCAACAAAATTCTACTGTCTCGAAATAGGTTCGGCAAAACGCCAGGGACCACCACACGCAGCAACACTGCCGGACGACTCGCGCCCAGAGTTCTCGCCGCTTCAATCAAGGCCGGATCAATCATCCGGGTGGTGTTTGCCACAATCAGCACCTGCTGGAAAAACGTCCCGATAAAAATAATCGCAATCTTGGGTGCGTCGTGAATACCGAGAATGGCCACCGCAAGCGCGCCAAACGCTGGTGCAGGGAAATAACGGAAAAACTCAATAAAGGGTTCAAATAGCTTCGACATCCTCGAATAGGCTCCGCAGAGGATGCCAAGCGGTATGCCGACTATTGATGAGAGGGTAAAACCCCAGAATATAATGGTGATGCTATGCCACAGGCTTTCATGCAGCCATTGTTCACTGCGCCGCTTAGGTTCTGTGCTAAACGCCGTATACATGGCGTGGAAAACTTTATGGGGGGCTGGCAAGTAAACCGGATTAACTCGATAACCTTCTGGCACCACGAGACCAGACTGCCTCACTGTATCGGCCTCGGCCTCGAAGCGGTCGCGTTCAATCTGCATGCCTTCGCGAAAATAAGCGACACCACCTGGCACCGTGATTTTAACATTCGGGTGCCAGAGAAAGGGCAAGTAGCTAACGGCTGACCAGACTAGCAGCGGCAACATGAAAGACGCGACAACCAGAAGCCTGCCAGAGTGGATTGAATTCACAGACCTAGTCTTCCGCTGGCAGCGTCAAACCGGAATCAATATATTGTTCAATGGTCTGCGGTTCTGAATAGGCCTGATACTTAATGTTGAACGCATCGGCAATTCGCGTCGAGCCATACAGCGACTTAAAGCCAGGCTTGTCGACAAAGTACGCGGTGGCTTCTTCTCGACTGAGGATTCTGGTACCCGCAAGAAAGGGTTCGTACTCTTCTGCTGATAAGCCAACTCTGGCTGCCATGATTTCGATCGCGTTCGCACGCGTCGCCGGGTCTTCAATGTAGTCAACGATTCGATACCAGACATCGACGACTGTACGCCACTCTGACCGGTTTTGAGCAAGACTCGAGGGCGATACCACTAACAGGTCATAAATGAGACCCGGTTCATCGGCAGATGTATAAACTGCCGTGGAACCCGGTAGCGACTGCAGCGCCAGAGATGAACTGGGTTGCCAGGCGACAATAGCGTCAACATCACCGGAAGCAAGCACCTGCGGTGTTTCGTTAGTCGGCACATTTATTAGCTCAACATCCGCTTCACTCAACCCTACTTTCTCGAGCGCGTTCAGCAACAACAAATGGCTGACAAAGCCAATTTCGACGCCGACCTTTTTACCTTTAAGATCCTCAACCGATGTAATGCCAGGGGCAGCAACGATCATATCGTTGCCGTTACTATAATCATGCAGCAACACCATCACGCCCTGTGCACCCGCTGAACCGGTTACGAGCGCATCGCCATTGGTCATGCCGACCGCGTCGAGCTGTCCAGCCGCAAAGGCATCCATTGACGCGACGTAATCGAACCACTCAAACTCAACCTCCACACCAGCTTCTTCAAACCAGCCGTTCTCGACGGCAATTTCCCAACCCACCCAGCCGGGCCAATCACTGTAACCAATGCGCAGTGGTTCAGCCTGCGCGCTGCACATGACAGACGTGGCAAGTATGATCATCAACACTTTATCCAATACTCTATCCAATACTCTATCCAACACTCTATCCAACATGGCGTTTCCCTTTATTTTTAACATCTAACGCAACCTGACCCGCCGGAATCTTTCCGGGGTATAGGTTGGCCAACCGTAATCTCGTGCGCCGCGGCCGACACCGTTCATGACAATGAATTCATCATGAATGCGAATGTCCTGTTTACCGTTGATAAGGTGCACAATGTCGTAGCCTTCGTAGAGCAAGGAGGCTGGCATCTGTAACGAGTGCTCACGGGGGCGAAAATTGCTACGCAACCGATAGTCCACACCTGGATAGTCACTCATCTCTATTCGGCCACCCATGATCCACTTCACTGGCTGCTCATCGGAAAAGGCCACCAGACGCTTTAAGCTGTCTTTATAGGCAGCGAAATCGCGAATCACCAACCGCCCGGCATAGAAGGTATTACCCGTAAACATAAGGTCAGTCCATGGGTCGTAGAACGTGATGGCAAATTCATCAATGCCCGGTGTTTTAAGCAGCGTCAGAGCTCGTCCGCCGAGGTCTAAGGAGATGCGATCATTGCCCGCCATGAGCGACTTCCGCCCGCTCGCGGTTGCAGCCATGATTTTGGTACCGGGCCGGTCTTCGAACTGCCCAAGCCCTTCTGTCTGAGATAGCTCAGAACCCAGTGGCACCACAATCAACTGCACATCACTGATATTGTTAGCTTGCTGCCAACGTTCGATCACCGCATCCACCGTTTGACGGATGGGGAAATAATCGGCCTCTGAAGTGGCACCTGTGTCCAGTAAAACCACCTGCTTGTCACCAAATAGCAGATACATAAAGGGGGCTTCCCAGTGAACCGCGGCATTCTGACGCAAGATATAGGTGTGCTCGTTATAGCGGTGCACCTGGACTCTCACATCAGTATTGGCCTTGGCCGATAAACTGCCGTGGATCCACGAAAAGCGCATATTGCCCGGCGCGGCTTCAGCGCTGGTAAAATCAAGTGTCGCCATCGCCGACTGACTGAGCAACAGAACCAGCAATATGATTGTCGTTTTCATCATCCTATCCTGTCTCATGGGTCTGTCGTGTATGCCCACGGAATCTCGTTGTAGAGCAAGAAGTCGTCGTACTTGTAGATGCCCGGACCGTTGACGTCATCAATGGCTTCTACCGCGATATCAAGCATTTCGAGCGTCATCTGCATCGGCGGTTCATCCGGCTGCCAGTTGCTACCAATGGGATAGTCCAACTCAGGGGTGTCAGTCATTTCTATATGGTTGTTAATCAGATGAGTCACCGGATAGTCGTCCGCCAACTTCCGTAGCCGCTTAATGCTCGCGGCCCAGGCATCCCAGTCCTCCAGATACAGACGACCGCGATATAGCATGTCGCCGGTGTATAAAAGGTCGGTCCAAGTGTCGTACATGGCGAGTTCTGAACTTTGATGACCGGGGGTACCCGTCACAATGAAGGTCCTACCGCCCAGGTCGTATTCGATGCGTTGCTCGGGATAATTGCTAAAGCCCCAGTAGTCCATGACCTCTTCGTGGGTGAGACCCACCATTAGGGTATCTGGCCGATCCACGAACTGATTCCACGCGGCATAGTGATCACCGTGTAGGTGACTATTGGCGACAATGAGTGTGGTCTTCTGGCCGTGCTTCGCCTCCCACTCACTGATGATGCCGTCAACCACGTCACGTAAAGGAAAGAGCGCTGCCGATGCGGTTGAACCCTGATCAATCAGCAACGCCTTTTTGTTACCGAACAACAAATACATGAAGGCGCCCTCGTAATTGATCGCCTTGTTTTCTCGCAAGATATACGTGTGGTCGTTATAAGCGTGAACCTGAACCGCAGGGTCCTGGTTATCCATGGCAGACTTCGAGCCGTGTATCCAGACTTCCGGAAAGCTACCGGGGGCTGCTTCCTCGGGTGCAAACTTTAACGGGGTTGTCACCATAGATATGGCGTGCTCAACCATAAACAGGCTGGCCGTGAAGATTGCAATACCGAGTAGCATGCCCGGTTTACTGCGTTGGTTTAATTCGGCGGTCAAGCTCATTAAAAAGCAATCCTCTTAAGAAACCAGTAGGCGCCCGTACCAGCTATGGCAATGGTCGCGGGTTGCGCGATGTTCGATTGATACCAGCTCTGGCGACGGAACCAGCCAACAATAAGAAATGCGCCGCCGATGACCGCCAGCTGACCCAGTTCGACGCCCAGGTTAAAGAGACCCAGAGATACCAGAAATTGATCTTCGGGCAGGCCAATGTTAGCCAACACTGATGCAAAGCCAAGGCCATGGAGCAATCCAAACAGACAAACAATCACCAATCGCCAGCGAGCCAGACCAGTCGCAAAGAGATTATCAATCGCGACGTAGACAATAGAGAGCGCAATGAGAGGTTCAACAATGTTCATGGGTAAGCTGATGATGCCGACCATCGACATACCCAGGGTAAGAGAGTGCGCCAACGTAAAGCCCGTCACCTGAAGCAGTAGCGGGCGCCAGCCACCGGCAAGAAAGAACAAGCCCAGGACAAACAACATATGATCTAGTCCGTTTGGCACAATGTGCTGAAACCCCACGGCGATCCAGGTGAATTCCGGGGCTAGCCTGGACCAGACAATCGCCAACTGGACCATCCTGTCTGTCGCGAGATTATCTGTCGCAAAATTGACTGCACTTGATGACAGAAGCGTATCGCGGGACAGCCTATCGACATTGGTCAACAAGCGTGACTGCGGCAGTGCTTGCCCCGCAACTTCGATCTTCACGAGGCAGGGCCAGGGAATTTCTAATTGATCTGCTAACTCGACATTCAGATGAGTAGCACCGCTCACATCCAGTTGGTAATAGAGAGTGGCCATTTGTGGCGTAAGCGGATTCTGGATGGCATCCAGCGATGCGGCTGATATTTCAAACCCCGTCATCTGTGGTCGTTGCACACTGCTATCGAGCAGAAAGCGTAGATCCCGATTAAATCGCTCTAACGCGGGTTGCAATAGTGCGCGTTGCTCAGATGCGGGCGCCTGGGTGGCGAGCCAGTAATTGTCGGCAGTCATTAAGGACTGCCCAAGATCTATCCGCACTGTGATAGCCGCTTGCTGCTGCGCATCGACCGCGATGTCGATGTGGGTCATATTCAGCATATGAGCCTGCACAGAAACCGCCGCCAGCAGGCAGTAAGCTAGCATTAGCAGTCTATTCAGCATAGATGAGGGGTTAACGATCCTAATCACTCATGGTTATCTTTTTGAAGTTAAAACTGATGAAGCAATTAGTGTGCCGCGCGTTAGGCCAACGGTTCTGTCACCACTGTGTGGATTTCGTTCCAAACGAGTGCGACAAGGAGGGTTGCGCACAATTTTATCGCACCTTAGTGACAGAGAACGATGACCACGAGATCTAACTGGACGTCCGATTGGATAATTCGTGACCGGTTATTCGAACATATAATATTCGTTGGTGCGTCAAATTGGTGGTGCGCACCGTTTTGGAAACCCATTCGATTAACTTTTCGCCCACCGATGAAACGCAGTGCACAATACTGGAACTGAAGTTCCTGCAAAGCCGCGCACAAAAATAGTGCTTACTTCTGTTACCCACAAGATCATTACTCCTCGGAAAACACGAAGTGTTTTGCAGGCTTTGGCATAGTAATTGCGATGTCGCCCATACGTTAACTGTTGGGAGGCAAATGTTATGCGTAAAAAAACTATCGCTCACTTTTCATACCTCACGCTTCTGGCAACCCTGACCTCAGGGATGCCGGCAATCGCAGAGGAAGAACCTACTTTAGAAGAAGTTATCGTCACTGGGTCGCGGATCAAGTCCAACTCTAACAGTGCGCAACCTGTCACTTCATTTTCGGCGGAAGAACTGACCTATGGCGGTCAAGGCGACATTGCTGAAATATTGAATGACAACCCTGCTTTGCTATCAAGTGTGACAGCAGCCAGCTCTCTGGATTCGGAAGCATCTAATCTGGGCAGTGTAAATAACATTGGGGGCTCTGCACTTAACCTACGAGGTCTTGGCATTGAGCGCACGCTAACGCTCGTCAACGGCCGGCGACACGTCTCTGGTATTGAAGGTACATCTGCAGTTGATGTCTCTAGCATACCGTCAGGACTTATCGAACGAGTAGAAATTCTATCGGGCGGCGCATCTGCAGTTTATGGGTCTGATGCACTAACCGGTGTCGTGAACTTCATTTTGAAAGACAACTATGAAGGCTTCGAAGTTACCGCTCAGGCTGGTAACGCAGATTCCTATGGTACCGAAAAAATAAGTGCACTGGGTGGTCTGAACTTTGACGGTGGCCGCGGTAACATAACTGTCTCGTTCCAGTACGAACGCGATGATGGTTTGAAGACTGGCGACCGAAGTTTCCTCGCGAATAATGGTCTTTCAAACGATGATCAAAACCCTGCTTTACGATTCCAGGCGGGCGAAATCACAGCCGGGGGCACACCCAATATGGCGCAGTTTTACGATTTCGCCACAACAGGACGGTTCAACTCTGGTCTTAGAATTCCATCCCAGGATGACTTTGTCGCGGATTACACGACTGAATTTGGCGTTACACCAACCTTATCAGCAGCAGAGCAAGCGTTGTTCACGCGCGCATCCGCTGCACCGCCCCGGGCTATTTTGCCGGGTCGAACCTTTAACATCACATCGCCCTATGGTGTCATTGCGTTAGGTGACTTTGGTACTGAAGTACCCCTTGGTTCAGAACCAGATCTTGACGGCGATGGTACATCAGACTGTCTGCAGAGCTTTACCGGCTACAACAGTTCATTGGACGGTGCTTCAGCGTTCGGTATTGCGGGCGGCTGTTGGGCCATCGGTGCCGACGGTTCTGTAAACCCTTACAATGACGGTCTGGTCGCGGGTAGTTTTAACCAATTCGGTGCAAGTGACAGCTTCATTCGACCCAACGATACGCACATCATCCCTGAGAAAGAGCAGTTCTCTATCGACGTAAACGGTCACTACGAACTTAACGACAACATGACCGCTTTCTGGGAATCGAAGTACGTAAGTGTTGAGTCTGAAATTTTTGAACAAGCGCATAACTTCACCGATCTATTGTTCGGTGCGCCTGACAACCCCTTTCTACCCGCTGAACTTGCTGCCTTCGCCAGCAACGGCGGCCTCGGATTTGGCGGCATTGATGGCGGTCTGCACGTTTCTCGCGACTCAGACGACTGGGGTAAAAACGTCACGACCAACGAACGGGACATTGTCCGTTTTGTCGGTGGTATCGAAGGTAATTTCAAGGACATTGATTACGAAGTCTCTATGAACTACGGACGCTTCGAGCGCAAAATGATTGACCGTGAAGAAGTCGTCATGGACCGTTTCTTTGCCGCCATTGATGCAGTCACCGACCCCACTACAGGCGACGTTGTCTGTCGATCAGACCTTGATTCAACAGCCTATCCACGTTCCACGCCGTTTGACATTCCTCAGTACGTTGGCGGTGGCAACCTGTCCTCTTTCTTTACCTTCGAACCTGGTGATGGTCAATGTCAGCCCATGAATATCTGGGGGGGACGAGGCGCTATGACTCAAGCTTCCATTGACTTCGTCACCTTCGACCGCGAAGTTGAAGAAACCATTGAACAGTTTGTATTTTCAGCGTTTGCCACTGGCGATTCCAGCAACTACTTCTCCTTGCCCGGCGGCCCAATCTCTTACGTGGTTGGCTTTGAGTACCGTGAAGAAGAAACCGAACAGACATTTGGCGACTTTGATCAGGGTATTTTACCTGTGGGCGGCCTCACCGCTGACGGTCAGGCTTTCTCAGCTGGTGATTTAGTTGGCAGTGTCAGTGATGCAAAGAGTCTTGGCCCAACGCCTTCTACTCGATTGCTGAACAGCGCTTCTGACTATAGTTTCACCGACTTCTACGTCGAAGTTTTAGCGCCAATTTTGAGCGGTGTTGTTGGTGCAGAAGAATTAACACTTGAGGGTGCATTTCGCCAGTCAGATAATTCTGAGTTTGGTTCAAATGATACCTATAAGCTGGGTGTGGTTTACGCGCCAATTAGAGACGTACAGTTTCGCTACACGTTTAGTGAAGCGACCCGTGTGCCTAACCTGTTTGAGTTGTTCTCACCAGAACAGGGCGCACGTTTCCGTCCTGCTGATCCCTGTGATGCGATCAACATCGGTACTGCTGCTGATCCAATCCTGCGTCAGGCAAACTGTACTGCTGACCTGCAAGCCAACGGTGTCTCTGCTGCCAATATCTTTGACGGCAACGGCAACTACGCATTTGAGGATCCACTTTCTGCAGGCTTCCCTGGTGCTGTTGGCGGTAACCCCGGCCTAACACCTGAGACCGCTGAAACTGAGTCTATTGGCATCATCATTACCCCCTCGATGTTGCCAGGCCTCGCTTTGTCCGTTGACCTGATCAGCATTGAAATCGAAGACGCGATCGTTTCGGTTTCGGCACAGAACATCGTTGATCAATGTTATGACGCTGGATCACTGACCAACTCTTTCTGTAACCTCATCAGCCGTAATGATAGTCCGACTTCTGCACAGTCCGGTGGTCTCGACTTCATACGTCAGGTGCAGCTGAACTTTGGCTCTGCCGAGTATGAAGGTATCGACTACGTGTTGTCTTACGACTTCAACGTTGCAGACTTCAGCTTCCTGGCATCACTTAACTACACCGATGTGAAGACACTGGAATTCAATGAAGGTGGCACAGTCGATAACGAACTTGGCGAGATGCGTCGACCTGAAAAGTCCGGCACCTTCTCACTCTCTGGCTCCTACGGTCCTGGTGCAGTCACCTGGAGCACTTCATACTTGAGCCAACAGACACTCGCTTACGAAGACGGCGTTGAGATCGAAACTGCATTTGCTAACTTCGGTGCAGATGGTTTCACAGACGATGACACCTATATCCATGATATTCGTGCCACCTACCTTTGGGATTCAATCACCTTCTTCGGCGGTCTCAACAACCTGACAGATGAAGAGCCCTACTCTACGGAGCGTGCCTACCCGGTTAGCCCTGTAGGCCGATATGCTTATCTGGGTCTGACTTACCAGTTCATGTAAGCTGCTTCAAAGGTAAGACTAAAAAGGCACATTCATTGGATGTGCCTTTTTTTATGGGAGAAACAAAAGATCCAGACAAAAAAACACACCGAACGGTGTGTTTTTTCCCGATTAGACCCTAACCCAGGGAAGCAATGTAACCGCGCCAGCCACCAAAGGACGATACATCGGTTGCACCCTCAATGCCGCAGGGCTCACAGATAAATCCCGTTACCCATTCACCGGACGCCAATTCTACCTGACCCAGGCCTAACGGTTGAGGTATGCCGGCTAGAAAACTACCTACATGAGCTGATGGCACGTCGTACACCTCCACCTCGATGGCGACGCCATCTTCCGTGCGCATCAAACCGGGTCGCTTCGGTGGGCCGCCGGGTAATGCAAACAAGCGGTAACAGGCTGCTGTGTGGGTAGCTTCACGAAGGCTTGCTTGACGTTCTTGCAACTGCCCATTGAGAGGCATACCACTCAAGTGCGCACCGCATACAGCAACCGCAATGGTCGTAGCCAAATCAGGGGAAATTAGTGGTTCTTTCATATCAACTCCTAGTGCTCCAATAAGACGAGATTCTTTAGCCAGCCAGGCTTGACCCAATTTAAACAACTGTTGGTCATGCAAAGCCTCAGCAATAAATGTGATACCAAAAGGTAAACCCGCTGGCGTAAATCCAGCCGGTATCGCAAGCGCTGACATATCGAGTAGATTCACAAAGTTGGTATAAGCGCCATTGTCTGAATTACGCAGCAACGGCTCGGCAGTAACTTCTGCCAACGAGTAATGGGTACCGACAGTCGGCAACAAGAGCACATCAATCGATTCAAACATCTGTTCCGCAATACGCTTATAGGCGGCGAGACGATAGGCACCATCGAAGTAATCGACCGCAGACACTTGATTACCATGGCCTACCACCGCCAGAAATTCTTCACGTAACGATTCTGGATGCTGTTCAATGAGGTCTTTTGCTGCGTGGTAACGTTCCGCCACCCAGGCACCTTCATAGAGCAATTTGGCGGCGTCCATTAGCGGCGAGATGTCGATCTCTTTGGTTTCAAACTGTTTGGTCACGCGACTGACCGCACTCGAAAACAACGCCTCGTAAGCTTCGTTGCCAAAAAATTTCAACTGATCACCGCGCGGAAAACCGATCACTTTAGCATCGGTGGTAATTTGTGTTCGGTCTGTTCTGGCATAGGCATCTGCGGCATCAAATTGATCCACAACAGAGGCGATAATCGCGGTATCGGCGCAGTTCAAGCCAAACACTGTGACACAGTCGATGGTTTTACAGGCGGGCACCACGCCAGATGCACTGAGCAAGCCGCAACTGGGTTTATAGCCGATCAGGTTATTCAAAGCCGCGGGCACTCGACCTGAACCGGCCGTGTCGGTGCCAAGTGAAAAACTCACCTGACCCAGCGCAACGGACACCGCACTGCCTGAACTCGAGCCACCACTGATGAGCGTTGGGTCAAAAGAATTCCGCACAGCGCCATGGGGCGAACGTGTGCCCACGAGCCCAGTCGCCAGCTGATCAAGGTTCGTTTTACCAATGGGAATAGCACCCGCGTCAATCAAGCGCTGCACTAAAAATGCAGACTTTTCGGGTGTGTAGGCAAAAGCAGGACAGGCTGCCGTGGTCGGAATGCCCGCAAGATCGATATTGTCCTTGATGGCAAAAGGGACGCCATAAAGCGGCAAGGAGTTCACCGGCAACTCAGCTAAACGCTTCACATAAGGCGCGAGTTCTGCATCGCTCAACGGATGAATCCAAATAGGGTTATCTTGCGCCATTGCCAGGCGGCGTTTCACTTCCGCCAATACATCTACAACAGAAGATCCGTCGCGATACGCCTCACGCAAACCATCCAGGGTAAACGGCAATGTTGTGACATCCATCACACTACCTCCGCAAATAACGCCAGGGACTGCCCTGACGTGACTTGCTGCCCCGGTTTAACCAAAAATTCGACCAACCGACCAGAACGGCCAGGTTTTACTTCTAATTCCATCTTCATCGATTCAAGTACCATAAGAGTTTCTATGCCAGTTAGGGTGTCGCCCGGTTCTGCCCGGTATTGCCAAACGTTGCCAGAGAGATGACTTTCGACAACGAAATGCCCCTCGGGAATATCGATTTCAGATTGCTCATCGCTTACAACTGCATCCTGATCATCAAAGTGGAGTTGGCCACTGCTACGCCAATCGGCCATCTCCGCGGCGAAGGCTTGTTGTCGTCGCTGCGTAAAGACGTCAATCTCAGTCTTTTGAGTGGCAACAAAATCACGGTGATCGGACAGCCTAAAAGTGGTGGGCTCTATAAGGGGCTCAAAACGCCCATGAATAAAGTCCTGGCGCAACTGCAGTAACTCGTCATTGCTCACCGGATAAAAACGAATCTGATCAAAGAAGCGCAGCAGCCACGGTTTGTCAAAAACCGGAGTCTTGCGATAGCGATTCCACATCTGGATCGTACGCCCAACAAACTGATAACCACCCGGCCCTTCCATGCCATAAACACAAAGATAGGCGCCACCGATCCCAACGGAGTTTTCTGCGGTCCAGGTACGGGCAGGATTGTATTTAGTCGTGACCAGGCGATGGGCCGGGTTGAGTGGCGTTGCGACCGGCGCACCCAGATAAACATCACCCAGGCCCATCACCAAATAGGTAGCATCAAATACAATCTTTTGTACCTCTTCGATCTCGTCAAGGCCGTTAATACGGCGAATGAAATCAAGATTGCTTGGGCACCAGGGTGCGCCGGGCCGAACAACTCGAACATACTTATCAATCGCCTCCTGACAAGCCGGGTCGTCCCAGGACAGTGGCAAATAGACAATTCGCGAAGGCACGTCTAATGTCGCTTCGTCATCAATCGCCGTCGCAAGGTTGATCAGTGTTTCAATGAGTTCTTCACGACTAATAACTTCAGGCACATAGTGGACCTGCAGTGAACGTATACCCGGCGTCAGTTCGAGCACGCCTGGCAGAGGTCTATCGACAAGCGCACGATAAATACCATGAATTTTGAAACGTAATTCAATATCGAGCTTCTGCTCACCTGCTTCCATCAACAGGAAGTCATCACCACTTGGACGGAATGCGATCTTTGTCCCACCCGGCAAAAAGAGTTGCTGAATCACCGCGTCAGTGGGCTCGACAACTGGCAATGAAGATCGGTAGTGATCCGACACTTTCTTCAGATTCGTCAGACTCGAAAGCGAGCGTTGAACACGTTCATAACGTAACAGGGCCACTTCGTTGCTCACTGGCTTGAACCTGACAGTATCACCTGGCCGCAACTGACCTAGTTTCCACAGGTCTGCTCTGATGACAGTTGCTGGGCAGACAAAGCCGCCAAGAGATGGCCCATCAGGGCCTAACAACACTGGCATATCGCCGGTAAAATCGACGGCGCCTACGGCGTAGGCATTATCATGAATATTAGAAGGATGTAACCCGGCTTCACCGCCGTCATTTCTGGCCCAGTCGGGTTTAGGGCCAATGAGACGCACGCCGGTACGGCTCGAGTTAAAGTGCACTGCATAATCGGTGCCGAAAAAGGTGTCGATATCACCAGGTGTAAAAAAGTCTGGCGCGCCATGGGGACCATAAATGACGTGCAGTTCCCAGTGACGATCATCTGTGCCAGAAAATGGTGTCGCCTCAATGGGCAAAGTCACCACAGATGGTAAAGTCGTTAGCTCAACCAAAGGCAAGCTATCACCCGGTCTGAGTACACGACCCCCATGACCGCCGAACTGGCCCAGAGTAAACGTCGATCTCGAGCCAAGGTAAGGTGGCGATTGAATACCGCCCGCCACCAGCAGGTAACCTCGAAGGCCGCCGCTTTCGACGCGACCAATATCCAGCACTGAACCTGCGGCAACGTGAACAACCTGCCAATTGCTGATGGGCTCACCATCTAATGTCGCCGCCATCGCGCCGCCAGCCAGGACAATCGCGGAGTCACTATGAAACAATAGTGCCGGACCTTCGACGGTGATTTCTAAACCCGCAGCCACCTGGTCGTTATTCAATAACTGATTACCAATTTGAAAACTCAGGTCATCAAATGGCCCGCTTGGGGGTACGCCTACATCCCAATAACCCACTCTGCCAGGAAAGTCTTGAACGGTAGTAAACGTACCCGCCCGTTGCACTCTAATGCCATTGAGTCGGGGTTCAAAATTCGCCAGCATACTGGTAGCAAGTGCGGGAGCAGTGAACGCATCCTCACTGAGAAATGCGGCCAGGTAGTCAATGTTCGTTGCTGTACCATAAAGCTGGGTGCTTCGAAGCGCAGTTTGCAAACCGGCAATGGCGGCAGCACGATCCTCTCCATGGAAAATGATCTTAGCGATCATCGGGTCATAGTTGGGCGATACCTCGGTACCCGCTTCGACCCAGGTATCGACTCGGAGCTGCTCGGTCTTTGGTGGAAACGATATGTGGGTCAGCAGTCCAGGTGACGGTTGAAAGTTTGCCGCCGGATCTTCTGCATAGACTCTCGCTTGCATCGCATGACCGCTGGGTTGATGACGTTCGGCCAGCTCCGACAAGGATGGCAGCACACCCTCTGCCAGTTGGATCATACAGGCCACCAGGTCTATACCGTAGACCATCTCGGTCACACCGTGCTCAACCTGTAAGCGCGTATTGACCTCCAAAAAATAGGCTTCCTGCCGGTCTTCATCATAAATGTATTCGACCGTGCCAACACTTCGATAGTTAACTGCAGACAATAGTGATTCAGCTGAGCGACATAATCCGTTTATTACCTCTTCTGGAATATTGGGCGCGGGACATTCTTCTATGACCTTTTGCTGTCGACGCTGAACCGAGCAATCTCTGGTACCAAACGCGAGTACGCCGCCAGCGCCGTCACCCAGCACCTGAACTTCCACATGGCGAGCCACCTCGACATAACGCTCAAGAAATACACCCGCGTCACCAAAATTGTTAGCCGCGAGCTGTTGGACAGTATCAAACGCGCCGTCAAGCTCAGCATCGCTGCGACAAATACGCATGCCAATGCCGCCGCCACCCGCGGTACTTTTCAGCATCAGAGGGTAGCCTATTTGCTGAGCGAACAGTTTCGCAGCCGCGAGATCTGCAAGCAGCGGGCTACCTGGCAACATCGGCACGCCATTTTCCAGCGCAAGTTCCCGGGCACTGTGCTTCAAACCGAAGACACTCATCTGTTCTGCAGTTGGGCCTAAAAACACGATTCCAAGTTCGGCGCAGCGCTGCTCGAAACCTGCATTTTCTGAAAGAAAACCATACCCCGGATGAATCGCTTTAGCGCCACACTGAACGGCTATTTCGAGAATCTTATCTTGATTGAGATAAGTTTCGGCAACCAGCCCGCCACCCAGGGAGTAGGCTTCATCGGCCAAATCAATATGACGCGAATCGACATCGTCCTCGGCATAGACCGCAACGCTGTGCTTACCCGCGGCAAAAATAGTGCGCATGATCCGACAGGCAATCGCACCGCGATTTGCAATCAGGATCTTGTCTATTTTATTGCTCGGGCTATTTGTGATCTCGCTATTTCTGTTTTTGGTAGGCCCGCTCATAGGGCATCCCAGATCAAAACTTCCACAGGTGTGGGGTTGTAAGCATTGCAGGGGTTATTCAACTGGGGACAGTTTGAAATCATGACAATGGTATCCATGTGGGCCAGCATCTCGACATACTTACCAGCCTCACTGATGCCATCCTCGAAGGTCAGGCCACCGGCTGCGGTAACAGGCACATTCATAAAAAAATTGATGTTATGCGTGAAATCGCGCTTACTCATGCTGAAGGTATCCTGCTCGGCGATAGCCAGCAACCAGCTATCCCGGCAGCTATGCATGCACTTTTTGGCGAGGGAATAACGGACCGTATTACTCTCCGCGGCGCAGGCGCCTCCTAGCGTGTCGTGACGACCACAGGTATCGGCTACAATTTCCATCAAGACATTGCCTTCCGAACTGAGTAGCTTCGTGCCCGCGGTCAAATACACATTGCCCTGTTCGCGAATGGTATCCGTTGCGCTATAGCGTTCCGCCGGGTCTGCCGCACTGTAAAAAAGCGTGTCGACCGCCTGATTGCCTTCGAGATCAAGAATGCGAAATATTTCGCCCGCTTTAACCACATGCATCCAATAGTCGCCTGCCGGGATGTTCACTGAGTAGCTCGCCTGCTCGGCTGCCAGAGAGCTTGCCTTAATCATGAGCGGCCTCCTTTGACTTGATGGTAAAGGCGCGTATTTTCAAATGCCCGCTCACTCTCAGGTCTGGCCAAACGACACTCATCATCCATAGCCGGTACCGGAAGATCCCGAATCTCATAACGGATCGGCCTACGGGGATAGGCTGTGGCTGGATTCAGAGGGTGAGGACAGGTGTGCATGATCACGATGGCATCCATCTCAAAGCGCAGCGTGATGGCATCACCTGCTTTCGATTGGTTTTTGCCCCAGACCAGATTACCGTTATCGTCTACTTCTACGCGGGTAAAAAAATTCAAATTCGCTGCGAGGTCCCGTTTACCCAAACCGTACTTACCGAGTTCGATCAAAAAGCTATCGCGACCATTGCGCAGATATTCATTGCGGGCGTCCTGATAGTTACTCTGGCCCCACTTCGCTTCAACGACCCGGCGGTTACAGGTACCCGTCGCTGTGTCGTGCCAACCAAAAGAGTCTTCAACAATGGAACACATGGCACGCCCCATGTCGGAGAAGAGTGTGTTGCCCTGGGTCAGCTTAAAGGTATGCTGGCCTTTTAAGGTGTCCGGCATATTGTATTTTTCAAGCATGTTTTCTGGGTTGATCATTAACATCGCCACATTGGCGCCGCCTTCAATGTCCACCAAGCGCAAAGCGTTACCAGCACGCATTCGCATTGACCAGTGAGCACCGCCAGGAAATGATTCACTATAGATTAGATTTTCATCCGTTAATTGCATGGCGAGTAACACCCCTTTTCTTATAGATAATGGTTTATGTTCATTGGTTATTGGTTAAGGTCATATTCAACCGTGATTTTTAGTGGCGCTTCTCTTCGATACCGAGCAGTGAGTAGAGTCGACCCGTCATTGCCAGAATCGTAAACACCACCAGGGAGAAGGTCATGTAAAGCACCGTGCCCACTGACAGAGTTGGTGTAAATCCATAGCGCTGAGAGTTATAAACTTTGATTGGCAGCGTCTCGACCGAGAAACCACTCAAGAGAAAAGCGACGACATATTCATTCATTGAAATGATGAGTGCGAATAGCGCACCCGTTAGCACGTAGGGCCGTATCATGGGCACCAGCACCATGGGCAAAAGTTGGAATTCCCGAACCCCCATGGTTCTAGCAGCCTCAATCTGTTCTTTACTCACAAGGGAGAAGCCTAGATTAATAGTGACAAGTGGTATGGCAATGATCACCGCGGCGTGACCAATAATGATTGCGAGTTTAGTTCCCATAATGCCAAGGGCCGCAATGACGAAAGACAAGGAAACTGCAAATACAATACCCGGCAGTAAAAATGGTGTAAGAACAGCACGATACAAATATTCATGTAGTCGAGACTGACGACGCCACAATAGGTAGGCCACCACCGTCGCTAGCGTTGTGGCGATAAACGATGAACAAACTGCGATGACAATGCTGGTGGTAAGCGCACTGACCCAGGCTGGATCATTAAAAAATGCGATGTACCAGGTAAACCCAGGATCTTCGGGCGGAAAAACCATCTGCCGAGAGCTATTTAAAGAAGAGCCGGACACAACAAAAATCGGCATATAGAGAAAAAGGGCAAAGGCACCAAGGCCGAGTATTTGTAAAAGCTTTTTCACGCTGCCACCGCCTTAGGGCGCACCATAAAGAATATGGCACCGAGGCATACCAGAACCGATGCCAACAGCATAAGAGCCATGCTGCCGGCAAGAGGAATGCTAAAGCTGCTCATGAAATCAGCAATAAAGACACTGATCATCCAGTCTGAAGGGCGACCCATCTGCTGGGAAATGACGAAGCTGCCGATGTTTAGCATGAAGCAAAGTAGACCCGTTCGAACCAGCGGTTCTTGGATCGCAGGCAAAATGATCCGCAAAAAAATGGTCGCGGGGCCATAACCCATCGTGCGGGCAGACTCTGCTAGCGAGGGGTCTAACCGCGAAATTGGCGAAAAAAGGACGATCACAGCAACGGGGCTGGTGAAGTAAACCAGCACAACCGTCATTGCTGGAAAACTGGGCCACCAGGATTCCGTCACCTCTATCAGCCCCAGCGCCTGTAGCCATCCGGGAATACCGCTACTTTGAGCCAACATCAATTGCCAGGCATACACGGTAAGCACTTCTGACAGCGCAAGACTAGAGAACAATCCCACTAACCAAACCGTTCGCCAAAAATATCCTAGTTGCGCAATCGCTAGCGTGACTGGTACAGCGATCACTAGCGTGATCAAAGTCACCATCATGACAAGCCCTATCGTGTAGAACATGCGCTCGATGTAAAAACGGTCGTAAAACAATTCACCGAAGTTAGCCAGCGTGAAGTCCCAGCTGATGGCACCGGACATATCGTTTTCAGTAAATGCTGTCAGGATTAGGAACAGTAAAGGCAACACGCTGACTGCCAGGACATAGCAAACGAGTGGCACATAAAGCAGATTCCAGGCTCGCAAGTTCTATCCTAACTTCGGAAACAAGTGGCAGAGAGACAAATCGAGACCAAACTTTAGCGAAGCTTGATCGGGTAAATCAGGCCAAATATTCTCAATCCATATAATTTGATCACCCCGCCGCGCGCAGCACTGTTGCTGCCGGCCGACTTTCTTGTGGAACAACAACTCTGCTTCCAATTCGCCGTCCCTGGTCACAGCATCCGGTTCAAAAAATAGATCATAGACGCCGTCTTGATGCTGCTCTCGTGAGGACAGGCCACGACAGGTCACCTTCCGCTCACTGTCCAACTCCGTTAAGACACCATTTTTCAATGAGCAACAGAGGTGATTTCTCTGGCCGATGAAGTCAGCGACAAAAGCCGATGTGGGCGTACTATAGAGTTCGTCCGGTGAACCATACTGCTCAATTCGACCAGCATTCATGACACCCACCTTATCGCTCACCGTCAGTGCTTCATCCTGATCATGGGTGACCATAATCACTGGCAGCTTAAGTTCTTTTTGAATCACGCGAACTTCGGTACGCAACTCTTCCCGCAGCTGAGCATCCAACGCAGAAAAAGGTTCGTCCAACAGCAATACTCTAGGCTCTTGAGCGAGCGCTCGTGCTAATGCCACTCGCTGGGCCTGACCACCAGAAATCTGAGAGATAGAGCGCTTGCCAAGTCCACCTAGATGAACTTTTTCCAATAGCGCTTCGCCTTTACGATTTCGCTCTACTTTGGACAAACCAAATCTGCGTAACGGAAAGGTGACGTTGTCTAGGAGATTTAGGTGACTGAATAGCGCCAGACTTTGAAACACCATGCCGAACTCTCGTTTCTCGGTCGGCATCGTCGTTATGTCTTCTCCATAAGCGCTGATTGCACCAGCACTGACCGACTGTAACCCCGCGATACTACGCAGCAATGTCGTTTTCCCGCAGCCAGATGGGCCCAACAGAGAAACGAACTCTCCTGGTGCGACCTGTAAATTTACGCACTGCAAAATGGCATGATCACCAATCGTGACCTCAACATTGTCGACCTGCAGGGCGCTCATATCCTCACTCTTTGAATCACGGTTCCACTGCGCAAAGCGCTTTCAAAACATTATCGGTATTCAAAGCAAGAACGATGCCCAAGGGCACATTAATTGCGCCATACGCTGAGAGAAAAATCTTACAACTCACCGCGGCTGGCGCAGCAACCGGCATGGCACCATGCTAACCCCGGAATAAGCACTCCGCTCAATGAAAATGGGGCAAGCAGCACGGAATGGCGAGTGTGGTTCCAACCTAATCGCTGCCACGCGTTATCTGCTTGAGTGCAAAACCCGTTGGTACTCGGCTCTGCTGCAGACGGTTCTATTTCTAGCTTTAACACACCAGCCAAATACACAAGAAAGGTGCCGTCGGCATGGGCATTGCTTGCTGGTCATAATACTACGTGCAAATACGCCCATAAAATTCAGAGCCACATCACATGATCACTAGAAGACGACTTCTCTCGGCTGCGGCGATTGGCAGCGCCGCTATTCACCTTCCTCTTAAAGCCGCATCAGCACCACTCCGGGTCTCCGGGTTTGGTGGTATTTTTGAGCAAACGTTGAAGCAAACAATTGTCAAAGCTTTCACAGAAGAAACCGGTATTGCTGTCGAGACGGTAAGCCAGGGCACTGGAGATGAATGGTTGTTCGGCATGGTACGAGCGGTGCGCGCTGGTCTTGCCCCGGTAGATGTCACCATCTTTCAACGGGTGCATCTGATCCGAATGATGCAAATGGGTGAGCTTGCCCATGCCTACAATATGGATGCGATGCCCCGCGCTCAAGAACTACCTGAGGACTATATCTTCAGCCACCAGGGAAAAACCTATGGTGTCGGTGTGATGTCCTGGTTCCAAACGATTGTGGCCAATACTGAGCGCCTACCAAATCCACCGACCAGTTGGCTGGCCATGTTTCAAGATGAAAGGCTAAAACAGCGGCTAAGCCTCCTGGGTTGGTACAGCAGTGGGACCTTAGAAATTCTCGCTCGCACCTATCTGACAGATAGCGCGATGACAACACGTGCCGGATTGGATCAGGTCTTCGCAAAGTTGGCGGAGGTTAAGCCGAAAGTGAAACTCTGGTGGACGGCAGAAAGCCAGTTAGAACAAGCGCTTCGTACTGGAGAAATTTATGCCGGCGTCTATCCTCACGATGTTGCACTATCACTCATCGATCAAGGCTTCCCTATCCAGTCCATCTTTCCAGAGGAAGGTCCGCTCATTGGCGTTGGATACTTCACAAGTTTACGAACCAGCAAGAAGCCTCTAGAAGCAGAGGCATTTGTGAACTTTTGCGCCAGACCGGACATACAAGAAATGTTTGCCCGAAAAATGAACCTTGCACCGGTGAGACCACGCCATGAGTTAAGCTTGAGCGACGCTGAGTTCAATCGCGTGAGCACCGAGTTACCCCCCGTCTTTCCTGCTGCTGAGGCAATGGTGAGTCAGGCCAGTCTCATTCAACGTCAATGGCAAAGAACCTTAACGGCCTAGCATTTCCTGAAGCTGCCAACCAGGACGAGGTAAAAGTCTCGTCGGCTGCCAACAGTTTTCCCGTGGCGTGGTAGCAAAAACTTCCGACCAGCGATTCCTGCCACTTCGGCAAAAGAGCTTAATATTGTCTTCAATCATCAAGATACAGTACTGATCAGTTTGCACTTCTAAGCCTTTGAGCCGACCTCTCTGAGAAAATGTATACACAGAAGTCTGCTGGCTCTGTTTACACAACCACTTTTCTTCAAAGTTGACCGTCTGGCCGTCCATGTCAACGGTGCCCCGCTCATAACAACCAAGAAGGGTTAGCTCAATATCGCCAATATCCTGATCGGACAAGTCGCCTGAAATATTGATCAGGTGCTGAAACCAAAGTTTCGGTGCTTGCCACCAGACCACACCACCAAAGCCGCTATAAATCTCACCCTGGGCCAGGTTCACTCGAATGTCCGCGTACCAGCAACCAGCCTGAAGCCAAAGCACGAGAGAATCCTCATAAGGCGGATCAGAATCCAACTTCATATGGGCACGACGCATCGTCTGATTCTGCAGGGGTACGAGGGCTTTACCCTGACCAGGCGAGCGCTGCAAGACCGAGTAACCGCGAGTGGTTCGAATCACAAGCCCATAGCTTTTGAATAATGTTCATGGAAATGTGAAATCGGTGATTCCCACTTCATAGCCATAGGGCCAATCTCATAACGGCTTGATCTGACCGCTGCCTGCAACAGTTCGGCACTTCATGCATCACCTTTTCTAAATCTTCACTTGCAAAGGACTCGGGCGTTGAGCCTTCCATACCAGGCGTGGGGATTTCTACACGACAACTTTCTGGTCCCGTGGGCCGCACGTGCACTGTCGCAAAACTGCCAGGGCTCGAGAACAATGCCAGATTAGGAAAGATCAAATGTGCGCCGATGTCTGTGTCCTCTGATAACAACTCAGGAATAAATACCTGGCCGGCTTTGCGCCTTCGCGCATCCTCTTTGTACCCAGGTCTCGGTTTTTCGAAAGAAGTCCAATAGGGTCCATACTGACTGAGATCACCAAAGTCGCACTCATTTCGCTCTCTCGAGGTTGCTTAACCGTTAGGACCAGAACCGCCTTCATTCTGGGCTGGTGAGGCCATTAGTGCCTGCTCTTCCATGGACAAACGTTTAAAGGGGTTCTCATCCGGAATATCGAAATCGACGACCAGCTCACCGGATTCGTATTTCTTTTTGAGGTAAGGAAAACCATTGATGGTTCGCCCCCACAAATGCTCTCCCGCATTGAATGCCGGATATCGCTCACGGCTCTGTTCTGTGCTGAATTCGGCCAACGGCTTAATCTCTGTATCAAAATCCGCCGCAAAAAACAGCGGTAATGAGTAACGTTCTTTACCCAGGTTAATAACGCGATGTTGGGTCGCCTTGAACAGCCCGCCCGTCCAAGCCTCGAGACAATCACCCACGTTGACGACAAACGCGCCCTCCACAGGCGGTGCCTCGATCCAATGATCTGCATAAGACATGAGCTGTAAACCCGGTGCTGAGGTATTCAAGATCGTGAAGCATTCAAAATCTGAGTGAGCGCCAATCCCTACGTTTAATTCGTCAGCGGGCGCATCATTTTCAAAGTATTTCAGTAGCCGTAATTGCGAGGGCGGAATAGTAACGTGATCCAGGAAGATACCCGGCTTAAGGTCCAAACTCAGTTCAAACGCCGCGAGTAACTCACGTCCTAATCCATACACAGCGTCATAGTAAGTGGAAACCGTTGTCTTAAAACCCTCTAGATCAGGCCAAACATTAGGCCCTATCAAACCATAACGATCGCTGGCTCTGGGATCATCGGCAGACACCTCATAAGACACATCAAATGCCTCATGGTAGTTGTTAAAAGTCTTGCCATCCTTCTCGTATTGAAGTGTTTCGGCACTCGACACCCAGCCTCGATGAATCAAACTCTTGTTGATGTTGTATTGATCTTTGTAGGCTTCCGGTTGAGCATGGAATCGCTTGCTCTCAGCATAGACCGCATCAATCAGTGTCTGGCTGATACCGTGATCAACGATATAGAAAAAACCCGACCCAGTGGCGCCGGCATGCAAAGCTCCGGCGACCTCGCGCTTTTCGGCTTCAGTGCCATGAAACCATTTTTCAAGACTAATGGTCGGTAACACTTCCCAGTGCTGGGCGTGTTTGGACGGGTCAAACTGCTGATCGCTCATAACACTAATCTCTCAGTACTCTTAATACTCTTAATGCTATTCATACTAACTGGTCGCACGCATAGATGGATTGATAGATGGATGACTTTCCAATTGATGATTGTGCCAATCCTGCATGGCCACCATCATTTCTGTAGTGGTACGCCGGGCGCCCGTTTGCAAGTATTCCATCGCTGCCAATGAGGCATCGTGGGCAGGCATCGTAGAACCTCCAACGCAGTCTTCAACAACGCGACAGAAGTAATCGTTCTGATGACCGTCAACGAACGAGTAATGGACGCAAACATCCGTGAGACCACCAATAAATATCAGCGTCTGCGCCTTAAGACCTTTCACTAGAATTTCGAAATCAGTGCCAAAGAAACAGGAATAGCGGCGCTTTCGAATAAAGTAATCGTCTTCGGTCATCTCCAAACAGGCCATGATCTCTGTGGCGTATTCACCTTCGATGCAATGCGCGTCCTCAACACCATCCAGTTCACGACCAAAGTCGACCCCGTCGCGTCGATGAGCTTCCTGAATAAAAATAAGCGGCACGCCAGTAGCTCTCGCAGTTTGGATGAGCTTGACGGCTTTTTCTTCCCGGCCTTCACGACCCGGCATATGCGGAATTGGCTCTGTGCCGTCGGGACGGACCTCACCATTTTGAATATCCACGACCACCAGTACCGGCTTACCGACGATAATCTCTCGACGTGTTCCCATTATTATTATCTCTGTGCATAAAGTTTATCCAAACTAGCCGATGCAAATTCTGAACCATCGCAATAAGAAATCGCCCTGAAACTACGAAACCACTATTTCTCCATTGTAATCAATCATTAGCGGGGAGGAATCAGCGCGAGCATAACACCTTGCTGAAGCCATACGACGCACACCTTTGTGGCGGCGTCAGAGATGATGACCAATAATGGCGCGCGGCGTCGACTCGACGCATGCACCAGATGAACCTCTCTGCCTGATGTGTCACCATGGCTAATAAGTTGAACGCAAGCACTCATGAGTAAAACAGAACAGATAGCAGCTAAAGATACGGCGGATACCCGAAAATGGTATGCGACGTTAAATCTGGAATTTCGTCGATCTGGCGCGGAGACCGTACTGGCTGACAATACACACCGGGGTCCTTTGAGGGTCCAGCGCACCTTCAAAGAAAGCGACGGCAGTCAGCACGTATACATTCTGCATCCGCCGGGCGGTTATGTCGCAGGGGATGTCATTGATATCCATATCCTCAATCAAGATCAATGTCATGTCGTGGCAACCAGCCCGAGTGCCAGTAAATTTTACCGCTGCCTGGACACCGCACCCCAGCAGCACCAAACGATTCATCTGAGATCAGAAGACAATAGCTTGCTGGAGTGGCTACCCCAGGAAACAATTTTCTTTAGAGGTGCGAATGCAAAGCTTCAGACCACGATTGAGCTCTCTCGCACCGCCAGCTTTATTGGCTGGGAAGTCTGTTGCCTCGGTCGCACAGCTTCTGGAGAAAGCTTCGATACGGGACAACTTACCCAGACACTAACACTACAATGCGAAGGCGAGCTGCTTCATCGAGAGCGCTTCTCCATCTGCCCCGCCGATCCCCTTCACGTTCAAGCCTGGGGGCTTGGCACCAACCCGGTGTTTGGCACATTGATTGCTAGACTCACTAGCGACAATTTTCGAAAAGAGGGCTCAACACAATTTGCCATTGAGGACGAGCTACAACAAATGGTCGCGGCGCTTAAGGCGCAGTTTGCACCCGACCATAAAGATTCCAATTGGAGTATGACCACTAAAAACGGTATCGTTTTGCTGCGTTACCTGGGCAATAACAGCGAGTACTGTAAAGCCGGCTTTAGCCGGGCCAGACAACTCTTACTGAAACAACTTAAAAGTATCGAGCCCGTCGCGCCGCGCATCTGGGCAACCTGAAGAGATCAGCTATGGACCTAACTCCCCGAGATAAAGATAAACTTTTGATATTTACTGCGGCACTGCTCGCCGAGCGGCGTCAAGCCCGGGGCCTAAAACTGAACTACCCGGAGGCCATCGCATTGATCTCCGCCGCCATCATGGAAGGTGCTCGTGATGGCAGGAGCGTTGCCGAACTGATGTCTTTTGGGCGAACGATTCTTGGCAAGGACGATGTCATGGATGGCATTGCGGATATGATTCACGACATTCAGGTCGAGGCCACATTTCCTGACGGCACAAAACTCGTGACTGTCCATGAACCCATTATCTAAGAGGCGGCAACCATGAAACCGGGAGAATATTTCATCCAAGATGGCGATGTTGAACTCAACGTCGGTCGCGAAACACTGCAGCTCGAAGTCGCCAACACGGGAGACCGCCCCATCCAGGTCGGCTCGCACTACCACTTCGCCGAGACTAACGCGGCGCTATCATTTGATCGCGGCGCGGCTAAAGGCTTCCGCCTAAACATTGCGGCAGGCACTGCTACCCGTTTCGAACCGGGACAAACCAGAAACATAGAGCTGGTCGCCTATGCCGGTGATCGTGTGATCTACGGTTTTCGTGGTGACGTCATGGGCAAATTAGAGAGGCAAGACTAATGGTGACGATTTCCCGTCAAGCTTATGCCGATATGTACGGCCCCACGACTGGCGACAAGGTTCGGCTTGGTGATACCGCACTGATTATCGAGGTAGAAAAAGATTTCACGATCTATGGTGAAGAAGTGAAGTTTGGCGGCGGCAAGGTGATACGTGATGGTATGGGGCAAAGCCAACGACCTAGCGCTGACACACCAGATACCGTGATCACCAACGCACTCATCGTCGACCACTGGGGCATCGTAAAAGCCGATGTCGGTATCAAGGCCGGACGAATTAGCGCGATTGGGAAAGCGGGTAACCCTGATACGCAGCCAGGCGTCAACATCATCATCGGTCCTGGTACAGAGATTATCGCCGGTGAAGGACAAATCCTCACTGCCGGAGGCGTCGACGCCCATATCCATTTTATCTGCCCACAGCAAATAGAAGAAGCACACATGAGCGGCATCACGACCATGCTAGGCGGCGGTACCGGCCCAGCAACGGGCACCAACGCAACAACAGCGACACCCGGGCCATGGCACATCGGCAAGATGTTTCAAGCAGCCGAGGCATTTTCGATGAATCTCGGCTTTCTTGGCAAAGGCAATGCCAGCCTACCAGCCGCTTTGTCTGAACAAGTTGAAGCCGGAGTGATGGGATTGAAACTTCATGAAGACTGGGGCACCACACCAGCTTCAATCGACAATTGCCTGAATGTCGCTGAACAATATGACATCCAGGTCGCGATCCATACGGACACACTTAACGAGTCTGGTTTTGTCGAAGACACGCTGGCAGCATTCAAGGGCCGTGCGATTCACACCTATCATACGGAAGGCGCGGGTGGCGGCCATGCACCGGATATTATCAAGGCATGTGGCTACGCGAATGTTTTGCCTTCTTCGACCAATCCGACCAGACCCTACACCGTGAACACTATTGATGAACATCTGGATATGTTGATGGTCTGCCACCACCTCGATCCCAACATACCTGAGGATGTAGCCTTTGCTGATTCGCGCATTCGTCGAGAGACCATCGCCGCAGAAGATATCCTGCATGACTTAGGCGCGTTCTCAATGATTGCCTCTGACTCACAGGCAATGGGGCGAGTGGGCGAAGTCATCTGCCGAACCTGGCAGACGGCGCACAAAATGAAAGAACAACGCGGCTTTCTGCAAAGTGATCGTCACTCGGATAACTTCCGGGTCAAACGCTATATCGCCAAGTACACCATTAACCCCGCAATCACGCACGGCATCGCCCATGAAGTTGGCTCGATTGAAGTAGGAAAACTGGCGGACCTGGTCCTGTGGAAACCCGCATTTTTCGGCATCAAACCATCGATCATTATCAAAGGCGGCATGATTTCAGCCGCCCTTATGGGTGACCCCAATGCGTCAATCCCAACGCCGCAGCCAGTACACTATCGACCGATGTTTGGCTCATACGGAAAAGCCGTCACTGCAACATCTGTGTTGTTTGTTTCTGAGGCCAGCGTTGAGCAAGACATTGGTCAAAAACTTGGTCTCACAAAACGCCTGGTGGGTGTGAAGGGATGTCGTTCTGTGCGTAAGTCAGACATGATCCATAACGCGCTACTACCTAACCTTGAAGTAGACCCGGAGACTTATGAGGTTCGCGCTGATGGTGAACTACTCACCTGCGAACCAGCGGAATCGTTACCTCTGACTCAGCGATACCATTTATTTTGATTATCACAGAAAAAAAACCGCCAAAAGCAAAGCGAGCGATTTACGAATGAGAGAGTGCTTTGATAAGCAAGCGCAGGGAGATGCTGCGATTAGTATGTGTTTGACCTTTGCCCAGCGATCGAAAAGCCGCGGCAAAGCAGCAGGTTCTGATGGCGAGGAGGTCTCCTGGTTTCTGGATCGTGGCCATGTCATGGCTGACGGTGAAGTCCTCATTGCAAAAGACGGTACCGCCATCAAGGTCATCGCAGCGCCCGAAGCCCTGTCGGAGGTGCACGCAGAAGGGCCCGCGCTGGCCAGAGCGGCTTATCATTTAGGCAATCGTCACCTCGCGGTACAAGTCGGTACCGATTGGATACGCTATCAAACCGATCATGTCATAGACGACATGATCCGCTCGTTAGGTTTACATACCAGGCATGCGAACGAGCCCTTCCATCCTGAATCTGGTGCTTATAAAAGCGGACACCACCACCATGCCTAGCGCTTCACCCAATACGTTACGCAACACCTCCCGCAGCACATCCTTGCTCAACTTGATGCGGTTGGTGAGCCCTGCTTTGCCTATAGGATCGTTTGCTTACTCACAAGGATTAGAGATGGCGATTCATGAAGGACATATGAGCAACAGGGTTGAGGTTGAAGCCTGGCTCGCCGCCATATTCGAAAGAAACATTTCGCAACTCGACCTGCCGGTACTTGAAAGACTTTATCAGGCCTACGAAGAATCCGACCTCGAGCAAGCAAAATACTGGAACCAGTTTGTTCTGGCGAGTCGCGAGACGTTCGAACTCACCAAAGAAGAGCGAGATATCGGATCCGCACTCGGCAGATTGCTAAGGGATCTGGGTCACCCCAATCCGATTGCTGATTGTCGGCCGGGCTACGTCAGCCAATTCGCCTGGGCTGGCATGCACTGGGGAATATCCGCAACCGATCTAAAGAGTGGATTTGCCTTTGCCTGGTTTGAAAATCAGCTGGCTGCGGCTACCAAACTTGTCCCCCTGGGACAGACCGATGCGCAACGCGCACTGTCGGCTTTATGCACATTAATTCCAGACGCTGTGGCGCGAACGTTTGACGATGAAGACATCGGTCAATCTTTGCCTGGGTTTGCCGCGATGTCCAGCTGGCATGAAGATCAAGCCGCGCGACTATTCAGATCATAATGAGAGAGAAAATGAAAAAACCACCTCTTCGCCTTGGTATTGGCGGCCCTGTCGGCTCCGGAAAAACCGCCCTGGTCAGGGCCCTATGTCTTCACCTGCGCGACAAGTTGAATATCGCTGTGATCACAAACGATATTTATACCCGTGAGGACGCAGAGTTTCTGCTGCGTCATCAGGCGCTAGAAGCCAACAGAATTATTGGCGTGGAAACCGGCGGCTGCCCTCACACGGCGATACGCGAAGACGCTTCGATCAATCTGAATGCCGTGGACGAACTCAACCATCGATTTCCGGATCTCGATATCATCATTATTGAAAGTGGCGGCGATAATCTCGCCGCCACTTTTAGCCCAGAGCTATCAGACCTCACGCTGTATGTGATTGATGTATCTGCTGGTGACAAGATCCCGCGCAAAGGTGGGCCAGGCATCACAAAATCTGATCTGCTGATCATCAATAAAATTGATCTCGCCCCCATGGTAGGGGCCGACCTTGGCGTGATGGACCGGGACGCGAAAAAAATGCGCGAGGACAAGCCATTCGTCTTCAGCAATTTAAAGGATGATACAGGTCTGATCGCCATCGCCGATTTCATTATCAAAGAAGGCATGCTAACGATTTAAGCTAGGCTGACGCGTACAAGATAGCTTTGTGCCAGCGAGCCTCTAAACGATACTGGGAGTATGGCAAGTGACGATTGAACCAAAACTGATGACGGTCCACCTTTCAACATTGTTACTTGTTTGTTTTCTAAGCGCGTGCTCGGACGTCTCAACTGACGCCGCAAAGACAGACGCGCCTTCAACAAGAGCACAGAACCTGCAGGTCGCAGAAGCAATAATCGATGCATTCTACACATTCAATCCAGATGCACTGGCGCCGCTATTAGACGATGCCAAAGAATCCGCGCCTTCGCTGTTGTTCTATCAAGGATGGGCAGAAGGTGGTCACTACAAAATCATCAATAGAGCGCCCTGCGTTGCAGACACCGATAGCACCATTCGCTGCGGGATTACTGTGGAAGATGACCCTGTGCTCGCGTTGAAACTCGATTTTAAGGTGACCGACACATTCACCATTACCTTTGATGGCGATAAAGTCGCAGCCGTTGAAACCAGTTCTGACGATAAACCGATCTACGGCCAAGCCTATGAATGGGTGTTGAAGGAGTTACCTGAAGTGATGACAGGACCCTGCCAGGGATTTTTTGATAACGGCCCAACGCCAGGGGATTGTGCCCGGGCGATGACCGAAGGCTATCGCCGCTTTGCAGCGAGCGATGCATTTCCGACAACAGACTAACCGGTACATTACAATTATGACTAACCAACAAGCCTTTTTTTGGTCACTCCCGCAGCCCGTCGTTGCATTCGGATATATGTTGCTGGTGGCCAGCGCGATTACCATGGAGTGGACCGACGCCGACCAACTGACGTCGATCCTCCTGTTGACGCCCATCCCACTTTTACTGATAGCAGAACGAATAGCACCGAAGCGAGAAGACTGGAAACTGAACTGGCGTGATCTGGCTGAAGATAGTTTTTGGGTGTTAGCAACCTACCTCATATGGCTGCCGCTTTTTACCGACTACTATGAGACACCCATCTCCCATGGATTTGAATGGGTACGTGAGATATCTGCCTTTCCCTTTGCGCTCGAGGCCGAAACCATTCCTGGTTTGTTAGTGGCCGCAATGATCGGAATTTTCGCTAGCGAATTTATCTATTACTGGATCCATCGCATACAGCACCGCGTGATGTTCTTCTGGCGCATGCACGCCACCCATCACCACATCACCAAAATGAGTGTCGCTCGCACGGACCGCACTCACCCACTGGAATTTTTAGGACTGACACTTGGTTCGGCCGTTGCGCTCGCATTCCTGGGTGCCAGTGATGACGTCATTGCCGTGAGTCTAGTATTTCGCGTCGCAGTGGCTTATATGAATCACTGTAACCTTCCGATGACCCCCGGTGTTTTCGGGCTGTTGTTTAATACTCCCACCTGGCACCAGGTGCATCATTCCCTTGATTTTGCCGAGAGTAATAACAACTTCGGTTGCATCGTCATTGCCTGGGACCGCATGTTCGGGACATTCTTAGGTAAAACCGAAGTCGACAAACTCGGCAATGGTACAGGTGAGGCACTGACAATCGCGATGCAACTCACCATGCCTTTCCGGTCGGATGAAACGCTGAAAACCCTTTAGTTCCTAAAGATCTAAGCGCAACGGTTCGGTCTCCATGCCTTTAGCGGGAACGGCGCAACAGATTAGCGCCTCATTTTCGCCGACGGGAAACGTAGTCGGCTGGTGGTAAACCACTTCACCTGATATTACGCGCGTGGCGCAACTACCGCAGTGTCCGGCTCGACAACCTGAAGGGGGTGTCATGCCATGTGCCTCGGCAAAATCCAACAGACTGCCGTCCTGGGGTGACCAACCTTGCTCGATGGCTGACGGGACAAACTCAACTAATGCTCTCTCCGCGGTTACGACGCTGATTGGCGTGCTGGCGTCGACATCGCGCTGCAAAGACGCGGGGCCAAAAGCTTCGGCACTGATTTTTGAATCGGTCACTCCCAACGAGCGAATGTCGTCATAGGCCTTTTGCATAAATCCGCTAGGCCCACAGACATAAAATTGATAGTCATCCAGTGCTAACTCTGCCTTAAGAACATCCCGATTCAAGTAACCACCATAGTTCGCCAGCTCATGGACCGTAGTGCCAGAAAATAGTCTTACAACGCGCAGTTCATCGCCCATTACCGCCTGAAAATCACTAAGTTCTTCATGAAAAGCCAATTGGGATTCATCATGCACCTGATAAAACAGTACCATAGGCTGAGCGCGTCGATGCTTGATACCATGAAAGAAACTTTCTCGGATCATCGAGATCATGGGCGTAATGCCAATCCCTGCTGCGACAAACACCGCCGGTTTTTCTTTGTTCAAGACAAAGTTGCCAGAGGGCGCTCTCGCCTCAATCGTCATGTTAGGTGCGACGTGGTTATGTAAGTAATTGGAGATCAGACCGTCACGCTTAACAGAAATGCGCAGCAATGCATCACTTGGCGCACTAGAAACCGTATAGGTTCTCACCTGGTACTTATCGTCGATCTTAAATCTAAGGGTGAGAAATTGGCCCGCTTCAAATTTCGGCGCCAATCCTACTGGCGGTGCTAGCTCGAATGACTTCACCTGGCCTGCTTCTTCGGTGACGCTCTCGACACGATAGGGTAACCAGGTCAATCGCTCTGCTTCCGCTGCTTGCGCCGCTTTTGCCTGCGCCCAATTTCCCGTGAGCAAGCTGTTAGGAGAATACTGTTCAAACTCAAACTCGATCCCGAGGGCATTATTGAGGCGAATAGCGGATGTAAGCTTGAAGCGCCATAAACGCTCGGCACCTTCGAAATGACGCGTTTCGTCGGAGTCCCACAGAACCTCAGCTTCACCGGTGAGCATCAACAAATCTCCAGAGGCGAAGTCGGCAAACAACAAGCCGGCCTTACCGTTACTTTCAATATTACCGAGGGTGTTGAAGTGATTGTTGCCAGGAAAATCCGGAATGGTCAGGGTCATGTCATTATCAACACGAACAAAACCGGGCTGCCCACCTCTATGAGAAACATCCGCACCGGTTTCACCGCCACCGCTGCCGTCATCAAAGTAACTCGCGATGTAAAAACTATCGCTTGCCTCAATAAGAGAGATTTCTGCTGTCGATAACGCCGATAGGTTCTGCGCTGTGGAATCCTCCACCGACCAGTTCGGTCGGGTTTTTACCACGCGGGTTTGAATGTACTGGGGGCAATTACCAAAAGCCTGGCGGACGGTTCCCTTAACCCGCCCCGGCTTTTTATCAACCCGCCCCGGCTTTTTATCAACCCGCCCCGGCGGTCCACCATCCAGTACGGCGGACATCCGATTGCGGCGGCGGTTTGATAGGTCGATACCCAGTAAGCCAACGGCCGTTGGCCGGTCAAGCGCATGGCGCAAGGGATCCATCGGATGAATTGCGCTTAACGACAAAGAGAATTGCCGCGCGTCCTCAACATCCATCACCACAGCATCGTCTTCTTGCGCTTGATGCGACAACCAGGAAGCCCAGGGATTCCCCTCTGCATCGACGTGACCCACCAACAAGTAAGGTACTGCTTGATAGAATGCCTGATGCTGCTCCGGCATATGATCACGAATGGTTAGACGGCCAAGGGATTCAGCTTGCTCACGCACACCAATACGCGATTGAACAGTTTGCTCGCCTTGATGGAAGGGTGACAATTCAGTATTCATGATCAGACTCCAAAGCTAGATGGGGATACAGAGTTGGCAACACCAACTCTGTAGGAGGTTTCATGCAGCGCTTGAAGAAAGCGCGGCCTTGGCCTCAGTCTCGGTCGCCTGCATGGGCACGAAACCTGGCAATGCTTCAATCGTTGCCAACCAGCGTGTCACATGGGGATAACCCTTAAGATCAACACCACCCTCTGGTGCATGAGCGGTATAGGAATACATCGCCACGTCGGCAACCGTCGGTTGGTCACCCACAAAATATTTACGCTTCGCTAGATGGCCGTCCATGATATCTAACAAGTGATGCGCTTTATTGATCGCCTCTTCATGATCGCGAGACGCGCCAAATACTGTCACGAGTCGGGCAGCACCTGGACCTTCAACTAGATCCTTGCTGGCTTTAGCGAGCCACACTTGAACCTCGGCCAAAAGTGCAGCATCGACGGGATACCAGGTTCGACCCGCATCATATTTTGCCGCGAGATAAACCAGAATAGCATTGGAGTCAGTGAGCGTTAACTCACGGTCTTCGAGCGTAGGCACTTGGCCAAACGAGTTTTTGGCAAGATACTCTGGTCGCTTGTGCTCACCGGCACGCAGATCGATTCGCACTATTTCAGCAGGCAGATTCAACAGGCTTGCCATTAATCGCGCTCGATGAGCGTGGCCAGAGAATTCAAAATCGTAAATTTTCATGAGACAGATCCCTTAATGATTACTTATGTGTTTGTATTTGATCGAATGTAAGCACGAATTCGCGCTGCTTGATCGATAAAACACACTCTATTCCCTACTGAATACTTGATAAATATCGTAAATGGAGAATAATTATCACCAATACGGTGATAATAGGTAGGGTATGGACCGAATCGACAACATGCGACTATTCACAGAAGTCGCTCGAACAGGGTCATTCACTGCTGCAGCTGATGTCGTGGGTAAGCCCGTCCAAACTGTCAGCAAGGCGGTTCGTCAGCTGGAAGCACAACTCAAGGTATTGCTGTTTGATCGCACGACTCGATCGGTGGCATTGACAGATACGGGGCGGGCCTACCTCGATCGTTGCCTGGATCTGCTCGATCAGTTTGATGAACTGGACTCTGCGGTTCGTTCAGAACACGAGGCGCCGCGAGGACGGATTCGAATGACAGCCCCAACCACGTTCGGAGAAAGGAATCTGTTACCAGTGCTTGCTGACTTCTTGAGCCTGCATCCCGATATCAAAATCGAGCTTTCACTTTCTAACCTCAAAGTCTCGTTGATTGATGAGGGGTTTGATCTCGCTATTCGAATCGGCCAACTGCAGGATTCAAGCTTGATTGCGCGGCGCTTAGCGCCGATGCGAAAGGTTGTATGTGCGACACCAGATTTTCTGCAAAAATATGGCACCCCAGCCAACCCGTTAGCTCTGCGCGACTATCCTTGCTTGATTGATACCAATTTTGAAGATGCACACACCTGGCCGTTCAAGATCGAAGGTCAGCAGATACGAGTCGATATCTCCGGACCCTTTAATGCCAATACTCCGGAAGCGACACGGCAGATGGCAAAAGCCGGTATCGGCATCGCCTTGTGCCCTATGTATGTTATCGATCAGGATTTAGCCGATGGCACGCTGGTGCCGCTGTTTGAGCCATATGAAGCCAGTGAAATGGCTGTCTACGCGCTTTACCCACATAGACGCCACCTATCCGCTCGAGTGAGAGCACTCGTAAACCATCTTGAGCAGCGATTTTAGGCGTGACCTTAAAGCTATCCAATCATATAATGAGATATATGTTGATTCTGTCTCACAAACGAGACAAAATCTCAGTCTGTTTCATTTGACCCGTTGAATACTATGGAAGAATCCGTCGTTTCTCGCCCTGGTCGGCACCTGTTGTTGGCCGAAGTGCCACGCACCGCCCTTGAACTCGCCAACCTGGCCTTATCTGCGCCGTTCCTTGGCCTTGCCCCACGGGGTGATGGCCATCCGGTGTTGGTGATGCCGGGTTTGGGTGGCAGTGACCTTTCTACTGCGGTTATTCGTGGCTATCTCGACCTATTGGGGTATCAAACCTTTCCCTGGGAAATGGGCCGCAACCTTGGACCCGCTATGCCGAACCTCGCCAACAGACTGGGAGAATTGCTGACCCGTATATTCGAAGACAGCGGTGAGCGCAAAGTCTCTCTGGTTGGCTGGAGTCTGGGAGGGGTTTACGCCAGAATGCTGGCTCAAATCCTGCCTGACAAGGTCAGGAGCGTTGCGACACTCGGCAGCCCCTTTTCCGGCAGTCCCCGCTCGACCGCGGTATACCCGCTGGTGGAGCGCTTAGTCGGCATGCCCATAGAGCAAATACCCGTTAACTCTCTTCGATTGCTGGCGGGTGAACCGCTGCAGGGCATACCCAGCACCGCAGTATTCAGTAAAAGTGATGCGATTGTGCCCTGGCAGATTGCCACCCAGGCACCTTCCCATTTCGCGGAAAACATTGAAGTGTTTGCCAGTCACACGGGGCTTGGCTTTAGTCCTGCCGTGCTGTTTGCACTCGCAGACCGTTTGCAACATGCGGAAGGCGAGTGGCGGCCATTCCGGCGGAGCGGCTGGAAAACTGGCGTTTACGGTCCAGCGAGGCTGGGACCGGTTAGCACTAGCGAGCACGCGGATTGGACCAACACCCCTGCGGGCGCGTAGTGATGCGTAAACGAACCTGGCACAACTGTAATCCACTCGACTTGCATCGTCTGGCCCGAACCTGGTTTTTTGATGCCCGTCGAATTGAATTGCAAAAGCTCGCCCAGGAGTTGGGGGTCTCACGCGCCACCGTATATCGCTGGGCAGGTAGTGCGGAGCAACTGGTTGGCGAGGTACTGGCATCTCTTGTAACAGAGACCCTGGATGGACTCGCCCGGCAAGCCAGCAATGATGGTTCGCGCCGTATGCTGAATGTTCTGAATCGTGGTATGCGGATCGCGCACGTTTTCACACCTTTGCGCAAATTTATGGAGAAGGATCCACAGCTCGCGTTGCGGGTAGTCGCCTCCCGCGAAGGACCCGTGCAAGCCAGGACGATTGAAAAGATCACTGAACTGCTGAGTGAGGACATCGAGGCGGGGCATATTAAGCTGCCGGTTGAACCGGCTGTGATGGCTTATGCACTCACCCGCATGGTGGAATCGTTCCTCTACGCCGACCTGATTACCGGCGCGCCGGCTGATCTTGAGCAGGCATCTGCCATTCTTGAGCTGATGTTGCGCCCGCCTGTTGCGACGTAAAAAAATTTCTAACCTTTTTCTAAGCAAACCTATTTTTTTGGAGCAAACCTATGTTGAAAGTTGGCGATACTGCCCCTGATTTTTCTCTTGAGAACCAGCACGGCGAAACTGTGACCTTAAGCAGCCTGGCGGGCGAAGGTGACCTGATCCTGTATTTTTACCCGGCTGATTTTTCACCAGTCTGCACGGCAGAAGCCTGTACGTTTCGGGATGGCTATGACGGCATTGCGGAAGTGGGTGCTCAAATTATTGGCATCAGCCCGCAATCGACTGCCAGTCACGAGCGATTTGCTAAAGCAAACAAAATTCCCTTCCCTTTGCTGGCAGATCCAAGCAAGAAGGTGATTCGTCAATACGGCGTCAATGGACCAATGGGTTTGGGTGTGCGACGGGTGACGTATCTGCTAGGGCCGGACAGGGTAATTAAGAATCGCGTTGTCTCTGATTTTTTTGCGGGTTCGCACACGGCTGTTATGAAAGAAGTGCTGGCGGGCCAGGCGCCTTAGGCTAAAGGCGACACGTTAGGCAAGCTTCGTCGCAGCCCTGGGGGCCGCGATGTGTTGAGACAGGTTGCGACCCAGTGAATACCGGCAACCATCAGCAAGTCAAAGTGCATATCCATTTGCCGACTGAACGCGAACCCACCGACACAAGCTGCCAGACACCACTGCCATTTCCAGCGCAAGGTAAAATAGTGAAAAGCGCCGAACAACACATTACACAGGATGATGGCGACCAGTAGACCCGTGCCGTGACCTTCATCTCCCGCAAACGAATACGGGATAGCTAGTCGGAACACCCACTCTTCCCAGAGCGACAGCACGCCCAGATAGAGTACCCAGCCAAACTGGCGGTGACTCCATTCACCGCCGGCGTACCTTGAATAAGCACTTAGCCCAGTCAGTATCAAGCTGCCTACCAGTAGATACGTCAACGGTGTTCTGACCGCCTGCTCGGTGGCTTCAATTAACAGCGTTCGCATTCCTGGATGTAACAAGCAGAACGCTCCTAGCAAGGCGCCCGGTAGACCGTGTCGCAGGAATACCTGCCGGAATGATGTTAACGGCCGACCGGTAAAATCGGCTGGGCGTTGCAACCGGCGGCGACCTTGACGTGGCCGTTGAACAGAAGATGAATCATTCAAGGGTAGAAGCCTGTGATTGCTTTTTGATGCGCTATTTGGAAGTTCTAGTCGGTGTTTTTATTCTGCCTATATTCAGAATATTTCTTGGCACTACCGCGCACCAGATCTACTGGATATTTCGCTTCATTCTTGACGAATTTTTTAGCGGCGGCATCGAGAATATCGATTTCTAACTTATCCGCCAGACGCACCAGATAGTTCTGCACATCAGCGATTTCATCCGCTATCTCGGCAAGCGCAGCTGCATCTAGATTCTTGGATTGTTCTTCTGTGAGCCACTGAAAGTGTTCCAGCAATTCCGACACCTCGACGCTAAGCGCCATAACGATGTTCTTGGGAGAATGAAACTGATCCCAGTCACGATCACCAGCAAACTTTCTTAGCTGCTGTTTGAGGTCTTCGAGAGATTCCATATCAGGCGGCTCTATTGATTCGAGTGGTCATCATAAACAAGTGTACGGCAAGAGTTGTGTAGAAATAACTGTATGGAAATAAAAAGGGCGCCGAATGGCGCCCCTTTATCTGGCACAATCTATTGCTTAGTCACGCAGAGTCACAGGCAAATCACTAATGCCGTGAACAAAGTTTGAATGCACAAGCGTTGGTTCACCGGTGACTTCGACTTTAGAAAAGCGCTTATTGATCTCTTCCCACATCACGCGCAGCTGCATTTCCGCCAGACGATTGCCCACACAACGGTGGATACCATAACCAAACGCCGTGTGCGCACGAGGGTTCGGCCGATCGATAATGAACTGGTCAGCGTTTTCAATATAGTCACTATCGCGGTTACCGGAGATGTACCACATGACAACCCGGTCACCTTTCTTGATCTGTTTGCCACCCAGCTCAGTGTCTTCCAGCGCCGTTCGCGCCATGTGCGCAAGCGGTGTTTGCCAGCGAATAATTTCCGGCACCATCTTTGGAATCAAACCTGGATTTTGCAACAGCTTTTCATACTGTTCAGGATTTTTGTTCAGAGCCAGGACGCCACCAGAAATCGAATTACGCGTGGTGTCGTTACCGCCTACAATCAACAGGATAATGTTCCCGAGGAGTTCCTGAGGTGACATATTGTTGGTAGATTCGTTGTGCGCCATCATGGAGATCAGATCAAACTTAGGTGGCTCCTTCTTACGCTTTTCATAGTATTCGGTGAAGTAGGCCAGACATTCAAACAGGATCTGAAAGCCCTCTTCTGGCGTTTCGAACTTATCCGGGTCACCTATCTGCTGAACCGTGTCGGACCAGTGAATCAGTTTCAAACGATCTTCTTGAGGAATATCGAACAAGGTTGCCAGCATTTGACCGGTCAGCTCAACGGACACATGTTTCACCCAGTTGAACTCTTCATTGATGGGCAGGCCATCGAGGATTACGCCAATACGTTCACGAATAATCGGCTCCAGATCGGCTAACTGCTTGGGCATAAATAGCGGAGCAACCACTTTACGCTGCTCGTCGTGCTTAGGTGGATCTTCTTGAATAAACATCGGTATGGCAAACGCATCGTCCTCTTCACGAGCCTGACCACCGAGAGTGATACCACCGAGGCGCTGCTGGGAAGAAAAGATGTCGTGCTTCTTGTCCACTTCCATGATGTCTTCGTATTTGGTGACAGACCAGTAAGGGCCGCCAATACTATCTTTGTGGTAATGCACGGGGTCTTCTTTGCGCAGACGTTCAAAGTGTTGCCAAAGCGTATCACTTGAAAACAGCGCTGGGTGGGATGGATCCAGGTCTTCAAGAGGAATGTCATTCACATTGTAATGCGGGTCAATTTCGAATGCCTCGGCGACATCTCTATTGGAGACTGACATATCGCCCACTTGCATCCGGGCTGTTAGTGCCTTTCTTCTCTCATCGTTTTGCTCAATATATTGAACGCTCATGCTTCCCCCTCTTGGTGTATTTGGCTCTACGCGCACATCCTAGCAAGGGCCTGAGGCTAATCAAGGGCAATTTTGGCCACAAAGGCGTCCCATTTGGCCAGTAGTCGGAAAGCGGTTCGCTCGCCACCGGACATTAGTCGACCATCAGTTCCAAATAACCCCAGCGCTCGGACAGCGCCTGCCAGTATTGGAATGACCGGTCCTGGGCAGGCCGGTTGGCGCCTTCTTCGATGGATTTCGCGTAACGCTGCGCCTCAACATAGGAGAACTGTTCCACCGCATAGGCAATATCTTCTATGGCCTTGCGGCCGAATTGGATATCAAAAATATCATTATCCGGCTGATTAGCCTCCTCGCCTGGCGTCCCATTGAGCAGCGCCGCGATTTGTTGTCCTGCGACACTACCGCTGGGCAACACCTTGAGCGTATCAAGTAATTCCAAGCGGGTGATCAAATTGAGGTTATTAGGGTCTGCCATAACCAATATACGTCAGCCGTCGGTCAGCAGTTCTGCTAAGAACCCATCGAATACAGATTCATCGAAGGTCATGGCATTCTCCCAGCAATGTATCTCGGTCATCGCGCAGCCGGGCATTTGTGCCGTTGGTTCAGCAAATTTGTCGTGTTTTGCCCGCCAAGCGGCTGGGCTACGAGTTCGCCACTAAGACCCTACCACCTAACCATATTAGGAGATGATTACAATGAGCCCTAATAGAAGCGAAAAGAAAAACAAAAACGAAAATAAAACCGGAAATTAAACCAGACCCAACAAACAATCTGTGGCGTCTTTTGTGAATAGCATTGAACTTTAGACACGGTGCGCCGACGCAAAAGTCATGCTGAAGATATTTAAAGCTATTACATCGGGGAAAAAGCGATAATGTGGCGAGATGCCATCGTTGGCTTCAGCAAGTGTCACTGTAAGTACGATAACAGTCGCGAAGATGACTATTTCGGACAGTGTTTTCCCCGCGTAAGAGTAACCTTGCCGTGTACGTCATCGATGGCTTCGCTGACAAGTCATCGTTACTGAAGAAACTGGGCAAACATAAGGCCAACAGCTCATGCCTTTATATTGACAAGTTGGCTGAGGTCAACGAAGACGTGTTATGTAAGATCATCACGAAGTCCTACCAATCCATGCAAAAGAAATACTCCTTTTAGAACTCTTTATCGAACCCTTTACAAAATCAGGAAAACATCAATGTCGCTTTACCATATTGCCGTACCAACGTTTACTCGCACGCTCACCAGCTTACGCAATATCTTAACCAAGGCAGAAGCCTATGCAGAGGAAGCCAACATCGAGCCATCCGTGCTCGTCAACGCACGATTAGCGCCCAATATGTTTCCGCTTAAGCGACAGGTACAAATCGCCTGCGACTCGGCTCGCCGCGGCTGCGGTCAGCTGACGGGTACCGAGGTGCCTGCGATTGAAGATACAGAGGAAACTTTCGCAGAACTCATCGCGCGAATTGATACATCGCTTAAGTTTATTGGCGACTTCACCGAAGAGCAGTTTGCAGGGGCAGAAGAGAAGGTGATTGAGTTGCCGCTATCGACAGGCACTATCAAATTAGACGGTACGAGTTTTCTAATGGGCTTTGCGATGTCGAACTTTTCGTTTCATTGCATAACGGCTTACAACATCCTGCGCCATAACGGTGTCGTGCTAGGCAAAATGGACTACCTCGGCGTACCATAGCTTTATAAAGACAATCGGGCTTCGCGCCAATCCAGATAGGCATCCACGAGTTCAAGCATTCGGTCATGGCCGAAGCTTGGCTCGTGACCACCATGCACCACACTGACTGGCAGCTGCCGAATACGCTTCATGGTGGTTATATAGTCGGGAACATCGGAATCTGGCAGATCATCTAATAGCGTTCCATCGTAGAGCGCGTCACCAGAAAAGAACGTGCCAGTCGTCGCTTCCCACAAGCCAACACTTCCTGGGCTGTGACCAGGCAAATGCAGCACTTCAAAATGTCGATTACCCAGATCAACAATGTCCCCTTCGGCAAGGGTTCGAGTAATCGTCGTCGGCTGAATCGCATATTGGTCGACATCAAAATCAGCGCTTGGCGCGGCATTGATCAACAGGTCATCAAAGGCACTTTTATCGCCATGGGTGACATAGTCAGCAAGACCCGGCGGCATTCTTAAGAACGAGCCATCGGTGTAGGGATCCATACGCGACGCTTCGCATTCGTGTATCAGGCGATGCGGAAATTCGTGCAAACAGCCAACATGATCAAAATGGATATGGGTCGCGAGTGCAGTAATTGGCTTATCTGTCAGGTCTGCAATCGCATCCTTTAAACTGGCAAGACCAAGCCCCGTGTCAATCAGCAGATCTGTATCACGGCCGCGAATAAACCAGATGTTACAGCGCAGGAACGGATGCACGTGGGGCTCATAAATGAGTGTAATCCCATCAGAAATCGTCTTTCGCTCATACCAGTTACCTGCTAATTGCAATTGCGTCACCCGCTGGCCCCTTAGTTACCGGATGGAATTTTATTAAACGGCAGACCCTTGTCAGCTCGCATATCCTCAGGCAAACCTAGTACACGCTCGGAAATGATATTACGTAGAATCTGATCTGTACCACCCTCTACTCGTACCGCAGGCGAACGTAACAGCATGGCCTGGAATCGGGCAGAACCCTCAGCAATTTGAGGATCTACAATGGCGCCTGCTAGCCCTTGAAGATCAAGCGCGAACTTCGCAATGTCCTGCATCATACCGCCCGCCACCAATTTACCGATCGAATTTTCTGGACCGGGTGTTTCGCCTTTAGAAATCGCAGTCAGTGCCCGGGAAGCCGTATTTCTGAGACCGGCAGCCTTGCAATACCAGTCTGCGAGTTTAGATCTGACCATCGGGTTATCGATGGCCAACCCACTTTCTAGCGGTAACGACGCGACCAGTTCTTCTATCTCTGGATAGCCGGTTGCGATGCTGCCACCGATCGCCAATCGTTCGTTCATCAGGGTGGTGAGCGCAACCTGCCAGCCCTGACCCACTTCACCCAATCGCTGACTATCGGGAATGCGTACGTTATCGAAATAGACTTCGTTAAATCCGCTTTCGCCGTTGGCCTGCTTAATAGGACGAATATCGACGCCCGGGCTCTTCATGCTGAGGAAAAACATGGTTAGCCCCTTGTGCTTGGCTACCTCTGCATCGGTACGGGTAATCAAAATACCGTAATCAGAATGCTGGGCGCCGGAGGTCCAAATCTTCTGGCCGTTAATGACCCAATCATCACCCTCTTTCTCTGCTTTGGTTCTAAGCCCAGCCAGGTCACTACCACTGTGGGGTTCAGAAAATAGCTGACACCAGACTTCCTCACCACTCGCGAGTTTTGGAATGGTTTGTTTAAGTTGCTCTTCGCCGCCAAAAGCCATCATGGTGGGCGCGCACATGCCCTGGCCAATGATGAAAGTGCCGGACAGCTTGGCGTACAAACCCTCTTCTTGATTCCAGATCACGCTCTCGATGGGCGACGCATCACGACCGCCGTATTCCTTTGGCCACTGCAAGCATGCCCAGCCAGCGTCCGCTTTTTTCTTTTGCCATTTTTTGGCTTCTGCCAGAGAGTCGTAGTCACCTGTATTGGTATTACCGAAACCGCTTTTGGCTAAAAATGGTGCTAAATAAGTCGGTGCATTTTCGCCAATCCAGGACCTTACTTCTTGGCGAAACTCGGCTTCTGCTGGTGAGTCGTTAAAGTCCATATTGTTCTCCTTAAGCTACGTTAAGCTACGTTACGCCGCTTTGGTCGGCAGTGCGTTTACGAGCTTGTCTTCCCATACTGACAACCCCCCCAACGCGAGTGTTAGGTAGTTAGAGCGGCGATAAAACAGGTGGCAGTCAAACTCCCAGGTAAAGCCCATGCCGCCATGCACCTGGATGTTATCTCTGGAACAGAGCTGAAAAGCTTGCGTTGCAGAGACACGCGCTGTCGCTGCTGCAAGTGGTAAATCATCCGCATCCGTAGATAATGCCCAGGCCGCGTAATAACAATTTGACTCGGCGAGCTTCAAGGCGACATACATATCGGCCATCATATGTTTCAGCGCCTGAAAGGACCCAATCGGGCGCCCAAAAGCAAACCGCTCCTTGGCGTAGGCAATAGCCATGTCTAGCGCTGCGGCAGCACCACCTAATTGCTCGAAGGCCATCAATACGGCAGCACGGTTATAGATGTGTTGCAGTTGCAGCCAACCGTCTCCTGCACCGAGGCTTTCTGTTGGCGTTTGATCAAACACCACCGTTGCGGTATTTCGCGTTGGGTCGATCGCCGCCACATTTTCAATATTTACCGACGGATCTTTAAGGTTAACGAGAAACAACCCTAATGATTCTGGTCCGGATCTCGCCAGCACAATGGCAATATCAGCAATGGCACCATCCGGGACAATCAGCTTCTTGCCGTTTAGCTTGCCGGATTGCACGGAGACCGAAATGCTGTCGGGCGTGAGTACCTGGGCAGTTTCGATATCAGCCAGGGTCGCAATGGATTCACCAGCGGCGAGCTTAGGTAGCCAGGCTTGTTTCTGCGCTTCGGTACCGAAAGCCATAAGCGCCTCTGTACCAAGATAGACCGATGAGGAGAACGGCACAGGGGCTAGATGCTTACCTAACTGTTCAGCCACAAGACACAAGGTAAGATGGCCGGCACCCGCACCACCATATTCTTCTGGTATCGCGGTACCCGGCAAGCCCATTTTACAAAGGCCTTGCCAGACATTTTTTGCATACGGTGCTTCACCCTCCAGGACAGACCGCAGCGCTTCCCTGCCACAGTTGTCTCGCAAGAAACGAGCGGCTTCGTCGCGCACCATTTTTTCGTCTTCTGAAAAATCGAAGTTCATGCCGTTCCCTCTTTATGCGATTTAGGCAGTCTATGTAGTGACTCATCTACCCCAATAAAACACGGATAAGTTACTGAAAACAATCTGTTGTTAATGGCTTACGGATAAAATTAAGGCGTTCCATCCCCCTACTATAACGATCACTGCGCAATGGCCAAAATTTGTTAGGAACAGGGAATCCAACCGTGTAGTTTCTCCTACCTGATGGGGCTCGCCTCCGCGATGGCGCCAATGCCGTTTATATTGAGGTAACGGGGTTGGTTCTCAGAAAATGGTAGGGATCAAGATAAAATCTAAGGCGCCTGTCAGTATCAGGTTCTCGCGAAATCATTAACTAACAGCGAGAGATTTCAATGGAACTCGTCACCACTCGCACTTATCGTCGGCGTAGGTGGCCCGTTCTTCGACGGTCATGGAATCACTAGTAGAAAATGTTGACCAGGCCGTTGCTTACACCTGTGATGTCACCCATCGTGAACAAAGGATATCAACTCTTAACAGCATCAAACTTGAAAAGGGGCCGCCTGATTACATCCTGATTAATACCGAAGGCGGCGGCTGGTGAGAATACTGTTTGAAGCGGACATTTTGCACCAATCGCCCATCATCAGAGCAATATGCAAGAGTGACGGTATACAACTCCCCTCGTTTCATGTTGTCGTAACAGGGCTTGTAATAGGGCTATCATTCGCTTTCGACCATATGCACCAGGAGTCTCACGATGGATCTCGGTATTTGCGTTGCCTCACATATCCAGGACATCGATTATGTCGTGCATGCAGAATCGTTAGGCTATAGCCACGCTTGGATGGCGGACAGCCAGATGATCTGGTCTGACTGCTACGCGACACTCGCACTTGCAGCGTCCAAGACCAGTCATATTCAACTGGGCACCGGCGTTGCCATTACCGGCACGCGCCCCCCCGCTGTTAATGCCGCAGGTATCGCCACGATCAATGCCATTGCGCCGGGTCGTACTTTCTTTGGCGTGGGCGCTGGCAATACCGCCATGCGCATCATGGGTTTGCCGCCGCATAAAATTAAAGACCTGGATCGCTACCTCACCGAAATAGCGCCACTTCTGAAGGGCGAAGAAGCCATTGTGAAACTTGGTGATATCGAGTCACCCATCCGCCACGTCATGCCAGATAAAGGCTTCGTCAACTTCGACGACCCCATTCCAATGTATGTATCAGGATTCGGTCCACGCTCTTTAGGCCTTGCGGGTAAACATGGTGATGGTGCCGTGATTGCCTTCGCTGCCAGTACCAGGGCGCTCGACATGATGTGGTCGATGATCGAAGCAGGTGCAAACAAAGTTGATCGCACGATTGACCGCGACAAGTTCTATTTGTCCGCTTTGACCACGATGGTGGTATTAGATGACGGTGAAGCGATCGACTCACCCCGCGTCAAACGCGAGTGCGGCGCCTTTGCCATGGCTTCGGTTCACTATGCTTATGATCAGTATCGGAATTTTGGCCATCAGCCACCAAATTACTTAGCGGGCATCTGGGATGACTACACCAGCTTGCTTGAATCCTTCCCAGAAGACCGACGCCACCAGCGCATTCACGCCGGTCACAACTGTTGGGTGATTCCCGAAGAAGAAAAATTTGTCACCGCCGAAACCATTTCCGCCAGCTGTCTTGTCGGCACCCAAGATCAACTGATTGAGCAGCTGCAAACACTCGGTGCTGAGGGCTTGAATCAAGTGATGCTCTTACCACCATTTGACCCCCGCTATGATGTAATCAACCGGGTTGCTAAAGATATCCTGCCCCATATCTGAGCGGCACCAAACCGATAGGACCCACGCGATTCGAGATATGACTCAATCTCCTGTAACATTTGTCCTTCAATCTGCCACAGACCTTCAGATTATTGCGTTGCGTGGCGACATTTAATAAGCAAGACCCTCCCAGGAGCACCCATGAAAATTGAACAACACCAAGTTGTTAGCATCGACTATGAACTAAAAAATGACGACGGCAAAGTCCTGGACAGCTCTGCTGGTCAGCAACCGCTCACTTACTTGCACGGCACCGGTGGCCTAATTCCCGGTCTTGAAAAAGCCTTAGAAGGTAAGTCTGCAGAGGACGAGTTAGAGGTCACTATTGCACCCGCCGAGGCTTACGGTGAGTTTGATGACAGCCTGGTGCAGAAAGTGAACAAGTCAGCCTTCGATGGCGTCGATAACATCGAACCCGGTATGCAGTTTCAAGCCGAGGGCAATGAAGGCGAAGCGCAAAGCATCACGGTCGTCGAGGTAGAGGGCGATGATGTCACTATCGACGCCAACCACCCCCTCGCTGGCAAGACACTGCATTTTTCCGTGCAAATACGCGAAGTTCGCGCCGCCACCGATGAAGAAAAAGACCACGGTCACGCCCACTAGCGATGAAGCTCTATATGACGCGTCAATTGACCCTGCGTCGACAGATTGGTTTGTTAGGGCTTTTGTCCATACTCGGTTGCATGGGCACAAGCACAGTCATCGCGGAACCGAAATCTGCGATTGCTGACAATGGCCGGGAAGTTGTACTGAGGGACAACGGCGAATGGGAGTACCTGAGTGAAGATAAGTTCGCCACCACACCGGACGGCCAGCGGATTCGTCTGAAGCCTAATCAACGCTGGCAGAAAGTGCGCGATTCAGAGGCACCCGCTTATCAGCCTGTGCCGCTGACAACTGTCCAACGCGATAACGCCACGATCGCTGACAGCAATGTTGAGGTGATTTTGGACCAAGTGCACATCGAAAATCAGCGTGAAGACGTGGGTAAAAACACGCGACTGCGCTCTAACCTGGTATTCTATCTCGAAATACAAGGCGACCTGGCTGGACTCAAACTCCAGCCGGAGCAATTTTCGGTTCAAGACAGTCGCGGCAAAATTTACCCGGTGTTCTCAGCAATCGCCGGCGCTGCGCCCATTGGTGGCAAACCACGCTGGGTCATTCGAGCCAAGGGCGCACCGCGATGGTGGGGCGTTAAGTTCTTCTCCCTGCAGGTCGCGCCAGAGGCACTCGGCAACAAAGACAGCATTGAACTGCGCAAGCCTATGCGAGACGTATTAAAGAAAGAAGTCGCAGACTTACCGGAAGACAATCTCTAGCTTCAAGACCCTTATTTGCCGAGCATCTCTCTCACCTGCCCACCCAGCGTCGCTGGGGTGGTCAGCGTGGTGAGCAAGAACGGACCCACTTTTCTGACGCCCATCAAAGCCGCAATGAAAGCGCCAATCTGCATGCCAGCGGCGCCGACAACTCCAACGAGACAGAGCAGTGAAAGCCAGGGCACATCCTGCAATACGACGTACCCCATCGCCAGAGCAATCGGTGTACCGATACTGCCCATGGCATTGATCAACATTTTTTGACCGGGGCTGCGCGCTAAGTAGGAACCGAATTGCATTTTAAACCGAGGTTCAAAGTACCAGAGGAAAACGTAGGAATAACGAACGCCCAGAATCGAGGCTGTAAGTATTTTGATACTTGGCTGCAAGCATAGAGCCAGCGCTGCGACGCCGAACAGTCGCAGCCAAATCGAAGGCTCTAATAAGAGCAGACAAGCCGCAATAAACAACACCGTTTCGACCGCAAAACCAACGGTTACGGGTAATGACGGGAATCCATTTTCCTGATGCAGATGATTGCTCACCCGAGTGACAAGCGTCGACAATGTTTTTCTCGACGCTGGGGAGAGACCTTGTAACTCTCGAATGAGCCGTTGCCAGCGACCCTTCTTATAAGTGCCATTGGCAATCGCGAGATCAATCGCTTCCAGTTCATCTATATGGGTTTGCAATTCATTCATAGCATTTCTACGCTCTCAGGCTAACGAAGGTTTTCCTTTAATGGCTTCTCGTTCCGCTAATGGCTTTTAACGTGGAGAGCCGACATTCGACCGTAAGTCCCGGTTTGCTAACCACCCATCAATTCGCAATGCCTGGATTCCTAAATCTGTAATTCAAGGTTTCGCGCAAGACTTCAAAGTTGTCAAAGGTGGCGTCCCGATCATGGTAGAACTTGACCAAGCAGAGATTGAAAACCCTTCAGGTGACGTTACCGAGCTTCTGAGTAGAGATCGTGATGACGACTAACTTGCCAGTGAGCCAGGCGGGTAGCCACTCAGGGGCAGTTGGTCTCAGTCGAGAAAACACGTCTTTCACATAGGCGGGATCATCTAGAACGACTACGCCGAGACCGTCGTAGGTCTCCCCCTGAATGAGCATGGTAACCGGAACAGCACCGCCCGTGAATGCACGCCACCATCTCCCATCCACACCCATAAACACGGTGTCGCCTTCTTTAAGGTAATTCACCGGCAGCGTTTTGCCCTCAAAGGTCAAAAGCATGGCTTCTTGTGCTTCCTCGCCAGTTGGGTTGGTCCGAATTTCCTCCATCATGACAGGGTTGACGATCAGACTAAAAAACAGCGCGGCGGTTCCCAGCAGAATCGCCAGAGCGCCGATAACAATTCCTACCCATTTCAATACAGCCATGACAATCAACATAACCTGTTTTAGAAGGCCATGCACCATGGGAAGGAGAGGAATTGCATGCAATTCGCCAGAAACAATAGCCTATAACATAGATGGCATCTGCGAGTGGTCGTTTTGGGTCGATAGCCGACCAATTGATCGAATACTAAACAGCCATCACTGCGCTTCCGCTAACGGCCGAGGCTGTGTAAAAAGTCCTAACGATTGTGAGCACAGGTAGTTCATTAGAGTCTGTGGCTATCAGTGCAATGTGGCGCATGGAATCCGTGAGGAGTTTAAAAGTAGCCTCACCACCCATAATCCATCACACCCTTCCAAACCATTGTCGTCTCAGTATAAAAATGATCTTTGTCAGCTTCTGTCCCAATCTTCTCAACCAGACCTTCCAAAAACACTTTTTTGTCTGGCGGAAAAACCTCTACGATGTTGCGTATAAACACGAGCAATAATTTTGGTTCTATTGTCACTAAACACTTCGCAGCAGCTTTCATCCTGCATAACATCAACTAGCCAGGTGCTCATTGTCATTTTTGTCTTTTTTGCGGCGCGATAACCGTACTGAAAAAAAGATGTGTTTTCGTACATACACGACCACTCAAATATCTCCATGAAAGCGTTGCCGTCTACAGGACGATGGAAGTACGTGAGATCTACCACTAGTTCAGTAATTTCCGGTACTAGCCCATTACGCAAACTAGACGCCTTAGCGTTCGAGTTCTCATCAAAGTTCGTTGCCTTTAGTATGGAAAAAAGTCCGCACCGAATGAAGGAAGCACTCCAACCAATGGACTCTCAAAGGTACTCCATTTAGGTTAGAAGCCAGGGGGCGCGGAGCATCACAACTTAAGTGATCGTTGTCAGCTTGCAGATGAAATTGTCGGTCATCGCACTCAGAGGCAGGGATAGCTCAAATCTGTTCTGATTCTCTACGCACGTACGGCAAGTCAACGCTCTTTTTCGCGTATCGAAAGTACAGCGCCGTCATCAAAAGCGATGTAGTCAGGAAGATCAATCCATTAGCTACTTGTGTTAGCACCACACCCAGAGTGCTGGCGACCAGACCTATTTCCAGCTGCCCCAGCGGACCTAAGCCGCGACTCAGATTCCAAAGACCCATAACCGAACCACGATCAGAATGGCCGACGCCCATCTGCAATGCCGTCGGAAGTAATACGTCGGCAAGGGACCATGTCATACCCACGAAAAGCATGACGCACGCTGCAAACACAAAAGTCGGCGATATCGCGAATAATACGAGGGTGATTCCGAAAGCACATGAAGTGATCAGCAGCATCTTTTCAGCGTCGATTCGTCTTGCAAAATTTGCCATCACGAGCAGCGCAAGTACACCACCAGCATTACTGAGTGAAACTAAAGTGCCCAGTCCTAGCTCGCCCACCTGGTGGATTTCCTTGGCAAAAGAAGGGAGAAGTACTTCGCTGGAATAGGCGAAGTGAAATGGCTACACTTTGACGGACACACAAATTCAAGTAATTTGATTAAAACCATAAGAGGTGTGTCATCACATGAAGACAAAAAAGGAATCCACAAA